>Ga0265294_10001211_pt1 | contig 35136 bp, 26 predicted proteins | sample MunlanPumphouse3_FD_192504 | JGI IMG/M metagenome (GOLD analysis project Ga0265294, IMG submission 192504) | Groundwater microbial communities from a municipal landfill in Southern Ontario, Canada - Pumphouse #3 | ecosystem: Environmental > Aquatic > Deep subsurface > Groundwater | place...
ACCTATCATCAGGCTCTTCGTTTTTAACAACAAATCCGGCATTAGCAGCATAATTGATGATAAACAAAAAAGGCAAAGCAGAGCCACCCAGTTCATTCATGCTGCTTTTAATTTCGTCTGCAGCTAATATTTTATATGGAAAACACTTTTCTGGCATAAAAACAATAAAGATGCAAAAATAAGGATAAATCAGGAAAAAAATCAAATTATTTTTTAACTTTGCATCGCAAAATTAACGGCGACAATAATTATTGTATGTACTGACTTCGTAGCTCAGCTGGTAGAGCAACAGACTCTTAATCTGTGGGTCGTGGGTTCGAACCCCACCGGGGTCACAAGGGTAATGGTAATAATTAGATAAGTGCATCCTACCCTGCGTATGAAAAACCTTAAATTCGAACATAGAATCACAGTCCTCTATTTGATTTTAGGATTAATCTGGATTTTATTTTCAGATAAAGTTCTTGGAATCATATTTTGGGATATAAACTCTTTAACCAGGCTTCAAACTTTGAAGGGGTTTTTTTACGTCATCATAACGGCAATTTTTTTCTATTTTTTCATCAGCAAGCACCTAACTAAACTTCGCAACACAGAGAGTGAACTGGAAAAACACAAAAACAATCTGGTAGAATTAATTCAGGAAAAAACAAAGAATCTGGACGAGGCCATTGAAGCACTCAGTAACACCAACTCAAAGCTGAATGAAAAAAATAAAATCATTAACAAGAAAAATGCAGAGCTAAAAAAAACGCTAAAAGTATTAAAAGAAACCCAGTTTCAGCTTATCCAAATTGAAAAGATGGCATCTCTGGGTATCCTGACGGCAGGTATTTCCCATGAAATCAACAATCCACTTAATTTTATACTGGGCGGACTTACCGGACTTCAAGACTATATCAGGGATGAAAATATCAGGGATGAAAAAGTAGAGTTGTATCTGAATAGTATCAAAACCGGTATTGAGAGGGCAACTTCCATCATGACGGGACTAAACCAGATGAGCCGCGCCAGTGAGAATTACCGTGAACCTTGCGATTTACATGCTATTATCAATAATTCGCTGCTCATCACCAAAGGCGAATTGAAAGGCTCTATCGAAATAAAAAAACATTTTTCCGATACCCCAATCATAATTCCCGGTAATGTCGGAAAACTTCATCAGGTTTTTATCAACCTTATTGTCAACGCATACCATGCTGTCGAAGAAAAAGGTTCAATAACAATTACAACCGGAATAACAAACGACAATGCAGTGATAACTATCACTGACACAGGATGCGGTATCAGTAAAGATAAACTTTCAAAAATCACTGATCCATTCTTCACAACCAAAGAACCCGGGAAAGGAACCGGACTTGGGTTATCAATTACTTACAACATCATTCAGGCACACAAGGGCACAATCAAATTTCAATCAACTATAAAAAAGGGGACTTCAGTAACTATTATTTTACCGGCTAAATTTAAATAATATGAGAAAAGTAAAAATATTATATGTTGACGATGAGGCCATTAATTTAATGCTTTTTCAAGCCAACCTTGAGAAAAAGTACCATGTACTCACAGCAGAAAATGCATTCACAGGACTTCAGTATATTGCTGAAGACAAATACATCAAAATAGTTGTCACTGACATGAAAATGCCGGTAATGAATGGAATGGAATTCATCCGAAAAGCAAGATTGATTGCCCCTGAAATAGCTTATTTTATCTTAACCGGTTTTGAAATATGCGATGAAATTCAGGAGGCACTTAGTCAGGGAATTATCCGAAGGTATTTCAGAAAGCCATTCAACATACAAGAAATATCCAGGGAAATAGAAGATACCATAGCTGAATTTTCTGATGGATGTGATGAGAAAAATGCCAACTAATTGATTCAATTGAAACACATCATTTTATTCTTGAATAACTGAACATGAATAATCACGCCTATCATATCAACGACATTTTTATTAATCACGATGAAATGAATATTTCACGATATGATGAAACTTTTTTAATCAACTCAGCTAAAAGGAGATGTGCTGCAACCGGATGCTCTTCTTTTGAAGATTATCTTGAATTACTCGAAGACAGCGAACTGGAGAGAATGACTTTTTATGATAGTTTGCAAATTGGATACAGCTCTTTTTTTCGTAATCCTCTCACATTTTACACCTTAGAAAAAATTGTACTCCCGGAATTGATTGCGGAGACAAAAAATAACCAGTCCAGAGATCTACGGATTTGGTCGGCGGCTTGTGCTGCCGGGCAAGAGGCTTATAGCATCGCGATGCTGATAGAAGAACAAAAAGTTTGTAATGACAGCAAATGTAACTGTCTGATATTTGGAACCGACAAAGATGAAGAACAAATTAAGCTCGCCCTAAAAGGACAATATGCACGACATGCTTTAGATAATATCAGCTTATATCAACTAGATAAGTGGTTTGTCAAATATAATAACACTTATCACATTAAACAGGAATTAAAAGAAAAAATCAGCTTTTCGGTTTTTGATTTGTTCAACAAACAATATTGCTGTCCACCTGCAAGTATTTTCGGGCATTTTGATATAATTTTTTGTGTAAACCTGCTTTTTTATTACAAAGAAAAATTCCGGAAAATAATACTGGATAAGATTGAAGCCGTCATGACAGAAAAAGGCTTTCTGATAACCGGTGAGACAGAAAGAGATATTTTGATGAAACATCATTTTAAAGAAATATATCCACAATCAGCCATTTTTCGAAAATATTAAAAGACAAACACACATAGAAAACATGAGAATCAAAAATCTAAAAATAGGCACACAACTTTTGCTCGGTTTTGCCACAATATTAGTACTAGCATCATGTATAGGCATGATTACCTACCGTCAAAACAAACAAATACGGGAACAAACCCATAGCATATATACACACACTTTACAAGTACGGAGAGCTATCGGCATTTTAACCACCGACATTCACCTAATGCGCCTGGGAACGAATGACTTGATGTTTGCCACCAACGCCTTCGAAGAAAGGGATGCACTGCAATTCATCGAAGAAAAAGCGGCCGACATCCTGCACCAGTTTAACATCATTGGACAGTTGTATCCCGGACCCGAAGCAGATGTTGAAGCAGCACGAAAAGCATTTATTGCCTGGGAAACTGCTCGTAAAATAAACATCCGCTTAACAACAGAAAAGAGACTGGATTCTGTAAAAGAAAGTATTTCTACAACAGGAGCTATTGGAAAACTCAGAGAAGAATTACTGAAAAAAGTGGAATTTATTGATGATCTTTCAAAAAAACACAGCGATTTTATTTATGCTAAATCAGAAAAAATCAAAGATTTGATGCTTAAGGAGCTGATTATTTTATTTTTCGTACTCATTCTTTTCACGTTAATTGTATATCTTAGCTTACTGCAAAATATCAGGAAACCGTTGGTACAACTGACAAAAATCACCCGGCGTTTCGATCAGGGAGACATGCTTGCACGGTGTACTTTTGAATCGAAGAATGAAATTGGCGAATTGGCCAAATCATTCAACACCCTCGCTGAGAATATTCAAATCACGGCTGATTTGAATGTCAAAACTGCTTTACTTGCAGACATGATGCTGATAGAAGATGATGTAAAAGAATTTTTCAGGGTTACACTGCAAATCCTGATGGAAGATACTAAGTCGGAAATGGCAGCTGTATATTTGCTGAATGAGGATAAAACAACGTTTAATCATTTCGTATCCATCGGTTTAGCCGAAAGAGCACGCAAATCCTTTTCAGCGACGTACCTGGAAGGTGAATTCGGGAACGTCATTGCGCTGAAACGTATTCAGCACATCAAAAACATTCCCGAAGATACCCGTTATATCTTTAAAACAACCGGAGGAAATGTTATTCCAAAAGAGATTATTACCATTCCCATCTTATCCGGAAACGATATTATTGCCATCATCTCATTAGCCAACATTCATCCATATAGCGACCAGGCAATTCAGCTAATCAAAAAGATTCACCTGACATATTGTGCAAGAGTGGATAAAATCCTCACATACGAAAAAATCAAATTATTCTCCGAATCGCTTGCTACACAAAACCACGAGCTCGAAGAACAAAAAAGAGAACTATCCATACAATCTGCTGAACTTACCGAACAAAACCGTGAACTGGAAATTCAAAAAAAGATGCTTCGTCAAGCAAACAACCTAAAAACGAGTTTCCTGTCAAACATGAGTCACGAACTCAGAACGCCACTTAATTCTGTGATTGCACTTTCGGGCGTGCTGAACCGGAAACTTGCAAACCAAATTCCGGAAGAAGAATACAGTTACCTGGAAGTGATTGAACGGAATGGAAAAAATTTACTTGCGTTGATTAACAACATACTCGATATCGCCAGGATTGAATCAGGGAGAGAAGAAATTGAGCTTACTGAATTTAACTTGTGCGACTGTGTGAACGAAACAATTTCCTTAATCCTCCCGCAAACAGTGGAAAAAAACATCCGAATCAACGAGGTAAGAGGTGATTGTGAAACCCGCATAACCAGTGATGAAACGAAAATTAGACATATTTTACAAAACCTGATCGGAAACGCGGTGAAATTTACTGAAACAGGAGAAATCTCTGTTCAGTTAAAAAAATCAATTGATGAAGTGTCCGTAACAGTCACAGATACAGGAATTGGAATAGAAGAAGAACAGCTATCACATATTTTTGAAGAATTCAGACAAGCAGACGAAAGCACCTCCCGCAGGTTTGGTGGAACAGGACTTGGATTATCGATTGCCAAAAAATACGCTAACTTGCTAGGCGGCTCTATTTCAGTAGAAAGTAAGCCTGGCAAAGGTTCTTCTTTTACACTTACCCTCCCGTTATACAATACGGATGAATTGGAAGACAACAAAACATTTGAAGAAAACATCACATTAGATGATTTGCATACACAGCTTCCGGTTAATGAATCAACGACTATCCTCTTAATTGAAGACAATGAATCTGCTGTAATTCAAATCAAAGACTTTCTGGAAGAAAGTGGATACATGGTTGTTGTTGCACGAAATGGCAACGAAGGCATTGAAACCATGAACCACATCATGCCCGATGCCATTATACTTGACTTGATGATGCCAGGTATAGATGGTTTTGGTGTACTGGAAATTATCCGGAATAATGAACGTAGCATGCACATACCGGTACTTATTCTATCAGCCAAACATATTACCAAAGAAGAGCTGAAATTCCTCCGGCAAAACCATATTTACCAGTTAATTCAAAAAGGCGATGTCAGACGTGATGACTTGCTAAAAACGGTATCAGGGATGGTTTCAAAAACAAATAATCACTTATCGAACAATGAATCAAAAGAGCCGGGAAATAGTTCTTCAGCACAATAAAAGATTTCTGTATGCAGCACGAGAAAATAAAAATCCTGGCTATTGACGATAACAGCGACAACCTGATTATTATAAGAGCGTTGATCAGCGAGGTATTCCCAAACGCGATAACTATGACCGCGCTAAACGGGGTAAAGGGACTTGAAATTGCTTTTGAAAAAGCACCTGATATTATATTACTTGACATCATTATGCCCGGAATGGATGGGTATGAAGTATGTAAAAAGTTAAAAGCTCATTCCAAAACCGCTGACGTCCCGGTTGTTTTCATAACGGCCATCAAAGATGACAAACGAAACCGCATCAAGGCACTCGAAGCCGGAGCTGAAGGCTTCTTGTCAAAACCAGTAGATACAAGTGAGCTGACTGCTCAAATCAGGGCTATGATGAAAATCAGGGAAGCCACCATCATGAAAAAAAATGAAAAAGAACGGCTTGAAAAACTGATTGAAGAACGTACCAGTGAATTACAAAAAACACACTCAGAAACACTTAACCTGCTTAAATTTTTCCAGGCAGAAAATGAGAAAAGAAAAAAAAGTGAAGCTGCACTGAAAGAGAGTGAAGAACAGACCCGACTTTTTAAACGGGCAGTTGACTCAAGCTCTGTGTCTATCATCATTACTGACTTAGAGGGTAATATTATTTACACGAATCCTTTTTTCTTGAAAATTTCAGGTTATGAGAAAGACGAAGTAATTGGAAGCGCATCTTCTCTCCTGAAAGCGACACTTCAACCCGACACATTTTATAACAACCTCTGGAAAAGAATTTTATCAGGGAAAGACTGGATGGGTGAAATTAAGAACCAGAAAAAAAACGGCGAAATCTACTGGGTGAATGCCGTCATCTCCCCCATCATTAGCTCATCGGGAGAAACGACCAATTTCGTGATTGTAACAGAAGATATTACACAAAAAAAACAATTACTGGAAGATCTGATTGCCGCTAAAGAAAAAGCGGAAGAAAGCGATAAACTTAAAACCGCGTTTCTGGCAAACATGAGCCACGAGATTCGCACTCCGATGAATGGAATACTTGGCTTTGCCGAATTGTTGAAAGAGCCTGACCTGACCAGCGAAATTCAACAAAAGTACATCCATATTATTGAGAAAAGCGGAGCACGTATGCTCAACATTATCAACAACATTGTTGATATTTCTAAAATTGAAGCCGGTTTGATAGAAATCAATATATCAGACTCGGACATCAATGAACAAATCGACTTTATTTACAGCTTCTTTAAGCCGGAAGTAGAAGAAAAAAAAATGCAGCTTTCCTGTAAGAAACCACTTCCCGACGAAAAAGCCATCATCAGAACTGACCGGGAAAAACTCTTCGCGATTTTTACCAACCTGGTAAAGAATGCCATCAAATACTCAAACCAGGGAATCATAGAATTTGGGTATTTACCTGTTGATTTGATTCAAAAACCTGAATCACTGGTATTTTTTGTTAAAGATACCGGAATGGGATTCACAAAGATAAAATAGGAATTATTTTTGAAAGATTCAGACAAGTCAGTGAGGGAAAGAATCGCCATTATGAAGGAGCTGGATTGGGTTTGTCTATTTCAAAATCATACATAGAAATGCTGGGTGGCAGTATTTGGGTAGAAAGCGAAGAAGGTATAGGCTCCTGTTTTTATTTCACACTGCCTTTTTGCCCGGCAAAATCAGCTCCACCCGTTGATTTAAGGACAGAAAATGAAAAAAAATAGTTAAATTTACACGCAAAAAAACACCGCTGAACATCCATGGACAAACTTACACATCAACATATCCCGGCCAACGTATTGATCGTAGATGATATTGAAGAGAACCTGATTTACATCGAAAGTGTTATCAAAAATTTCAACATCAATATTATCAGTGCCTTATCAGGTTACGAAGCCCTGGAAAAAACCTGCGGGATGACCCTGGCAATGGCCATTATCGATGTTTGGATGCCCGGCATGAACGGATATGAATTGGCAGTTAAAATTAACGATGAACGCAGAGAGAACAAGGTTCCTATTATTTTCATCACAGCCAATATTTTCAGTGAAATTGAAGAACTTAAAGGGTATGATGCCGGAGCCGTCGATTATATTTACAAACCTTTTTCCAGCCAGATCTTAAAAAGTAAGGTCAGTATTTTCCTTGATTTATACCATCAAAAACAGACCATACTAACAGATGCCATTTTATTAAGAAATACAACTGAACAGTTAAAAGAGGCCAACCTTGCCCTTCAGAAGAGCGAACAGAAATTCAGAAGCATGGTAAACGCCTCTCCCGATGGCGTTATATTCATTGACCTAAAAGGAAGAATCAGGGAAATATCCGATATCGGGACAGAACTTTTGGGTGCGAATTCAAAAGAAGAACTACTTGGCATGCATATATTGCGTTTTATTTCCCCGGGCTCGCTAAAAACAATTAAAGACATTGCCCAGAATACAATTTCAGAAGGACTCACACAAGATGTTGAACTCAACCTCGTTAAACTAAACGGAACGCATTTTCTGGCTGAAATCAGTACTACACTGATACAAAATTCAGATGGTTCTCCATTATCATATAATACGGTAGTCCGTGATATTTCTCAACGAAAAAAAATGCAGGCTATACAAATTCATGCCGACCGTATGGCCAACCTGGGTCAGATGGCAGCCGGCATGGCACACGAAATTAATCAGCCTCTAAATATCATTTCGATGGTGATGGATAAGATTTTATTTGATGCGGAAAAAATGGATTTTATCGATGTGCCCTACATGAAAAACAAATCAAGTAAAATATTCGAAAATCTTACGCGTATCAGAAACATCATCGACCACATCAGGGTGTTCTCGAGAAACCAGTTTGAATATATACCCATTGCTTTTAACATCAATAAAAGTATTGAAAACGCTGTTTCTATGATCATGGAACAATTCAAACACCTGGGCATCAGCTTAGACACTTATCTTTCAGACGATATTCCTGATGTAGTTGGAAACACCTACCAGTTCGAACAAGTTATCATCAACCTGCTTACCAATGCCAAAGATGCCGTGATGGAGAAAAAAATGCTTGGTGACGAATCATACATACCCCATATCAGCATCAACACCTTTGTGAATTTGAATATGTTGATCGCTGAAATCACCGACAACGGAACCGGTATCAACGATGAAATCATCAACAATATCATGCTTCCTTTCTTCTCAACAAAAGAAGAAGGAAAAGGCACAGGACTCGGACTTTCAATATCCTATCAGATCATCAAAGATATGGGAGGTATCATTGAGGTAGTAAGTTCCAAAATGACGATGACTAAAATCAGGCTTGTTTTCAATATTAACAACACACAACATGGAAGAAAAAGATAAAATAAAAATCCTGATTCTGGATGACGAAAAACAATTTACGGAAGAACTGAGTAGCTTCTTTGAAGATGATTATGAAGCTTATGAGGCAAACAATGTAGGCGATGGCAGGAGAATATTAAAAGAAAAAAATATTGACCTGCTGATATTAGATGTAAGGCTGCCCGGAATAAGCGGACTTGATATCCTGAAAGAAGTTAAAGAGCAACAACCTTCTATTGAAGTAATTGTGATTTCAGCTCATGGTGACATGGATACTGTTATCAAAGCCATGCGCCTCGGCGCTTTTGATTACCTGCGTAAACCGTTCAGATTTATTGACATACAAATTGCGATTGAACGTACTCAGAAATATCTTCAGATGCAGCGCAAGCTGAAACAAATGGAGGAAAAGAACTCCCTTATTTCCAAAACCTTAGAAGAAAAGATTCAACGGCAGTTTATAGGGGTAAGTCCCCAGACACTGAAAGTTTATGAACAGGCTAAAACAGCGGCACAATACCCGGATGCTAATGTCCTAATTACCGGAGAAAGCGGAACAGGAAAAGAAAACATCGCCCGAATCATCCATTTCTCAAGTCCACGTAAAGACAATGTTTTTTGTGCGGTTAACAGCAGTGCCATTGCTGAAACACTCCTTGAGAGCGAATTTTTCGGGCACAAAAAAGGATCTTTTACCGGTGCTATCAACGACAAAATGGGATTTTTTGAGGCTTGCAATAACGGAACGCTCTTTCTCGACGAGATTGCAGACATGCCATTCAATCTGCAGGCCAAAATTCTACGTGCAACAGAAGAAAAGGTGATTACCCGCGTCGGCGACACCGTTCCTATCAAAACTGATTTTCGCATCATTTCCGCGACTAACCACGACATTGAGAAACAAGTGGAAGAAAAAAAATTCAGGCTCGATTTACTGCACAGACTTAACACCCTGCATATTCACATTCCGCCGCTTCGCGAACGTACCTCCGACATCCGACCTTTACTTGAATATTATGTAGGGTTATATGCCACAAAATTTAATAAGCCCGGAGTTAAAATTGCTGAAGAGATTTTTGATGCACTCATGCATTACGATTTTCCAGGAAATGTAAGAGAATTAAAAAATATGGCAGAAAGAGCCGTCATCCTATGTAAAAATAATCAGCTGAATATCAATGACTTTCCTTTCAAATCGACAAAAAAGAAACAACTTGTTCACACAGCAGACAAAGTAAATTTAAAATCAAACGAAATAAAAATGATTCTTGAGGCGCTGCACTCCTGTAACTACAACCAAACTGCTGCATCTGATCTACTTGGTATTTCGCGTGATTCACTGATCAGAAAAATGAAAAAATACAATATCTCTGTTTTTAAGGGAAAAAATCTTAAATAAAGTGTGCGCTTTCGCACAAGTGTGCGATAATTTAATGCACTTTCCTTAATCTCTCTTCTGTCTGACCTAACATAAAGGGTGTTCTACGTATAGAGCACCCTTGTTATTTTCTTGATTATCAACCTATTAAACAAAAAATTAGAGAAATCACTACAATAGTAGTGTATTTCGGCACGCCTTATGCAAATGTATAAGCACAAAGGGAAGTGACGATACGGCGAAAGCATATTATTTAACATTAAACATTGCAGTCATGAATCTTAAAACAAAGGTACTGGAATTCATCAACGAACACTCAGATGGGGTGAAGATTTCGGACATGGAAAAACCGCTGGGTGAAAGAAGGATGAAGTTGGGCTATGTTACGAAAAACTTGCTCGATGAAGGGAAAATTCAAAAAGTTGACGATTGCTATTTTCCGGTTTATGATTCAAAATACAACAACTTAAAATTTTTCCGTAATCAAGACTTCTGATTTTTGCAACAGATTAGATATTATATGAAGAGTTTTATTTACATATTGTTCCTTATACATTTTGTCTCTCTTCTCGGGGCACAGACAAGACATACAATCAGCGGTTCAGTTACCGACATAGAAAACGGCGAAACACTGGGAGGAGCCACAATCACCATCGAAGAACTACCGGGAACCGGGATTTCAAGCAATGCTTACGGATATTATGTACTTACCCTTCCCGAAGGAGTTTTCACTTTAAAAATCAATTACATTGGATATAAAACGCTGACTTATCAGGTGAACAACAACAACATCCGTCATGACTTCAAAATGGAAGTTCAGGTAACCGATCTCCGGGAAGTAAATGTTTTTCCTTTCAAAGAAAATGAAAACATTGTTCAAAACAACATCGGAATAGAAAAGATACTCATCAGTGAAATTAAAGATATCCCTGTATTTTTTGGAGAACAGGATATCATGAAAACCGTTTCTCTTACCCCGGGCGTAACATCTGTCAGGGACGGAAACGGCGGATTAAATGTAAGAGGAGGCAATAACTCACACAACTTAGTATTAGTGGACGAAGCAACTATTTATCATCCCAATCACCTGCTTGGATTCTTTTCGACTTTTAATAGTGACGCCATCAAAGAAATGACACTTTACAAAGCAACTGCACCGGCATCTTACGGAGGCAGAATTTCATCTGTAATGGATATCAGGATGAAAGATGGCAACAATCAGTCGTTAGAAGTAAGTGGCGGACTCGGGCTGATCTCATCCAGACTCGCCATTGAAGGTCCAATTGTAAAAGATCGTGGTTCGTTCTTCCTTGCGGGCAGAAGAACCTATGTTGATATGCTGCTGAAACTGACCAGTGATCCGGACCTGAAGAACAACACCTTGAATTTTTACGATTTGAATGCCAAGATCAACTACAAAATCAATGAAAAAAACCGGATTTTCCTCTCGGCCTATACGGGCCGGGATGCCTTTGGGATTCCGGACCATTTTGGACTGGGTTGGGGAAACCGTGCTGCAACATTCAGATGGAATCATATCTGGTACGACAAACTATTCAGTAACACCTCTATCATCTACAGCGAGTTCGACTACAAAGTTGATCTCGCTTTTGAGCCTTCTGTAATCAGCCTTCTTTCAGGTATAAAAAATTATAATTTCAAGCATGAATTTCATTATTTCTTAAACGAGAACAGCCGATTTACATTGGGGTACGATTATATTTTATACAACATTACTCCCGGTCAGTTGCTAGCCGATGAAAATGCCACATTTCACCCGATGAAAATTCAGGAGAGAAATGGAAGAGAAAACGCCATCTATTTCAGCAACGAATTTAAGCCTTCACCAAAGTGGATCATCAACTTCGGCATCAGGTTAAATACCTTCAGGTCGTTTGGACCGGGTATCTTTTATCAGTATAAAGATGGGGTGTTGACTGATTCAACAACTTACAAAAGAAACGAAGTCGTAAAATCTTATTTCACACCCGAAAGAAGACTGAGCATTACCCACATCATCAATCCCCGTCAATCATTGAAGATGGCTTATTCAACCAACTCGCAACATATTCACATGGTTACTACCACTGAAGATGTTTCTTTACCGGTTGATATATGGATTATGTCCAGCAAAAATGTAAAGCCCCAAAACAGCGACCAGATTTCTGCCGGTTATTTTCACAATATAAAGAATGACATGTATCAGTTTTCTGCTGAAACATATTTCAAATGGATGCACGATCAGACTGACTTCAGAAATAGTCCCGACGTCATGGCTAATCAACATATTGAAGGAGAATTAGTTACTGGAAATGGAAGATCGTACGGACTTGAACTGATGCTAAAGAAAAAATATGGGAAGCTTAATGGTTGGATAGGTTACACATTGTCCAGAACCGAACTCAGTATTCCGGGTATTAATGATGGAAACTGGTACCCTGCCCGTCAGGATATCACAAACGATGTTTCAGTTGTAGGAATTTACGAACTGACAAAGTACCTGACAATGTCGGCGACCTGGGTTTATCAAACCGGGAATGCAGTTACCTTCCCGAGTGGAAAATACAAAATTAATGATGAAGTTAAATACTACTATAATATCAGAAACGGCAACCGGATGCCTGATTATCACAGATTGGATTTGGGGGTAACCTGGAACTTTAAAAGCAAAAGAAAGTATAAGAGCAGCCTGAATTTTTCAGTATATAACGCGTATGCACGTAAAAATGCGTTTTCGATAAATTTCGAAGAAGACCCTTCAGATCCAGAGAAGACATATGCAGTTATGACTTATTTATTCACTGCTATACCGTCAATCACGTATAATTTTAACTTTTAAAAATAAAAAGTTATGAAAACATCACACATCATCAACAGAGTAAATGGATTATTAATTCCATTTTTGATGTTAGCATCTATCTTAACATCATGCACAGAAACCGTAGAGTTTGAATTTGATACAGTTGACCCGGAACTTGTTGTTGAAGCATTTGTTCCTGAATCACAATATGCGGAAGTGATTTTGTCAAAAACCGTCAATATAAACAACCAAAACACCCACAACGTAGTTACCAATGCTTCTGTCGTTTTAGAAGACGGATTCGGAACCTCTGAAACATTATACGAAGTAGCACCCGGTCGTTACCGTTCATCCAAAATCAAAGGAGTTCCCGGCTCAAACTACACCCTTTCTGTTGCAACAGACGAAAATATCAGTGAAATTAAATCGGAAGACAAAATGCCCAAACCGGTTTTCATAAACAGGTTAAGGGTTAGAAAATCAATTTTACCGGAAATTGAACAAATTCAAATGCCCGAATGGGAAGTCATCGTTGAATATACCGATCCGGGAAATGAAACCAACTACTACCGTTTTGTTGAGTATGTCAATGGAAAAGTAATTGCATCCTATGTAGAAAACGACAAATTTAACAACGGAAAAGACAATAAAAGTTTTTTGACTTGTGTTGACAGAAAGCTTACTAAAGGTGACACCCTGACTGTCGAGATGCAATCAATTTCAAAAGCTGTTTACGATTATTTTTATGGATTCAGCACCATGAATAATATTATTCAAGGAACAACAAATACAAATCCCGTAAGCAATATTTCAGGAGCAAAACTTGGTTATTTCAGCGCCCATACAGTTCACCGCAGAAGTGTTGTAATTGAATAGGTTAAGAAAGTGTTGTATATTCTGCTCTTGCCCCTGTTTACCTTAACCTGTAAACAGGGGTTTTTCTTCCATTCAAGTAAATAGCTAGTTAATTGTCAAGCAACCATCTTAATTTTTCAACAATTCATTCATCTTGCGGTTGAGTTCATCTTCCATTTTTTTGCGTTTAGTAACATCATTTACTAACACATGACGGGCATTCCGGTTCTCAAACTTAATAGGAGTAGAGGTCAACTCAACATAAATAACCTCTTCATTCTTAGTAAGGTGCCTGCGACGGGAAAGATGATCTGTTTTATCCTTGATTGTAGCAATTGACTTAACAAATTCAGGGATATCATCGGGAGGGCAAATATCAAAAAGGGTCATGGATAAAAAATCTTTTCTTGAAAACCCGTAGTGAGTTATCGCGGCATTGTTTACTTCAAGGAAAGCAAGAGAATCAACATCATATATCCACATTGGCTGAGGATTATTTTCAAATAAATACCGGTATTTTTCCTCGCTTGTCCGCACCGCTTTTTCTGATTCTATACGAATTAAAAACTGTCCAACCTGACTTGAGAACAATTCAGCAATCTCATGATTTTTAAGTTCTTTTCCTTTGGTGAAAATTAAGACAAAATCACCCAGGATTTGGTTATCATTACAAGTTGAAACAACAACTACCTGACCCGTATTAAAAGTATTTTCAATAATTTTCACCACTGATTTCGGGAAAACTTTGTCAACAATTTCAGATATACCTGAAAATTTATGTATTAATTTCCTATCCGAGTTAGTATTAATAAACGGATCAGCTTTCCATTTCTTTTCCAACAGGTTAAAACCTAATATATTCATTGAATTACGAACAAAATCACCAATGCCACTGATACTTTTAGTCATGTAATCAGTTCCATTGCTTTCGTATTGATTAAATGCAACGACACTGGCACCGGAAATTTCCAGCATCATGTCAGTTATTTTCGTAAAGTCAACATCACTTAATTGCGATTGAATAAAACCGGTGCTTTCATCCAGTACTTTTTTCAGTATATCTCTTTTTTCCTGTAGTTTTTCCTGGGTGATTTTCTTTTCCGTAACATCATTAACGAGAATGTGAATAGCTTTCTTTCCATTCCAGGTTATCTGGACAGTTGTGAGTTCAACAAAAATAAATTCCCCGCTTTTCTTCAAGTGGCGCGCATAAACCCTTGAGCGATTTTTCTTCAGCATCAGGCTAAGGTTGCTTATCAGCAGATTCATATCCTCTTCCGGCCGGATATCCTTGAGTGTCATTGAGAGAAACTCTTCTCTCGAATAACCATAATGTTCCACTGCGGCATCATTTACTTCAAGAAATTTCAAGGTATCGAGCTCAAATATCCACATAGGTTCGGGATTATACTCAAAAAGCAACCGGTATTTTTCTCCGCTCAGGCGCAATTCTTCTACATACTGACGACGTTTGTATATGTTAACAAGCAATTGAGCAAATACTTTAAAAAGATTTTGTTCACTTTCAGTATAAATATGGTTTTCACGAATGGAGTCGAAACTCACATAACCGAGGCATTTACCATTATCCATCATCGGAATGGCAATAATACTTTTTATACCATAGACAGAGACAGCCTCAAAAACATTTTTCTGATCATAATTATTGATATCGTAAACATAGACAACTTCTCCTTTTAAATGTGTCGGAACCCAGTTATCCATTTTTTCCATCGGGATGGTTTGATAGATTTTTTTCCGGGGAGAAAAACCTTTATTGCACCATTCATAATCAATATTCGCTATCTGGTTCTTAAAATCATAGTAGATAATATAACTCTGATCGGCATTTACAAATGTTGAAATTTCAGCGAGAGAATTATGAACTGCATCTTCCACTTCAGATAAAGGCAAATTGATGAATGAAGTCGAGATGTTCATAAGAAGCTGCGTGAACTGCAATTGTTTCTGAATCAATTCATCAGCCTCTTTTAATTTGTTTTCATTTTCTATGTCCTTCCAAACCCTTCTGATCACATCAGGAAGCCGTGTAATTAACATCGTATCTTTCACAAGATAATCACGTGCACCAAGCTTCATCATCTCAACAGCCACACGTTCATCCCCCTGACCGGTTGACATAATAAAAGGAGGTACAGGAAGATGCTTTGATTTTCTTTCCTGCAGCCACTCACGGGCGTTTTCATCACCCGACAGCTTATAATCAACCAACATCAACTTAACATCATTCACCTCCAGCACGCTATCGGCCTCGGCGAAAGAACTTACCCACACGGTTTCATAACCGGAATCTTCCAATTCAAACCGGATAAGTTCCGCTATTCCCGCATCATCCTCAATGATCAGAATTCTCATGTTACACCTTAATTATTTGTAAGAAAAATCCCAGTTTTTGTAATGTCTCTGCAAATTTAATAAATTCTACCGGTTTTGTAATATAAACATTACAACCAAACTGATAACATTTTTCAATTTCACGGGGATCGTCCGTTGTTGTTAACATGATAACAGGGATATTCTTCATGCATTTCTGATTTTTAATCCTTCTCAAAACTTCAGTTCCATCAACACGTGGCATATTGATGTCAAGCATGACAATAAACTCTTTGTTGTTGACAGGGATACCCTCTTTACATGCTTCAACGAGATAATCCCATATATCCTGACCATTATCAAATCTGATAATTTTGTTTTTCAGTCCGGTATCCCGAAGTCCTTCCACTATCAGTTCTGCATGTCCGTCATCATCTTCGGCAATCAAAATTACAATTTCGTTGTTATCGTCCATAACATTATCTTTTAAAAAGTCATTAATTTTCCGTAAAAGAATCTGCTGGGAGTTCAATAAAGAAAGTCGTTCCATACCTTTCCGTTGACTCCACCCATATTTTACCCTGATGTTTTTCAACAATACGTTTCACAAGGCTCAATCCGATACCATCTCCCTGGACGGATTTATTATCAACCCGATAAAACACATACCAAATCTTTTCCAGGTGCTCTTTAGGAATACCGATGCCATTGTCCATGATCCGGTAAAGCACCTTTTTATACCTGTTTATCCCGGAAATGCTTATTTTTAACGGGCGCTGCTCATCTCTATACTTAATCGCATTGGTAACGATATTGGAAAAAAGCTGGTTCAACATCGATTCATCCCCATAGCAATCCGGCAAATTCTCCACTTCAACAATTGCTCCGATTTCCTGTAACTGATATTCAACCGTATGGATCACCTTTGAGATCAGAACATGCATATTAACTTCCTGAATATTCATTACCACACGACCCGTACGGGATATTTGCAACAAGCTATTCAGCATCTTTTCCATTTTCCCCACACTGTTGAAAATATAATCAAGCGTATGAGGAATTTTCCGGTTGATTATTTCCGTCAAGCTTTCATTGATAACCTGATCCATCTCACAACCGGCCGTTAATTCTGCTATCTGATCAGTATGTCGTTTAAGCCGGGTGCTAAAACCCTGAATATTAACCAAAGGCGAACGCAAATCGTGAGAAGTGACATACACATAATTCTCAAGCTCCTTGTTTTTTTCAACCAGCACATGATTATAATGCATCAATTCAGTGATGTCAGTTGCGATAATGGCGAAAACGCCTCCCTGCAAAAGCACTAATGTGACCTTGAGTTTCTTTTCAATAGATTCAAAATCAGCGACGAAACTACAATTACGACCTTCTTTAAGCGACTGTATTACTTCGTCACACTGGGGAATCCTGTCCACCCTCATAACCTCAAGAGGCGCTCTACCGATAGCTTCTTCATAATTGATTACACGAAACACCCTCGAAAAAGCATCATTAAAGTCAAGCACTTTAACTTCGGCAATATTCCCTTCACCATCTTTCTCATAGGAACAGAAGAGCACCAGTTCACTCATCTCTTTGAATAAGGTCCTGAACTTATTCTCACTTACAGCCAATGCTTCCTGCGCATTTTTCCGTTCAGTTATGTCCCGAATAAAACCTTCGAGAAACAACAGGTTTCCATCATCATCAAACACTCCGACTCCCTGTTCCCATACCCAGCGTATTTCACCGGAAGCAGTTATAATTTTAAATTCATGTTCAAATGACTGATTATCCTGAAGCACAACTTCCCATCCGTCATACAAAGTCTCCCGAAATTCGGGAAGGATGATATCTTTAAACGTAATTTTTTTATTCAGAAAGTCTTCGGCCTTATATCCGGTGATTTTTTCACAGACATCACTGATATAATACATAGTCCAATCCTTATCGTTGGCGCATCTATACACAAAACCAGGGAGATTAGCTATCAAACGTGACAATTGCTGATCCGTTTCACCTAAGTTTTTAATTGAAAAATCCCTGGTCAAATTTTGTTTCATACCTTTTTTATTGATCTTTACCAAAGATAATTTTGTCTGAAATGAAAAAAACACTACAAAAGTATATAATTTCAAAGAAATCCACCCTATTCGTTTTCTTATTTTTTCTGTTATAAAACATAAAAATAGGGAAAACCAATCCTTTCTTCAATAAAAATTCACTATTCATACACGCAAAGTTCATTTGAACTTTTTTCATAATTCATTGTTAAAATTTTGACATCAAAAGAATCAAGCAATAATGAAATGTATCTTTTTTATTATCTTTGGATAATTTCTTTAGAAATAACGTTTAAATATACATTTTTTTTGTTCAATCTTTTTAAAATTAAAAATAATACATAAAATATGGTTTTTGATGTAGAAATGATCAGGAATGTGTATCAATCATTCCCTAAAAAAATAAGCAACGCGAGAAATAAGCTGAATCGTCCGATGACATTAACGGAAAAGATTTTGTATGCCCATTTAGATGCAAATGAAGCTCTCAACTCATTTGAAAGAGGTGTTGATTATGTAAATTTCTCTCCCGACCGGGTAGCTATGCAGGATGCAACAGCACAAATGGCTTTATTGCAACTGATGAATTCCGGACGTGAACGTGTTGCGGTACCTTCTACCGTTCACTGCGATCACCTTATCCAAGCGCATATTGCTGCCAGTCCTGATTTGCAGACGGCCAATAAAAACAACCGTGAAGTGTTTGATTTTTTAAGCAACGTTTCCAATAAATTTGGGATTGGTTTTTGGAAACCCGGAGCCGGCATCATTCATCAGGTAGTCCTGGAAAATTACGCATTTCCAGGGGGAATGATGATTGGAACAGATTCTCATACGCCTAATGCAGGCGGTTTAAGCATGATTGCCATCGGTGTAGGTGGAGCCGATGCAGTCGATGTCATGGCCGGTATGCCCTGGGAACTGAAAATGCCAAAAATTATCGGGGTAAAACTCACCGGCAAGATGTCGGGTTGGACCTCTCCCAAAGATGTGATATTAAAACTGGCAGGTATTCTTACCGTTAAAGGAGGAACCAACGCCGTGATTGAATATTTCGGAGAAGGAACACGGTCAATTTCTGCCACAGGCAAAGGAACCATTTGTAATATGGGTGCTGAAGTAGGTGCTACAACCTCAATATTTCCGTTTGATGAAAAATCAGCGGCTTACCTGAGAGCAACCGGACGAGAAGAAATCGCAGAGCTGGCTATGCAACACCTGGACTTTTTGCAACCGGATACAGCGGTAACAGCTCATCCTGAGAAATACTACGACCGTGTGATAGAAATCAATCTCAATAAACTGGAACCCTACATCAACGGTCCTTTTACCCCGGACGTGGCATACCCACTTTCCGAGTTTTCAAGGGCTGTAAAAGAGAAAGCTTATCCCCGTAAGATGGAAGTCGGTTTGATTGGTTCCTGCACCAACTCATCGTATGAAGATCTGACACGTGCAGCTTCTATCGTTAAAAAAGCGAAAGAAGACGGATTAACGGTTCAGGCACAATTTATCATTAACCCAGGTTCAGAACAGGTTCGTTATACGGCTGAAAGAGATGGTGTACTAGCCGAATTTGAATCGGCCGGAGCTGTTATCATGGCAAACGCCTGCGGACCCTGTATCGGTCAGTGGAAACGTGAAATGGACGACCCGAACCGTCCAAATTCCATCATCACCTCTTTTAATCGCAATTTTGCCAAACGCAACGATGGTAATCCAAACACCCACACTTTTATTAGTTCGCCCGAAATTGTGGCAGCATTAACCATTGCTGGTGATTTATGTTTCAATCCAATGAAAGATATGCTGGTAAATGAGAAAGGAAAAAAAGTTAAGTTACAGGAACCCAAAGGATACGAACTACCAATTAAGGGTTTTGAAGTAAAAGAGGCCGGATACATAACCCCTGTCGCCGACGGCAGCAACATTGAAATTAATATCGACCCGGCATCCAACCGCCTGCAAAAATTAGAAGCATTCAAGCCCTGGGATGGCAAAGATTTAATTGAATTACCCCTTTTAATCAAAGCAAAAGGAAAATGTACCACCGACCATATTTCAATGGCCGGCCCGTGGTTACGGTTCAGGGGACATCTCGACAACATCTCCGACAACATGTTGATCGGTGCAGTAAATTATTTTAACGATCAGACCAATGCCGTTTTCGACCAGGAAAATGGGATCTACACAACCGTACCTGCGCTTGCCAGGAAGTACAAAGCTAAGGGCATTGGCTCGGTTGTGGTAGCAGAAGAAAACTACGGAGAAGGTTCCTCACGCGAGCACGCAGCCATGGAACCCCGTTTTCTGAACGTAAAAGCTATCCTGGTAAAATCTTTCGCGCGCATCCACGAAACCAACCTGAAAAAACAGGGAATGCTGGCACTTACTTTTTCCGACAAAGATGATTACGACAAAGTAAGAGAAGATGATAAAATCAGTATCATCGGACTGGAGTGCTTTGCACCAGGGAAAAGCCTGAAAATAATGCTGAACCATGCAGATAACACAACTGAAGAATTTGAAGCAGTTCACACCTACAATGAACAGCAAATTGGCTGGTACAAAGCCGGTAGTGCATTAAATGCGATGAATAAAAACAAAAAATAAATTTAGGTAACAACATGGGGAATAAAAAAGATTATCTGATATACAAATTATCAGAAACCGTAAAAACAACCAGTCGTATTGACAAAGAATTATTTACAAAATTCAATGTTAAACGTGGTTTAAGAAATGAAGACAATACGGGAGTATTAGTTGGCCTTACCAAAGTTGGTGATGTGGTAGGATACGAAAGACTTCCGGAAGGAGGATTAAAACCCATACCGGGAAAACTTTTTTATCGTGGTGTAGATCTCGAAAATTTGGTACATGGCATTGATGCTGAAAACCGATTGGGTTTTGAAGAAACAGCTTTTCTGCTATTATCGGGATATCTTCCTGACAAAGAAGAATTAAAAACATTCTCGTGTATTATCAACGAGTCAATGGTACTCGACACCAAGATGAAAATGAATATTCTGGAACTGGAGGGTCAAAACATCATGAACATTCTCGCCCGTAGCGTGCTGGAAATGTACACTTATGATTCCCTGGCAGAAGACATCTCCAGGGACAACCTGGTACGCCAGTCGATTGACCTGATTGCAAAATTCCCCACCATTATTGCTTATGCCTACAATATTTTGCGTCACAGTCAGCAAGGGCGTTCTTTACACATCCGACATCCGCTCGAAGGAGCTTCTTTAGCTGAAAATTTCTTGTACATGATCAAAGGTCCAAACAACTATACCGATCTGGATATCAAATTGCTCGATCTTTGTCTGATTCTTCATGCCGAACATGGAGGAGGTAATAATTCGACATTCACTGTTCGAGTTACCAGTTCCACACAAACTGACACTTACTCATCAATTGCAGCCGGAATAGGTTCCCTCAAAGGCTCATTGCATGGAGGTGCCAATATCGAAGTAAAAGAGATGTTTGATCACCTGAAGGAAACAATTAAAGACTGGGCAAACGTAAAAGAAATAGATACTTATCTGAACAAAATGCTCAATAAAGAAGCATACAACCGGACCGGACTTATTTATGGTATCGGACATGCTGTATATACTATTTCCGACCCTCGTGCCGTTTTGTTAAAGGATCTGGCCCGTAAACTTGCTGAAGAAAAAGGGAGACAAAAAGAATTTGCCTTTCTTGAACTGTTGGAAGAGAGGGCTATCAATGCATTTATGACATTCAAAGGTTCGGATATCAACAAACAGGTTTGTTCCAATGTTGATTTTTATTCAGGATTTGTATATGACGTAATGGGCTTGCCAATGGAAGTTTACACCCCATTGTTTGCCATGTCGCGGGTTACAGGATGGACAGCCCACCGGATAGAAGAACTGAATTTTGCCAGCAAACGAATCATTCGTCCGGCTTATAAAAACGTTGGAGATAAAGTAGAGTTTATACCATTGAATAAAAGATGATTATTTAGTGGATAGTGGTTAATTAACTGACAACTGACAATTAAATGTATTATGCAAAAAATAAAAGTACAGAACCCCGTTGTTGAACTGGACGGGGATGAAATGACCAGGATTATCTGGTCATTTATCAAAGAACAACTTATTTTACCTTACCTGGATCTGGACATCAAATATTTCGATCTGGGGATTGAAAACAGAGATGCAACTAACGACCAGGTTACAATCGATGCTGCCAATGCCATCCTGACGTACAACGTAGGAATTAAATGCGCCACCATCACGCCGGATGAAGCACGGGTTAAAGAATTCGGATTGAAAAAAATGTGGAAATCGCCAAACGGTACACTGAGGAACATTGTTGGTGGTACTGTTTTCCGCGAGCCCATCATCTGCAAAAATGTTCCACGTCTGGTTCCGGGTTGGGAAAAGCCCATCGTAATTGGTCGTCATGCCTTTGGAGATCAATACAAAGCAACTGATGTAGTTATCAAGGGGAAAGGAAAACTTAAGATGACTTTCACCAATGAAAAGGGGGAAAAGCAGGAATGGGAAGTCTTTGATTTCAAAGGAGATGGCGTTGCACTATCAATGTACAATACCGACGAATCGATTTATGGCTTTGCCCGTTCTTCGTTTCAGGTCGCGTTGGAAAAGAAATGGCCGCTGTACATGTCCACCAAAAACACCATTCTGAAAGCCTATGACGGACGTTTTAAAGATATCTTTCAGGAAGTGTATGAAACAGAATTTAAAGTGATGTTTACCGAAGCAGGAATTACTTATGAACACAGGCTGATCGACGACATGGTTGCCTCGGCATTAAAATGGAACGGAGGCTTTGTCTGGGCATGCAAAAACTACGACGGAGATGTTCAATCGGATACAGTAGCCCAGGGATTTGGCTCACTTGGACTAATGTCGTCGGTACTGGTAACTCCCGACGGTAAAACCGTAGAAGCAGAAGCAGCTCATGGAACCGTGACCCGTCACTATCGCCAGCATCAGCAAGGGAAAGAAACCTCAACCAATCCGATTGCATCCATATTTGCCTGGACAAGAGGTCTGGCTCACCGAGGTAAATTAGACGGAAACGGAGAACTAATTCAATTTTGTAAAAAACTCGAAGAAGTTTGTATAAAAACCGTTGAAGAAGGTCAGATGACAAAAGACCTCGCTCTGTTGGCTTATGGTGAGGGTGTAAAAAGAGAAAATTACCTGAACACACAGGATTTTTTAGCTGCCATCAAAGCGAATCTGGACAAAGAGCTCAACTAGAGCCTCTCATGGGACTCGAACCCACGACCTAATCATTACGAATGATTTGCTCTACCAACTGAGCTAAAGAGGCTTGTATTTGCGCCGCAAATGTAAAAACAAAAATAAACTTACACAATAAAAAATGCAGGAAATTGATTATTTCCTGCATTTTTTTTATTAAAGGAAAAAATAAACAGCTAAAGTTTCAAAATGAATGCTTCATTTTAATTTAGATTACGAGCAAAACAATGTTATCAACGATTATCATTTTTACTAATTTACAAAAATCACCTGAAATTAAGTTGCAGAATAGGTGATTTATAATTATATTGCAAACGTTTTTAGAAAACTTGAAAAAACGCAACGTATGAGCTATCTGAACTTTGATAAAACCTTATTAATCAACCTTGAGAAATCACTCACCAAAGAGATGATACGCACCAACAGGGCAGGTGCATATAACAGCACCACCCTGATTGACTGCAACACAAGGAAGTATCACGGTCAACTCGTGATTCCGTTACCGGAGATTGATCAATCTAATCACGTTTTGTTGTCATCATTAGATGAAACCGTAATCCAGCACGGGGCAGAGTTTAACCTCGGCATTCACAAATACGAGGGAAATAGTTTTAGTCCGAACGGTCATAAATACATCCGGCAATTCGACTGCAATATCATTTCCCGTACGGTTTACCGGGTAGGAGGTGTAGTTCTATCAAAAGAAAGGATGCTGGTTTCTTTTGAGCCCCGCTTGCTTGTCAAATACACTTTACTTGAGGCTCATTCCCCTACCACCGTGCGTTTCAAACCATTTCTGGCATTCCGGAACGTAAACGAACTGACGCATGAAAATCATCAGGCTGACACTTCTTTTACTGAAGTTAACAACGGCATCAGTATGAGGTTATATGAGGGTTATCCCTATCTGCACATGCAATTCTCAAAAAAGAATACTTACAACCATCAGCCTATTTGGTATAAAAACATTGAGTACTACAAAGAACAAGAAAGAGGCTATGATTATAAAGAAGACCTGCTGGTTCCAGGTTTTTTTGAAATGCCCGTAAAAAAGGGAGAGTCGATTATCTTCTCTGCTGGCATAACAGAAGTTTCACCTGCAAAACTAAAAAAGTTGTGGGATGACGAACTTGCAAGACGGCATGAGCGAACTGACATGTTCTCTACCCTAAAAAACTCGGCCCAACAGTTTTATAAACGCATAGGCGATAAAACTTATTTGTTAGCGGGATATCCCTGGTTTGGAGCACGGGCACGCGATCAATTCTTTTCACTGCCCGGATGTACCCTGACTATTAATCGCATGGATTATTTCGATGCCATCATCAAAACATCCATAGAAGAAATCAAAAATCTTTTGAATGGGAACACTGCGAACATACAGCTGGAAGAAATCGAACAACCTGATGCCTTGTTATGGTTTATTGCAGCCATACAGCAATATGCTGCCTACACATCCATAGAGGAAGCTGCAAAATGTTTCGAAGAAATCTGCTCTGACATCATTGCTTTTATCCGCAAACAAAACCACCCGAATCTCTTGCTGCATAACAACGGCTTGTTATACATCAACGGTACTGAAAGAGCGCTCACCTGGATGAATGCGGTAGAAGACGGTTTCCCCATCACGCCGCGCACAGGCTATGTGGTTGAGATTAACGCCCTGTGGTATAATGCATTGAAATTTGTCGCCACATTAAAACGAACAACAGGAAACGAAAACCTTGCCGATTTAACAGACTATCAGGCTGAAATATCCCGGGAAGCTTTCATCAGCACTTTCTGGAACGGAACGTATCTGCATGATTTTGTAACAGAGAATTATAAAGATTTGGAAGTCAGACCCAACATGTTGTTTGCCGTTGGATTACCATTCTCTCCACTTGATAAAGTTCAGCAAAAATCAATTTTAGACATTTGCACACGAGAACTGCTAACACCAAAAGGCCTCAGAAGCCTTAGTCCCAAAAGTGGGTTCTACCGTCCTAATTACGTAGGCGGCATGCTGGAGCGAAACAGAAATTACCATAATGGCCCGGTTTGGCCTTTATTTTTTGGTGTTTTTGCAACGGCTTACCTGCGAATATATAAACAAAGCGGAAAATCTTTTATCGAAAGAATGTTGATTGGTTATGAAGCTGAATTAAGTGAATTGTGTGTAGGCACCATCCCGGAACTTTTCGATGGTAATCCTCCATACAAAGGTCATGGGGGAATGTCTTTCGCCATGAGCGTTTCGGAAATTCTTAGGGTGTTGGATATGATGAAGAAACTTGAAAATGCGTAAACTATGAAAGTGTTAATGTTCGGATGGGAATTTCCTCCTCATATATTAGGCGGTTTAGGTACAGCAAGTTATGGTTTAACCCGTGGTATGGCTGAACAAGAAGATCTTGAACTTACTTTTGTTATTCCCAAACCACATGGTGATGAAGACCAAAGTTTTTTAAAAATCATGGGTGCATGTCACATCCCTGTTGTCTGGAAAGAAAACAGCTGGGAACATGTAAATCACCGGATCGGTCAGTTTATGCATCCGGATGAATATTTCTGGTTAAGAAATGGAATTAAATATGATTACACCCGTATCTACACAGATGAACTGGGTTGCATCAACTTTTCAGGCAGATATCCTGACAATCTGATTGAAGAAATATCGAACTACGAAGCTGTGGCAAGCGTATTAGCGCATCAGGTGCAGTTCGACATCATTCATTCGCATGACTGGTTGACTTATCCTGCCGGTGTATTCGCCAAACATATCAGCGGAAAACCACTTGTTATACACGTACATGCCACCGACTTCGACCGAAGTAGGGGAAAAGTAAATCCAACTGTCTATTCCATAGAAAAAAGAGGCATGGATGTAGCAGACCATATCATCACCGTAAGTGACCTGACTCGTCGTACGGTGATCGAAAAATACCATCAGGATTCACGGAAGGTTACTACTGTACACAATGCAGTCGAACCACTTCCCGATGCTGATGCTTTCACCAAATCAAACAGAAAAGATAAAGTAGTCACCTTCCTTGGACGAATTACCATGCAGAAAGGACCGGAATATTTCGTGGAAGCAGCCCACAGGGTATTGCAAAAAACAGATGGAGTCCGCTTTGTGATGGCAGGAAGCGGTGATATGATGAATGATATGATCGAGTTGGTTGCCAAAAGAGGCATTGCTGATCGGTTCCATTTTACAGGATTTCTGAAAGGTCGGCAGGTTCATGAAATGCTGGCTGAAAGTGATGTTTACATCATGCCTTCGGTCTCCGAACCATTTGGCATCTCACCCCTTGAAGCGATGCAAGTAGGTACGCCTACAATCATCTCAAAGCAATCAGGTTGTGCTGAGATTCTGACCCATGCTATCAAAACAGATTATTGGGACATCGATGCCATGTCAGATGCAATCTATGGTATTGTTAAATATCCAGCCATGTACAACAGCCTTAGAAATCTTGGAAAAGAAGAAGTTAACAACATCAAATGGTACGATGCCGGTCTGAAAGTCAGAGCTATATATGATGGAGTTTTAGGCCATTGAAATTTTAAGGATAAAAGAGTCAACACATAAAATTGAAACTGATATAATAAAAAATTAAATTATTCGGTTATGAAAAACATTTGTTTCTATTTTCAGATACATCAACCACTTAGGTTAAAGAAATATCGTTTCTTCCAGATTGGTCAGGATCATTATTATTACGATGATTTTCATACAGAAGAAAAGATACGTGTACTGGCAGAACAATCTTATCTGCCAGCAAACAGAATTATTGCCGACATGATTCGCAGTTCAAACGGAAAGTTTAAATGCGCTTTTTCCATCTCGGGCGTAGCACTAGAACAACTTGAGCAATATGCACCTGACGTTATCGACAGTTTCCGGGAGTTAATGAAAACAGGTAGTATAGAGTTTTTGACTGAACCATACGGTCATTCATTAGCCTCTGTTTTTGATGCTGACGAGTTTGAAATGCAGGTAAACATGCATGCTGATAAAATAGAAAATCTTTTTGGAAAACGCCCGACTACGCTCAGAAACACAGAATTAATCTATTCGGATGAGATTGGTGAAACCATTGCCAAAATGGGATTTAAAACAGTTCTGATAGAAGAAGCTAAACATGTGATGGGATGGAAAAGCCCCAACTTTGTATATTCACATGCTTATCTGAATAAGTTAAAGTTGTTGGTTAGAAACAACAAATTATCGGAAGACATCTTCATGCGCTTTTCCAGTCCATCCTGGGAAGATTATCCGTTGACTGCAGAAAAGTTCATCGGATGGATTGCATCAGCCCCTTCAGAAGAGAAAATATTCAATATCTGGATGGGATATGAATCACTGGGGGTAGTACAACGACCTGAATCCGGCATTTTTGATTTCATGAAAGCTATCCCCTATCATGCCATGGAACACCAGATAGGGTTTGCACTTCCGGGTGAAATTGCAAAGAAAAATGAAGCAACAGGAAGTTTACTTGTAACTTTTCCTACCAGTTGGTGGGGACATGAAAAAGATCTCAGTCCGTGGAATGGTAACGATCTGCAATATGAGGCACTTGAAAAGCTTTATAACATCAGCGTTCGTGTCCGTATGTGTAATGACAAACCCCTTCTTCGTGACTGGCTTATGCTCCAAACCAGCGATCATTTCCGTTATATGAGTCACAAAGAAGCATATGGCAGTCATTATGAATCTCCTTATGAAGCTTTTGTAAATTACATGAATGTATTGGCTGATTTTCTTGATCGTGTTCATGCACAATACCCTTCCAGCATTGAGAATGAGGAGCTTAATGAGTTATTGAAAACCATTACCCATCAGGAGAAAGAAATTGCAACACTCGAAGGAGAAGTAAAAAAACTGAAAGCCAGAAAAATAAAAACTTCTGATAAATAAGGAAAAAGATTTATCTTTGCAGGGATTACGGATAAATATGTAGAGACGCAATAATTGCGTCTCTATATATCTTTACCTCTTTATAACCAGATGTTTTCAAAAAAATGACACAACATTTAAATAACAAGATATTTCACCTCATCTCGGAGATAGCCGATGAAAACAACAAAGCATGTTATGTTATAGGCGGATATGTTCGCGATATCTTTTTAAAAAGACCTTCCAAAGACATTGATATAGTAGTAGTTGGCAGTGGAATTGAACTGGCGGAAAAAGTAACTGCAAAGCTTGGGAAAAGAGCCAGCCTGACTATTTTCAAAAATTTCGGTACAGCTCAAATCAAATACAAAGACCTTGAAATTGAATTTGTAGGAGCCAGAAAAGAATCATACCGGAGCGATTCACGCAAACCAATTGTAGAAAACGGAACGCTGGAAGATGATCAGAAACGGCGTGATTTCACCATCAATGCCCTGGCCTTAAGCCTTAACAAAGCTACTTTTGGCGAATTACTTGATCCATTCAACGGTCTGGAAGATCTTAAAAATTTTGTAATCCGGACACCATTGAATCCGGACATCACTTTTTCTGATGACCCCTTACGCATGATGCGTGGCATACGCTTTTCTGCCCAACTGGGATTTTATCTGGAAACCAATACTTTTGATGCAATAGTGAGGAACAAAGAACGCATTGCTATTATTTCCAAAGAAAGAATTGCAGATGAACTGAATAAAATCATGCTTTCACGTAAACCTTCTGTCGGATTTATCCTGTTAGAAAAAACCGGATTACTAGAACTGATATTTCCGGAACTACTGGCATTGAAAGGAGCGGAGACTAAAGACGGAATCGGACATAAAGATAATTTTTATCACACACTGGCAGTGCTCGATGGATTAAGTGAACGTACCGACAATCTCTGGCTACGTTGGTCGGCCTTGCTCCACGACATTGGTAAACCCCGCACCAAACGTTTCGATAACAAGCTGGGATGGACTTTTCACAACCACAATTATATCGGAGAAAAAATGATCCCGGAGATATTCCGCAAGATGAAGCTGCCACAAAACGAAAAAATGAAATATGTCAAAAAAATGGTTTCACTGCATATGCGTCCCATCGTTCTCAGTGAAGATGAAGTGACAGATTCTGCCGTAAGACGTTTACTTTTTGATGCCGGTGATGATATTGATGATCTAATGATGCTTTGTGAGGCTGATATAACATCCAAAAATCCAGAAAAGGTAAAACGTTACAAAGCTAATTTTCAATTAGTCAGGAAAAAATTAAAGGAAATTGAAGAAAAAGACCGGATACGTAACTTTCAACCTCCTATTGACGGAAAAGAAATCATGGAAATTTTTAATCTTCCTGCCTGTGCACTGGTAGGTGATATCAAAATGAAAATTAAAGACGCCATTCTCGATGGAGTTATTCCCAACGAATATGAAGCTGCAAAAAAATACATGTTTAAGATTGCAGATGAGCTATTGAAATCAAACAAAAGAAACTAAAGGATTTACTCGTTTTTACCAACCCCTTGCATCAGTTGGTGATAAATCGCTGAATAAACCGGTGTGGGAATGCTATGCTTTTGACCAAGTCTGACTACTACTCCGATGAGCGTTTCAATTTCAGTCCGTCTGCCTGCCAGATAATCACTGTTCATCGAAGATGTACTACCAGCAGGAAGACTTCCGCCATACTTCAGCATATCATCGATAATACCTTCGTACAATCCCACTCCTTCAGCTTCAGAGAGGGCATACAATTCACGCATGATATCCAGATAAAGCGGTTTTTTATCTTCATCCCATACCAGGCTTCTGAAATCAGTATTCAGGTAAGTAGTGAGCGCTGCCGTAGTCGAGATATAAAAAAATTTGCGCCAGATTGCTTTAACTGGTTCTTCCTTTCTTGTTACTTCTATACCGGATTTAAGGAATAAATCTTCGATATAAAGCAGTTGTTTTGAAACTTTCTTCTCGTGACCGAAATGCATAAAATGCACATTACCTGAATCTAGGATCACTCCTGGCCTAATCAGTCGGGTGATGATATACACACAACCGTACCAAACCTCGTTTTCCGGGAAAAAAGTCCTTAATCTGGATGTATTATCAATGCCGTTCAACAGTGGCAATAAGATGGTATCAGGTGAAACCATCGGTTTTATTTGCTGCATCGTGGCATCTAAATCATAGCTCTTGGTTGCCAGTACAATATAATCCACCTTGCCGATATCTTCCACCTTATCCGTTGCAATGGTAGGACGCGTTATAAAACTTTGTTTCTCGTCACTAACTTTCAAACCATGTTCCCTGATTGCTTTCAGATGTTCTCCCCGTGCAACAAAACAAACAGCAATATCCGGATCCTTTTCAGCATAATGCGATACCAGTCCGCCATAATAACCGCCAACACCCCCTAAACCAACAAAGGCAATTTTAATCTTAGCTTTCGATAATACCCCCATATTACAACCTGTTCAGTACCTGTCTGATTTTTTCGTATGTTTTAATGGTGTTTGGCACCAGTGGCAAACGTAATATATTACGGATAAATCCCATAACAGCGAGCATACTTTTCACTCCGGCCGGATTACCTTCTACAAACAACAACTCGATTAGTTCTGTAAAATGATGATGAATACTTCTTGCATTGTCATAATCCCCCTGTAATGCCAACCTTACCATACGACTGAATTCTTTTGGAAAAGCATTGCCGATAACAGAAATTACCCCTACGGCTCCCAGCGTAATCAGTGGAAATGTTATACCATCATCACCCGATATAACCATGAAGTCAGCCGGTTTATTTTTAATGATATCATCAATTTGGTTAAAATTACCCGAAGCTTCTTTTACAGCGCAAATAATGGAGAATTCATTTGCCAGACGCAAAGTAGTTTCTGCCGTCATATTAACTCCTGTTCGTCCCGGAACATTATACAAAATAAGTGGTAGAGGCGACACGGCAGCTATCGCTGCGTAATGTTGATACAATCCTTCCTGGGAAGGTTTGTTGTAGTAAGGAGTAACAGAAAGGATCGCATCAATGCCTGTCAGGTCTGTATGTTGCACTTTTTCAACGATTTGCTTCGTGTTATTTCCACCGATACCATACACAATAGGCAAGCGACCGTTATTAATCTCCACGACAAATTGCTTGATTTCTTCCTTTTCAGCTTCAGTCAGTGTAGGCGTTTCAGCAGTCGTGCCACACACCACGAGATAGTCAGTTCCATTTTTAATCAGATGTTCAACTATCCGTGCCAGGGAATCAAAATCAATCGTCTCATCTTCCTTAAATGGTGTTACCAGGGCAACACCCATACCTTTCAATTTGCTATTTATCATTGGTAAATCGTTCTATTCGGGTACAAAAATACGTTTTTAATCGTTAGTTTGTATGTTTTTCAGATAAAATAATACTTGATTAAACAAAAAAGAATATTCTAAATCTTCAACCTGTATTTCTTTTTCTGCTAAATGGGCATCAATGTCAACTGCAAAGTCATATAAATTTAAGTTATTCTTTTTCATCCCTGCTTTACATTTTGCATTGGCATGAAGCACGACATAATCAAGAGGAATAAATCTTTTCGTTGAAATATCAATCAGTAAATCATATTCTGTCCGGAGTAATTCCTGTAACAATTGACTACAGGGTTTTTTAAACAAGCCCAGATCTTTCGGATGCAAAATTCTGTATTCGGGATATGCTGGTGAAATAATATTTTTTTTATCAACATACCCCCAGGCAGTCACTTTTTTTCCATCAGCAGTTAAAGACTGTATGATTCTTTTTGTTTCAGGATTTTTTTCAGAATAATTACTTTCAAACAACAACAAGATGTTTTTAGCTTTTTCGTAATTTACGAATTGCTTATTTCTTGCGGTATTTTTCAGGTGTTTCTGAACTCGTTTTCTAAAAATATAATCTACTAATTTTCCACCCATATTTTTTAATTAAAAAAGTGTCTTCATTTGTACATTATCACTACCCTTTTCTTTTCGAATCAGCTTCAAAAATACTTCCTCCTCCACAAGTTGAACACCAAGGCTCTGTGCTTTTCTTAGTTTTTCAGGTCCCATATTTTCACCTGCCAGGATAAAAGACGTTTTTGAAGAAACACTTCCTGCATTCTTCCCGCCATGCTGCTCAATCATATTTTTATATTCATCCCTGGAATAATGACGGAACGAACCACTTATTACAATGATTTTACCTTCCAGCAAGTCCGTTTTTTCCTGAAGTTGTTCTTCCGAGAGCGACATCTGAAGTCCATATTGTTTCAGACGATTAACAATTTCGCGATTTTTTTCATCCGAAAAGTAGCTAATTACACTTTGTGCTATCCTGTCTCCTATTTCATCGATCTGCACCAGCAAATCATAATCAGCATTTTCCAATGCGTTTATATTTTTAAAGGCATTGGCCAGTTTTTTGGCCACTGTTTCTCCGACAAACCTTATTCCCAGTGCAAAAATAACCCTTTCAAAGGAAATAAGCTTCGACTTTTCACAAGAAAGTTTTATATTTTGAGCTGATTTATTTCCTAATCGTTCTAATCTGGCCAAGTCCGGTACTTTAAGAGTATAAATATCAGCTATATCTTTCAGCAAACCATTTTCATATAGAAGATGAATTGTTTCACTTCCGAGACCTTCAATATTCATAGCCCTGCGGCTGACAAAGTGTTCTATTCTGCCTTTTATCTGAGGAGGACAGGCATTTTCGTTCGGACAATAATGTGCAGCCTCTCCTTCATATCGAACCAGTTCAGAGCCACACTCCGGACATTTCTTAATGAAATACACCTTGTCTCCAAGCATAAAACGTTGGTCAGTAGCTACCGCCGTTATTTTAGGGATGATTTCGCCCCCCTTCTCCACATAAACCATATCTCCAATATGCAAATCAAGTGAAGCAATAATATCTGCATTATGTAAGGATGCTCTCTTCACAGTTGTTCCGGAAAGTAAAACCGGGTCAAGATTCGCAACCGGAGTAACTGCGCCGGTACGACCAACCTGATATGAAACCGAGTTGAGCCGAGTAATTGCTTTTTCAGCCTGATATTTGTATGCTATTGCCCAGCGAGGTGATTTAGCCGTATTTCCAAGTAATTTTTGCTGAGCAAAGTCATTCACTTTAATTACAATACCATCGGTAGCTACCGGTAAATTTTTTCTTTCAATATCCCATAAACGAATAAATCCAAAGACATCATCAATAGATTTGCATACCCTGACAGCATCTGATATCTTAAAGCCCCATGATTTGGCAGCAAGCAAACTGTCAAAATGGGTAGTAAAAGGTAAATTTTCACCCAACAAACTATATAAAAACGAATCCAACTTTCTGGCAGCTACAGTGGAAGAGTTTTGTAATTTCAATGTTCCAGATCCGGCATTCCGCGGATTTGCAAACAATGGTTCTTCCTGCGCTTCACGCTCTTTATTAATTTCATCAAACACAGCCCAGGGCATTAAAATCTCACCTCTTATTTCAAATTTTGAAGGATAATTACCTTGTAACTGGAGCGGAATACTGCGGATTGTCTTCACATTATTTGTGACATCATCACCTTTCACTCCATCTCCACGCGTAACAGCCCTTATCAGTACCCCGTTTTCATATATCAAAGATATGGAAGTCCCGTCGTATTTCAGTTCACACACCAGTTCAAAATCTTCATTTAATGCTTTCTGAACCCGTTGATAGAAGTCCGTCACTTCTCCTTCAGAGTAAGTGTTTGCAAGCGAAAGCATCGGATATTGATGATCTACTTGATTAAATGAAGTCGTAATATCACTTCCCACGCGTTGTGTCGGGGATGCTGAATCAGAATATTCAGGATATTTCTCTTCCAGAGCCTGCAATTGTCTCATTTTAGCATCAAATTCAACATCTGATATAGTAGGATTATTCAGCACATAGTAATTGTAATTATGCCGATGAAGTTCCTTGCGTAATGAGTCAATTTTCTGACGAGTCATATTTTTTCATGTTTTTGCAAAGATAGTATTTTTGTCGGAGAACCAGATAAGCAAGTTTAAATTGTTTATCGTGTGGGAGTAAGCAATCCCGGGATGAGTAGCAACACGCAGCTACGTGAACGGCACGATAAACATAAGCTGCCGTAGTATCAATATAAAAAATCCCGGCCACAATTATTTGTGACCGGGATTTAAAAAACGGCGGTTATCTACTCTCCCACTTTTAACGCAGTACCATCGACGTGACCGGGCTTAACTTCTCTGTTCGGAATGGGAAGAGGTGGAACCCCGGTGCTATAACCACCTGAATGCAGTTTGACTATTGTAAAGAAGAGAAATAATTTTTATTACCGATCGGATTGAATCTTTTCCCAGAACCGATACAATACCATAAAATTGAATGTCATTCCTAAAAAAAGCGTTCGGGCAATTAGTATTACTCGGCTTTACATCTCTGTTGTACACCTGTAACCTATCAACGTGGTAGTCTCCCACGACCCTTAAATAAAGAAATCTAATCTTGAAGCCGGCTTCGTGCTTAGATGCTTTCAGCACTTATCCTAACCGAACGTAGCTACCGGGCAGTGCTCCTGGCGGAACAACCCGTTGACCAGAGGTTCGTCCAACACGGTCCTCTCGTACTAGTGTCAGACCTTCGCAAATTTCTAACGCCCACAACAGATAGGGACCGAACTGTCTCACGACGTTCTGAACCCAGCTCGCGTGCCACTTTAATGGGCGAACAGCCCAACCCTTGGGACCTTCTCCAGCCCCAGGATGTGACGAGCCGACATCGAGGTGCCAAACCATTCC
>Ga0265294_10001213_pt1 | contig 35083 bp, 31 predicted proteins | sample MunlanPumphouse3_FD_192504 | JGI IMG/M metagenome (GOLD analysis project Ga0265294, IMG submission 192504) | Groundwater microbial communities from a municipal landfill in Southern Ontario, Canada - Pumphouse #3 | ecosystem: Environmental > Aquatic > Deep subsurface > Groundwater | place...
GAGGGGGCCGACTGGCTCAGCGGCTTCGTCCAGTCGCCATACATGGGGTTCGGTAAGACAATAAACCGCTTGCCAAACTCTCCTCGCAGACTATCAACAGCCCCAAATCCGTACTGCTGGCTCCGGTCTTCAAAAAGATCGGAGAAGTCGCCAAGATTATCTCCCACTAACAAAATTATCTCATGATCTTTCCGGATCACCTTTCTGCGGTCTTCTTTGCCCGATTTCACGGTGCGTAGCAAATATTGCTCCGGCTGAGTTGACGGAAATCCGAGATCCTTCATGTTTTGAATGGTCGGGAGTAAGTCGGAGGTATCCCGATTCGAGAGGTAAAATATCTTTATCCCATTGAATTCCAGAAACTTACAAAACTCAACACTTCCAGGAAGTGCTTTTGCCGAGGCGGTGCTGGTCCATTCTTGCCAGCGGGCGGGACTGTAAAGCTTGCCTTCCATAATGTTACGGGCTTCGGACGGACTGTTGTCGAGCAGTGTTTCATCGATATCAAATACCACAGCCGGGGCAAGGTTGCCCGATGGAGCAGCCAGATATTGTTCCACCCGCATTTCGGCGAGATTAAAGGCCTGATAAGAGAGGGCCCGCATCTCAGCTGATTTTTGATACCAGAGCGTTGCCATCACCGATTGATCGGTGACGGGCGATGGAACCCGGTTGGCCGGACAAAATACCAGCGAAACCAGAATGGAGAAGGTCAAAACGATTCGCATGGAGGATTGAATTGACGATGATCTACCAAAAATACAATAATTATCCTACCCTGGCTACCCGTTAGCTTCCCAGCTCTATTGGCCTATCGCCCACTTTTTTTTGTAACTTTCCACCTCCCTACCCCGTTTTAGGGTTGACACAAACCAAAATGACAGTAAGCGAGTATAATCGTTGTGTTGATCAACATGCGGATAATTTGTTCCGGTTCATTTTGAAGAATATTCGGGACAAAGAGAAGGCCCGTGACCTGGTTCAGGATTCATTCGAGAAGCTTTGGATGAATGTGGAACAGGTTTCGGCCGAAAAGGCAAAGTCATATTTGTTCACCACCGGATACCATAAAATGATAGACCAGACCAGAATTGATAAAAGGATGGTGGCCTGGGAAGAGGCTGGTACCGGGAGCCATTCGCATGAAGAGCAATACACCGACCTGCACGAGAAGCTGAGTCAGGGTATTGCCCGATTGCCAGCTGATCAGCGGTCGGTGGTGATGTTGAGAGATTATGAAGGATACTCCTATAAAGAGATCGCCGGGGTTACCGGCCTGTCTGAAGCCCAGGTAAAGGTTTATATCTACCGGGCAAGAGTGTTCCTCAAAGAATATGTGGGTTCAATTGAAACGCTGGTGTAAAATGGATACGATTTCTCGTAACAACTATGAAGTTTGGTTCATCGATTATCTCGATGGCCAGCTTGATTGCGGGCAGGTGGACCAGCTCCTGGATTTTCTGAATGAAAATCCGGATCTCCGTAACGAGCTGGAGGCTGCTGCCGGCATTCGGTTGACTATCACGGAGGATCAGATGGACAACAAAGATGCTTTGAAGTATTCAGCGACAGATATTCCCGGTGTTCCTCACTCTGATTATCGCTGCATTGCCCGGATGGAAGGAGACCTCCCGCCCGGTGAAAATGAGCGGTTTGATGAGGAACTCGCAGCTAATGATCGTCTGAAAAGCCAATTTGCTGCCTACGAACAAACCCGCTTGGTCCCGGATGATACTATCCAATACCCCAATCATGGGCAGCTAAAAAGAAAAGTTAGAGTGATGGGAACGTGGTGGCTGAGTATCTCCTCAGCTGCCGCTGTTCTGTTGTTGGCTCTCATTCTTTGGCCTCAGCGAAATATGGATACCAGCACGGTGGCTACTCTTGGGGATACGCCTGATCAGGCGGAGGTCTTGGTTGAACCAATAGATAATGAGCAAGTTAAGCCTGCTGAGCCCGTGATTTCAATGGCATCTCTTTCACCCATACCAGTGAAAGTATTAGCCAAAGCAGTGGAAAAGCCCGCGGTTGTCATCACAACTCCTCCAGTGGAACGCGAGTTGCGTTTGATTCAACCACTGGAAGCCAAAATCCTTCTCACAAAACTTTCTGTCCCGGATCCGGAACTCTCCCAGATCAACCTTGCTTCGTTAACAGCTGACCAGCGGGTCGAAAATCCACATGAGTACCAAACTCTGGGCCAACTGGCACTGAATTTTTTTCGGCAAGAAGTGCTGGGCCAAGACCCCGACCTGGTGAAACAGACCCGCTTCTCCATGTGGGAAGTAGCGGATGCCGGAATCAACAAGATCAGCTCGATCGTGGGTTCCGATGCACAACTGAATCGCCAATACAACAAAGATGGCAGCGTGGTAGCAGTCTCGTTTAACTCCAGACTGATGGATGTAGAAGCTCCAGTACGCCAAAATGATTGATACCCACTACACGCCCTGTAACTTTTCCCTCATTCATCCCGTCCTACCAGTAAACAATTAAACAAGGAAACTATGAAACGTTTAGTCTTGATGACCCTGGCCGCTTTGATCGGATTGGGATCACTCTCCTACGGGCAGGAAGACCCGGATACCTCAAAAATCAGAATTGGAAAAAAGAAGTACACCGTGATTATTGATGATGATAAAGAGATCCGAATCATCACTGATGGTGATACTGAGGTGGTTACCCGTGATATTCCCGAACGTAAACCGGTTCGTCGCCATGTTCGCAAAATGGACGGAAACTGGGGCGGGCTGGAGTTTGGCCTGACCAACTTCGTCAATTCAGATTATCAGCTGGAATTGCCGGCAGGAGCCGAGTTTATGGAAGTAAAAATGGCTAACAGCTGGGGCTTCAACTTTAATTTCGCAGAGAAATCACTCGGTATCGTACGTAACTACGTTGGCCTGGTCACCGGACTTGGGTTGGGATACAATCGCTATATGTTCGTCAATGATATGTCACTAGTGAAAACATCGAACGGACCCATTGTTGGTGTACCTTCGGATATCGAATTTATGAAAAATCGCCTGAGTACCTGGCATCTGAACCTCCCGCTGATGCTGGAAGTGCAGATCCCTGTGTATGGCGAATACCAACGACTGAAACTGTCGGCTGGAGTGATCGGCGGCCTGCGTATCGGATCACGGCAGGTGCAAAAGTATGTGGCCGCTGGTGACAAGCAAAAGATTAAAACCAAGGATGATTTCTACCTGCGTGACTGGCGCTATGGTTTTACCGCCCGCGTTGGTTATGGTGATGTCTGTCTTTTCGCTGAATACTATCCCCAAACCCTCTTTAAAGACAACAAAGGTCCTGATATCTATCCAGTTACCTTTGGAATCCATATCGGAGGATAACAAGCCTGATTCATACTGTTCAAGAGCCCGGAAGTGTCTGCTTCCGGGTTTTTTCGTACCTTCGGGGCATTGTTTTAAAAACAAGCGATATGGACCTTTTACTGATCAGTAACTCGACCAACCCGGGAGAACCTTATCTGGACTATCCCAAGCATGACATTGCCAAAATCTTAAAGTCAATTAAGAAGAAAGCTCTCTTTTTGCCTTATGCGGCAGTAACCTTTTCGTTCGACCAATATGAACAAAAAGTCAGGGAACGTTTTAATGAGATAGGCCTGGATGTCGAATCTATACATCATGCCCAGTCAGCAAAAAGAGCTGTTGCGGACGCCGAAGCGATTGTTGTTGGTGGCGGTAATACCTGGCAGCTTACCCGGATGATTCATGATCTGGATTTGGTGGACGTGATCAGGGAAAAGGTGCTGACCGGTACCCCCTATGTCGGATGGAGCGCTGGCTCAAACTTAGCCTGCCCAACGATCCGCACCACTAATGATATGCCGATCATGGATCCAGACGGATTCCATGGTTTTAACCTCGTTCCTTTCCAGATCAACCCACACTACCTGGATGCCAACCCGGAAGGACATGCCGGAGAAACCCGCGAACAGCGGATTCTGGAGTTTATCGAGGTCAATCCGGATCTTTGGATTGTTGGCCTCCGCGAAGGAACCATGTTGCGGGTTCGGAATAAATCGGTCGAACTCATCGGCCCACGCCCTGCCCGCCTCTTCAAAAAAGGTTCTGACCCTGTTGAAGTCAGGCCAGGTGAAAACCTGGACTTCCTGATGGATTAGTATGACCACCAGTGAATTAACCGGAACGGTTCATAAGACAACCGGATCGGTCCATCTGGTCAGGATGGACAACGGCCAAACTCTTTCCTGCGGACTCAAAGGTAATTTTCGGATGCTGGGCATCCGCACTACCAATCCGGTGGCGGTTGGCGATCGGGTCAGTGTGGAGCTGTTCGAGCCGGGTAAGGGTTTGATTATCAGGATACATAAACGGCGAAACTATATCATCAGGAAGTCTATTAACCTGTCGAAAGAGTCGCATATCCTGGCCGCAAATATCGATCAGGCCATCCTGATGATCACAATCACTTCCCCCGTAACACTCTCCATGTTTATTGACCGTTTTCTGGTGACCGCGGAGGCTTACAGCGTTCCGGTTATTCTGATGTTTAATAAGTTGGATCTTTATACAGAGGATGATTTAGTAGCTCTGGCCGAATGGGTGGAGGCTTACACGTTGGCAGGATACCCTTGTTACCCGGTTTCGCTGGTTACTGGTAAGGGTGTCAAACAAATCCGTGAACTGTTGCCAGGGAAAATCACCTTGCTGAGTGGTAACAGCGGGGTGGGGAAGTCGAGCTTTATCAACTACCTGGATCCCTCCAGAAATCTTAAAACTGAGAAAATATCAGATTCTCACCAATCAGGAAAACATACAACCACCTTCCCCGAAATGATGGAAATGCCAGATGGAGCTTATATTATTGATACTCCAGGAATTAGAGGTTTTGGCGTGATTGAGATTGGCAAAGAAGAACTATACCACTATTTCCCAGAGCTTTTTAGATTCTCCGCCGGATGCCAGTTTCATAACTGTACCCATACGCACGAACCAGGATGCGCCGTTCGTAAGGCTGTTGAAGAGGGTGAGATCGGAGAGATGAGATATCGTAACTACTTGATAATGATGGAGTCAGACGAGGACAGGTACCGTTAATCCCTTGAAACTTTCCCGGTCTGGCTGTTAGTAAAAAACACGAATGAAAAGCATTTATCTTGATTACAATGCTACAACGCCGGTAGATCCGGAGGTGGCGAAGGCCATGGAGCCTTTTCTTCATGGTCTGTTTGGTAACCCGAGCAGCATGCACCGGTATGGCACCGAAACCCGCCTGGCGGTGGAGCAGGCCAGGGAGCAGGTAGCTCGTTTGATAGGGGCTCAACCTTATGAGATAATTTTCACCAGCGGCGGAACAGAATCCAACAACCTGGCGATCCAGGGCGTTGCTAGGGCGTTGCGCCATCGGGGTAACCATATCATTACCACATCGATAGAGCATCCTGCTGTGATAGAGGTGTGCCGGTTTTTAGAGAAGGAGGGCTTCCAGGTCACTTATGTGCCAGTTGATCGATACGGAATGGTCGATCCCGAACAGGTTGAACGGGCGATCACCTCTTCAACAATACTGATTTCGGTGATGCACGCCAATAATGAAACTGGCACGATCCAGCCGGTGGCCGAGATCGGTAAGATAGCCCGGAAGCGGGGTGTCATCATGCACTCGGATGCAGCCCAAAGCGTGGGAAAGATCCCGGTGGAGGTTGGACAGCTGCAGGTTGACCTCCTGTCGGTGGCCGGGCATAAACTCTACGCGCCCAAGGGAATCGGTGCGCTCTACATCCGCCAGGGAGTTCAGCTGGAAAAGATCATACACGGAGCCGACCATGAGCAAAACCGCCGGCCGGGCACCGAAAATATCCTCGCCATTGCCGGTCTGGGTAAGGCTTGTGAGTTGGCTGCTGAGCACCTGGACAATCATGCCGCTCACCCTAAACGCCTTCGCGACCGACTTCAACAACTGCTGACCGAGGCTCTTCCCGAAGTTGTCGTTCATGGCCATCCGCTCGAGCGACTGCCTAACACTCTTAATGTCAGCTTTCCGGGTATTGAGGCCACCACCTTACTTGGCGCTCTTGAAACTGTAGCCGCTTCGGCCGGTGCCGCCTGCCATGCCGATTCCAAAGACGCCTCCTCAGTCCTCGCTGCCATGGGTGTGCCCCAAGAGGTTGCAATGGGAGCTATCAGGCTTTCGACCGGTCGTTTTAATACCGAAGAGGAGATCGAAGAGGCTGGCCGACAACTCATCGAGGCAGCCAAAGCCCTGTCGCCAAAATCGACCGAGGCTCCAGTAAATCAGCCGCAGGAAGTTGTTCGCCTGACCCACTATTCCCACGGACTGGGTTGCGCCTGTAAATTGCGGCCCCAAGATCTGGAAGCGGTGGTTCGCGATCTGAAAGTCCTGCCTCATCCCGATATCCTCGTTGGCCCGGAAACAGCCGATGATGCTGCTGTGTACCGGATCAATGATGAAACCGCTCTGGTGGAAACGCTCGACTTTTTCTCGCCCGTGGTGGATGACCCTTATTATTTCGGAGCCATCGCTGCTGCCAATGCGTTGAGTGATGTTTACGCCATGGGTGGTACGCCGCTTTTCGCGTTGAACATTGTGGCGTTCCCATCGAAACGACTTAGTCTTCAGGTGCTTAGGGATATTTTAAAAGGTGCTCAGGATAAGGCCGATGAGGCCGGGATTCCGGTTTTGGGAGGTCACACCATTGAAGATAATGAGCCAAAATATGGCATGGTGGTTACCGGGAAGGTGCATCCAACGAAATTCTGGACTAACTTCGGAGCTCAGCCAGGTGACGCATTAATCCTGACCAAGCCACTGGGTACAGGGATATACAGTACTGCTCTCAAGCGAGGGCTTCTCACTCAGGAACAGAGCGATAAGTTATACCAACAAATGGCAACACTAAATGCTAAGGCTGCCGGGGTGTTTCATGATTTCACCGTTCATGCCTGTACGGATGTTACGGGGTTTGGCCTGACAGGTCATTTAAGAGAGCTGGCGAAGGGAAGCGCAGTGGATGTTGAATTGGATTATCTATCAATCCCCTGGATGCAGTCACTTTTTAGCTTGATGGTCGCTGGAGCTATTCCGGGAGGTACTCGGAATAATCTGGCCTATGCGGAGCCCTGGACTGAATGGAACGGCTCTTTTAGTGAACATGAAAAGCTTGCTCTTTGTGATGCGCAGACCTCCGGAGGATTGCTCGTTGCTGTTCCAGCAGGTGAGTCGGAGGAGATTCTTCGCGCTCTGGAAGATGCCGGGGTGGTAAGAGCGGCCAGGATTGGGCATGTGCTTCGCTCTGGTGAAGGAAAAATCAGTGTTAGTAAGTGATCAGATCGCTTGGAATGATTTCAGAAAAGGATAAGTTAATTAATTATGAATCAGCTAGATCCAGAATCTTTCCTTCATGCTTCCCTTACCATGCCCGTGGCGGATGTCAGGTCGCCGGCCGAATTTGAGGCTGGTCACATTCCCGGGGCCTTTAACCTGCCGCTTTTCGATAATGAGGAGCGGGCGAGGGTAGGGACTCTTTACAAGCAGACGGGTCGGATGGCAGCGCTGGAGCTAGGTTTCGATTTGGTGGGACCCAAAATGTCCGAGATGGTTAGGGCAGCCCGGCGCATGGCTCCAAAGGGAGAGATGTTACTTTATTGCTGGCGAGGCGGTATGCGCAGTGCTTCGATGGCTTGGCTCCTCGAAACGGCCGGAATCCAGGCCAACCTGCTGACCGGTGGATATAAAGCCTACCGCTCTCATATCCGGGAAAACCTGGTAACTCGGAGAAAGTTTATCATTCTTGGAGGAATGACTGGTAGTGGTAAAACTTTGTGTCTAAAGAGGTTGAAAGAGATAGGTGAGCCGGTAATCGACCTGGAGGCGTTGGCGGTGCATCGGGGGTCGGTATTTGGGGCTATTGGTCTTGGTCCGCAGCCAACAAACGAACAGTTTGAAAATGAGCTATTTAAGGAGCTGCAATGCTTTCAACCCGAAGAAATGATCTGGCTAGAAGATGAGAGCCGGCAAATCGGTCGGGTCTATATGCCCGAGATATTTTACCAGGCGATGATATCAAGCCCGCTGATTCAGATTGTAGTCCCCGAGTCGGTGCGCACACAGGTCATACTGGATGAATATGCCGGGTTAGAGCCAACATCCCTGATCAGGGCGGTAGAGAAAATCAGCAGGCGGCTTGGCGGACTGACTACGCAAAGGGTGATTGCCTCCATTGATGAAGGTCGTTTTCGGGATGCAGTGGAGTTGCTTTTGCCCTATTACGACAAAACCTATGGTCACAGCTTCAAATCCCGGCCAGAACAACCGGTTTATGTCCTTGATCTGACTGGGATATCTGTCTCCGGATACCCTGACGCTATCATCAAAAAAAAATCTTCTCTAGTGCAATATAGGGGTAACCAGGGCCGTTAATCGATTGATTTTACTAAACCTTTTCGTCTTGCACATTTATACGCGTAAGCAGCGCTGGAAATTCTACCTTCTTGCCGGGGCACTCGTTATCGGGGTGTTATCGTCCTGGTACAGCAATGTATTGGTCAGAAAGCTGGAAAAGGAGGAGAAGCTCAAGATGGAGATCTGGGCCGGGGCAACGGAGCAAATGACCAACAGCAGTGTGGAACAGGATGATAAGATCATGGGCTTCCTCATCAGCATCATCCAGAATAATACCACCATTCCGGTTATCACCGTCGATGAAAAGGGAGAAAGGCTGATCGCCAGAAACATCAAGCTTTACGATGCACAGAATCAACCGATTGATGGTTCTGATCTTCGGTCGCTCAACCGTAAGAGTAAAGATCTACTCAACCGGATGCTGGTCAAGATGAAGTCGCAACACGAACCGATTACCATTGAACTGGGTGATACACAGCAATTTATTTACTATAAAGATTCGTATATTCTTACCCGTATCCAGCTGTATCCGCTGATACAATTGGCTGTGGTTTTCCTGTTTATTGTGTTGGCATACTTTGCGTTCAGTTCTACCCGGAAGGCTGAGCAGAATCAGGTTTGGGTGGGGATGTCGAAAGAGACGGCGCATCAGTTGGGAACTCCGATTTCTTCGCTGATGGCCTGGGTAGAGTTGCTCAAGATGGAGCAAACCGGCCCAGAGGTGGTGCAGGAGGTTTCGAAGGATGTTAAGCGTCTGGAGACCATTGCCGACCGGTTCTCAAAGATAGGATCGGCCCCGGTTTTGTTGCCGGAAAATTTGCCAGGGGTACTGGTCAGTGCTGTCAACTACCTGCAGACCAGAACTTCCGATAAGGTAGTCTTCAATTTGCATTTTGGTGATATGGACGAATTGCTTGTTCCACTCAATGTGACGCTGTTCGAGTGGGTTGTTGAGAATCTTTGCAAAAATGCCATTGATGCGATGGATGGGTCAGGGCAGATTGATATTACCCTGCGGGATCAAAATCAGGTGGTTTATCTCGATATCACTGATAACGGGAAGGGGATGCCTAAATCCAACTACCAGGTAGTCTTCCAGCCCGGATATACTACCAAACCCAGAGGTTGGGGCTTGGGGCTGTCATTGGTTAAACGCATCATAGAGAACTACCATAACGGGAAGATCTTTGTGCGGAGCTCGGAGATCAACAAAGGAACCACCTTCAGGATTGTCCTCAAAAAATAGACTACTCGCGGTGTTTATGGTTGTCTGCAAGCCTACTAGCCATTTTTTTATTCTGATATTCTTTTATACTTTTGCACGACATTTTCGGAGGGTAACATGGGCCGTTTGACGGATTATATCATACCTTTCCATTCGTATTCAAACGGGATCTATAAGTTTGATTACGAGTTAGATGAAGAGTTCTTTGAGCATTTCCCGGAAAGTGGGATTCGTCAACCTGAGCTCAAGGTTGGGGTTCAGATGTCCAAGCAGGAGCGGCAAATTGAGTTTGATTTCAACCTGACAGGTAGTGTTCTTCTGGCTTGCGATCGTTGTTTGGAGGATTATGAACAGCCAATCGATGGGCATTTCAGGTTATACGGAAAGTTTGGTGAAGGCCGGAGTGAAGAGGAGCTGGAAGTAATCTGGATTTCTCCGTCGATGCATCAACTTGACTTATCCCAATATCTGTATGAATTTGTTGTATTGAGTCTTCCGATGCGGAAGGTTCATCCCCCCGGAAAGAATGGTAAGCCGGGATGCGATCCGGGGATGTTGGATTTATTGAATGATTTAAGTGTAACTAAATATTGATTAACAATGGCACATCCTAAGCACAGAACATCCAAGCAGCGTAGAAATAAGCGCAGGACCCATTACAAAGCAACTCCTACGCAATTATCAACCTGCTCCAACTGTGGTGCAACGGTCCAATATCACCGGGTATGCCCGGAGTGCGGACACTATCGAGGAAAACTGGCGATTGAGAAAGAAGTTGCCGCGTAAGGCGTTGATTATGACCTGTATCCGATGAAGATCAGGATCGGTATTGATATTATGGGTGGGGATTTTGCCCCACGGTCGACCACTCACGGAGCTATCCTCGCAAAACAGGATTTACCTCTTGAAACAGAATTGGTACTGATAGGGGACCAAGATGCCATCACTACAATTTGCCGGGAAGAGAATTATGACCCCGGCAATTTTGTAATTGTCCATTCGGAAGAGGTGATCGGCATGGGAGATCACCCTGTTAAAACTTTTTCGCTCAAGAAGAAATCGAGCATGGCGATAGGTTTCGGTATGCTTTCAAAAGGGTTGATTGATGGTTTCTGTAGTGCTGGTAATACCGGTGCGATGATGGCAGGGGCCATGTTCACTGTTAAGGCCATCCCCGGAATCATTAGGCCTGCCATCGGAGTGGCCATACCGAAGGGAGAAAACGAGTTTACTCTTCTGCTGGACGTAGGGCTCAATCCGGATGCACGGCCGGATGTTCTGTACCAATATGCCATGATGGGGTCGGCGTATGTAAAACATGTGCTTGGGGTAGAAAGCCCAAGAGTTGGATTACTCAATATTGGGGAAGAGGAGGAGAAGGGAAGCTTGCTCACCAAGGCTGCCTATCAGATGATGAAGGATTCTCCAGATTTTAATTTCATCGGGAACGTGGAGGGAAATGGCCTGTTTGCCGATAAAGCCGATGTGGTGGTTTGCGAAGGCTTTGCTGGGAATATCATGCTGAAACTGGCGGAGTCGGTCTATAACCTGAGTCGCAAGATGAAGATGGACCATCCATTCTTCGAACAGTTTAATTATGAGAATTTTGGCGGAATTCCCATCATCGGCATCGGTTCGCCAGTGTTGATCGGTCATGGGATGTCAACCCCAAGAGCGATCAAAAATATGATCATCCGAAACCGCGAAATCATTGATTCCGGATTAATTAATAAACTAAAGAAGGCTTTTGAATGATGAAAAAGGTTTATGCAGCCATTACAGCAATCGAAGCCTGGTATCCGCCGGATATCCTTACGAATGCCGATCTTGAAAAAATGGTGGACACGACTGATAAGTGGATCGTGAGTCGGACCGGTATCAAAGAACGGCGCATATTAAGAGGTCCTGACAAGGGAACTTCCGAGCTGGCGGTGCCGGCTGTCAAAAAGTTACTGGAGAAGACGGGGACATCTCCCAAGGAGATTGATATGGTCATCTGTACCACAGTCACCCCCGATATGTTTTTCCCTTCCACAGCAAACATCATTAGTGATAAAGTTGGGATCACCAACGCCTTCAGTTTTGATATGGCTGCTGCTTGTTCTGGGTTCGTTTACATGCTGGCAGTGGCATCCAAGTTTATCGAGACTGGTTCAGCCAAAAAGATCATCTGCATTGGGGCTGATAAAATGTCATCCATTACTGACTATACCGACCGTTCCACTTGCCCACTTTTTGGTGATGCTGCTGGTGCAGTGCTCCTGGAGCCCAGTACGGAGTTCGGAATTATGGATCATATCCTGAGAACTGATGGCAGTGGCAGGCATCATCTCTACATGAAAGCTGGTGGATCCCAACGTCCAGCCTCCCACGAAACGGTGGATGCCCATGAACACTTTATCTTTCAGGAAGGGCAGACGGTCTTCAAAATGGCTGTGTCGAAAATGGCAGATGTCTCTGTCGAAATGATGGAAAAACATCAAATCCCTGCTGATAAAGTTTGGCTGGTGCCTCACCAGGCCAATCTTCGCATTATCACAGCTGTGGCAAAGCGGATGGGCCTTGATCCTAAACGGGTGATGATCAATATCCAAAAGTACGGGAATACCACTACCGCTACGATACCACTGGTTATCTATGAATACGAGAAAAAGCTTCGCAAGGGCGACCCTCTGATCCTCTCATCTTTCGGTGGCGGATTTACCTGGGGGTCGGTTTACCTGACCTGGGCTTACGATCCCGAATAATATCCCTTGGACTTAATCCGGGTTTTTTCTATACATTTACCAGAAATAACCAAAACGATGTCAAAGGAAGTAGAATCAACCAATGCTATAAACCTGATTTCCACCGGGACTATTGTCAAAGGTGATGTGGAATCAAACTCTGGTATCAGGCTGGATGGCCAGCTCGAAGGAAACCTGAGTGCTAAAGGGAAAGTGGTGATTGGAAACGCAGGCGAGCTAACCGGTAACATCATGGCCGTGAATGTGGAAATATCAGGAGTTATCAACGGAAATGTTAAAGCAGCTCAAATTTGCCTCAAAGCTTCTGCGAAAATTACCGGAGATATCATTACCCAGCGGCTGTCTATTGAACCCGGTGCCTTTTTCTTTGGAACCTGCCGAATGGAGGGTACACCGGATGGAAAAACAAAAGAAGCCACCGCAACAAAAAGATCTTGACCAGGCAAAAAAATCCCTGCGGGAGTATGCCCGGTACTCAAACCTGGCTTTTAAGCTAATTGCAGTCGTTCTGACTGCTTTTTTTATTGGTATGCTTTTCGATAAATGGATTAACACCGGCTACCTGATTTTTACCGTGATCTTCTCGGTCGGTGGACTAGTCCTGACACTCTATCTATTGATTAAAGACCTCCTAAAATGAAACCATACACATTATCTAACTACCTAGTCCACCTGTCGATTCTGACAGTGACACTGCTGTTACTGGCCTGGATACTGTTTGCTTGGCTTGTTCCAACCGGAATGCCCTGGATCCTCCCAGTTTACTTGATATTTGTGGCTGCCATCACCTTGGCTGGCCAGGTAATCCTGACCAACAAAACAAAGGCCGGGAAGGCATCTGGGTTCAATACCTATTATCTGGCTTTTAAAACCGTTAAGATGATTGTCATTCTTATCTTTCTGGCTGTATGGATGTTGTTACACAAAAGAAGCTCCGTACCTTTTGTCGTCAGTGCTTTTGCTATTTATATTGCCTTCGTTGTTTTTGAGAGCTGGGCTTTAAATCGGATGGTGCGGAACAGTGGAACCTGACTTTTAGTACTTTTGCTACCTTGTTTAAAATTATGGGGATCATGAGATGGATTGTTGCGCTGGCGATGTTTCTCCTAATGGCGACGCCCGGCTACGGAATAGATGAACCGTTATCGGACACCACAGACAATCATCCGAAGGGTGAGAGAAAGGAGATTTTTGACCCTGGCGATTTTATCCTGGAGCATGTGATGGACTCCTATGAGTGGCATGTGCTGACGGCAGGGAAAACCCATGTCAGTATTCCGCTACCAGTGATTCTCTACACTAAGGAGCAGGGGCTCAACATCTTTCTGTCGTCTAGGTTTCATCATGGTGAGGCGTCCTACAAAGGATTCGCCATAGCCAAAGAAGGCAAGTACCAAGGGAAAATCGTCCGTGTGGATGAAGAGGGCCATCAAATAGCCGGGATCGGCCGCCCTGTGGATCTTTCCATCACTAAAACCGTCTTTGCGATGCTGATCAGTATGTTGATTATCTTGTTGATATTCATACCGATGGCTCGCAAATATCTGAATAGTCCCAACCGTGCCCCCACCGGATTCCAGTCGCTTGTCGAACCCGTCATCCTGTTTGTTCGGGATGATATCGCTATACCCTCAATTGGACATCAACGGTACGAAAAATTCATGCCGTTCCTGTTGACAGTGTTTTTCTTTATCCTGACCAACAATCTGTTGGGGATCATTCCGATACCGCCTGGAGGTGCTAACGTGACTGGAAACATTGCCATTACCGGGGTTTTAGCGGTGGCAACTTTCCTCGTCACGACCTTTACGGCCGACCGGAATTACTGGAAACATATCTTTAACGCCCCCGGGGTGCCGTGGTGGCTGAAATTTCCTATTCCATTGATGCCGTTCATTGAGTTGCTGGGAATATTCACCAAGCCTTTTTCTTTGTGTATCCGGCTCTTTGCCAATATTTTAGCTGGCCATTTCATTATGCTCAGCTTCATTGTTATCATTTTCATTTTTGGTCAGATGAACTGGATAGCCGGCTATGGTGTATCGGTCCTTTCGGTTATTTTTTATGTGTTCATGACCTTGTTGGAGATCCTGGTATCGTTTATTCAGGCATATGTGTTCACCCTTCTATCGGCCCTCTATTTTGGGATGGCCCATGAGGAGGCTCATGCGTAATTAGTTAACATTAAATAAATCAGCTGTATGCTAAGTTTCATTCTTCTTTTGTTACAGGCAACATCGAATGTTGCACTGGCTCAAATGGGTGCTGCTTTAGGTGCCGCACTGGCTGCCATGGCGGCTGCTTTCGGAATTGGTCAGATTGGAAATCGTGCGATGGAGTCAATTGCTCGTCAACCTGAAGCGGCGGGCGATATCCGTTCAAACATGATCGTGGCGGCTGCTCTGGTTGAAGGGGCTGCCTTTTTTGCCATGATTGTTTGTCTGCTGGTTGTCTTTCTTGCCTAGTCGTGCGGTTCTAAACCGCAATCGTGTGGTTGTAACTGTTAAAAATTGAGACAATGGGATTAGTATCACCAGATTATGGAACCATCTTCTGGATGGTGTTAGCCTTTGCGATCGTCTTTTTTCTTTTGAGACGATTTGCCTGGGGGCCCATCCTTTCGATGCTTCACCGAAGGGAACAGTCGATCAATGAGGCTCTTGAAGCGGCTCAGTCAGCCAGAACGGAGATGTCAAAACTGAAAGCTGGCCATGAGGAGCTGATGGAGCAGAGTCGCGCCGAGCGCGACAATCTGTTGGCTGAAACCCGGCGCATTCGTGAAGAGATCATCGAAAAGGCTCACGTAGAAGCTTCTGCTGAATCGGCCCGGTTACTTGATCTGGCGAAGAACCAGATCCGCCAGGAGAAAAATGCTGCCATCAACGAGATCCGCCAGCAGGTGGCCGATCTTTCGGTCGGGATTGCTGAGAAGATTCTTAAACGGGAGCTGGCCGATAAGCGGGAACAGGAATCAATGATCCGTGATCAACTCAAGGATCTGAAAATGAATTAGCCAATGGTTGAAACACGGATTGCCGCCCGCTATGCCAGGGCACTATTTTCGTTAGCATATGACCGAGGGCTTGATGAGGAGGTCAGGAAAGACCTTGCCGCGGTGCAGAGCCTAAGAGATAATTCTCTCGAGTTTCGTGCCATGCTTTCTTCGCCGGCGATGGCCAGTACAGCGAAAATCCGACTGTTGGGCGAAGTTCTGAGTGGGCTGGTCAATGATCTGACGATTGAGTTCCTCGACATATTAGTTGGACGCCGACGGGAGGCTTACCTCGATCCGGTGGTGAGGCTATACGATCAGTTGTTGAAAGATAAACGAGGGATTGTTGAAGCCAAAATCGTTACAGCCAGGCCGATAAGCGAAGCAATGATTGAGGAGATCACGGCTCATCTGGCTCAGAGTACGCATGCTGATATTGTTTTGAGCCTGGAAATCCGGGAGGAACTGATTGGAGGTTTAATCCTGCAGGTGGAGGACCAACAATTGGATGCCAGCATATTAAGACAGTTGAAAACCGTTAGAAAAGAGTTAAGCGAATCAAAGTATTAGTCAAATTATGTCCACAATAAAACCGGCGGAGATATCCCGCATCTTGCGACTACAAATGGAGGGGATTAACCTGGGCGCTAGCCTGGAAGAGGTTGGAACGGTGTTGCAGGTAGGTGACGGAATTGCCAGGATCTTTGGATTATCCCATGTCCAGAGTAATGAAATGATTGAATTTAACAATGGGGTCATGGGTATCGTCCTGAACCTGGAAGAAGATAATGTCGGTGCTGTTTTGCTCGGTCCGTCAAGTGGAATTCGGGAGGGCGACCAGGTTAAGCGAACCCGGAAGATTGCTTCCATACCTGTTGGAGAGGGGCTTTTGGGCCGTGTAATCAATACCATCGGTCAGCCGCTCGACGGGAAGGGCCCGATTGAAGGCGATTTGGTGGATCTGCCACTCGAACGGAAAGCTCCAGGGGTGATCTACAGGCAACCGGTGAAAACCCCGCTGCAAACCGGTATCAAAGCTATTGATGCAATGATTCCAATCGGACGGGGCCAGCGAGAGCTGATCATTGGCGATCGCCAAACAGGCAAAACATCCATCGCGGTGGATACGATCATCAACCAGAAGGAGTTTTACCAAAAAGGTAAGCCGGTTTACTGCATCTATGTGGCTATCGGACAAAAAGGATCGACCGTAGCCCAGATTGCCCGAACGCTCGAAGAGCATGGGGCGATGGATTATACCGTTATTGTGATGGCTACCGCCAGCGACCCGGCAGCACTCCAGTTTTATGCCCCGTTTGCTGGTACCGCCGTCGGCGAATTTTTCCGCGATAGTGGGCGGGAAGCACTGATCATCTACGACGACCTCTCAAAACAAGCCGTCTCCTATCGCGAAGTCTCCCTCCTGCTACGCCGCCCACCAGGCCGCGAAGCTTATCCTGGCGACGTATTCTACCTTCACTCCAGATTGCTGGAGCGGGCTGCTAAAATCATTGAAAATGATGAGGTTGCACAAAAAATGAACGATCTTCCGGAGGTACTCCGGCCGAAAGTGAAAGGTGGCGGATCTCTGACAGCCCTGCCGATCATCGAAACCCAAGCAGGTGACGTGTCGGCTTATATCCCGACCAATGTGATCTCCATAACCGATGGGCAGATATTCCTGGAATCAAGCCTGTTCAACGCGGGTATCAGACCGGCCGTGAATGTTGGGATATCTGTATCCAGGGTGGGAGCCAGTGCCCAAATCAAATCAATGAAAAAAGTGGCCGGGACGTTGAAACTTGACCAGGCACAATACCGCGAACTGGAAGCTTTCTCGAAATTCGGATCCGATCTGGATGCTTCGACTGTTAGTGTTTTGGCAAAAGGAGCCCGAAATATGGAGATTCTGAAACAGGAGCTGCATTCTCCTTATCCAGTTGAAAAACAGATTGCTATCCTGTTTTGCGGAACCCGTAACCTGCTTACCAGTATCCCGGTGAACCGGATACGTGATTTCGAAAAGGAGTATCTTGAGCATCTGACTGAACGGTATCCGGAAATGATGACTGAAATGAAAAATGGCAACCTGACAGATGGGGCCATGGAGACTATGACCCAGGTTGTTAAAGAATTGACTCCAAGATATCTAAAGTAGGCTGATTGAGCTATGGCAAACCTGAAGGAAATCAGACAGCGGGTCGCAACGGTTAAATCGACTAGGCAAATCACCAGTGCCATGAAAATGGTGTCGGCCGCCAAGCTGAAAAGAGCCCAGAATGCCATCATCCGTATGAGGCCCTATGAGGCTGAACTCCATAAAATTATGGATGTGATTGCCTTGGAGTCTGAGGAAACTGTAGCCACACCGCTGGCTGCTCAGCGCCATCCCGATCGAATCCTCCTAGTGGTTATCACTTCGAACCATGGGCTTTGTGGTGGCTTTAATATGAATATCATTCGACATACCCTGGAAATTATCGATGAGCATTACCCTGGTAAAATCGCGATGGGCAACCTGGATTTTTTGATGCTGGGTAAAAAGGGCGCTGAGCTTTTGAGAACCAGAGGTTATGGCCGGTTACCACAGGAGAATGAAGTGATCGAAAAACCTTCCTATCAGGATAGTGTCGAACTCGCTACCCGATTAATGGATCAGTTTCTCGCCGGTCAATATGATCGTATAGAGCTGATTTATAATCAGTTTAAGAATGCTGCAACCCAGGAAATAACTCGTGAGCAGTTTCTGCCAATCCAACCGGTTGAACCATCAGAGAGTTCTCATGGCTATCGTCATAATTACATTTTTGAGCCTGGGGTTGAACTGCTGGTAACAGAAATTCTGCCACAAGCGCTGAAAGCAAAGTTTCATAAAGCTATTCTGGATTCCCAGGCAGCTGAACATGGAGCCCGAATGACAGCGATGCACCAGGCAACGGATAATGCAACGGAAATGATTCGCAGCCTGACTCTAGAGTATAATAAAGCCCGTCAGGCAGATATTACCAGCGAACTAATTGAAATCGTTAGTGGGGCTGAAGCCCTGAAATCATAAAACAACAGGAAGATGATGAAGAGATTCCTAATGTTGTTGCTGCTGTCAAGCTTTCTGATAAATGGTCAGACTCAATATCTGATTCAGGTAAAAGTAGATTCAGTCCCCCATCGAAAAGCCTTTTTGCTGGATTTTGTTGGGCTGAAAAATAACCTGGTAGATTCGGCCAATATCGCATCTGACGGGAGTTTTGCCTTTACTCTGCCCGAAACATCGCATCCGGGACTATACCGTATTGTCGTTGGGCCAAACACGTTCTGGGATATCATTTTCAATCGGGAGCAGATCCGGATTCAGACACACTTTGGCGCTGTAATCGATAGTCTTAAGGTGCTTGAATCAGAGGAAAACAAGTTGTTGGCCAGATACATGCAGTTTTATATAGGCCTTAATCGAAAGGCCGAATTGCTACAGCACCTTCTGACACTCTACCGCCCCAGTGAGCCATTTTATCAACAGATTACCAGGGAGTTGAATAATCTTCAGATGGCCGATCCGAATGAGCTCGCTCGAGAGATCATCTCGAATCATCCAAGTACTTATGTGGCAAATTTCCTGAAGATGGAGCTTCCTCCGACCATACCCCAGGGGTTAAAGACCCAAGAGGAGATGACTTATGTTCTGGATCACTACTGGGAAGGGGTTGATTTTGCTGATACTGCCATGATGTATAATCCAGCACTGGCAAGCAAGATCAGAAGCTTTTTTTCGCTGTTCCCGCGGGCCTATCCTCCTGCTGAAGTTGAAGAAGCTATGAAGAAGGGGCTCGATCGGCTCATGTCGCTGAGCGCTGGGAACGAAATCTTGTTTGAATTTATCCTCGGAGAGGTGGTCGATTGGGCAGAACGAACTGATTATGACGATTTTTTCGGCTATCTCACAGAATTTTACCTGGCAGAGGCATCGTGCCAGGACGAAAACCGGGCAGAAGCGTTTAGCGAACGGGTAGAAGCCTATCAAAAGACTGCCGTCGGAACACAGGTGGCGGAAATTGTTATCCCCCGTGAGAAAAGCGGGGCACTTTTATTATCCGATATTCCCGCAGATTATACCCTCATCGTGTTCTGGGCTAGCTGGTGTTCGCACTGCGGACAGGTGCTGCCCGAAATCAAAGACCTTTATAACCGCTATAACCGGAGTAACCTGGAGGTGCTGGCTATCTCTCTTGACCAGAACCGAGCTGAGTGGGAAGCAGTACTGAAGGCAGGTGGCTATAACTGGATCAACCATTCGGAGTTGATAGGCTGGGATTGTTCTATCGCCTATGATTACGGTATTCGCGCCACTCCAACCCTCATTTTAGTTGACCGAAACCGGACGGTTGTGGCCAAGCCGCGTAATGCCATTGCTCTCGAAATGAAGTTAAAGGAACTGGGAATCAAGCCGATAAGATAATTCGTAAGGATGTTCTGGACAACAGTAGCAAGGTTCATATTGAAACAGCGGATTACCCTGCTGGTGGTAATCACACTGGTGACTGTTGTTATGGTCTTTCAGTTCAGAAAACTACATATCGATTATGGATATAGCGGAATGTTACCCGAGTCGGACAGTGTAAGTATCAAGCTCAAAGAGTTTAACAACCTGTTCGGAGAAGATGGAAATCTGTTCTTTTTTGGCTTTCAGGATCCTGATTTTTTTACGATTGAGAAGTTTCAGGCTTTTAGTGAACTTAAGCGATCGATCCTGGCAATCGATGGGGTAACCAGTGTATTATCGGTATATGATGCGGTAAATCTCCTCAAGCATGATGAGGAGCGTAGTTTTGAGGTGAGCCGGATCTTTCCGGAGCAGATGTCGGATCAGGTGGAGATGGATAGTCTGGTAGCCATTTTCCGATCGTTGCCCATCTATCGTAATCTAGTCTATACGGCCCCAAATCATGCCTTTTTTGTCATGATGATGATGGATCAGGAAATGCTCAACACCAGCAAACGTCCGGAAATTATCCTTGCCATGAAAACGCTGGTGAGCGAGTATGAGGAGCGTTTCAATATTAAGATGCACTACTCCGGGTTGCCTTATGTGCGTACCGAGATGGCTAACATTGTGCAGCGGGAGTTTTTGACGTTCATTTTTCTGGCTGCCTTTGTAACCCTACTGATACTTTTTGCTTTCTTCCGATCATTACGAGTGGTTCTGCTTTCCGCGCTGGTGCTGGGTTTGGGAGTGGTCTGGGCTATCGGATCGATGGTCATGATGGGCTATAATATCACCATATTGAATGCCATGGTTCCTGCGGTGTTAATCGTAATAGGCGTGCCCAACTGTATCTTCCTGCTGAATAAATACCACGCCGAATACCGCAAGCGCAAGAACAAAATGGCGGCCCTGGAACAGATGATCCGAAAGGTGGGGTCAGAAATCTTTCTGACAAACCTGACAACCGCCTCTGGATTTGCCACCTTTATGGTCATACGGAACGAAACCCTTTCACAGTTCGGCCAGGTGGCGTCAATCAATATTATGCTGCTCTTCCTGCTTTGCCTAACGCTGATTCCGATCTTGTTTTCGTTTGTTTCCCCACCCAACGAAAAGCAGGTTAAGCATCTGGAAAACAGGGTTGTAAATAAAATTATAGATCGTATTATTTATCTGGTGCAATATCGACGGATAGCCATTTATGCCGTTGTAGCTCTGATTCTGGTCACAGCTGTTCTGGGAATTACAAGAATGAAATCGACGGGGTACATTTTGGATGATATCCCCAAAGAGAATGCTCTATCCAAAGACTTGAAATTTTTTGAGGGCAACATCCGGGGTGTCATGCCAATGGAGGTAGCCATTGACTCCCGAAAGCCCAACGGTGTGATGCAGCAATCCTTTTTAAATCGTGTCGAAGCGTTTCAGGAATATGTAACCCGTTTCCCCGACATGGGGCAACCGCTTAGCCTGGTTGATGCATTGAAGATGGCCCGGCAGGCTTACTACAATGGTAATGAGGCATATTACCGATTACCCGGATTGCAGGAACGTGCTTTTCTGTTAGGCTATCTTTCGGATGAAATGGATGATAACAGCCTGATAAAGAACTTTATGGATTCGTCTCGGCAGATTATGCGGGTCAACTGCCGGGTTGGGGACGTGGGTACCCATCGACTGCTTGACCTGTCGGATAGTTTGCAAACCAAGCTCGATGAGCTCTTTCCCCCGGAATCCTACAAAACGATTTTAACGGGATCAAGCCTGAAATTTACCCTCGGAACAGAGTATCTGATCAAGAATCTTTTCCAGAGTCTTGCTTTGGCTATCCTGTTCATCTCCATTGTCATGGCCTGGATGTATCGATCGCTTCGGATGGTTGTGATATCGGTATTGGGAAATATGATTCCCCTGCTTTTTACGGCGGGATTGATGGGATTTGCAGGTATTTCCATCAAACCCTCAACGGTTTTGGTGTTTAGTGTTGCCTATGGGATGGCTGTGGATACCGCCATCCACTTCCTTGCAAAATTTAGGCAGCATCTCTCGTGCCCGAAAACCGGCAACAGCGAGGCAATCATCCACGCCTTACGCGAAGTAGGCGTCAGCGTGATTTATACGGTTTGTGTTCTCTTTCTTGGTTTTGGCATCTTTGTAGTATCAGAATTTGGCGGAACCAAAGCAATGGGCTTTCTTGTCAGTATTACCCTCTTGGTTGCTGTAATATCTAACCTGCTCCTGGTGCCATCGCTTCTGATGGGACAGGTGGAGAAACTGCAGAAGAGGGAAGTGATTAACAAACACGATTGAAAATGAAGAACATTGACGACTTCCAACTAATTGTGGATGAAGAAATTAAGCGGCAACACCGAAATCTTGAGCCAAAAGAATTGTACGAACCAATCTGGTACACGCTGTCCAATGGAGGGAAGAGGCTACGTCCTGTATTGGTATTAATGGGATGCCAGCTTTTCTCTGATCGCATTGAAGAAGCTGTGTTGCCTGCCATTGGGATTGAGATGTTCCACAATTTTACGCTGCTTCATGACGACATCATGGATAAAGCATTCCTTCGGCGAAATCGTCCTACCGTGCACATCAAATGGGATGTGAACCGGGCGATCCTATCGGGTGATGCCTTGGCTATCCAGTCAAACATATTCATCTCCTCTTGCTCCCGGGAGGTTCTTCCCGAAGTGCTGAACGTGTTCCTCACAACTGCTTTGCAGGTTTGTGAAGGGCAGCAGTATGACCTGAACTTCGAAATCAAGTCAATGGTTTCAGTTGATGAATATATGAATATGATCAGGTTAAAAACGGCTGTACTCCTGGCCGGAAGTCTCCAAATCGGGGCGATTATTGGAGGAGCTGGAAAGGATTGGGCACAAAGGGTTTACGATCTTGGCTGCGAATTGGGAATGGCTTTTCAGTTGCAAGACGACCTACTCGATACTTTTGGCGATGAGGATGTATTCGGGAAAAGTATCGGTGGAGATATCCTTTCGGATAAGAAAACTTTTCTGCTGATTAAAGCTTATGAACAGGCCAGTCCTGAACAGGCAAAGGTTTTAGATGACTGTTACTCAGGAAAATGCACCGATCCAGATCAAAAAGTCAAGGAGGTAAGAAAAATCTTTATGGATCTTGGTATTGATCAAATGACCCGCAAAAAGGTGAGGGAATATCTTTATAGCGCATTGGCTATCCTGGAAGAGCTGCCGGTTGAGAAAGAGCGAAAAACGGAGCTCGAAAACTTCACCCGAAGTCTGATGGATCGCGTACGTTAATGGTCTTAACTTAGAAGTTTAATAGGAAAACAATGGATCAACAAACAGGGAAAATTGTTCAGGTCATCGGACCGGTGGTAGATGTTGAATTTCCGACTGCGATGACGGGATTGCCAGATATATATGAATCGCTGGAAGTGGTCAGGGAGGATGGCTCGATTTTAGTGCTGGAGTGCCAGCAAGACATTGGTGAGAATACGGTTCGAACGGTAGCCATGGACTCGACCGACGGGTTATCCCGGGGCATGGAGGTCAGATCAACCGGCGGGCCCATCCGCATGCCTATTGGGGACCAGATACGGGGTCGATTGCTCAATGTGACAGGTAATCCAATTGATAATCTCGGACCTTTAGAATCAGAAGGGGGCTACCCGATTCACCGGGAACCACCCAAATTTAAGGACCTGAGTACCGAAAACCAGGTCCTCTATACCGGCATCAAGGTGATCGATCTGATCGAACCATACTCCAAAGGAGGGAAGATCGGTCTTTTTGGAGGAGCTGGCGTGGGAAAGACCGTTTTGATCCTGGAATTGATCAACAATATCGCTAAAGCCTATTCGGGTCTTTCGGTTTTTGCTGGAGTGGGAGAGCGTACGCGCGAGGGTAACGATCTTCTGCGCGAAATGCTGGAATCGGGGGTTGTGGATTATGGCCCGGAGTTCTTGGAAGTTATGGAAAAGGGGGGCTGGGACCTGACAAAGGTTGATCGAAAAAGGCTGAAAGAGAGTAAATTATCATTAGTTTATGGCCAGATGAATGAGCCGCCAGGGGCTCGTGCTCGCGTGGCTCTGTCCGGATTAGCCTTGGCCGAGTATTTCCGCGATGGGGATGAAAAGACCGGTGGACGGGACATTCTCTTTTTTATGGATAATATTTTCCGCTTTACCCAGGCTGGTTCTGAAGTGTCAGCTCTCTTGGGCAGGATGCCATCAGCTGTGGGTTATCAGCCAACTCTAGCTACGGAGATGGGTGCCATGCAGGAACGGATTACTTCCACGAAACGAGGGTCAATCACTTCAGTTCAAGCAGTTTACGTTCCGGCTGATGACTTAACCGACCCAGCTCCGGCGACCACCTTTTCACACCTGGATGCTACCACCGTGCTGAGTCGTAAGATTTCCGAGCTGGGAATCTATCCGGCAGTGGCACCGCTCGAATCAACCAGCCGAATTCTTACCCCTGATGTTGTTGGGAAAGAGCATTATGAAACTGCTCAGCAGGTGAAGGAAGTCCTCCAACGATATAGCGAACTGCTGGATATTATTGCCATCCTGGGGATGGATGAACTCTCGGAGGAAGACCGCCGGGTGGTTCACCGGGCGCGACGAATTCAGCGATTTCTTTCACAACCGTTCCATGTTGCGGAACAGTTCACCGGAAGGGCCGGAGCTTTTGTCAGCATCGAGGATACCATCAAAGGATTTAAGATGATCCTGAATGGCGAGGTGGACCGATATCCTGAAGCCGCTTTCAACCTCGTGGGAACGATTGAGGAAGCTATTGAAAATGGAGAGAAGTTACTGAAAAGCAAGTAAATACACTACAACCAAATGAAACTAACAATTTTGGCTCCTGAGTCTGAGCTCTTCTCGGGTGAGGTAATCAAGGTCAGAGTTCCAGCCTGCGGCGGTGCTTTCGAAATCCTGGAAAACCACGCTCCGATTATCTCCTTGTTAAATCCCGGGACAATCAGAATCGTCGAGGCTCCTAAAAAGCAGACAAAGATCGAAATCAAAGGAGGGATTGTAGAATGTGCTGGCAATAATGTGTATGTCTTAGCTAAACCCCTTTAACCTGCCAATATTGGAAGTCTGTTTTGTCATACTTCATCCGACGGATCCGGCTGCGCTGCTCCAATCAACCGCTGTCATTCGCTGGTTGAACAACCAGGTGGACGGGTCTGAGGTTTTCTCCGTGGCTCCGGCCAACCTCTCCTGGCTACTGGAGGCTCAGAAACCTTTTTATCTCATTACTTATGAAGATAATTTATTGACAATCAGGTCGAAAATTAAAGAACTGCTACCTGATTATCTGATTGATCTTGAGGGTAATAACTATTATAAGCCATTGAAAAAGAGACTGAAAGTCTTGGATTTTCCACTGGAAAAACTCTCTCTTTTTGATGTAAAGGATGATCAGGCTGGACCGTTTTTATCTGTTCCCGACCCCGATCCGGAGTGGCTTCCGGAGTCGTTTGCTCGAGGGTATCTGGTTCTTACGTTAGATGGCAAGTCTGGAGAGCCTGAGTTGAGTGAGGAGTTGCTGGTGCGATTAACTACCCTGCTCGAGTATCCGGTGGTAATTACCGGTATGCAAAACGAACGTCCACTGGCCGATGAGATAGCCAGGAAAGCCGGCTGTACGGTCTATCCGGCTTGTGGCGATTTTACCCCTCTTCAAACTGCTTCGATGATCCGGGGTTCAACCGGGCTCATCACCTCGTCACTGCTTTGGGGGCAGGTTGCGAAAGCAATTGATAAACAGGTAGTTATACTGGGGAAGGGTGACTTAAATAGTATTCAATCCGATCCGCGTTCGATGATTGAAATGGTCGGACCATGGATCAAAAAATAGAGCCATGAATTCAGTGGTTTTCCCCCGACAGATTGAGGTAATGTCTCCAGCAGGATCTTTTGATTCGCTACGTGCCGCCGTGGAAGCTGGAGCTGGTTCGGTCTATTTCGGAGTTGGGCATTTGAATATGCGATCCAAATCGGCTGGTAACTTTACGCTGGACGATCTCTTTAAGATAGCGCGATACTGCAAAATGAAGGGTGTCCGATCCTATTTGGCTTTAAATACAATCATTTACGATCGTGAGATCGGTCTCTCTCGCCAAACGATCGATCGGGCGGCGGAGGCTGGGATCGATGCTGTGATCCTCTCAGACCAATCGGTGATTGCCTATGCACGAGAAAAAGGCATGCCAGTTCATTTGTCCACTCAGTTGAATATTTCCAATATCGAAACTGTCAAATTTTATGCGGCATTTGCGGATGTGATGGTTCTGGCCAGGGAGTTAACTCTTGAACAGGTTGCTTATATCGCCGGGCAGATTGGGCAGCAGCAAATCACCGGGCCTTCGGGAAGGCTGATCCAGTTGGAGCTTTTTGTTCACGGGGCACTCTGTATGGCCATCTCCGGTAAATGCTATCTCAGCTTGCATCAATACAATAGCTCCGCCAACCGCGGTGCTTGCCTCCAGGCCTGCCGGAGAGGCTATCTTGTGGAGGATATTGAATCGGGCGACCAGCTAGAGGTTGATAATGAGTATATTATGTCGCCTAAAGATCTGTCCACCATTCATTTTCTCGACCAGATCATAGCTTCGGGGATTACGGTGTTGAAAATTGAAGGTCGGGCCAGGCCGCCGGAGTATGTTCAGACGGTCACCGCCTGCTACCGGGAAGCAGTGGATAGCCTGATTGACGGATCGTATGGTCCGGAGAAGATTAGTGCGTGGCAGGAGCGGTTATCGACTGTGTTCAACCGGGGCTTCTGGGATGGTTATTACCTCGGTCGGCGACTGGGTGAATGGAGTGCGGTGTATGGCTCAAGGGCGACCAAAAGGAAGGTTTTTCTCGGATCTTCCACAAACTATTTTCCCAAAATCGGGGTGGCGGAATTCAGGCTCGAAACAGGAGATCTTGCCATTGGAGATGAGGTGTTGATCATCGGTCCGACAACCGGCTTAATTCGCCTGACTGTTAAGGAGATCCACAACGATTATGGTCCTGTCGAGACTGCAAAAAAGGGTGAAAAGGCCGCATTTCACACCGGCAGAAAGGTTCGCCGGTCGGATAAACTCTACAAATGGGCGTATAGTGAATAACACCAAGAAACTTTCCCACATTGCACCATGAAATTGTTAATAACCCAATCGATTATCTTTCGATCAGTTTAAACATAATTTTTACTTTAGATCCGGTTTGGAAAAGTCTTAACATTGTACCGAAATGTTCTTAACCTAAAACAAAGTCAGCTAATTTATTATAACTTAAAAATGTTGAATATGAAAAGTTTGCCTAGATTTTTGATGCTACTTACTTTGGGGCTATTCACTGTTTTCAGTGGATATTCACAGGTAACCACATCATCGATGACCGGGATAGTTTCAACCGAAACAGGAGAAAGACTTCCGGGAGCGACTGTTGTGGCGACACATGAACCTTCAGGTACTGTTTATGGTACAGTAACGAAGTTTGATGGGAGTTACGCTCTACAAGGTATGCGCCCTGGTGGACCATACAAGGTCGAAATTTCCTTTGTTGGTTATGCGAAAAGAACGTACACCGATATCAGGATTTTCTTGGGTGAAACCTTCGGCTTAAACACATCTTTGCAGGAGAGCCAGGTTGGCTTGGGAGAGGTAACGGTGGTGGGGGTGAAATCATCCCAGTTTAAATCAACAAAAACAGGCGCCTCAACAAACATCTCCAATGAGCAGTTGACACTGATGCCCTCCATTAGCAGAAGCATCTCATCCATTGCCCAGCTTTCGCCTTACACGAATGGCATGAGTATTGCCGGGGGAGATGGACGTTCAACTAACTTTACTGTTGATGGTTCAAACTTCAACAACAACTTTGGTTTGAGCTCCAATCTGCCAGGAGGTGGAACGCCGATTTCTCTGGATGCTATTGAAGAAATCCAGGTTGTGGTTGCTCCTTTTGATGTTCGCCAGACCAACTTCATCGGTGGTGGAATCAACGCTATTACCAAGTCAGGAACCAACACCTTCAAAGGTACCGCTTACACCTACTTTACCAACCAGGATCTACGTGGCAACCACATTGATACTGTTGATTTTGGCGATCGTGATAAAGAATCGACAAACATTTACGGGATCACCCTGGGTGGACCAATCATCAAAAACAAATTGTTCTTCTTTGTCAATGGTGAATATGAAGTGAGTCCTCAGCAGGTCGTAACCTGGAGGCCCTCCGAAGATGGTGTAGCTAATACCGATCTGATGCTTTCCCGCACCAGTATTTCCGATATGGAAAAAGTCAGAAAACATTTGATCGATAATTATGACTATGATCCAGGTTCCTATACCGACTACCCGGCAAACGAAAGTAACAAGAAAATGCTGGCTCGTTTGGATTGGAACATCAACCAAGCCAACAAACTGACTTTGAGGTATAACTATACCATTAACCAGGCTTGGAATGAAACAAACGGGAATTCAACCGATGCCGGTTTCCGTAACAGATCTATGAACCGGATTTCTCAACATTCAATGGCTTTCTCAAATTCTCTTTATTCCATGGAGAATATTGTGAACTCAGTCTCCCTGGATTTGAATAGCCGGATTTCAGAAAAAGTCTCGAATCAATTCCTGGCAACCTATACCGCTATGAAGGACGGCCGTGGTTCTAGCTCTGATCCATTCCCATTTATCGATATCATGAATGGTTATGATAATAATGGCAATCACATTCTAGAGCCTTATATGTCAGCCGGTTATGAGTTGTTTACCTGGAATAATGGGGTGAAAAACAATATTCTGAATGTGATTGACAATGCAACGATGTATCTAGGGTCACACAAAGTGACTGCTGGTGTGAGCTTCGAACATCAAATGGCAAACAACTCATATATTAGAAATGGGACAGGATACTATCGTTATGCTAGTCTTGATGATTTCTTGAATCAGCGTGCTCCGACCGACTTTGCCCTGACCTATGGCTGGGATGGCGAAGCAAATCCAGCTGCAGAAGTTGCTTTCAATCAGCTTGGCGTTTATGTTCAGGACGAATGGAACCTTGCTAAGAATTTTAGCTTAACCTATGGTTTGCGAGGCGATTATCTGAAGTATGTTGATAACATCATCAGGAATAATGCTATTTATGAACTGGATTTTGGCGACAAAAAGATTGACACCGGATCATGGCCAACACCAAAAGTTCAGCTTTCACCAAGGGTTGGTTTTACTTGGGATGTTATGGGTGACCAAACCTTAAAAATTCGCGGAGGTTCAGGCGTGTTTATGGGAAGATTGCCGCTGGTATTCTTCACCAATATGCCAACCAACTCCGGAATGGTTCAGGGTAGCTATGCCGCTGTCACCACCTATAACTCCGATGGTTCTGTGAAGGAAGCTGATCCTATCTTGTCTTCGTTAGCCGGAAAAATGATTACCGATGTTGACGAAATGATCAGTAAACTGGGTCTGCCAACTACCATTACCCCTGAACAAGGTGTTTTACCGCGCGACATTAACGGTATCGATCCTGATTTTAAAATGCCTCAGGTATGGAAATCTTCATTTGCTATAGATTATAAAGTTCCTGTCTCCTTCCCGATGACCGTTACTTTGGAAGGTATTTACACCAAAAATATTAACGGTGTGATGCTGAAAAACTACAACCTGATGGAGTCCGATTCCACTTGGGAGCGCTTTGAAGGTCCGGACGACAGGTACATCTATCCAGCAAAAGCTGACTATACCTATACTTCAAGGAATGCTTACATGTTGGCAAACAGCGACGAAGGTTGGGGTGCTATTGGTAACATTACCATTACGGCTGAGCCTGTTGATAATCTGAGCATTATGGCATCTTACACCAAAACCGAATCCAAAGAGATTTCGGGTATGCCTGGTAGCAACGCTGCATCAGCCTACAACGGTCTGTTAGAGGTTAACGGCCCACACATGCCATGGCTGCAGCGTTCACAGTATGTTGTGCCAGACAGAGCTATTGCTGCATTGTCCTATAAGATTCCTTATCTGAAGGACCACATGGCAACAACCATTAGCCTGTTCTATACCGGTTATTCAACAAACGGTTATAGCTATAGCTACACGAATGACATGAATGGTGATGGTTATGCTACCGACTTGATTTACATTCCGGAAGCAAAAGGTGACATCAAATTCGTAAGCACAGCTGACGAGGATGCCTTCTTCAAGTTTATGGAACAAGACAAGTATCTGTCATCCCACAAAGGTGAATATGCTGAAGCTTATGCTGTTAGGGCACCTTGGGTGCATCAGCTGGATCTGAGGTTTGTGCAAGATTTCAAAGTAAAAGTTGGTAGTACAACCAATACCCTGCAGGTGACATTAGACTTCCTGAACTTTGGTAACTTGATCAACAGTACCTGGGGAGTTAGCAAAAATATGTACGATGCTAATAACGGCCAGATCTTGAAGTATGAAGGGAAAGATGATAATAACGTTCCTACCTTCTCGATGGTTAAAAATGATGATGGGGATTATTTATCACAGTCATTCTCAACCTATTATAACTACAACCAGTGCTGGTTCTTGCAGCTTGGTCTTCGTTATATCTTTAACTAGAGATTTTTTCGTGGATAAATGGTGTTAAGCCAAGACTCACGTCAACCTAGAGACCGCCAAAATCAAAATTGGCGGTCTCTTCTTATCTTACAAAATGAGTAAACGAATCATAATTCTTGTTGTTTTCCTTGCCTTTCTCCCGGGATGGATTTTTGCCGGAAGAAATGATCAATACGTTGTGGTGCTTTCCATGGATGGATTCCGGTGGGATTATTCAACGATCTATCATACGCCCAACCTCGACCGTATTGCCCGCAGGGGCGCAAAAGCGGTTTCATTGATGTCGGCATATCCGAGCAAAACTTTTCCTAATCACTACTCTATCGCCACTGGACTCTATCCGGATCATCATGGAATTATCCAGAATAATTTCTTTGATCCCCTGATCGACCGCTCGTTTCGTATGAGCGATCGATCGGCGGTGGAGGATTCGGTCTTTTGGGAGGGCGAAGCTATCTGGGAGACTGCCGGAATGCAGGGCCTGCGTACAGCGTCTTATTTCTGGGTAGGATCAGAAAGTAATGAGAGGTACCATCCGCACGATCGTAAACTGTTTCAAAGCGGGTTCCCATACCTGCAACAGATGGATACGGTGATGTACTGGCTTAGCCGTCCTGAGGAGTTGAGGCCCCGGCTGATCATGTTTTATTTTGATCAGCCCGATCTGGTTAGCCATGAGTATGGCCCGATCAGCCCCGAAACCCGTGAGGTGGTGGAGCGACTCGATAGCCTGGTGGGCGTCCTGGATAAGAGGTTAAAAAGAGAGGCCAGAAAACTTAAGATCAATATAAATCTTGTGATCCTTTCAGATCACGGCATGGGCCATATTCCCGAGGGGAATCGAGTATTCCTGGATGATATCCTTGATCTCGATCGAGTAAAGCGGATCAATGGCGGGAACCCAGTCATCATGCTGGAACCGGAATCGGGATACCTGGAGGAGGCTTACCAGAAGCTTAGCCAGGCTAACCACCTGAAGGTGTGGAAGCGGGAAGCTATGCCGCCACATTATCATTATGGTACTCATAGGCGAATTGCACAACTGATTGTTGAGGCTGATAGTTCCTGGGGTGTGGAAATCAATCATCGTAAAAGGAAAGATGGCCGTGAGTTTACCTATGGCCGGGGGGCGCATGGGTATGATCCGACAAATCTGGATATGCACGGGATTTTCTATGCCAAAGGCCCCGTGTTTAGACGAAAGTATGTGCAGCCGACTTTTGAAAATGTGTCGATTTATGGTCTGCTGGCTCAAATTCTGGGCCTCAAACCCGCTCCCAACGATGGTAATTTTGATGCCGTAAAAGGGATGCTCCGGAAATTCTGAGCCTAAAAATCGCGATCCAGGTCGAATATTTTCTCCATCAGCACCCACTTTTCACCAGGCTTAGCCCAAGGTACTGGGACTTGATACTGCCATACAAAAGCTTCCCATTCGGGTTGTCTCTCGAGCCGACCAAGCCTGCTCATCTCCTGGTCAAAGTCCCAGCCGTCAGGCACTTCCAGAATCATGAAAAGTCGGGTTCCGAGCAGGTAGATCTCCATGTCTAGAATTCCTACCTCCCTCATTCCCTGAGGAATCTCGGGCCATATCCCCTCTTTTGTGTGATAATGACGGTACTGTCGGATTTTCTCCGGGTCGTCATGCAGATCAAGAGCCAGGCAGAAACGTTTCATCGGAGTGTGATCTTTTCTTTCACCTCTCCCTGTATGTCCTTCACAATCAGAGTGTAAACTCCTTTTGGTAAGTGGCTTAGGTCGATGGAGTGTGCTGTCTTCCCAGTTGGTAATTCAATCATTTCATTAGCAACCGATTGGCCGGTGATGTTAAAGATGCGCATGATAGCCTGTCCGGGGTTTTCCGACTGGATCTCCAGTGTAACTTTTCCATCGGATGGATTGGGGTAAACTCGCATCGCCATGGTATTGATAGGGTTCATCACGGAAGCCGATCCGGGGAACAGCTCGATATGGTCGATGGCAGCACCTCCGCCCAGCTGCTTGTCATTGGAATAATGAAAGGCCAGTTCTACATCATCCTTTAGAACATCTTGAGGCAGCACCAAAGATTGTTCTTTCCACTCCCATCCTTGGTTGCGCGGGTCATCGAACTTGAAAAATTCTACCCAATCACTTTCGGGTGAGGTTCTGTAAGCAATGGAGAATCTGTCATTTACCCAAGAGTTGTAAAAAGCGTATCGAAAGCGAAGCGTGACAGTTGATCCGGCATATTGACCCAGGTCGATTGATGGGGAAATCAGGTAATCTGCGACGGGCATTCCCGGGGTTACATTGTCGCTGCGGATGCCGAAAAATTGGCCATCATTTCCGGGGATTCCGAGCTCGGATGAAGAGCCATGTTGCCAACCGCCATGGAAGAAGTTCGCGGTGAATCCATCAGTACCCTCCTCATAATCAGCCAACCATGGAAGGAGTACGGGGTCAGTGACCATGGCCATTACCTGATTTGATCCGGGAGATTCCATGCCTCCTTCATAGAGGGCAACAACTTGATAGGTGTAAGAAACGCCCTTGGTAACATCGATGTCGGTATAATACGGCGCGGTGGTGTTGTCCCAGAATGATCCGTTTCGCAGGATTTTGTATCCTGTTACGTGCTGCGGATAAAAAGGAGCGTTCCAGGTAAGGCTGATATGCTCGCCGGTGCTCTCAGCGCTAAGGAATACGGGTGCAAGCAGCGGGTTTTCAGGCGCCAGTCCGGCTTCCCACATGCCGCGACCAAAAGTGGCTGCCCGGATGCGGGAACCATTCCGGTCGAGGTGATCGTAGTAGATCTCCAGCTCGGTGATCCTGGCGGCTGCAGGCATGCCATTGTTATACAGAACCCAATCATCGGAATCACTTGCTTTGTAATAAACGCCTGCGTCGCTCCCCAGATAGAGGCTCTCCTCCGTGGTTTGGTCAAAGGCAATGGTAAAAAAGGAGATGCTCGGGAGTGATCCGCTGATATCGAACCAGTTTTCGCCCTTATCGACCGACTTATAGATTTTCCGGTTGAGCGTCATATAAACTACGTTGGGGTCAAAGGGGTGTCCTTTGATGTCTGATGGGGTGCCATTATCCGGTAATCCGGCTGATAAGTCGCGCCAGACAACCGTAGGAGCATTGAAATTGTCGGTTCGGAACAGTTTACGGTCGGACCTGACCATATAAAGCATATCCAGGTCAGCGCCAGATTGCTCCAGGACACTGATATTCATATCGTTGCGACCGGCCAAGCTATTGGATATTTTCTTCCATCTAGTTTGGGATGGGTGTTTTAGTTCGTGGGTGATCCAGACATTTTTATATCCAACAAGCATAGTGTTTCCATCTGCTTTATGGATGATGAATGGGGTAACCCAGGCGCCTGACTCGTCGATTCCACCCACCCCTTCTCCTGCCACATTTCGGTAGCTACCATTGAAGAGGTATTGGGTGATGCTTCCATAGTAAAGGGTGGTGTAACTATACTGATAATCAAAAGGATCAATGGCACATTCCATGCCGTCTCCACCTCCTGAGCTCATCCAGTCGCCGCCGATCCAGGTTGCGCTGCCGTTATCTTGGAATCCGGTAACGGTTTTATGGGGGTTAGTAGCGCTGACGCCGAGTTTATAGATTTGGCCAATACCGAGGCCTTCGGTGATTTCGACCCAGCGGGTTCCTTTATCATCGGTATAATAGATGCCACCATCATTTCCGGCGTAGAGTCGTTTATTCACGGGGTTATAGCCGAAAGTGTGCTGGTCGGCATGAACTTCGGCAGCGCCGCTACCCACCCAGTGGGCAGTTAGTGTCCAATTTTTTCCACCGTTATCTGATCGCCACATATTGATACCTCCCACGTGGATGATCTGTGAGTTTTCGGGGTCAACATAGATGGAGAGGTCGTACCAGGCCTGACTTTTATTATCACTTCCATCGGGTGCATAGCCGAGGATATTGGGTGAAGTTGACTGAGCTGTAAAGGTTCGTCCTTCGTCGGTAGAGACGAAGCAGCCCTGATAAGCTGTAGCTCCGGCGACGATATACACGATTGAATTTGCTGCCGGTGAAACACCGATGACGATACGCCCCCCTTCTGGGACGCCGTTCTCCGCGGGGACAACGCTCCAGCTTTCTCCCCCGTCTTCGCTTCGGTAAAAGCCAGTCGGATTAGTAGCGGAGGCATAGGCAACGTTCATATCGCCCGGCTTGTATTTGATGTCTTTATAATGCCCACCTGCGGAAGATTTTCTTGCCCAGGAGATTCCGCCATCGGTTGTTTTGAAGATTCCACCGCTGGTAGCAGCCAGCACAATATCGGGGTTAGTTTCGTGGCGAGTCATCATGCCAACGGTAACCTCCCCCATTCCCTGGTTACGAATCTCCCAGGAGTTTCCACCGTCGGGACTAAAGAGCACGCCGATTCCGCGAGCATCTCCGTGGTCGCGGTCGCCGGTTCCCACCAGCAGCTCATCATGCCGGGTGGGGTGGATCAAGATGCTGGAAACCCCCAATGTGGGAAGGTTATCTGATTTCGGGAACCAGGAACGGCCTCCATTGGTTGTTTTCCATACTCCGCCGGAAGGGGCTCCCACATAGATGATGCTTGTATCGGTAGGATGACAGGCTATATCATTTAGGCG
>Ga0265294_10001215_pt1 | contig 35052 bp, 27 predicted proteins | sample MunlanPumphouse3_FD_192504 | JGI IMG/M metagenome (GOLD analysis project Ga0265294, IMG submission 192504) | Groundwater microbial communities from a municipal landfill in Southern Ontario, Canada - Pumphouse #3 | ecosystem: Environmental > Aquatic > Deep subsurface > Groundwater | place...
ATCTATATTATAACACATCCAATAAAAACTATTAAAAAAACAATAAATTTAATTAAAAAAATAGATATGAAAAAAGTAAATAAAAAAATAGTATATTGTGTGATTTTATTTTTAACAATCATGCAATTCTCATATAAATCATATGCAGATGAAATAATTTATGGAAATGTAACATGGAGTACGCCACGGGATATAACAGGATATGTTTATATTACGCCGGGTGCAACATTGGAAATTACTTGTGAAATTCGTTTTTCTTCAACTAGTATGATTATAGTAGAATGTCAAGGTAAACTTCAAGTCAATGGAGGAATATTAACGAATCTCGATGCAAATCAATTATGGGAAGGAATATTGCTTTTAGGTGATCCTTCATCACCTCAAACATTGAATCCAAGAAGTCAAGGAATCGTTAGTTTAGAAGATGCGTTGATTGCAAATGCGGAATGTGGAATAAAGGTAGGTGCAACAATAAAAGAAACAACCCCTAATGGAATTGTAATTTATTCTTTAGTTCCTAGCGGAGGTATAGTTATTGCGGAAAATACACAATTCTTAAATAATAGGCAATCTATAAATTTTGATGAGTATATATATAGAAATGGAAACAATGAAACGGATAATCGGAGTTGTTTTACGGAATGTAGTTTTACTGTTGATGCAAATGCCTTTTTTAATATTCAAGATGATGAAAGCCAAGTTTCTTTATTTGGCGTTAGAGGAGTGGGGTTTAAAGGATGTATTTTTTCTAATACACAATCCGGTTATAATGGAATAGGAATCTATGCTAATGCTGCAGGATTCAGAATCAATGATTATTGGCTGCCTATTGTTTATATTGGACAACCTCCTTATTATCCAACACAAACACAATTTGACGGTTATCGAATTGCAATAGATATTAAGAATTCCGGTTCCAAAGCAATTAATATTGTAAATACGGAATTTTCTGACAATGGAGTTGGTGTATATGCTGTCTTAGTTAATAATTTACGTATAGAAACATCAATTTTCAATAATAATGCGAGTTCTTATTATGAATTAGTGTTAGATAACAGTACTAATTATGTCATTGAAAACAATCAATTTAATGGAGATTGTTTAGGATTATTAATTAGAGGTGATGTTCCTGATAATAATTATATTCGCTATAACACTTTTACTAATTTATGTAGGGCTAGTGCTGTTTATGGAGACCAACAGAAACATTTAACAAATGGTTATTTGTCAACAGGTTTACAGTTTCAATGTAATGTATTTGAAAATAATTATACAGATATTCATATAGATGGCAGAATAAAATTTGAACAAAAAGGAATTGCTGGACATGGGTGTGGAAATGTTTTTGGCCCAAATAGATCATTGGAAAATATATGTAATTTAGGGGATTTATATATTGCTTACTATTATGATGGTGCACTGGCTTATCATAACCCCATTTACTACTCTGGACTTTTTATTCCTATTAATTTTCCTCCTTGTGACTGCAGCATTTTTGGATATACAGGAAATAATTATTACCCTAGTTCTGAAAGATGTTATGCTGATGTAAATGAATTGGAAAATCAATTTGTTGAAATAGCACCAAGATTAGCGGTTTTGATATCCGAATACCATCAAAAATATAATGATACGATTCATTGGATTGATTACTGGAATGGGGATGATTCTTATGCATTACAAGTGAGTGATTATAATGAAATAGTTACATTAAAAGATTCGGTAGATATGATTTGTTCCTATGCTATTCAATATGTTTTGTCTTCGGTAGATGTATTGGATAGAACTGCTTTAATAACTTGGGCGTCTCGAATTGAATCGGCTAATATGGATTTTCTTATTGCCGAATGTTATTTGGATGGGAATGATATTGTTATGATGAATAATGTTTTAAACGATATATCGATAAAATACCAAGATTATGATCCGAGTAATATTGAAGAATATGCAAAATGTTTAAGATATGAATATTTATGGAATTTAAATAATTTAGACACAACTTATATTAATCAACTTGATTTAGATACGTTAAATCTTATTGCATCAGGAACAGGCATAGCTTCCGATTTGGCTAAATCCGTTTTGGAACGTATAGGATATGATATTGAAATGCATGATTTAAATCAGCTTTGTTCTTGGCCGTCTTACGGAAATGCTCCTAATGGTATTCTTGATAAGAATTTGAATGAAATCAACCTGAAAGTAATACCGAACCCTACTGATGATAATGTTACAATTAAGTCTGATAATGAGGATGAATTGATTAAAAAATTGTTGATTTTTGATGTGTATGGTAAACAGGTTTTATCGAAAGAAGTAAATGCATCTAATATTAATATTAACTTAAATCGTTATAGTAGAGGCGCATACACAGTCCATTGTGTTATGAGTAATGGTTCGACTATTGTTAAGAAAGTAATTAAAAAATAAAATATTAATCAAAACACGTAGAATACTAATTATGTATTCTACGTGTTTTTAAATCTTAAAAAAATGAAATACATTAATTTTTTATCAATTACCTTTATGGTAACTATGAGCATACAAGCTCAAAATTATGTGAATTTACGGTTTACGTCTCGACTACCGGACGGAAGTTATCAAGCATTGGACAGTGTAAAAATCATTAATAACACCCGTGGATGGGAGGAAACGATTTATTATCCCGATACGCTGCTGCAAATGCTTAATAGTACAGGCATAAGCGAAGTAGAAAATCACGCAAATTCGATTATGCAAAACATTCCCAATCCGTTTAAGGGAACAACGGAAGTGAGCCTGCAATTATCCGCACAAGAGGATGTGAGCCTTGCCTTGTATGACCTCAGCGGCAAACAATATGCGGTATATCATGCTGATTTGCCCGAAGGCAAACACGGATTTAGGCTTATGGTAGGAATTGCGCAAATGTATTTTTTGGTGCTGAAAACTTCGAATGAAACACAAACTGTTAAGTTGTTGGCAACCGAAGCATCGGATGCTTTTCGAATAAGCTATGCAGGCAGTGAAGGCTATTTTTATCTTCAACAACAAAAAGCCAATACCAACAAGGGATTTCAAACGAACGACAGTATGAGGTTTATTGCTTATACGACTTTAAACAATCGATTAAAACACCAAGAACTAAAAACAAAGCAAGCAGGCACGGATCAAGAATATAGCTTTGAATTTGCGCTTGGTTATGCCATAGGCGATATTTATTATCAAACAAACGGAGAGGTTGAAGGTGTGGTTTGTTGGATTGCCGATACGGTATATCATCACGAAGGTAAATATTTTGGTAATGCAGGGAAATTGATATCCATAGATGAAAGGGATACCGGAACCTATGGTACGATTAATAGACCTACTTATGCGTTTGATTCTGTTGATGGAAGGGTAAATACGGCCATACACCAGGCATTGCTTTCCGATACTTCCACCTATTTGTTTAAGGAACGTTTGGAAGCGGCACAATGGTGTTTGGACAAAGGGGAAGGATGGTATTTTCCTGCCAAACTTGAAATGCTTCAAGTGTATGAAAATATGGATGTTATTAACAATACTATAGACGAAGCAGGAGGGGAAAAGTTTCATTTGGATTTACTGGATCCGGAAGATTCTGCTTATTGGACATCAACCGAAATACCAGAAGATAAAAAGGCTTATTTTATTTATATGCCTTTGGGAAATATAACGTTTTCAAAAGGATCTTTTTATGAATCTAAACATGTGCGTGCCATGAAGTGGTTTAATGAAACGGAATAAAAAGACGAAATTAATTTTTATATCATGAAAAAAATTAAAGTTACTGTAATATCAATGTTGTTATGCTTGCATATTTCCAATGTATGGGCATATGATTTCAGTGTAACCACCAACGGACAAAAATTATATTTTAACATTCTTTCCGATTCCCCTCCTTATACGGTGGAGGTTACTTCTCAAAGGAGGGAATATCCTTTTTATGATACCTGTCCTTCCGGAAATCTTACGATACCCTCTTCCGTAAGCTATGAAGGGATAACCTATTTTGTTACTCAGATAGGGGATAATGCTTTTTATGAAAGTCTTGAATTAACTGCCGTAAGCATTCCCAATACGGTAACATGCATAGATACCTTTGCTTTCGGTTTTTGCAGCAGTTTGTCCACGCTTACTTTATCCGAATCATTGGTAAATATTAAGTTGTGTGCATTTTCCAATTGCAGGCAATTGCAGGCAATTGATCTCCCTAATTCTCTCACAGATATTGGCGTAGGCGCATTTATTTGTTGCTTCGAATTAACGGATGTGCTTATTCCGGCCGGAGTGAAGAGTATAGGATACAGTGTTTTTTACAAATGCGAAAAATTAACGGCTATACAGGTAGCAAGCAATAACACAAATTATAAATCCGAGGAAGGAATACTTTACACTTATTCGATGGATACATTGGTGGCTTGCCCGGGAGCTAAAAGCGGAAAGCTTGTTATTCCGGAAGGGGTAAAATACATCGGATATGATGCCTGTGGTTCTTGTGAAAAATTAACTTCCGTTGAATTTCCTAATTCCGTGATTAAGATCGACGGTTATGCCTTTGATCATTGTAAGGGTTTAACAGGGAGTTTAATACTGCCTCAATCATTACAATATATTGGGCGTAGTTCATTCTATGCTTGTTCAGAAATAAGTGATACCTTGAAAATTCCGGATTCCGTTATAATAATAGACAAATACGCTTTTTATGATTGTACGGGTTTAAAATTCATTCAATTCGGAAGGTCAATAGAAGTTATAAAATTAGGAGCTTTTTTAGGATGTGAAAATGTACAAGGTAAATTGGTTATTCCCGATAATATTAAACGTATAGAAAATGACGCTTTTATGAATTGTGAAAATATTACGTCCGTTATCATTGGAGATTCTATTAATTATATAGGAGAATGTGCTTTTTATTATTGCATTAGTTTAAATGACGTTACCATTGGAAGCTCTATAAAAAAAATAGATATGGCTGCTTTCTATAGCAATGTGAAGGAAGTAACGATACGCTCAGTGTTTCCACCGGAAACGGTATATAAAACCTTTAATTTTGCTTTACATGAGCATATTTTATATGTTCCTTGCGGTAGTGAAAGTTATTACCAAAATGATACGGAATGGAATAAATTTACGGAAATTAGGGGTGGAAATATGGATTATATGATTGATATGAATGTAAACAATGATTATTATGGATTGGCAATGGCTTCCGCACCGGATTGTATTACCAATCAATCTGTTTTAAAAGCAAGTCCTTATTTAGGTTATGTTTTTGAAAAGTGGAGCGACGGAAATACCGATAATCCGCGAACGGCAGTCATTACAAGCGATACATCATTTACTGCAATATTCAAAAGCGAGGTGGCTGTTGAAGAAGTGAGTGAAAATAATAATTGTATGCTCTATCCCAATCCCGTCCACACCATAGTAAATATCGATAATGGGGAGGTAGCCATGCAAGAACTTCTTCTTTATGATGTCAGTGGAAGGCTATTAAAAGCTATTTCGGTACATGCTACCCAAACATCTTTGGATGTAAGTGATTTGCAAAACGGGATATACCTCATAAAGATAACTACAAGGGATGCAGCCTTTGTGCGGAAGATACAGGTGCTACGATAAAGATATTTCGATTTACAGTTGCGGTCCGGCAGCAACGAGTCGTTTCCCTTCTTCGTTGTCGGTAAAGGTCTTGAAGTTGTTTACAAATGCCTGAGCCAGCTCCATGGCTTTTTGATCGTAGGCAGCTTTGTCATCCCAGGTATTGCGCGGATCCAGTAAAAAGGAATCCACCCCTTTTAATGTTTTGGGTATCCAGAAACCGAAAGGTTTTGTTTGTATAAATTCGCATCGGTCGATTTCGCCGCTATGAATGGCATTGATTAAGGTACGGGTAACCGATATCTTAATGCGTTTACCGGTACCGTAAGCTCCTCCCGACCATCCGGTATTGATTAAATAAACACGGCTGCCGTGTTGTTTAATTTTTTCCGACAATTCGGTAGCGTATTTGGTGGGGTGAAGCAATAGAAAAGGAGCTCCAAAAGCCGATGAGAAAGTAGGAACCGGTTCTTTGATACCGCGTTCCGTTCCGGCTAATTTAGCTGTATATCCGCTTAAAAAATAATACATAGCCTGGTCTTCCGTCAATTTGGCAATAGGAGGAAGTATCCCGAATGCATCGGCCGATAAAAAGATAATGCTTTTCGGATGAGTGCCTTTGGAAACGGGTTTTACAATATTATTGATATGATAAATAGGGTAGGAAACGCGGGTGTTTTCGGTTTTGGAATCATCGTCGAAATCGGGGCCGCCGTTTGCTTTGATTACTACATTTTCCAATAAAGCATCTCTTTTAATGGCAGCGTAGATATCCGGTTCTTGTTCTTTGCTTAAATGTATGCATTTGGCATAGCATCCGCCTTCGAAATTAAAAACGCCTTCTTCATCCCATCCGTGTTCATCGTCGCCGATGAGCAGACGGTCGGGATCGGTCGAGAGAGTGGTTTTGCCTGTCCCCGACAAGCCGAAAAACAAAGCGGTACTTCCGTCTTTTCCTTGGTTGGCGGAACAGTGCATGGCAGCCATGCCTTCCAAGGGAAGATAATAGTTCATAATGGAAAAGAATCCCTTTTTGATTTCGCCACCGTACCAGGTGCCGCCTACGACGGCTATTTTATCGGTAATATTAAAAGCTACATACACTTCGCTGTTTAGTCCGTGTTCTTTCCATTTAGGATTTACGGTTTTGGATGCCATCAACATCACGAAATCGGGTTCGAAGGTTTTGAGTTCTTCTTCCGTCGGACGAATAAACATGTTCTTTACAAAATGTGCTTGCCATGCCACTTCGCTGATAACCCTTATTTTCACCCTGCTGTTTTCGTTTGCGCCGCAATAAGCGTCGGTAACATATAAGTTTTTATCACTTAATTGCTCTTGACTTGTTTTTAATAAGTCGTTCCATATTTCCTTCGAAATGGGTTTGTTGTCCGAGCCCTTGCGGTTGGGGGCAGCCCACCATACATTGGGTTCGGTTTCGGCATCTTTTACGATGTATTTGTCTTTTGGCGAACGGCCTGTGAATATACCGGTGTCGACATTCAATGCACCTAAGGATGTTTTTTGTGCTACTTCATACCCTGTTAATGACGGATGGGTCTCGTGTGTATACAATTCGTCATACGAAAGGTTGTAATAAATGTTTTTAGGCTTGGCAATGCCGTATTTTAAAAGATTCAAATTATTATTTATCATGATGTTAAGTTATATATTGTGCTTATATTTTAAATATTAAATTTAAAATGCAAAAGTAGTAAATATACCGATATGCAATATTTATTTTCAAGAAATAATTAAAAAAGTAAAAGGATTTTGAGTCGATTTATTCAAATACTAATTCATTGATTTCTCTGATTTGAAAATCAGTGGTAATGGGGAATCCGTAATATTCCTGTGTAGGCTCATTGTTTTTATAGGTATAAATAAGCGCGTTTACAAAGAAATATTTAAATTGGATGGAATCTACTTTATTGTTTTGTTGGTCGTTTTGTATGTATAATAATTTATCGACCAATGCGTTAATTTGATTTTCTGTTTTTTGTTTTAATGCCAATTCCTCAAAGCTCTTGTCATCCGATAAATGATTGTATTGGAAACTAAGTTCTTCAATGCGATTTTCAATCACAGGCTTAAGAATATAATTTTCAAAATGATATTCGGTAAGGCTGTCAATGCTAAGAATCACAATGCTATCCAAGCGTGTATCTGCGGAAAAGTCTTTTGAAATATAATCTTCTATGCTTTGTTTGAGTTTATTATGTAATTGTTTTTCTTTGTTTTGACAAGATAGCATCAATAGGGAAGCAAGAAAAAGCAAAATGTGTTTATAGTTGTAAATACATTTCATTTTTTTTAATTTTAAATAAAAACACCCTTCTATGAAGCAGGCTTCATGCAAAGGGTGTTCATTATATATGAGTTATTTCTTTTTAAATTCCGCTTTTTGTGTTTTTTCTTGTGGTTTCCCTTCCGGTTTAGGAAGTAAAGCTTTGCGCGAAAGTTTTAGTTTACCGTTTTTGGTATCAATGTCTATTAGTTTGACTTTAAGCACATCGCCTACTTTGACATAGTCTTCCATTTTGTCGATGCGTTTCCAATCATATTCGGAAATATGCAAAAGACCATCTTTGCCGGGTAATATCTCTACAAAAGCGCCAAATGCTTGAATATTTTTTACAGGTCCTTCATAAATTTCGCCCATAACGGGTACGGCAACTATATTTCTAATGCGTCTTTTGGCTTCTTCTATGGATTCTTTGTCGGGAGAAGCGATGTCAATAATACCGAATTCGCCTTCTTCACATATATTAATAATGGTATTGGTTTCGCGTTGCATTTCTTGGATGATTTTTCCGCCGGGTCCGATAACGGCACCGATAAATTCGCGGTCGATGATCATCTTTTCGATACGAGGTACGTGAGGTTTGTAATCCTCACGTGGATGTTCGATGGTTTTCATTATTTCGTTTAAAATGTGCAAGCGTCCTCTTTTGGCTTGTTCCAAAGCTTCGGCTAATACTTCGTAGGAGAGACCTTCTACTTTAATGTCCATTTGACAAGCGGTAATGCCGTCTTTACTTCCGGTTACTTTAAAGTCCATATCTCCCAAATGGTCTTCATCGCCAAGAATATCGGAGAGTATGGCATATTGTCCGGTTTTGCTGTCGCTGATCATTCCCATAGCAATACCCGAAACCGGTTTTTTTATTTGTACGCCCGCATCCATCAGAGCCATCGTACAAGCACATACGGTTGCCATGGATGAGGAGCCGTTTGACTCTAAAATGTCGGAAACCAAACGAATGGTATAAGGATTATTTTCTTTGGGAGGGAGTATGGGTTTAATGGCCCGTAGGGCTAAATTCCCGTGTCCGATTTCTCTTCGCCCCGTCCCTCGTATAGGTTTTACTTCGCCGGTCGAAAAAGGTGGAAAATTATAATGTAACATAAAATCGGCAGTGCCTTCGATAATGGCTCCATCGATGATTTGTTCATCTAATTTGGTTCCTAAAGTACAAGTAGATAACGATTGTGTTTCTCCTCGGGTAAAGATAGCCGATCCATGTGCGGAAGGTAGATAATCCACTTCACACCATATGGGGCGAATCTGATCTAATTTTCGACCGTCTAATCGTTGTCTTTCACTTAAGACCATGTTTCGAACAGCTTCCCATTGCACTTTGTCGTAATAGCGTTTTATCATGGGTGTTTTTTCTTCCCTTTCATCTTCAGGAATGCTTTCCAAGAAATCGTCCAACACTTTTTCGAAAGCTTCGCTGCGTTCGTGTTTGGAAGTAGGATTCTTGGCGATATCGTAAATTTTTTGATAGGTTTCTTTTTTTAGTCGTTCACGTAGTTCTTCGTCGTTGTTTTCATGACAGTATTCTCTTTTGGGATTAGCTTTTTCTACTTCGGCAGCTAAATCCAACTGTACTTGGCATTGTGTTTTAATAGCTTGATGAGCTACTTTTAAAGCTTCCAATAAGTCTTCTTCTTGAATTTCCTTCATTTCGCCTTCCACCATCATGATATTATCCATGGAAGCGGCGACGATAAGATCCATATCGGCTTTTTCTAATTCTGTGACGGTAGGATTTATCTTAAATGCGTTGTCGATGCGAGCTACTCTCACTTCCGAAATCGGTCCGTGAAAAGGGATGTCGGATACGGATAAAGCAGCCGAGGCTGCCAATCCTGCTAAGGCATCGGGCAATTCGTTTTTATCGCCAGAGATAAGGGTAACCAATACTTGAGTTTCTGCATGATAATCTTCCGGGAATAAAGGTCTTAAGGCTCTGTCTATTAAACGGGCAATTAAAATTTCATAGGTCGACGGACGGGCTTCTCTTTTGAAAAATCCCCCCGGGAAACGGCCTACAGCGGCATATTTTTCTTGGTATTCAACTTGTAATGGCATGAAATCAACATCTTCGGCAGCTTCTTTTTTGCTACATACTGTAGCCAATAACATGGTGTTTCCCATTTTTACAACTACCGAACCATCGGCTTGTTTGGCAAGCTTGCCCGTTTCTATGGTGATTTGTCGTCCATCACCTAAATCAAATGTTTTTGTTACTATCATTCTTTGTCTTTTCTTAATCAATACAAAAAAAGGCAACCTTTCAGATAGTGCCTTTTTTGCTTTTGAAATTCAAGGGTTATTTTCGGATATTTAATTTCTTAATCAGTTCTCGGTATTTTTCAATGTCTTTTCTCTTTAAATAATCAAGAAGTTTTCTTCTTTTTCCTACTAAACGTACCAAGGAACGTTCTGTTACGGCGTCTTTTTTGTTTGATTTAACGTGTTCGGTTAAATGTCGGATGCGAAAAGTAAATAAGGCTACTTGTCCATCAATTGAACCGGTGTCAAATTCAGATTGACCATATTCTTTGAAAATGTTTTTCTTTACTTCAGGTGTCAAATACATAATTGAATTTCCTTTAAAATTTATTTCTTTACCTCTTATATTTTTTAAGTGTGCAAAGATATAAATTTTTTATACATAATTTTTTGTTTTTTTTATTTAAAATTACACTATCTATCTTGTTGTAATTTTGGATTTTATCTTAAATTATTTTTTCACATAACTTAAATCCCTTCTATTTATTATTTCGATTTTTCATAAAAGAGATGAAAACATATGCTGAAAACGCATTGTTTTGAGTACAAGTTATAGCCTATGTATCTGTCCTCAGCTGTATATTTGCTTAATGTAAATGGGAATTTAAATCGAAATAAATACATATTTATAAAGACTAAGTATGCATATTGAAGGCATTTTATAATTTTTATGCTTTCTGTTTAAACAATATCCTATTTTTTTATACTTTTGCCCCCTGTTAGCAATTAAGTTTTTTAAAGGATAAATAAAAAATGAGACCGTATAAAGTATTATTATTTATTTTTTTATGTTTTATTGTTTTAGCTGTTATAGGTAGTGTATTCCCTCCCGAAGGGATTGCACTAGGCAATATTACCCTGCGTTTTCCTGCTCCGGCAGCGGTTATAGTAAGTACGGAGGATGAACTTTTGAATGTAGATAAAAGCGTCCATGATTTACAACAGAAAAAAAACCTACAAGCCATACAATCTACGGTTGATAGTTTGAAATATTATAAACAATACGTCAAACATGATGTAACGCGTATTTATTTTCCAAATAATGATTATACATTTTACGATAAGCTATTTGCCACCCTGGAAAAAAACGGGAAAAATAATGTAATACATATTATGCATTACGGTGATTCACAAATAGAAATGGATAGGATTTCGAGTTTATTACGTCAACGTTTACAAGAACAATTCGGAGGAATAGGTGCCGGTATCGTTCCACCCATTCAGACCATTCCGTCTTTTAGTGTAAGTCAGTCTTATGTTGGTGGTTTACAGCGCTATGTAGTTTATGGAGACACTTCTCAACCTCGTGCACCTCATCGACGCTACGGACTCTTAGCTACTTTTGCTCAACTCTATTCCAATGCAACCATAAATGTAGGGAGCAGTAATTATAAACAAGCTCAAAAAAATTCGAAAACATTTCAGGTCATACAATTAATTGTAGGAAACAATAAAGCCGGTTTTACCGCAAGCTGTAAAGGGAAAACTCACACTATACAAGGTGATAGGAGAGGAGTTACGGTATTGAAATGGGAATTTCCCGAACCTGTATCGCGTGTTAGCTTAACGTTAAATGGAACAGCCGAAATTTATGGTGTTTCTATGAGTGGTAAAAATGGTGTTACGGTAAGCAATGTGCCTATGCGTGGTTGTTCGGGTACCATTTTTACACGTATAGACTCGACTACCTTAGCCCAATCGTATGAGCAATTAAATGTAGCTTTAATTATTATGCAATTTGGAGGGAATATGATGCCGCAAATTAATAATGAAAAATCCATCGATCGTTACATGAAAAATATTAGTCGACAGATACATTATTTAAAACGGGTAAATCCGAAAGCCGAAATTTTGTTCATTGGGCCTTCGGATATGGCTAAACGGGTGAATGGAAAAATTCAAACATATCCCTTTCTCCCCGAATTAAACGAAGCTTTAAAACAAACCGTATTGAAAAACGGGGCAGCCTATTGGGATTTGTTTCAAGTGATGGGTGGAAAAAACTCTATGATTCAATGGGTAAAACATCAACCTGCTTGGGCCGGACCTGATTATGTCCACTTTACCGAAGCCGGTGCCTACGAAATTGCTCAAATATTCTCCAATTCCTTTTTGATGCACTATGATTTTTATACTCTGCGTAAATCTCAAAATACTGAGTTGATAGATAAATTTATGCAACTGGATTAATGAAAAAATATTACGCCTTCCTTATAGGCTTATTCCTATCGCTAAGTGTGAAATCTCAATCGCTTTTCATTCCGATTGATACTTCTATGATGTCGTTCGAAACGAATTATTTGTTTTTTCCTCAAGTCAATACCCTGACTAATTTTTTTCAGAAATGGGATACCTTGTTTTTCGAAGGGGAAGGAACTGTAAATATATTGCATATAGGAGGTTCTCATGTACAAGCGGGGGTATTTTCTCATACTTTACGTACCAATTTATTAAATGTATATCCTCACCTGACGGCGAATAGGGGAATTGCATTTCCCTTTTCGGCTGCTAAAACAAATAATCCTTATAATTACAAAACTTTCTATGAAGGGAAATGGGATGCCTATCGCAATGTTAACAGAGAAATACCCTATCCTTTGGGTTTGACCGGCATGTTGATTGTAGCACAAGATGAAGAGGCTATGGTTGGAATGAGTATGCGTAATAACGATGGCATATGTTTTGATTTTGACCGTATTCGTTTGTTGGGCTATAGTGATTCTCAACAGGTAAAACCTGTCATGCAAACAGCTGTAGGTGTTTTCGACGGGGAGTATGATCCTATTACTAAATCCTATCTTTTTAATTTACCCTCTTACATTGATTCTTTTTATGTGAAATTTATTCCCTGTGATAGCGTCTGGGAACCTTTTTATTTGCGTGGCTTTATTTTCGAAAATCAATTACCGGGGATAAGCTATCATAGCGTTGGTGTGAATGGAGCATCAGTGCCTTCATACCTGAAATGTGAATTGTTCGAAAATGATTTAGCTTTTATCAAGCCTGACCTTTGTATTTTCGCCATCGGCATTAACGATGCGAGTGGTGATAGTTTTGACACCCTCATTTTTATACAGAATTATAAAGCATTGATAGAATCTATACGTCGTGTTTCGCCCGATTGTGAATTTATTTTTATTACCAATAATGACAGTTATAAACGTCATAGACGACGTTATTACAACAATACAAATGCTTTGTTGGCAGAACAGGCTTTTATGCAATTAGCACAGACCTACCATAGCGGAGTGTGGAATTTGTTTCGCATCATGGGTGGGCTGGAATCTATGAAAGTGTGGGAAACAAATGGCTTGGCCAAAAGAGATAAGATACATTTTACCAATCAAGGATATAAACTCTTGGGTGATTTGTTTTATAATGCACTCATGAAATCCTATTTGGATTATTTGACAGAGAAAACACCGTATGATGGAATTAAATAATATACTTGCTTATTTGCAAAAAATATTTTCATTCAATGAGGCACAACCTTTGTTGTTTACCCAGTTTTATTTTTGGGCTTTTTTTGCTATCGTGTTTGCGGGATTTAGTTTATTGTATAACAAACGTTTGCTTCGAAGTGCCTTTTTGTTTTTTGTGAGTTTGTTTTTTTATTTTAAAACCAGCGGTCTTTTTGTGCTTATGTTGATTTTTGCCGTGATATTTAATTTTTTTCTCGGTAAATATATTTTTAAAGCCAACACAAAAGCTAAGAAAAAAATGGGTGTTGCCATCAGCGTGATCCTGAATTTGGGTGTAATGTGTTATTTTAAATATGCCTATTTCTTTACCGATGTGTATAATAATTTATTTCATACGGAGAATATTGTTATTAACTATCTGGCACAATGGAGCAATAATATGGCTGGTACACATTTTACCGTCGATGTTATTTTGCTTCCGGTCGGAATATCTTTTTTTACCTTTCAAATTATCAGCTATATACTCGATGTATACAGGAAAAGGGTGCAACCGGTTACCAATATAATGGATTTCGGTTTCTACGTAACTTTCTTTCCGCAATTAGTGGCCGGTCCCATTGTAAGAGCGAATGAATTTGTACCTCAAATTTATCAGAAGTTTTATCTTTCGAAAAAACAATTTGGCATTGCTTTGTTCTGGATTTTAAACGGTATGATAAAGAAAATGGTGTTAAGTGATTATCTTGCCGTTAATTTTATCGACAGAGTGTTTACCAATCCCATGATGTATACCGGATTCGAAAATTTGATGGCCTTGTTCGGCTATTCCTTGCAAGTATATGCCGATTTTTCAGGTTATACCGATATCGCTATCGGGGTTGCTTTGTTGATGGGATTTACCTTACCTACTAACTTCAATTCTCCCTATAAAGCCACCAACCCGGGTAACTTTTGGAAACGCTGGCACATATCTTTGTCGACCTGGCTGAAAGATTATCTCTATATACCTCTGGGTGGAAATCGTAAAGGGACCTTTGCTTCATATTTTGTTATTCTATTGATATTAATGATTATTGTTTTTCTGGCCAATACCTTATGGGTAACCATCAGTGTAATTGTTTTGATTTCTATTCTTGTGGTAGTCTTTATTTTTTCATCATCGGCGCGACGTGGCATAGTAACAAATATCAATTTAATGAACACTATGTTGTTAGGAGGCCTATGGCACGGGGCTAGCTGGAATTTTATGATATGGGGCGGACTTAATGGCATTGGTATTTTATCCTTTAAGTTTTGGCGGAACCGTAGTGTGTATCAACAAACCGTTATTACCTTGGCTTTGTTTGTATTGTTGTATGCACTCGACTATTTCTTTCCACAACCTATTTACACCATCGGGTGGATATGGTCGGGGATACTTTTTTTCGGCACATTTATTAATATGTTATATCGTTTGTTTTTCAAAAACCGACCCTTGAAATATGTCAATCGTGCCTGGGGTATATTCTTGACATTTGTATTTATCACCTTTACCCGCTTGTTTTTTCGTTCGGGTTCTAATCTCAATCCGGCCGAAGCCAACGAAGCAGCCTGGAATACCGCAAAAAATATGGTGAATCAAATCGGTAGTAAATGGGATTTTTCCTTGATACCTTCTATCTTATATGAGTATAGCAATATTTTTATTTTATTTGCAATAGGAATGATTATCCACTGGCTGCCGGAACGATGGAAACGTTGGTACCGCATTAATTTTGCCATGATGCCGCAAGTCGTTCAATTGATGGCAGTGGTAGTATCGGTCTTTTTTATCTATCAATTTATCACCGCCGATTTGCAAGCATTTATTTATTTTCAGTTTTAAATAACTCGTAAGACAAAAAAAATATCAGTTGTCAGCTTTTTTCATGCATTGTCTTGCGAATTGCGACTTCATGTATAATTCATTTTGTAATTGCATTCTTGTTGCTGCTGATTTCACAATTTTATGTATTTTTGCTTCTTAAAAAAAGAAATAAAACAACATGTCGATAATTGTAAAAAATATAACGAAAATATATGACACTCAAAAGGCTTTAGACAAGGTATCATTTACCGTAAAGCCGGGCGAGATTGTCGGTTTATTGGGTCCTAACGGCGCTGGAAAGTCGACCATGATGAAAATCATCACCTGTTACAAACGGCAAACATCCGGTTTTGCCAGCGTTTGTGATATGGATGTTATCGATAATCCCCTTGAAGTAAAGCAGCTGGTAGGCTATCTGCCCGAAAATAATCCTTTGTATTTGGATATGTATGTTAAAGAAAGTCTTGCTTTCGTTGCCGGTATCTACAAAATGAATCATATTTCCCAAAGAGTGCAAGAAATGATAGCCCTTACCGGCTTGGAAAAAGAACAACACAAGCGCATTGCCGCCTTATCGAAAGGCTACCGTCAAAGGGTGGGATTGGCACATGCCTTGATTCATGATCCAAAGGTGTTGATTTTAGATGAACCGACTTCCGGATTAGACCCTAATCAGCTCATCGACATTCGTAATTTGATTAGAGAGATGGGAAAAACCAAAACCGTATTGTTTTCCACCCATATCATGCAGGAAGCCGAAGCTATTTGCGACCGCGTGATTATTATCGATAAAGGAATTATCAAAGCCGACGATAGCATAGATAATTTACAGAAGAAATTTTCTTCCCGTTTTGTTTTGCAAATGGAAGTCGATAAGCCTTTGCCCATACAAAAAGTAAAAGCCATACAGGCTGTGTTGTCGGTGAAAGATTTGGGCAATAATACCTACCGTATCGAATCAAAAACAAATGTGAGTAAAGATATTCAACAGCTGGTATCGAACGAAGGGCTTGTTTTGCTCGATCTGCATCGCCAAACCGATTCTATGGAAAATATTTTTCATGAATTAACGAAAAATTAGTGATTTAACACATGATATTCTTATATCCTTCTTTCTTATTTGGGCTTTTTGCGCTGGTAATTCCTATCATAGTACATTTATTTAATTTTAGGAAATATAAGATATTTTATTTTTCCAATACCCAATTTTTACAAAGCCTACAGCAGCAAACCAAACACCAATCACAAGTAAAGAAGTTGATTGTTCTGGCATTAAGATTACTGGCAATTACGGCCATTGTCATGGCTTTTGCTCGTCCGTATATTCCAAAACAGGATAAGTCGTTGATGTTGCAAGGCAAGCAATATGTAGGGATCTATATCGATAATTCATTTTCGATGGAAGGCCTTGCCTCGCGGGGCACTTTGTTGGATGAAGCCCGTGAGAAAGCCATATCCATTGCCGAAGCTTTTGCCGAAGATGACAAATTCATGCTCATCACCAATGATTTCGAAGCTAAACATACCTACTTCTTTTCGAAAGAAGCTTTTAAAAAAGAAGTCAACGAGGTGCAGATATCGGCGGTAACACGAAGCTTGCATACCGTTGTACAATATGCATATTCAATGTTGGAAGAATTACAAGGTTATAACAAACACTTATTTCTTATTTCAGACTATCAACAAAGTACGGCTTCGCTCGAAAAGATGAGTGAGCAAAATGGAACCTATGTCAATATAGTGCCTTTAAAAGCCAATAAAGTCAATAATGTATATATCGACACTCTTTGGTTCGATGCTCCTGTTTTTACTATTGGTCAAACCATTGATATGCATGTGATATTGAAAAATAGCTCGGAGGAAAAGGTAGAGAAATTACCCGTCAAGCTTTTTGTAAATACCAGTCAAAGAGCTCTGGCAACAGCCGATATTCCTGCGGGTGGTCTGAGTGAAGTGATTTTGCATTTTAGCCTTTTTGAATCAGGAATACAACAAGTTAAAATAGAAATTGCCGATTATCCGATTTCTTTCGACGATAAACTCTATGTTTCATTCTATCTGCGTCCTTATTATCGCATTTTGGATGTATACGGTGAAAAGGAGAGTCCTTATCTGAATGCTTTATTTGCTGAAGATTCGACCATACAATATCAGGCTGTAAGCGATAGAAACATCGACTATGCCCAACTAAAATATCAAGATTTGATTGTCCTTGATCAAATCAAAGAACAAAGTTCCGGTTTTATGCAAGCCATGGAAAATTATGTGCGCGAAGGAGGCAATGTGCTATTTATCCCTTCGGTCGATAAGGCGTTGGTAATGAGTAATCTGTTTAATCGTAAACTGCAACTGCCTAATTATGAAGCATTAGACACCCAATCCACCCGCATCGCATCCATTAATGTGGAACACAATCTATATAAAAATATTTTCGAAAAACAGCATGAAAACATGCACTTCCCATCTGTATTTCGCTATTACCGCGTGCAAAAAGCCATACATCCCCAAAAAGAAAGTTTATTGGTATTGGAAAACGAACAAGAGTTTTTAAGTGTTCAATCTATAGACCGGGGGAAAGTATATCTCTTAAGTGTTCCTTTGGATGATAATTATAGTGAATTTCAAAAACATGCATTGTTTGTGCCAAGCCTGTACAACATGGCTATTTTGTCTGCCAAACAACAAGAGCCTTATTATGTGATAGGCGAAAATCAACGCATCGTATTACCCAACATCGAAATAAAAGGCGATAATGTATTGGAAATTGCTCAGGAGAACGGCAAGTTTTCGTTTATTCCCGAAATCAGACCCCAACTGAGCCTCTTGAGTGTGTTTGTACATGATCAAATCAAAGAAGCAGGGCATTATGTGGTGAAACACGAGGATGAAGTTTTATATGGATTGTCGTTTAATTACAACCGTAAAGAATCGGATATGCAATGTTTTGATAAAAAAGAATTGGAAAATCAAATCGAAACCTACGGCTACAATAATTATCGACTGTTGAATTTTCAAAACAAATCAACGCAAGCCATTGTAAACGAGATTCAAGCAGCAGGTATGCCTCTTTGGTCATTTTGCATTCTACTCGCCCTGTTGTTTCTGTTAGCCGAAATAATACTGCTGAGACTATGGAAACCCTAAATCCATTGCACATATTTACGATTTCCACTCCGGAAACCTTTCGGCAAACAACCATTAAGGTATTTCGCTTTCAATATGCCCATTGCGACATTTATCGTCAATACGTAGATGCTTTTCTACATGATATTGATAGCGTGAAAAGCATAGAGCAAATCCCATTTCTACCCATTGAGTTTTTTAAAACCCATCGAGTTGTCAGCAGTTTAAAACAAGAAGAAGTGGTTTTCGTTAGTAGTGGCACGAGCACTATGCCCACCTCTCGTCATTATGTGGTCGACCTTGGCCTCTACGAAGAGAGTTTTTTACGCGCTTTCCGGCTCTTTGTGGGCAATCCCGAAGACTTCGCCATTCTATCGCTTTTGCCTTCCTATATGGAAAGAGGAAATTCCTCTCTTTTGTATATGATGCAACGACTGATGCAATTAAGTAAACATCCTTTTTCCAAGTTTTATTTACATCATACCGGTGAGTTAGTCGATAATTTACAAAGCTTAGCCGCCGAAAAGCACAAAACCATTCTTTGGGGTGTGAGCTATGCCTTGTTGGATATGGTCGAGAAGCATTGCTTACATTTACCTGATTTAATCGTTTTTGAAACAGGAGGAATGAAAGGACGTAGAGAAGAATTACTCCGCGAAGCTTTGCATCAACGGTTGAAAGAAGGGTTTGGTATACAAGCCATTTATTCCGAATATGGGATGACTGAATTGCTCTCTCAAGCCTACACATGCGGTCATGCGCGTTTTTATTGTCCACCTTGGATGCAAATTCGTATTAGGGATATCTATAATCCTTTACACATACTTTCAACTTACGGAAAAAACGGAGCTATCAATGTAATAGACCTTGCTAACCTTTATTCCTGTTCCTTTATTGCCACCTCCGATATCGGAAAATTATATGCCGACCACTCGTTTGAAGTACTCGGTAGAATGGATCATAGCGATGTAAGAGGCTGTAATCTGTTGGTACATGAATAATACCGTTTATGGTATAATGTGCCTGGAGTTTTTACCCTACGAATTTTTACCGTTGAAATAAATTAAAAGGAATTTGCTGTAGGCGAATTTTTAATGGTAAACATAGTATCCGTGTAATTACAAAAATAAACTATCTAGTTAGACAAATAAACTGTGTAGTTAGACAAATTAAATGTGTGGTTTGTCCTTTTGAATGTTTTAGAATTTAATCGATATTAAATAAAAGATAAGTGCTTTTCAGACAGTGATAATCTTGTGCGGAAAAAAGAAAGCGAACCCATAGGACTCGCTTTCAAAGTATCATGTGTATAAACTATTCTTTAATAAACATTTTGCTTGCCATTACGTGGTTGTTTTCCATTAAATTCACAAAATAGGAACCGGCAGCCAGTTCACTGAGATCGATTTCCAGGGTACTTCCTGTAAAAGCTATGGTTTTGACTTCTTTGCCCACATAGTCGTAGATGCTTATTTCCCCTTTGATTTGTTTTTGGAGGATGATGGATAGTTTTCCCTTGACGGGATTGGGGTAGAGAAGAAATGTATTTTCTGACATTATGGCCTGTTTAATACCTTGTTGGTAGCTAAATGCCACACCATCGACAATGAGTGTGCTTCCGTCTTGGCCTTTGCATTGCATCAAGGTTTCGAGGCTCGTAAAATCATATCCTGCGCTGGCGGCATAGATAACAACTACGGAATCGGGTTGTACGGCCGATGAGTATTGAATGGGTATATTGAAATTTGTAAAGGTATCGACTGTTTGATAGACGAGCATTTTACCTCTTCCGACAATTTGTCCGGATTTCTTTAAAAAGACTTCGATGGCAGCCGAATCGCCTTTGACGGGGCTGTATTTGTAATAGCCTGTAAATTGAAGGGGACGGTAGGGGAAAGCTTGTCCGAGTATACACGCTAAGTCAATAAAGTTAATGGAAATGGTACCGGCGGCACCGGGTAGAAATAAAGGTTCGCCAAATATCATGGTGTTCGATACTAATTTTAAGGCATAATTACCTTCATATGCATTTTCTTCACGAAATGCCGTTAGGGGAGCGTCGCCTTGGTCGCCGCTTAGTTCATACAATTGATTCAGGGTAGCCGTGAAATTACCGTCGACAAAATCCCAATAGTCGGATTTGCCAGGGGTGTTGTTTTCGAATAACTGCCAATTGTTTTCAAATCCACTGTCGGGGTAGCTTTGTGCCGATAGGGTATGGCCTAAAAGGCATAATATACAACTAAATAAAAGGGTCGAGTTTTTCATGATATATCATTTTTTTGAGGTTACATTAAGTCTGGTTTTTTTTGCGGGGGAAGAAAACTTCTCCTTCATTATATTTATATACTAACTGAAGTATGGTCAATCGGGGTGGTTCGGGACACATGGGGCGCAAGGAATACTCTTTATTAAATAGGTTGTTGACAATGATAGATACTTTTACATTCGACACTTCGACACCGGCTCTCAAGGCAAAAACCCAAGTGCCATTGTCGTGTTGTAATCGATAGTTCTCTAGGCCGTCGAAAGGGAAGGGAGAGTTGGCATTGCGTACGTTACGAGGAGCTATGGACGAATAGCGATCCAGTTCATAGAAAAACTTATCCACGTTTTTCATCAAACTGAAGAATTGTGTGGAGACTCCTACGTTAAACCTACCGTAGAATGTAAAATCGAGGTCGGCTTTTAAGATGTGTTCGATGCGGTATTTCATGATTCTGCCGTTGGTATCGCTCGATGTGTTGTTGTAAGTGTAAGCTTTCGTGGCTGTTTCGGTAAATACATATCCGGTATCAAGCACTTTAGGATTGGTATAAGCATAATTAATCAGTAGGGTGTATTTTACTTGTTTACCCATTTTACCTTCGCCACCTACGCTTAAATCGACCCCGGCAATGCGAGCGGGTCCGGTATTGAAAAATTTAAAGCCATATCTTTTCAGCGGATTTAGTTCTTGTTCGCGTGTCAACCAGGGACCTAAGAAGAATTCAACATAATTGTTATATCGTTGATAATAGCCTGCTACATCGATAAATCCTTTGAAATTAAATAGTTTAAACATTTGTTGAACGCCCAGTTCCACATTCCAGCTAGTTTCTGATTTCAAATCAGGATTGGGATAAAATCCATAGTTCCCCACTTTGGTGGTGAGGTAACGTTCACCTATGCTTGGAAAACGATATCCCATGCCGAAGGAAGTACGGATATAAGTATAGGATTCCACAAGGTTATAATTCAATCCGACTCTGAAAACCGGTTTGGCTTCTACATAATTCCCCGAAGCGGTGTCTTTGGTGAAGTGTCCGAAGGTTTCAAATATCTGAAAATACTCATAGCGTGCACCTCCTAATAGGATTAAATTCTTCTTTTTCAGAAAACGTTTTTCCAATTGGGTATATATAGCTGCATTGGTTGAATATTTGGGTTTGAGGGCTTCGGAGGAGTCTTTCCGTATGCCGGAAAAGACATTTCCTTTAGAACGAGCAAATTGGCCGACGACTCCGGCAAATAATTGTAAGTCGCCCGCTTTTTTAAATTTTTTAGCGTATTGGTAGTCGAGGTAATACATTTCGGATTTGCTGTCCTGATTGTTAGTGGCCCAATTGTCGCTGTACATAAAGCGGGTTTTCAGGGAGTGGGATGATTCGTTTTTGGCATAATATTTAAAATACGGGTCGACAAAAAACATTAAATCTTTGATTTCGGTCAAGGAACCTGGATAGGTGCGATACATACCACTATCGGCATTGAGCCAAAAGTGCGTCATGTGATGATGAGAATAGAGCAAATTGCCGTTTATTCCGACAAACATATTGTCTTTGATTCTATAACGAGTGCCTACATTGAAGCGCATGCGTTCTTCTTTTACGATTTTATCGTAGGCATCGGGATTTTTCAAGGTAGAATCGACAGAGAGTTCTTGTCCGACAAAGCCTTCGTCTTTAGCATATTCGGCACTTAGCACGAGGTCAATTTTTTTTATTTTCCGCGCATGCGAGAGGTTCGCCCCGTATGTCAGTGGTATGCTTCCTTTGGGCCAGCTGCAACGATAGTCGACGAAAGGACGGCTGTAAAACCCATTGTATAAAACGGCCTTGCTTGTAGGTTTTCCTTTGGGATAGGCTGTCCGTACATTGATGGCACCGGTGATGGCTGATGATCCGTATAAGACCGACGCTGCTCCCTTGAGTACTTCTATTTGCTCAATATTTTCCATCGGAATCAAATTCCAAGCCGGTCTGCCTGCATCCACTCTTAATACCGGCATTTCGTCCATCATAATCATAACACGGCTACCTAATCCGGAACTAAAACCGCTTCCCCCACGCATTTGTGGTTCATTGTCCACGACAATCAAACCGCCTACTTGGTCAAAGGCATTGTCTAATGTGGTCACATTGCTTTCTTCTATCTTACGTTGCGAAACATAGGATACGGAAGAGGTAGATTCGTCTTTTTTCATTTCATACCGTTTCTCAGTGACTTTTACTTCACTCAGCATGCGATTTTCGGCTTGTAGATAGATGTCTAAGGTGATGATGTTAGATCCTTTAAAGGAAATGTATTTTGTTTGTGTTTGATATCCGATAAATAGAAATTTCACTTCGCATTCCCTGGATTGGAGTTCAAGGTAATACTTTCCGTTGTCGTCGGATGCGGTTCCTTTTGTTTTTTCACAAGTGGGTACTATATGCGCTAAGGGTAATGTCAATGTTTTGTCATCGGCATCGTAGACGGTCCCTTTGAGGATATAGGTTTGGGCATGTAAGGAACCATACGCTATCCACCAAACAAATAAAGCGGAGAGTATTTTTATTTTATTTGAATGAAAAGATGTTATATTATTGCTTAAATCACGGTGAGTAGGCACAAATCCTCCTTATAATTTGATAATTTTATGTGTTTTAATGATGTGTTGTTTCGATAGGAAACGGACGAAATATATTCCCTTGGCCACATCGCTCAGATCAATATATACGTGGGTGTTATTTAGTGTTTGTATGATTTTCCCATACATGTCCACTACTTGCACTTTGTCGATGTTTGGCTGCAAGGCGTCGTAGGAAATATTCACAAGACCGGTGCTTGGATTAGGATATAGTGTGATGTTATCTGAAGAATGTATTTCTGTAATGTTAACATGTATCGAAAAATCAATGTTATAAGATAAGGATGTTTCTCCGTCTTGAGCCAAGACCTCTATGACTACAAGTCCCGGTAGAGCATCGGGAGGAATAAGGGTGTAGCTTGCTTTATCATCTTGCAGGTCGACGTTGATAGTGGGAAATCCGGAATAATTAGCCGGTAATTCATAGTGATAAGATAAAGTATCGGGATGAAAATTAGGTAATTCCTCTCCATCGATATAAATTGCGTTTATATTAGCATTGGTCGATAAGGTATCTTTGGCAATGTAATGATTTATGATATAGATCTTTTGGGTGATATTGTCTTCAGCGGTAATGGTAATAATGGTTTGTGCACTGTCGAGATCTTGATTAGGACCGAGTAGGGTGTCTATCTTGATAGAGGCATCCATAGCCTCAGGAATGACAGTTATTTCCGGAAATACAGCAGGATTGGTTCCGCTTTGGTAATAGCGATTGTATTCGAATTTATCTTTTTGGAAATAAGCTAAGGAATGGTTATTAATCTTAATGCTCTCCGCCCATGCACTGTAAATTAATTCAATATCGTCGATAGAAAGGGAGTCGCCGGCACTTCCGCCTCCTGGAATTTCGTTATTGGTCATGGTTAACAGCAGATAATGGGATTCAGCGTCTCCGTCGTATACGAAAGGTATTTTCTTTAGTACCCAGCTTGCTTCTTGGGGGCTCTTTCCGGTAGAAGCAAACGCAAGGCAGGCTTTGGCGGTGTAAGCGGATGTGTTTTCTATATCAATGGGATCTTTGAAATCAGTGTTGTCGTGGATATAAGCTGTAATACGGGCTTTGCTGTTGGAGTCTACAGCATGGTATTTCACCCATACGTATAAGGAATCGGGACTTTTGTTGAAAGGAAAACAATGATCCGTATTGTTGCGGTTGGTGTAATTGTAATTTTCTGAGCTGGAAGCACTCATATGTCCGATGCGAATCTGTCCCAACGTCATATTGCCATTGGCAACAATGCCCATAATGCTTGTCGAATAAATTGTCAAATAAGATTGGCCTTCAGAGTTAGGGCGACCACCCGTCACCCGAAAATGATGGGGTGTTTTTGCCATGGCACATCCAAACGACATGATACAATCGGCACTTGGAAATGAATTCCAATGTGTAGGTTCCGATTTGGTATCCTCATTGTCCCAATTCTCAAAACCGGCATTCGGAATTTGAAACTCTTGGGATTTAAGGTCAAGTGATAGTAGGCAAAATGTTGTTATCGATAAAACTAACATAAAAACTTTTTTCATAATACATACTTTATTTATGTGAATACTTGTACTTGCACTTTCAGCTTGCAAAATTACATAAAAAAGCAATTCCCGTACATTAATTGATAAGGAACAAACAAAGTGACGATAAATAATTATTGAACAGTTTTTTTGTTTTTTGAGCTTATACTGTTCCCTTTTTTGATACTTTTGCACATGTCGGTGAAATTGACAAAAGTAGCCATAGTTTATTGATTTCAAAGAAAATATTACATCGTTTTTGCATGGAAACTAATCATAAGAGCGAGAAGACGGAAAAAACAAGTTTAAATTTTATCGAGGCCATCATCGAAGAGGATTTGAAAAAAGGAAAAAATGCTTCCAAAGTACATACTCGTTTTCCTCCGGAACCAAATGGATATTTACACATAGGTCATGCCAAATCCATATGTTTAAATTTTGGCATAGCCAAGAAATATCAGGGTAAGACCAATTTGCGTTTTGATGATACGAATCCGATCAAGGAAGATGTAGAATACGTGGAATCGATTAAAGAAGACATACGTTGGTTGGGATTTGATTGGCATGCCGAATACTATGCCTCGGATTATTTTGAGCAATTGTATGCCTGGGCTATTCAATTAATAGAAGCAGGGAAGGCATATGTCGATGATTCCACACAAGAGGAAATTAGTAAAAACCGAGGTGTACCGACATCTCCCGGCAAAGAAAGTCCCTATCGCAATCGGAGTGTACAAGAAAATTTAAATTTATTTCGTCGCATGCGTGCGGGAGAGTTTTCGGACGGAAGTCGTGTATTGCGGGCAAAAATTGATATGGCATCACCCAATATGCATATGCGCGATCCGGTGATGTATCGTATCTTACATGCCTCGCATCATCGTACGGGAAATGATTGGTGCATTTATCCTATGTATGATTATGCCCATGGACAAAGCGACTCCATAGAAGGGATTACTCATTCGATATGTACCCTTGAATTTGAAGTACACCGACCTTTATATGATTGGTTTTGTGAAAACCTACAGATACATCATCCCCAACAAATCGAATTTGCCCGATTAAACATCAACTATACAGTTATGAGTAAGCGCAAACTCTTGCAGTTGGTACAAGAAAAACATGTTATGGGTTGGGATGATCCTCGTATGCCTACCCTATGTGGATTAAGACGAAGAGGGTATACGCCGGCATCCATACGGAATTTTGCCGAAATCATAGGAGTAGCCAAACGTGAGAACGTAATTGATTTTTCGTTGTTAGAGTATTGTGTAAGAGAAGATTTAAATAAAAAAGCATGGCGGACTATGGCGGTGCTCGATCCTATTAAACTAATCATCGACAATTATCCTTCTGAAAAAATAGAATATGTGCAAGCCATCAATAATCCGGAAGATCCGCAAGCAGGTAGTCGTGCGTTGCCTTTTTCGCGTGAATTGTGGATAGAAAGATCGGATTTCATGGAAGATGCTCCTAAAAACTTTTTCCGTTTAACGCCCGGCAGAGAAGTACGCTTGAAATATGCTTATATTGTAAAATGCGAAAGTGTTGATAAAGATGATAAAGGAAATATCAAAGCCATACATTGCAGCTATGATCCTGAAACACGAAGCGGTATGCCTGAAAGCAATCGAAAAGTAAAGGCTACCATCCATTGGCTATCGGCTCAACACGCAAAAACGGCTGAAGTACGGTTATTCGATCGCTTATTTTGTGTAGCAGATCCGGATGAGGTGACGGAAGGGAAATCGTTTTTAGATAACCTTAATCCCAATTCCTTACAAATAATTAAGGCTTATACCGAACCTGGGTTTCCAAAGACGGAAGTTTTTACTAACTACCAATTCGAACGCATCGGCTATTTTTGCATTGACAAAGATTCGACCGACTCGAAACTTGTTTTCAATCAAACGGTAGCCTTGAAAGACACCTGGGCAAAGCAAAAATAAAGCAAATTGGCGTGTTTTTGTATAAAAAATGCAGATAAAACTAAAAAAGTTGTAGGATATATTCAAAACGTATGCATAAAAAATGTAATTTTGCACGCTAAAAAAATTCATATAATTCAAAACTAAAGATAGGAGATCATATTATAGCAGCACACTTTAACCAATCTGGTCGTAGAGGTAAACCAACTTTTCAAAAGAAAGAACAACCTCATAGAATAAATCGGGAAATAACCTCATTGGTTGTCCGAGTAGTTTTAGAAGAGGGTGAATCGAAAATCATGTCCATCAAAGAAGCTTTGGACATGGCACATCAAATGGATTTAGACTTGGTAGAGATATCGCCAAATGCTAATCCACCTGTTTGTAAAGTTATAGATTATCAGAAGTTTTTATATTCATTAAAAAAGAAACAAAAAGATATAAAATCTAAAACAGCCAAAGTCTCAATCAAAGAAATCAGATTAGGACCTAATACCGATGATCACGATTTTAACTTTAAAGTAAAGCATGCCATAGGCTTTTTAGAGGATGGTAACAAGGTGAAGGTAGATGTTTTTTTTAAGGGACGATCTATTATGTATAAGGAGCAAGGAGAAGATATGTTGATGCGTTTTGCCAAAGCCTGTGAAGAAGTAGGTAAACCCGATCAAATGCCGAAATTGGAAGGGAAACGGATGATATTGATATTATCTCCCAAAAAATAAGATTGATTTTAAACAATAATAACACATTAAATTAAGCAAAAAAATGCCGAAAGTTAAAACAAAAGCGAGTGCAAAAAAACGATTTTCGTTTACTGGCACCGGAAAAATTAAAAGACAACATGCGTATAAAAGTCATATTTTGACTAAAAAATCGACCAAGCGCAAACGTAATTTAGGTTATGTAACCATAGTCGATAAAACAAATGTTAATGCTGTAAAGCAAATGTTAAATTGTTAATTTAAATAAGTATTTACCTTCAGCGCCCAAAGTTCGATTCAATTCGACGCTGATGTAAAAAGAAAGGAGAAATCATATGCCAAGAGCAGTCAATCATGTAGCTTCAAGAGCAAGAAGGAAGAAAATCCTCAAATTAACGCGAGGATACTTCGGAAAACGTAAAAATGTCTGGACCGTCGCAAAAAACACCTGGGAAAAAGGTCAACAATATGCTTATCGCGATCGGAAACAGAAAAAACGTAATTTCAGAAGTTTGTGGATAACACGTATTAATGCAGGAGTCAGAGAACACGGGATGTCGTATTCCTCGTTTATGGGTCAACTCCATAAAAAAGGAATAGAATTAAATCGTAAAACCCTTGCTGACCTTGCCATGAATCAACCCCAGGCATTTAAAGCCATTGTTGATTTAATAAAAAAATAAATTCGTTTTTGTTTAGAATCAATAAAAAAAAGGAGCTTTAAGAAGCTCCTTTTTTTATTTGATTATCCATTATTCATTAATCAAGATATTCATAATAATAGGTTTCGCTAAATGTTTGACCATAATAGGAAAAAGTTGTTTTTTGTTCAGTAGGCCATTTCCCATCATATACATAAGTGTATTCGGTTTCCATAGAAGCTTCTTCCATTGCTGATGTTTGTTTTGCCGTTAATACATTGTTTTTAGACATTGAAATGGCACCACTTTCTCCATAATATAAAGCATCGCAAAATGGATTCATTTTGTCGTCGTAGGTATACGCAATGGTATAGATATTCACGCCAAGTGCAGTTAATTTTTCGGTTTTTACATTATCTCCTTCATAAATAAATTCAATGGAATAGGAGTTGTCACTTTTTAAAAGTAAATGTTGGGTAATGATTTTAGCACTTTCTTTTCCAACAACAAAACGCATCATGCGCGTTAGGAATTGTTTGTAATCTAAACTTTTGGTGGTGGCAAATTCTTCTAAATCTACTTCAGTAATAGTTATTTTAGTGATTTTTTTCTTGTCATGAGTTACTTCGGCTTTCATGGTTAAGCTTCCATCATAAAACATTTCCATTTTTTGGAGCAAGGCTTTGTCGTAGGTAAAAAGCATGTATCCATCTTCAACACCTTCAGAATACTCAATAATTTTGCTTACTTGCTTTTTATCATATTCAAAAGTCGTATAATCACCATCTTCGGAATTGTAGGTGATTTTAGTGAGGAGATTTTTATCCCAAGTCCAAGTTTCTTGCAATACTTTCGTATCACCTGTCGAATAGGAGATTGTTTTGATTTTTTCTTTGGGATTATAGATGCCGTCTTTGTCGCAGGCTGTGAAAAATACAGCAAATACCATTAAAACTGTTGTTGTTACTAAACACTTTTTCATTTTCTTAAGATTTAAATTAATAATAAATTCATAAATTTTTTTGCAAAGATATATTTTTTTTTAATGTTGATACTGTTTTTAATAAATTTTATCAGAATTTTCCAATATATTCCTGATTAGCTATAAATTTTTTAAAAGGATCAAATAATAGTGATTTTATGGAATGTATATAAAAAACAGGTTAAGAGTAATACCATCCCTATATATAGTCATATGCTGTAATATGTAAAAAGCAAACGAAAGCGAGTTTTTATGGCTGAAAGCATAGAGAATTTTAGTAAATTTGCAGCCAATAAAAAAGAGTAAGACGATGGCTGAATACAAAGAAAAATTAACAAGTATCAACACCTTTATCTTTGATTTTGATGGTGTTTTGAGTGACGGCAAAGTATGGGTCGGAGCCAACGGTGATCAAATCAGAAATACCAACGTAAAAGACGGATATGCTATACAGTATGCGCTTAAACAAGGGTATAACGTCTGCGTTATTTCCGGAGGATATTCCGAGGGAATGAGAAAACGTTATGATATGTTTGAAGGCATGGATGTTTTTTTGAAAATATCCGATAAAGTAGCTACTTATAAGCAATACATTGAAAGCAAAAAAGTAGCTTCTTATCAAGTTTTATTTATGGGTGATGATATTCCCGATTATGAAGTCATGAAGTTGGTGGGGGTGAAGGCTTGTCCTAATGATGCTGCCATTGAAATTCAAAAAATTGCCGATTATATTTCCATTTTTAAAGGAGGTGATGGTTGTGTGAGAGATGTTATTGAACATACTTTACGTTTACATGGCAAATGGTTTCTCAACGGTGCCGAAATATGGTAGTAAAATGATAATCAAACTGAAGATATATGGTTTAATTTTTCTTTTGTTCTTGTGCATATCGTCGTGTCGTAACGAAGGAGCGTATGAAAAACGTACGGTATTCCGTTACAATGAATCGGCAGGAATTACTTCTTTAGATCCGGCTTTTGCAAAAGATCAGGCAAATATCTGGGCATGCAATCAATTGTATAATGGCTTGGTACAATTAGATAATCATTTGCGTATTCAAGCCTGTTTGGCTAAATCTTGGCATATTTCCGAAGATGGAAAAACCTATACGTTTTATTTGCGCGATGATGTGTATTTTCATCAAACGGATTTTTTTAGTTTTCCGGAAAAGAAACGAAAAGTCGTAGCCGAGGATGTGGTATATAGCTTCAATCGGATTGTAGATAGAAAAACAGCCTCTCCCGGTGCTTGGATATTTCACTTGGTGGATACGAATCAACAGGGAGGATATGCGTTTATAGCTCTTGACGATACAACTGTACAAATACAGTTAAAACATAGTTTTCCTCCTTTTTTAGGCTTGTTGTGTATGCAATATTGTTCGGTTGTACCTCATGAAGCCGTTGAGGCTTACGGCAAGGATTTCCGTAAACATCCGGTGGGGACCGGTCCTTTTATGTTTAAAACCTGGAAAGAAGGCTTAAAACTGGTAATGGTGAAAAATCCTCAGTATTTTGAATTCGAACAGGGAGAGCGTTTGCCGTATTTGGATGCTGTTTCTATTTCTTTTATCATCGACAAACAATCTGTTTTCATGGAATTTGTGAAAGGAAATTTGGATTTCATGTCGGGTTTGGATGCTTCCTACAAAGATGAATTGCTGACGACAGATGGACAGCTCAATCCGGTGTATCGTAAGAAAATATACATGTTAAGCATGCCTTATTTAAATACGGAGTATTTGGGGTTTTTAATGGAAGATACCCCGGTAACAAAAGATAATCCCTTGTTAACAAAAGAAATACGCCAGGCTATCAATTATGGTTTCGATCGAAAGAAAATGCTCCGGTTTTTACGAAGCAATATAGGAATGGCCGGTACCCATGGAATAATTCCCTATGGATTACCGCCTTTCGATACAAATACCGCCTATGGTTATGATTATAATCCTGCTAAAGCCAGAGCTTTAATGGCCAAAGCCGGATATCCCGAAGGAAAGGGATTGCCTCCTATTGTTATATCGGTTTCGGAGAGTTATATGGATGTGATTCAGTATATGGCATATGAATTGGAACAAATCGGATTTACAATCAAATTATCAAAATTGCAATCCGGTACTCAACGACAAATGATAGCCAAGTCGGAATTGCCTTTTTTTCGTGCTTCGTGGATAGCGGATTATCCCGATGCGGAAAATTATTTGTCATTGTTTTATTCGCAAAACTTTTGTCCCCAAGGGCCTAATTATACGCATTACAGTAATCCACAATATGATAAGTTGTACGAACAATCGTTACGCACTACCCATGATTCCTTGCGTTTGCCTTTATACCGACAAATGGACAGTTTAATTATGGACGATGCTCCGGTTGTCGTGCTTTATTACGATCAGGTGTTGCGTTTTGTGAATAAACAAGTGGAGAATATCGATAATAATGCCATGAATTTATTAAGCCTTAAACGGGTGAAAAAGAAAAACAACTGATTACATATAGGAGTAATAGTACAATTATGATAGCAGTGAAAGGATTGTTTAGGAAATTTGTTGTAAAATAAAAACCGTATTTTGTTTATGTAATGAAGGTAGCGACGCCTTTCGCCAATCCTGAATCGTTTGACTACGTATCGATTCGTTATGGAGTGTCAGGTTAGAGGCAATACAAAGATAGGTAGAGGGAGCACATGTTTCCAACAAGGTTTGAAGTAATTGCATGTTCCGATAGGGAGCTTCTATGAAAATTTGAGCTTCATTGTTTTTTGCAGACTGACGTTCTATGTTTCGGATTTTGATGATTAAGTCATGTTTGTCAGTAGGGAGGTATCCGTGAAAGCAAAAATGTTGACCGGATAAACCGGATGCCATCAAAGCCATCAGTAAGGAGGATGCGCCAACCAGCGGAACGACAGTTATTTTTTTATGATGAGCTTCCAAGATCAAATCAGATCCCGGATCGGCGACACAGGGCAGCCCGGCTTCTGAAAGTATAGCCATAGGATGCCCTTGTAAAGCGGGCAAAAGCATTTCTTGTGTATTAATATGAATGGTATGTTCGTTTAGCAGTTCGAAATGGCAGTCATCAATGGGGAAATCTGCTATGACTTTACGTAAAAACCTTCTCGCTGTGCGTAGTTCTTCGACAATAAAAAAGCGGATATCACGTATTATGTCTATGTTATAATCGGGAATACAATAACTTATATCATCACCTCCCAAAAGAGTAGGGAAGAGGTATATTTTTCCGTATGATTTTTCCGTAGCCAATGGATTACAAGCCTAATTCTTTTTTTACCCACTCGTAACCGTTTTGTTCAAGTTTGATAGCAAGGTCTTTATCTCCTGACATGGCAATTTTACCTTCGTAAAGAATATGAACAAAATCGGGCACTATATAATCAAGCAGTCGTTGGTAGTGTGTAATTACCAACATAGCGTTGGTTTTATTATGTAAAGAATTTACGCCTGAAGCGACAATTCTAAGGGCATCGATATCTAAGCCTGAGTCGGTTTCGTCGAGAACGGCAAATTCAGGATCGAGCATAGCCATTTGAAAAATCTCATTGCGTTTCTTTTCCCCACCGGAAAAGCCTTCGTTGACCGAACGATTGGATAATTTGGCTGTCATCTCAACGATTTTCTTTTTTTCTTCCATCAGAGCCATGAATTCAGCTCCTGTCAAAGCGGTTTGACCTCGGTATTTTCTGATTTCATTCAAAGCGGTACGCATGAAATTGGTCATGCTTACTCCTTGTATTTCTACTGGATATTGAAAACCAAGAAAAATGCCCTCACGAGCCCGGTCTTCGATGGATAAATCAAAAAGATTTTTTCCTTTATAGTATATTTCTCCTTGTGTTACATCAAAAATATCTCTTCCGGCTATCACTCCTGCTAAGGTACTTTTTCCGTTTCCGTTCGGTCCCATCAAAGCGTGCTTTTCACCTTTATTGATAGTAAGATTTACTCCCTTGAGTATTTCTTTTCCGTTGATTGATACATGCAAATTTTTAATTTCCAACAATGCAGCCATAATCTTATGATATAATTAAGGTGCAAAAGTACACGATTTTTTTGTATGAAGCTTGCCTGTATGTAATATTTTTTACCAATGTGGTGAAAAAGCATACTCCAAGTGCTTTATGTCAACCTTTTGATTTACTTTCAAAATAGAAATAATATCGAAACGGGCTTCTTTTTTAATGCTGTTTTTGTTGATATATGCATTGGCCGCTCGGATGATGTTCCTTTGTTGTTGACGAGAAACAAATTCTTCGGGTTCGCCTATGGTATTCGAAGAACGTGTTTTTACTTCACAAAATACAATAAAAGTTTGGTTTTGTGCAATGATGTCGATTTCTAAATGGCCGTAACGCCAATTGCTTTCAAGTATACAAAACCCTTTTTGTATAAGGTAGTTTTTGGCTATTTTTTCACCTTTGTTTCCGGTTTCCTGTTGTTGTGTTATGCTCATATTTTTTTCATATTCTTTTTCTTTGTGCAAAGGTAGTAAAATTTATTGTCATCATGCATGCGAAACAGTCATCCTATGTAACGCCCATCGACATATACTGCTAAAATCAGTAGGGCAATAAATAAAAACATTGATAATTAGTTTGTTTTTGAAAAAAATAAAAAAAACGATGAATGAAGTATAAATGTACATGCTTTATGATTATCTTTGCACATTGAAAAAATAAAAGATAATTTAATTCAAACAGTAATGAAGAAGATAGCAAATTCTCGTATAGTGATTATTTTCGCACTTATAATTATTGCAATGTTAATTCGTTTGTTACCTCATCCGAATAATTTCACACCCATAGCTGCCATTGCTTTGTTTAGTGGAGCTTTGTTGGGGAGAAAATGGTATGCTTTTGTTGTACCTATGGTGATTATGTTGTTGAGTGATATTGTTATTGGATTTCATTCCACCATGTGGGCGGTTTATTTATCCTTTGCTTTAGTAGTAGCTTTGGGCATGTTTTTATGCAAGAATATGCGTTTTGCAAACGTATTTTTAACCGCTTTACTATCAGCTGTTCTATTTTTTCTGATTACTAATTTTGCTTGTTACTTACACGGATGGTATGGCTATACACTCAGTGGATTAGCTACTTGTTACCAAATGGCCATTCCTTTTTTCCGTATGGAATTATTGTCTACTATGGTTTATTCCTTGGCTTTCTGGGGAGTTTATACCTTGGTTCATAAAAAAGTATGGGCTGTTCGTTAATGAAATAATGACTAACAGTGCTTTTGTTAAAAAAAAGGTATTGATTTAGTGCCTTTTTTTTGTGCTTGGAAATCGAGTAAATAACTACTTATTTTGAAAGGTGTTTTTTATATATGAATTTAATAATCAATCCATAAATTAAAAATTCTACAAGACCGAACAAAGCCCATTTAGCAACCAATGCAAACGGAATGGCATATAGAAAATATTGATTAAGATCTACAACAACTATCATCAATACAGCAAAAAACAAACTATGAAATATAGATTCTTTAAAACTTCCCGTTTTTCGCCATTTTGAATAACTGTAAGAAAATAAGAAAGCAATGGCAACAGTAACAATTAAGCTAATCCATATCTTTTCATTCATATCGGGTCGATGAATGCTTGAAAGCAGAGCGTTTTCTTTTTTCAATATGATTAAATGGATAAATCCGTTCCATAATAGAGCAAATAGAGCAATGGAAAGGGTTGTAGTAATCAGTAAAAAAGATACTGTCCCAAAAAGTGTGTAAATTCAAAAAAATATACATTTGTAAATAAATAAAAATTATTAGATATGAATTTCACACAAAAGCAAATTTATGA
>Ga0265294_10001216_pt1 | contig 35045 bp, 28 predicted proteins | sample MunlanPumphouse3_FD_192504 | JGI IMG/M metagenome (GOLD analysis project Ga0265294, IMG submission 192504) | Groundwater microbial communities from a municipal landfill in Southern Ontario, Canada - Pumphouse #3 | ecosystem: Environmental > Aquatic > Deep subsurface > Groundwater | place...
CAAATTAATAGGGCAAAAAATTAAAGAAATCTCAAGAAAAGGTAAATTTTTGATTTTCATTTTAGAAAAAAATGTTATAATTTCTCATTTAAGAATGGAAGGTAAATATCATTATGGACATTATAGTGATAATAAAAAATTTGCTTCAGGCATAATTTATGATAAAGAAACTGCAAAAAATGATAAAAATCTAAAACATGTTCATATTATATTTGAATTTGATGATGGTAGTATATTGATGTACCATGATGTTAGAAAATTTGGAAGAATGTATTTAAAAGATACTGATAATTATTTAAAAGAAGAACCATTAATAAATTTGGGACCAGATCCTTTTGAAGCAAATTCTGATTATCTTTTTAAAAAGTTGCAAAATACTAAAAAGCCATTAAAACAAGTATTACTAAATCAAAAAATAATTTCTGGAATTGGTAATATCTATGCAGATGAAATATGTTTTGACTGTAAATTATCACCTTTTTCTTTAACCAATAGTTTATCTAAATTTGATTGTGAAAACATTATTTTTTCCGCTAGAAAAATCTTGAATAAAGCGATTGAAAGTGGTGGTTCGACGATAAGGACATACCATGCTGCAAATGGTGTTGATGGAAAATTTCAACTGCAAATAAAAGTATATGGTAGAGAAGGAGAAGAATGTTATAATTGTAATACTCCAATTGTAAAAACATCTTTAGGAGGAAGGGGAACTCATTTTTGCCCACAATGTCAGGCCAAAAAGATTAATAGTAAAAATATAAGAATAATTGGTATAACTGGTTTAATTGGTAGCGGTAAAAGTAGTGTTAGTAATCTATTTAAAAATGAGGGGTTTATAATTTTGGATTCTGATATTTATTCTAAAGAGGCTTTGAATATTGGAACAAAAAGTTATAATCAATCTATTGAAAGATTTTCTAGTGCGATTTTAAATGATGATAAAACTATAAATCGTTCAGTTTTACGTGAAATTGTAATCAAGGATAAACAAAATATAATTGATTTAGAAAATATTATTCATCCATATGTAATTGAAAAAACAAAAAATGAAATAAAAAATAATATAGATAAATATATAATATTAGATGTGCCATTATTGTATGAATCAAAAATGGATAAGTTATGTGATTTTGTTGTTTTTGTAAATATAGATGAAAAAATAAGGAAAAAACGTTTAATTCAAAGAGATACAATGCCATTAAAACACGCAAAAGATTTAAATAAAAGAGTAATCAGTGATACCGAAAAAATAAAAATGGCTGACTATATCATTGATAATTCTCTATCTATTGAAAACACTAAAAATCAGGTTAAATATTTGATAAATAAAATTAAGTAATTATATTTATCAAGGATGATTTAATCTATAAAAAATAATGCGTATATGATATAATCAGTTGAAGGTTAGGAGAGTTCTTTGTGAGAGATATTGTTTTAAAAGTAAATGATAAATATGAAGTAATTGCGGATAGTTTTTTAACTGATTATGATCGCAAGATTTTAACGCGTTTATATCAACCAATAATTGGATTTGGTGCTCTAAGTTTTTTCTTTACTTTATGGGCAGAGCTAGAAGGAGAGCAAACAATAACTACTTATGAAAAAAATCATTCGCGTTTAGTTGATATAATGGGATGTAACCTTCCATTAATAAGACAGTTTTCTTGTTTATTAGAAGCAATTGGATTGTTAAAAACTTATAAAAAAGAGATTAATAAAGAAGTTAATTACATATATAAATTAAATTCTCCTTTATATCCAAGTAATTTTTTTGCTAATGAAATATTACATATTTTATTCAAAAAATCTTTAAGTAATGATGAATATGAAAGAACTAGATTGTATTTTCAAAAGCAAAACACTTTACCAAAAGAATACGAAGAAATAAGTGCTAATTTTAACGAGGTGTTTAGTGATATTGATGCTCAACATGATTTCAAAAAAATTATGAATTTTAAGAATAACTCTATAACTAGAGTAGAGGGAAAACCATTATTATCTTTTGATTTTCCTCAATTTTATAGAAGTCTTCAAGAATACCAAATACCTAAAAATTCAATAACTCCAGAAATAGAAGAAGAGATAAAAATTCTTGCTAATGCCTATAATATAGGTGTTTTTGATATGAGAAATATTGTTATTGCTTCCATTGATACTAAAAATAGAAAAATTGATTTATCAAAATTAAAAAATAGATGCAAAGAACACATTAATGTTGATTACACTTCAAAAAACACTAAAAAAGAATCAAAAATTTCTTTTTCTGGGAATATTACTTTAGATGAAAAAATAAAATTATTTTCTACAATAACCCCATTAGAATTCTTACAAATAAAATATAATGGTAAAACTCCTTTATATACAGATATTAAATTATTAAATGATTTAAAAAAGGCAACAGATTTGAATGATTCAATAATAAATGTTTTACTAGATTATGCGTTATTACAATCAAATAATAAATTAAGTAGTGCATATATATATAGAATAGCGGGTTCTTTGATGCGTGAAGGTGTTGATGATCCTTATGAGGCTATGCTATTTTTAAATAATAGCAAAACACCTAAGAAATCTAGTAGTAAAAAGAAAATCACAGAAGATGAAGTTAAAGTTATTGATAATGAATTAGATGATGCAGATTATAATAAGGCACTTGATGATTTAAAAAAATTACGTGAAAGTGCATTGAATAAGAGGTAGTTATATGGAATTTAAAAAGGTAAGTTTTGATTTACATAAAAGTGAAGAAAATAGTGATTATAGAAAAGAAATCATCAAAAAAGTTTTAGATAGTAAAGTTGTTCAACAATTTATTAAAGAAAATAATCTTGATGAAAGTATTGTTGATGTAAATTTAGCAGTTTTATTGCGCTTTGCTGATGAAAATGAGTGTTGTTTAAATTGCAAATCAATATATGAATGTCCAAAAGATGTAAAAGGATATCAAGCAAATTTAAATATATCATATGGTAGATTTTTCGAAATTGAGTATGTTCCATGTAAATATCAACTTGAATTTACAAGGAAAATAAATAATTATCTATACCATGATTTTGAAGATTATTGGGTAGATGCAAAACTTGATGGATTAGTAACAAATAATTATAGGAAATTAGTTATAAAAAAGTGTATTGATTTGATAGGGGGCAAAATAAAGTCATTGTATATACATGGCAAAACTGGAGTAGGTAAATCATATATTTCTGCGGCTACATTAAATGAGTATACTTATGTTACAAATAATAAAGTTGCTTTTGTTAATGCTAAAAAAATTATTGATAATTTGAGAAGCCTTTTATATGAAAAATTAAATGATGATTATAATATTATTAAAAAAGATTTATTTGAAGTAGCGTTTTTAGTTATTGATGATCTTGGTAATGAAAAAATTACTGATTGGTCAAAAGAAGAAATATACGATATTGTTGATACTCGTTATCAAAAAGGATTATTAACAATATTTACATCGGATTATTCTATAGATGAATTAAAAGAATTATATGGTAAAAGAGATTTAAAAAACAGAAAGTTGTTTTCACGATTAGAAAGTTATTGTACCGAGATTGAACTTCTAGGTATCCAAGTCAAATAACAAGGGGGAGTATTTATGGCAAAAATCGCAATCTTGACATCTGGAGGTGATGCTCCAGGAATGAATGCTGCTATTCGTGCAGTAGTGCGTTCAGCATTAGTAGAAGGTTTTGAAACTTATGTAGTTTATGATGGATATAAAGGATTATACGAAGGAAAAATAAAACAAGTTGAACGATATTTTGTTAGTGAAATAATTAATAGAGGTGGAACTATAATTGGTACAGCAAGATTACCTCAATTTGTGAATGTCGATGTCCAAGAAAAATCCGCGAATAATTTGAAGGATTTAGGAATAAAAAATCTTGTTGTTATAGGTGGAGATGGGTCATATAGAGGTGCATTAGCTTTATCAAAATTTGGAATTAAGTGTGTTTGTCTACCAGGAACTATTGATAATGATTTAAGTAGTACAGATTTTACAATTGGATTTGATACGGCCTTAAATACAATAATTGAGGCAGTTGATAAACTTAGAGATACTTCAAGTTCTCATCAAAGATGCTCAATAATAGAAGTTATGGGGAGAAACTGTGGCGATTTGGCTTTATATTCTGGTATTGCAGCAGGAGCAGAATTAATATTATCAAGTGAAAGAGTAATGACCAAAGAAATGATTTTAAATGAACTTATTCAGGCAAAATCCGAAGGCAAAAGGCATGAAATTGTTATAGTTAGTGAGAAATTGTTTGATGTTAATAAATTAGCCGAAGAAATACAGCAAAAAGTTGGAATGGAAGCACGAGCAACAATTTTAGGACATCTTCAAAGAGGTGGAAAACCATCAGCTTTTGATAGGGTTCTTGCATCAAGAATGGGATCTCGTGCAGTAGAAGCATTTGAGTCATGTTATTCATCTTGCTGTATTGGTGTAAAAAACAATCAGGTCGTTGTTATGGACTTAGAGACGAGTTTAAAAATGCCAAGAATGGTTGATTTAAGGTTATACACAGACTCTGAAAGGTTGAAATAAGATGATTATAAATAAGAAAACAAAAATAATTGCGACCATTGGTCCATCTTCTGATAAAAAAGAAATTATTTTGCGTTTAATTGATGCAGGAATGAATGTTGCAAGATTAAATTTTTCTCACGGGAACCATGAAACTCATCAGGAAAAAATAAATATTCTTAAAGATTTAATAAAAGAAGGACATAATATTTCTATTATGTTAGATACAAAAGGGCCAGAAATTAGAAGTGGTGATTTTTTAAATGATGAAGCTCATTTTCAAGAAAATGACATAGTAGAGATTTCCATGATTCCTCAACTTGGAGATAATAAAAAGTTTAGTGTTTCATATCCAGGATTGATTCACGATGTTGAAGTAGGAAATTTAATTAGATTTGATGATGGTAAAATAAGTTTTAAAGTATTAGAAAAAGATTATCAAAAACAATTACTAAGGTGTCAAGCATTAAATAGTCACACAATAAGAAGCAGAAGAAATTGCATTGCCCCATTTGCTAGAATAAGTGCCCCATTTATTTCTAATAGTGATTACGATGATATTGTTTTTGGATGTAAGAATAATATTAATTATATTGCTGCTTCATTTACTAGAAGAAAGCAAGATATACTTGATATAAAAAGAATATTAAAACAAGAAGATAAAGAATTTATTCAAATAATTGCTAAAATAGAAAATCAAGAAGGTGTAGATAATATCGATGAAATTCTTGATGTATGCGATGGAGTAATGGTAGCAAGAGGAGATTTAGGAGTTGAAATACCTCCTGAGGATGTGCCTGTTGTTCAAAGAATGTTAATAAATAAATGTAGAAAAATTGGTAAACCAGTTATTGTTGCTACACAAATGTTAGATTCTATGCAAAAAAATCCAAATCCAACAAGAGCAGAGGTTAGCGATGTTGCTAATGCTATTTTTGAAGTATGCGATGCAATAATGCTTTCTGGGGAGTCTGCAAGTGGAGATTATCCAGTTGAATCTGTAATGATGGAAGCAAAAATTGCAAAAAGAATTGAAAGTATATTGGAATATCATAAATTAGCAGAGGAAGCATTTAGTACATCTACTCAAGCAAATAATGATGCAATAGCATTTTCAGTTGCTAATTCAGCAATTATTACATCATCAAAATTAATTATAGCTTTTAGTGAATCTGGAGCTACTTCAAAAAGAATTGCTAAATATAGACCAAAATGTCCTATAATATCAGTAAGTACCAACCCTAGAAAAGCAAAAGAATTATGTCTTAATTGGGGAGTTTATGGTGTTACAATGTCGGCTATTGAGACAAATCGCGAAGAATTAGATAATCAGGCAATGAATATTGCTAAGAATGCAGGGTTAATAAAAGGGGATACATTTTTATTAACTGGAGGCAATGGATTTGGAAGTACTAATTTTATGAAAATTTTAATTGTAGAATAAATAAGGTGGGGAAAAATAATGGAGTATGGTGTTGGTTATGATATTGGTGGAACATATATTAGAGTAGCAATTATTTCTGAGTACGGGAGTATTATAAAAATTATTAAAGAAGAAACTGGGAAACTAAGAAATGGTGAAGATTTAAGAGATAAAATAGTTGCACTATATCAAAAAATTAATGCTAAAGAATATAACCCTGTGGGAGTAGGAATAGGAATTTGTGGGCCAGTTTATCAAAAAACAGGATATGTTTATGTTCTTCCTAATTTAGGTATAGGAAATTTTAATTTAAAAAAATTAGTTCAAGAAAAAATAGATATCCCAATTTTTGTTGGGAATGATGCAAATATGGCTGGTCTTGCTGAGGCAAAACTAGGTTCAGGGATTAATCATAAAATTGTTCAGTATATAACTGTTTCAACAGGTATTGGTGGAGCCCTTATTATAAATGGTAAGGTTATTGAAGGAAGAGATGGATTTGCCCAAGAAATAGGACATATGATTATTTCTTCTTCAAAAAGAAAGCAAAGCAAAACAACAAATTATGGTTCTTGGGAATCTCAATGCTCAGGAACAGCAATATATAATCGTGCAATTGAAGAAGGATTAAAAGTTAAAAATACAAGAGATGTTTTTGAATTAGAAAAAAAAGAAAATCCAATTGCTCAAAAGATTATTAGTGATTGGATAAAAGATATGGGAATAGCAATAGCTAATATAAATTTATATATTGAACCAAACATTTATATAATTGGAGGTGGAGTTTCCAATTCTGCAAAATTTTATTTTGATAAAATAAAAGAAGAAGTAGATAAATATGTCTTTGAAGGTTGCAAAGGGAAAACAGTTTTAGTTCAAGCAAAACTTGGCCCGGATTCGGGAATAATTGGAGCGGCCCTTCAAGCTTTTTACATTTCTCATTAAGCTAGGATATTCCTAGTTTTTTTATAATTTTATTATTTTTGCATTTTTAATGTTTTCACCATAGTGATTAATAGATAATATTATTTTGTCTTTTGCAAATTCATTTATTAATTTAATTATTTTATTGGCTGTTAATGGATCTATTTTTGCATTCATTTCATCAAGTAAAATAATTTTTGAATTTCTAATTATTACTCTAGCAAGATTTAATAAAACTTGTTCTCCGGTTGAAAAATCAAAATAATTTAGTTTTTCATTTAAACTATTTACTCTATGTTTCAATCCTATTTTTTCTAATGCATTCCAAATAACCTCATCAGGAATATTTTGTTTTAAAAGAGTAAGTTCTTCTTTTATAGTACCATTACTAAAAAATGTATCTTGAAATAAAATTGAAAATAGTTTTGATTTTATTTCACAAGGTAAAGAGCGTGTCGAGATATCATTTATAAAAATATCACCATAAGTTGGAAATATAATTCCACTAATTAGTTTAAATATTGTAGATTTTCCAGCACCACTTCTTCCTTTTAATACAATTTTGTCATTATTTTCTATAATTAAATTAAAGTTTTTAATTATTGGAGTATTTTTTTCATATTCAAAATCTACATTTTTAAATTCTATTCTTATGTTTTTTTCGAAATTTTCAATATTTACATTATTTTCTTGACATTTTGATGCTTCAAATTCGAAAAATTGGTTTATTCTTTTAATTCCTGCCATTGATTTTTGAATAGTTTGTAATTCCATTCCTAAATTTTCAATTGGCTTAAATAAATCTGTTATCAAGTCAATTATACTAACTAAAACTCCAACAGATATACCAAACAGATTATAGTTATAACTTGATATTAAAATAATCAAGACAATTACTATAGTTTTAATTATTTGCATAATAGGAGAAAATATTGAGTCATAAAAGTTGGATTTTTTTATTGTTTGATAGTGATTTTTTAAAACACTAATATATTTATTTTGAAAATAATTGTAAGCTTGAAATGCTTTTATTGAAATTATGTTATCAAGTCCTTCTAAAACAAGATTATTGACATTTCCTTCAATTTTTCTATTATTGATTTGGGCCTTAAACATTAATTTTTTAAATCCAAATGTTATAAAAATTATTAATGGTAATATAGCAATGCTTAAAAATCCAAACATTGTAGAAAAAACAAATATTGAAATAATTATTCCAATCATTTTTAATGAGTCAATTATCATTGAAATAACACCACTAGTGATAAGAGCATCAATTGCATCTACATCGTTACTAAAATAAGACTCTAGTGTTCCAGCATCATTTTTTATAAAATTTATATAATTCATTTTATGGACATGAAGCATCATTTCTTTTCTTAGATTAGTTGATATTCCTTGACTTAGTATAATTAATACCAATTCTTTTATGAAATTAGTTATTCCAATTAAAAGGTAAGTGGCTAAATAAAGTATTGAGAATGACAAAAGTTTTTCAGTTTCACCTTTCAAAATAATATTATCAACAATTATTCTTAAAATTTGTGGGGGTACTAATGCTAAAAGAGTCACAAAAATTATTACTAAAATAATAACAAAAAGAAGTAATAAATGTTTTTTGAAATAATTAATTAAACTTTTCTTTACACTCATATTACTCATTAACTCCTTGCATCAATAGTTTGAAACTATTACATTTGTTAATTAGTAATTTATAATTTTCTAGGCAATGTTTATTTTTTTCAAAATAAATAACTTTATCAGTCAACTCCAAAATATCTTTTTGATTACAAACTATGAAAATCAAGCAATTTTTATAGTTTGTTTTTAAATTCTTGAATATTTTTTTTGCCATTAAAGAGTCAATAGAATTAAATGGATCATCTAGTATGATTATTTTAGGATAGTTGAATATGGCTCTAGCTATTGCTAAGCGCTTTTGTTGACCGCCAGAAAGATTTGCTGTTGAATGAGAAATTATTTGATTATACTTTTGAGGGAAATTTTCAATATCAACGCTTAGTTGGCTATCTATAGCTGCTTGCACATAGTCGCCATTTTTTCCCAAAGAAATATTTTCTTTTATTGATGAATTAAAAATATCAATATTACTTGGTGCATAACCAATTAAATTTTCTGTTTCGTTCTTTTGAATATTTTTAAGTTCAACTCCATTTACATAAATATTCCCAGTATAGTCATATAATCCAGTTAGTAAAGAAGCAAAAGTAGATTTTCCCATATGGACTTTGCCAGATATTCCAATAATTTCTCCTTCTTCAAAACAATAGTTTAAATTTTTTAAAATACAGTTATCATTAAAGCCAAAATTAACATTATTTAACTCTAATTTCAAGTTTCCTGAAATATTATATTTTTCTTTCATATCTATTTGTTTTAGAAATGGTTTACACCTTTCCCAGGATACTTTTGCCTTTTGATAAGCATTAAAAACTTTGCCTGTTTTACTTGCTTTGTTAGCAACAAGAATAAAAGTTGTTAGATAAGCACTGAAAGTTCCAATTTGCCAAACCCCATTAATTACTTTTTGACCAGTAAGATATATTACAAAAATAACACCAATCATTGCTATTATATTATAAATAGGTTCCATTGAACCTTGGAATACCATGGCTTTTATTGACTTTTTTCTAAGATTATTTAAATTGTTTTCGTAATTATTTTGATAGTTTTCACTAGCCCCTAAACTCCTATAATACAATTCATTTTTAATCATTGTTAAGGTTTTTAATTTATTATTGCCAAATTCTTTTTTGTAGTCAAGTGTTGCTTTATAAATAATTTTTTTAAGAATAGAAGAAGAAAATATTGCCAATGCAATAAAAATAAAAACAATAATTGTAGTTTTTAGGTCCATTATTAGCATTGAAATTGAATAACTTAGCATCAAGACAATTGTATCAAAAATTTCGGTGGTTACTTTTCTAATTCCCTCTGCAGTATCAGCAATATCACCTAAATTTTTGTTCATTATATCGCCTTTGTTTTCAGCGTTTATATTATTAATGTCCATGTTCATCAAATTTTTCATGCTTTGAGAACGCATTGTAATTATTATTTTATTTGCTAATAATCTTACAAAATATCTTTTAAAAAAACGATTAATTTGGACAAAAATTACAAAAGAAATAAATGTTACTGATAATTTTAAAATTAATTCCAAAGAATCCCGCAAAAAAAAGGCATCAACTAATTTTCCTTGAATAATTGGTACAAGACTCATTAGACCATTAAATGTTAATCCAGTAATTAAGATTGATATACAAATATATATATGGTTTAAGAAATATGTAGAAATTTTATCTAATTTTCTTTGCTGCATTTTACATCCCTCAAAAACATCATAATGACATTGATATCTAAAGTCAATTTCAATATTTAAGTCAATATAAACGAATGTTGTAAAGATATTGACATTAATAATAAAAAGTATTATAAATATTATATAGTTTAAATTCTTTGAAAAAGACAAGAGTATGTTTAATTTATTATAGAGAGAAGTAAATTGGTGAAATACTTTATAAATTATTTATTACTTACCGCTTTTGAGAATCATTGTGAACAATGACGTTGCTGGCGTTAACAGGAATTAAGTGCACACAATATTATCGTATGGTGTGAATTAAGGTGGTACCGCGGATTTCGTCCTTAGAAAATGTATTTTCTAGGGCGTTTTTTATTTTATTAGTAAAAATTGGAGGAAAGAATTATGTACAAAATTACATTACCAGATGGGAAAATTATAGAAGTAGAAGAAAACAAAAGTTATGGTGATTTATGTTCTAGTATATCACCATCTTTAAGAAAGAAAACTTTGGCAGCCATAGTAGATGATAAAATTACGGATTTATCAGAAATTATTGAAAAAGATTCAAAAGTTAAGTTCATAACACTTCAAGATAAAGAAGCATATGAACTTCTTAATCATTCATGTGCTCATTTATTGGCACAGGCAGTTAAAAGATTATATCCGAATGCTCTTTTTTGGGTTGGGCCAGCAATTGAAGAGGGGTTTTACTATGATATTGATCTACAAAATGAATCAATAAATGAAGAAAATTTACAAGAAATAGAAAAAGAAATGCGATTAATAGTTAAAAATGGTGAAAAAATCACTCATAGAGTATTATCCAAAAAAGAAGCTCTTTTAATTTTCAAAGATAATCCTTATAAAGTAGAACTAATCGAAAATCTTCCAGAAAATGAAAAAATAAGTGTTTATGAGCAAGGTGAATTTATTGATTTATGTAGAGGACCTCATGTAGATAATGTTAAAGAATTAAAAAACTTTAAATTATTAAAAGCTTCGGGAGCTTATTATAAGGGTGATTCTAAAAACAAGATGCTGCAAAGAATTTATGGAGTTTGCTTTTCATCTAAAGAACAGTTAGAAAATCATTTAAATATGCTAGAAGAAGCTAAAAAAAGAGATCATAAAAAAATTGGTAAAGAAATGGAATTATTCATGATAAGTGAATATGGGCCAGGATTTCCTTTTTGGTTACCTAATGGGTTAGTATTGCGTAAACAATTAGAAAATTTTTGGTATAAAGAACATACTCTTGAAGGATATCAATTTATTCAAACTCCAATAATGCTTAATCAAGAGTTATGGCAAATTTCTGGTCATTGGCAAAATTATCGAGAAAATATGTACACATCTGAAATAGATAATCATCTATTTGCCATTAAACCTATGAATTGTCCTGGTGGCATGCTTGTTTATAAAAATAATTTACATTCATATAAAGAATTACCATTAAGAGTGGGAGAATTAGGATTAGTACATCGTCATGAAGCAAGTGGGGCATTGAATGGCTTGTTCCGTGTAAGGACTTTTACTCAAGATGATGCTCATATATACATGAGAGATGATCAAATTGAAAGTGAAGTTGTTCGTTTAATAAATTTTATTGAAAGAATTTATAAAGTATTTGGTTTAACATATGAGGTTGAACTATCAACAAGACCTCTTGATAAATACATAGGAGACATCTCTGTATGGGATAAAGCTGAAAGCGTTTTGGCATCTGCTTGTGAAAAAGCAGGTAAGGATTTAAAAATTAATCCAGGAGACGGGGCTTTTTATGGTCCAAAACTAGATTTTAAAATAAAAGATTCTTTAGGAAGAGTATGGCAATGTGGAACTATTCAATTAGATATGCAAATGCCTGAAAGATTTGATTTAACATATATTGATGCTGATGGTTCAAAGAAAAGACCAATAATGCTACATAGAGTAATATTTGGCTCAATTGAACGCTTTATTGGTATATTGACAGAACACTATGCTGGTAATTTCCCATTATGGCTTGCTCCAATTCAAGTAGAAATTTTACCTGTAAACGGAGAAGCTCATGGTGAATATGCACATAAGTTATATGATAAATTCTTGAAAGATGAAATCAGAGTAAGTATTGATGATAGAAACGAAAAACTAGGCTATCGTTTACGTAGTTCACAACTTAAAAAGGTTTCATATATTGTTGTTGTAGGTGAAAATGAGGTTAGTAATGATTTAGTAACTTACCGTCGACATGGAGATCAAGAACAAATTACCGTAAATTATAAAGATTTCATAAAATTGTTGAAAGATGAAATCGCTTCTAAGCAATAAAACAGAGTTAATCTCTGTTTTTTGTTTAAATCTAAGGTTAAAAGTTATATAATCTATTTATTATTAAGAAAGGATGATAGTATGGGATATTCAAGTTTTTTAAAAAGCAGAAAAGAACTTGCAAAGGAATTAGTTAAAGAGTTATTACATGATTATAAATATGTTTCTTTACTAGGAAGCCATATTGAAGGAGAAACTGTTATGGTTAATAAAGTTTCTACTGCGATTGGTAGCTCTTTTGATGCTCAGTGTGGATTTGTTTTGAAAATTTATAATGGAGCTAGTTACTCCGAGTATTCTTTCAAAGATATTGATAGTAATGTAAAAGATTTTGCTGAAAAAATTAAAAAAGAAATCACATTATCAACATATTTGAGCAAAAAAATGGTAAATGTTGGAATCATGGAAGATAAACCACATATTGAAAAATTTTCAAGACCAGATACTGGTAAAAAATATACTACTGAAGAATTAGTTAAAGTTTGTACTTCACTAAGAGATGAAATGTTAGCAGGGGACAAATTAGTAATTAATGCAGTATCAGTTATTGGTCAGGTAATCGTTTCAAAAATGTTTATCTCAGAGCATAAAGATTTAGAACAATACTATACTTGGACTAATGGCTATTTGATGTGTGTTATGCGCGATAAAGATAAGATGTCAATGGAAAGATCGGGAGTGTGTTATGACAATATGGAAAAGGTCATAAATGAACTTCCATCAAAAGTTAAGCACACTATTGATATAACAAAGAAAATGCTTAATGCAAAACATATTACTCCTGGTGAATATGATATTATTTGTACACCTTCAATTTCAGGCTTAATTGCTCATGAAGCCTTTGGACATGGTGTTGAGATGGATATGTTTGTAAAAAATAGAGCCCAAGCAAAAAACTTCATTGGTCAATATGTTGCAAGCCCACTTGTAACAATGCATGATGGAGGTAAAGCATATAATAGTGTTGCTTCTTACTTTTTTGATGATGATGGTATTTTAGCAAAAGACACAGTTATTATTGAAAAAGGAATACTAAAAAAGGGTATTAGTGATAGCCTTTCTGCCTTGCAATTAGGGACAATTCCTACAGGTAATGGAAGAAGAGAATCTTATAAAAGAAAAGCATATTCAAGAATGACTAATACATTTTTTGCTCCTGGTAGTGATAAACTAGATGATATGATAAAATCAATAAAGCATGGTTATATGCTTTTTGAAACTAATAACGGAATGGAGGACCCAAAAAATTGGGGAATTCAATGTGTTGCTGAATATGGAATAGAAATTATTGATGGAAAATTAACTGAAAACTATGTTTCACCAGTTGTTATGAGTGGATATGTTCCAGATTTATTAAAGTCTATTTCCATGGTTTCTGATGATTTAGAAGTTATTGGTGCTGGTCAATGTGGCAAAGGATATAAAGAATGGGTTAGAGTCAGTGATGGAGGTCCATATTTGAAAGCTAGGGTGAAATTAGGATGATAGAAAAAATTAAGAAAATACTAAATAATAACAAGAAAATTAATGCTTGGAAAATTAATTATAGTGAAATAAAAAGTTGTGAATTATTCTATGTCTTAAAAAAACTTGAAATAAATAGAGCAACACAAGATGTTAGGTGTGATGTAACAATTTATCATGATTTTGATAAGTATAGAGGTTCATCAACTATAGTAATTGAGCCATTTATGGACGAAAATGAAATGGTAAAAGAAATTGATAAGGCAGTCTATCGTGCCTCATTTGTAAAAGATGAGTATTATGACATACCTTCAAAATCTGATGATGAAATGATAAATATCAGTAGCAATTTTTCTGATAAAAGTTTGAATGAATGGGCACAATTAATTACAGATGCTGTTTTTGAGGCCGATGTTTATAAAAATGGTTGGATTAACTCTACAGAAATATTTTTATATGATACAAAAAATATTTTTATAAATTCTAATGGTGTATTTCATGAATACAAAAAATATAGTGGAATGATTGAGGTAATCCCTACATGGAGTAAAAATAAAGAAGAATTTGAGTTATATAAAAATTATGAATTTTCTTCTATTGATTTAAAAAGAATAACGGCTGAAGTTAATGAGATTCTTCTTCAATCTAGAGATAGAAGTGAAGCAGTAAAATTACCAAAAAATGTTGATGCTAAAGTTTTATTGAGTGGAAGAGATATTAATTCATTTTTTAGTTATTTTGCAAATCAACTTCAATATGCCACAGTTTATCAAAAAATGTCAATGTTTGAACTTAATAAATCTTGTCAAGGAAAATCTTTAAAAGGTGATAAGTTAACATTGACGATGTCACCATTTGTTCTTGAAAGTTCATCATCTTCACCAGTTGATTTTGACGGAATAGTTTTGAAAAACGAGCAAATAATTAAAGATGGTATATGTCAAAAATATTGGGGAAATCAAAGATTTGGTTATTACTTGAAGCAAGAAAAGCCAACAGGAATGATTCCGAATATGATAGTAGATGGTGGAACAAAATCTTTATCAGAAATGAAAAAAGAGCCATATTTAGAATGTGTCTCCTATTCAGGACTTCAAGTAGATCCATTTACTGGTTATGTTGGAGGAGAAGTTAGATTAGCATATTATTTTGATGGTGAAAAAACATATCCTGTTACTGGATTATCAATAAGTGGTGATTTGGAAAAAATCAAAGAAAATATGTTCTTTTCAAAAGAAATTATTTCAAGAAAGAATTATAGTGGACCAAGTCATATTGAAGTTCCGTGTTTTAAAATTCTATAAAGATATTAGTTGACATGTTTAATGTTAAATGGTATTATTAACTAGCAAAAACGAATACGTGAAAAGAAGAGGCACCCGCTTCTCACCTGATTGTTTATAACTTTGGGTAAAATGTCACAAAAATTTAGAAATAAATGATTTTTAACGGGTGCGTTTGCACTCGTTTTTATTTGAGTTTGGAGGTGTCAGCTTATAACAGCAGCAAGCAATAATCCTTATGGCGGTAATAGAATGCCAGTTAAGGAAAACGAAGACTTAGTAAATGGATTAATTAGATTTGCAGAAGTCTTAGTAATCGATGAAAATGGTCAATCTCTTGGAGTTAAATCACGTAGAGAAGCTCTAAAAATAGCTGAAGAAGCTAATTTAGATTTACTTTGCGTTGCCCCAATGGCAAAACCACCAGTTTGTAAGATTTTAGATTATGGTAAATATCGTTTTGAACAACAAAAGAAAGCGAAAGAAATAAAAAAGAATCAAAAAATAATTGAAACAAAAGAAGTTCGCTTTACTCCACAAACTGATATGCATGATTTAGAAGTGAAAGCAAAAGCTACTATAAAGTGGTTACAAGATGATTGTAAGGTAAAGGTGACAGTAAGATTTAGAGGTCGACAAATGTCTCACATTGAAGTTGGTGAAGAAACAATGCGAAAATTTTTAGAACTTATTTCAGAATATTGTATTGTTGAAAAAGCTCCACAAATGGAGGGAAGACAATTATTCACCATTCTTTCAAGTAAAAAGAAAAGTTAATTTGTCATATTATTAGGAGGAGTTTATATGCCAAAAATGAAAACAAAAAAGTCTGCAGCAAAGCGTTTTAAAAAAACCGCTAATGGCGGATTAAAAAGAAAACATGCTTATCGTCAACATATTGCTCATGGTTTAACAAAAAAACAAAGACGCCATTTAAGTAAACCTGCTATGGTTCATGAAAGTGACTTAAAGCGTATTAAAGAATTATTTCAAGGATAAAGGGAGGTAAATACAAATGGCAAGAGTACAAGGTGGATTCTCCACTCGTCGTTATCATAAAAAGGTATTAAAATTAGCAAAAGGATATTTTGGTTCAAAACATCGTCTATATAAAACAGCCAATGAACAAGTAATGAAGTCATTAGCTTACTCATATAGGGATCGTCGTAATAAGAAAAGAGATTTCCGTAAATTATGGATTACAAGAATTAATGCAGCATGTAATCAATTAGGAATATCTTATTCAAAGTTTATGTATGGATTAAGAATTGAAGGTATTGAAATCAATCGCAAAATGCTTTCAGAAATCGCGATAACAGATCCAAAAGCATTTGAAAGTTTAGTTGTAACTGCAAAAAAAGCTTTACAAAGTGGTAAGAAACCAGTTGAAAAAGCACCAGTTGAAAAGGCTCCAAAAATCAAAGTAAGTGAAAAAGAAGATGGAAAGGTTTTAGTTGCTGTTGAAGCTCCAGTTAAGGAAAAGAAAGTTACAAAAAAAGCAGTGGTAAAAAAAGAGGCTGTTGAAAAGACAGCACCTAAAAAACCTGTTGTTAAAAAAGAAATTAAAGAAAAAGAAATAGTTGTAGAGGATAAAAAGCCTACAGTTAAGAAGACAACAAAAAAGGTTGAAGAAGAAACTGCTAAAGAAAAGAAAACAACAACTACAAAAAAGAAAACCACTGTCAAAAAAGAAGTTAAAGAAAAAGTAACTGATAAAGAAAAGAAGCCTGCAGCAAAAAAGACAGTTAAAAAAACAACTAAAAAAGTTGCTGAATAATATTTAAAAAAAGAAGGAATATAATTAATTCCTTCTTTTTATTTTGTGAAAACTAAATTCTTTTTTATTTTTCCAATTGATTTCATAAATATAATTGTATCTTTTAAGGTATCTACCATTTTTCTTGGAGCATAATTTAAAGTTTTTGTAGCTTTTTTATGCGAAAACTTTGCATTACTGGTTAGTGTATATAATGAATATGTTGTAAAAAGAGGTGGCTGTTTTTTTGATTTATAATATATTTCACTAAAAGGTGCGGTTAATTTTGCAATCCACATTGGGAATATATATCGTATTGGTTTTTTATTTGTGAATGATGCAATTAAATTCATAAGATCATTAACTTTGAAAAAATCATTTGATAAAATATAACATTCACCCTTTTTCCCCTTATCAACTGCACTTAAAACACCTTTAGCAACATCTCTAACATCTACAAAGTCATATCCTCCATTTAAAGATACTTTTAAATCTCCATTAGCATAGTCAATTAAAAATTGTGATGAATGCGATTTTCCATAATCGTATGGTCCAAATATTCCAGAAGGATGAATAATTATTGCATCCAATCCTTCATTTACTTTATCTAAAACATAGTTTGAGGCAATTGCTTTTGTTTTCGCATATAATCCTACAACTTTATCAGGATTAAATCTTTTCACTTCTTTAATCGTTTTGCCTTTTTTTAGTTCTTCAAATGCATGAACAGAACTTATATAAATAAATCTTTTCACTTTGTTTTCTAGTGCTAAATCTGCGATGTTTTTAGTGCCATTGACATTTACATTAAATACATTAGTGTCAAATTTTGAAGCAATTGATACAATACCAGCACAATGTATAACTACAGTTTCATACATTTCAATATTAGAAAATATGCTATTAAGTGTATCTTTTACTGTTACATCACCATAATAAAACTCAATATTTTTGCTATATTTTTCGTGAATTATATCATTTTGTAAAATTAATGCACGAACCTTACTATTGTTTTTATCAAGTAATTTTAATAATGCTGTTCCAAGATGACCATTAGCACCAGTTACTATATATAATCTTTCCATTCAATTTCACTTCCTTATTTTTATTTAGATATATGAATATTATTTATTATTTTAAGAAATGAATAAATATTGTATAATTTTAGTGGTGATATATTAATGAACATTTTATCCTTTTTAGACGATTATATGAATATAGTTATGGTAATTGAAGCCGATAACTTTATTTTGAATCCTTCTAAACTATATATTGTCGATAAATTATCAAATAAATATTGTGATACTAAAATTATTAAAGAAGAAATAAAAAATAATTCACATATCTATTATATAAATGTTTTGAAATCATTAATAATTGGTGATGAGTACTATATAACTGATAATAAAAATATAAAAAGTCTTGTAGAATATAGATTTATTACCAAGACAAAAAGATTTGAAAAAGAATTTTTTTATGATGATGATGATTTAGGAAGCACCATAAAAAATAACAAGACGTCATTTAAATTATGGGCACCAACAGCAAATAAAGTAGCTTTAAAAATTAATGGATTTTATCATGATATGAAAAGAATTGATAAAGGAATTTGGTATTATAAAATAGATAGAGATTGTCAAGGTGAAATATATAACTATGTTGTAAATGTAAATGGTCAAATAAGTGAAGTTGTTGATCCATATGCCAAAGTTTCAAGTGCAAATTCTACATCTTCGATAGTTGTTGATGTTAAAAAAGTTATAAAAAAAATTAATAGAATACCTTTATCTTTGAAATGCAATTTACAAAATAGCATAATCTATGAATTGTCAGTTTATGATTTTTCAAATGAAAAATATCATAAAAATAAAGGGAAATTCGTATCATTTACTGAAGAAGGATTAGTAAATAAGTTTAATCAACCAGTAGGAATTGATTATTTAAAATATCTTGGAATAACTCATGTTCAATTAATGCCAATAATTGATTTTGCTACTAAAGATGAATTAAATCCTCATAAGTATTATAATTGGGGGTATGATCCAGTCCAATATTTTTGTTTTGAAGGAAGTTATATTAAAAACATTCAAAATTATGAAAGTGGAATATTAGAAGTTTTGCAAATGATAAACATGCTCCACAAAAATAATATTGGTGTCATTTTAGATTTAGTATATAATCATGTTTACAATGTAGAAACAAATTCATTAAATTTGATTGTACCTTATTACTATTTTCTTTACGATAAAAATTGTAATCTTTCAAATGGTTCAATGTGTGGAAATGATTTTGATAGTAGAAGATTAATGGCATGTAAATTAATAATTGATAGCATAAATTATTTGCAAGATAATTTTTTGATTGATGGCATTCGTTTAGATTTGATGGGAATTCTTGATATAGAAACAATAAATGCCATAACTAAAATAGTGAAAAGTAAAAATGAAAAATTTTTAATATATGGGGAAGGATGGAATAATGGTTCATCACTAGATAGTAAAGATAAATCAACATTTATGAATGCCAAAAAAATATCAAGAACAGGGTTTTTTAACGATTATTTTCGTGACAATATTCTTGGTCAACCATGGAGCAGTTCTTCAATGTTTGGTTATGCCTTAGGTGATTTATCAAAGGTTTACTATGCTATAGATGTATTAAAAGGTCATCATAGTAATGATTTTGTAAGTCCACTTCAAAGTATTAATTATTTAGAATCTCATGATGGTTTAACAATGCATGATAAAATTGTAAAAGAGTGCGGAGAGTACAAAGATGATGTGGCAATTTTAGCACTTTCAATGTTATTATTAGCTCAAGGGATTCCTTTTTTACATATGGGACAAGAAGTAAAAAAAGATAAAAATATGTATGATAATACTTATTTGAATCCCAACAATGTCAATAATATTAATTATGATTTAATAAACGATTCTTTAAGTAATATAAAAATTATGAAAGAATTAATAAATTTTCGAAAAAACAATCCAGATTTGTTTTTTGATAATTATGAAACTATTGAAAAAAATGTAACTATAAGTGAGTATTATAAAGTTATTATATATGAGATTTTGGGAGATAATCATCAAGTTAAAATAGTTTACAATGGAACAAATTATGATAGTAATTTTAAAAAAATGAGTTTTTCGAAAGTAATTTTGTCATCAAAAAGTATTTCAATTATAGACGGGGATATAATAATTCCCCAAAAATGCTTTGTTATATTTGAAGTTTAATTTAAAAGTTTGGAGGTAATTTATTTATGTCACACATTGATGATTATTTAATGGGAAAAAATATTAATGCATATGAATATTTTGGAGCACATTTTTTGTCTTATGATAATAAACAAGGTGTGATTTTCAGAGTGTATGCACCATTTGCAAAACAGATCGAGATAATTGGAAATTTTAATAATTGGCTAGGTAGTAGTCACAGAATGAATAAAGTAGAATGGCAGGGAGTTTTTGAACTTTTTATTCCTAATTTAGAAAATTATGATCAATATAAGTATCATATTTTAACAAATGATAATACTTGGATTGATAAAAGTGACCCTTTTGCTTTTTATTCAGAATTAAGACCTAGTTCTGCTTCAAAAATATTTAATATTGAAGACTTTTTTTGGCATGATGAAGGATATATGAAAAATAGAAAATTAGATTATAATATACCAATGAATATATATGAAATGCACTTAGGCTCATGGATAAGAGATTTTGATGGAAGAATCTTTTCTTATCAAGAATTTGTAGAGCATTTAATAGATTATTTAAAAGATAATAATTTTAATTATGTAGAATTTTTACCTCTTATGGAGCATCCGCTTGATGGTTCTTGGGGTTATCAAGTAACTGGTTTTTACAGTATTACATCAAGATATGGTAACCCATATCAACTTATGCACTTAATAGATGAACTTCACTTAAATGGAATAGGAGTTATTTTTGATTTTGTAGCAGTTCACATGGTAAAAGATGAATTTGGATTATCAATGTTTGATGGTAGTCCTGTTTATGAATATGATGATGTTAAAAAAAGAAATAATAATTGGGGAACTGCAAATTTTGATTTTTCAAAAGGTCAAACAAAAAGCTTTGTTTCTTCATCAATTAATTTTTTTGCTAAATACTATCATCTTGATGGTCTGCGTTTGGATGCCATTAGTAATTTAATTTATTATAATGGTAATAAGGGATTAGGATTAAATAATGAAGGAATTAGTTTTTTGAAATTTATTAATAAAGAAATTCATAAAGAGCACCCTTCATTATATATGATAGCAGAAGATTCTACTGACTTTCAAAAAGTAACTTTACCTGTTTCTAACGGTGGATTAGGATTTGATTATAAATGGGATTTAGGGTGGATGAATGATACTTTGAAATATTATTCTATTGATCCTATTTATCGAAAACATGAGCATTCTAAGATAACGTTCTCGATGTATTATTTTTTTAGTGAAAAATTTATTTTGCCTTTTTCACACGATGAAGTTGTTCATGGCAAAAAATCAATTATCAATAAAATGTGGGGTAATTATGAGGAAAAATTTGCTCAATTACGAAATTTATATACATACATGTATACTCATCCAGGGAAAAAATTGAATTTTATGGGAAACGAAATTGCTCATTTTCGTGAATGGGATGAAGATAAACCTCTTGATTGGTTTTTGTTTGACTATGATTTGCATAAAAAATTTAATGTATTTTTCAAAAAAATAACTTCAATATATAAAAGATACAAATCTCTTTATTATGATGAATATAATTTTAATAACTTTAACTATATTATGGCCGACAATAAAGATCAAAGCATTTTTGTTTATGAAAGAAAAACAAAGACTTCAAGTCTAATCGTAATTTTAAATATGACTCCAAATCGCTATGATTATTATGAATTTGGTGTCCCTTATAGTGGAGAATATAAGGAAATATTAAATAGCGATGATGTAATTTATGGAGGAACTGGAATAGTAAATAAAAATAGTATATTAATAAGTGGAGGAGACGCATTAGATAAATGCAATCAAAGACTGGGCTTGAAAATTGGACCTTTTGCATCCATAATATTGAAATATAAGGGAAGGCAGGAATAAGATGTTTAAAGATAAAAAAGAATTTTGTCAAATATTTGAAAAAAAATTAATTGAAAAGTACGGGCGTTCTTTATGTGATGCTCATTTAGATGAATATTATGATATTCTTGGTACAATGATTCGGGAATATTCTTCTTTAAAATGGAAGCACACAAAAGATGAAATAGAAAAGAAACAGGTGAAACAAGTAGTATATTTTTCAATGGAATTTTTGATTGGTAAATTATTGAAAAATAACTTGTATGATTTAGGAATATATGATGTTGTAAAAGATGGTCTTAAAGATTTAAATATTAATCTTGAAGATCTTATTGATACTGAAAAAGAAGCGGGTTTAGGTAATGGTGGTTTGGGACGTTTAGCCGCATGTTATATGGATTCAATAGCTGCATGTGGTTATGCTGGCCATGGCAATTCAATAAGGTATGAATTTGGTTTTTTTAAACAAGTAATAGATAATAAAAAGCAAGTAGAAGTTCCTGATCAATGGTTAAAAAATGGTAATGTTTGGGAAGTGAAAAAACCCCATAGAAAGATAGATATAACCTTTTATGGAAATGTTGAATCTTTCTATGAAAACGGAAGAAATTATTATAGATTAACAAATGCTGAGCATGTCAATGCTGTTCCATATGATGTACCAATGATTGGCTATAAAAATGGAATAGTTAATACACTTAGATTATGGTCTGCAGAGCCTTCTGATGAATTATTACCTAAAGATAAAGATTTTTATACATATTTAAATGAAGTAAAACAATTATGCTATGGATTATATCCTGATGATTCTACAGAACAAGGGAAAATATTAAGATTAAAGCAGCAGTATTTTTTTGTATCTGCAGGTATTAAAACTAATATAAATTATTATATGAAAACTCATAATAATCTTGATGATTTTCCTCTTCATTATGTGTTTCAATTAAATGATACTCATCCAGTTCTTGGAATTCCTGAATTTATGAGGTTACTTCTTGATGAATATAATTATGAATGGGATGATGCTTGGAAAATAGTAACATCAACTTTTGCCTATACTAATCATACTATTATGAGTGAAGCTCTTGAAAAATGGCCAACACACTATATTAAAAACTTACTCCCTAGAGTTTATACTATAATAGAAGAGATAAATAGAAGATTTAGTAACTATGTTCGTCAAAAAACTAATTCTGATGATATTGTAAAAGATACATTAATAATAAAAGATGGGTTAGTATATATGACAAATCTTGCAATTGTAGGTAGTTATTCAGTAAATGGAGTCGCAACCTTGCACAGCGAGATTTTAAAAAATCAAGTTTTAAAAAGATTTTATCAAATTTTTCCAAATAAATTTACTAATGTAACAAATGGTATTTCTCATAGAAGATTTTTAGCATTTTCTAATCCCCAATTATCAGATTTAATAGCAGATTATATTGGCAAAGATTGGATAAAAGAACCGGCTAAATTAGAACAGTTATCTTATCATATTGATGATCAAGAAGTAATCAAAAGATTTTTAAGTGTTAAAGAAGAAAGAAAGAAAATATTAGCAAAATATATAAAAGAACATAATAATATTGAAGTTGATATTAATTCTATTTTTGATATTCAAGTAAAAAGATTGCATGCTTACAAAAGACAAATGCTCAATATATTTCACATAATATATTTGTATCAAGAAATTAAAAGTAATCCTGAATTTAAAATGATTCCTAGAACATTTATATTTGGAGCAAAGGCAGCGCCCTCATATGCTTTTGCTAAAAAGGTCATTGAACTTATATGTCATATAGCGGAAAAAGTAAACAACGACAAAGATATTAGTAAATGGTTTAAGGTTATATTTATTGAAAATTATAATGTTACTAAAGCAGAAATTATTATGCCAGCTTGTGATGTTTCTGAGCAAATTTCATTATCAGGAAAAGAAGCTAGTGGTACAGGAAATATGAAATTTATGATGAATGGAGCATTAACATTAGGAACAATGGATGGTGCCAATGTTGAAATATGTAATTTAGTAGGAAAGGAAAATATAATTATTTTTGGAATGCACGATGATGATGTTGTAAAATTAAGAAATTCTGGAAAATATGATGCAAAAGAAATATATAAAAGCAATCAAGTGATAAATAAAATAATGAATTCTTTAATTGATGGAACTTTTTGTACAGAAAAAGAAAAGTTTTCATTAATATTCAATGAGATATTATTAAAAAATGATGAATATTTTCTATTTGAAGATTTCAAAGATTACATTGATTCTCAGCAAAAAATTGATTATTTATATTTAGAAAAAGAAAAGTGGGCTAAAATGTGTTTAACAAATATTGCAAAATCAGGCTATTTTTCAAGTGATAGATCTATCAATGATTATGTTGAAAAAATATGGAATTTAACAAAAATATAGGGGTGATAAAATGTTTTATAATTTACAAGAAATATTTGATATGCAAGAAAAATTAGATAGCCATATTCATTCTCTTCATAATGTAGATTATGAAAACACTTATAAGAAAAGAATACTTGCATTCTTAGTGGAAATTGGGGAATTGGCTAATGAGACTCGTTGTTTTAAATATTGGAGTTTAAAGCCATCTTCAGATAAAAAAATTGTATTAGAAGAATATGTTGATGGTATTCATTTTGTTGTTTCATTAGGTATTTTCTTAAAATATATTGATAGGGAAAAAACTGAGGTTTTTAACTGTAAAAAAAATATTTCTATGACTGAGTGCTTTTTGGATTTATATAACAGTGCTTGTAATCTTTATAATAATCTAAATTTAATGACATATAAACACCTGCTATCGAGATTTTTAGGACTTGGTGAAAAACTAGGATATTCATATAATGAGATTTTAAGTGCTTATTATGCAAAAAATAAAATAAATTATCAAAGACAAGAGAATAATTATTAAGGAGTGATAGTGTGGATAGAGCAAGTGGGATTTTAATGCATATTTCTAGCCTTCCATCAAACTATTTTATCGGATCTTTAGGAAAAGAGGCCGAGAAGTTTGCAAGTTTTTTACATGATTCTGGGCAAAAATATTGGCAAATACTTCCACTTAATCCTATAGATGCTGAAAATTCTCCATATTCATCTTCTGATTCTTTTGCAGGTAATATATATTTGATTGATATAGAAAAATTAGTTGAAGATAATTTTTTAGAATTAGTTGATTTAGAAGAAATTCCAATATCTAAGATGTATATAACAGATTATAAAAAAGCTAGAGAAATTAAAGATAAATTACTATTAATAAGTTATAATAAATTTAAAATTAGAAATAAATTAGACGAATATGAAGAATTTGTTTTTGAAAACAAATCTTGGCTAAATGATTATGCATTATTTATGTCATTATTTGATTATTTTAAAAAACAATGGGATGAATGGCCATTACCATTAGTAAAAAGAAATAAAAAAACCATTTTAGAGTACCAAGAAAAATTGGAAAAAGAAATAGATTATTATAAATATGTACAGTATTTATTTTATAAACAATATAATGATTTTAAAAATATGCTGAAAAAATATGACATAAAATTAATTGGAGATATTCCAATGTATGTTTCATATAATTCTGTTGATGTTTGGAAAAATCAAAAAAGTTTTTTGTTAAATCAAAATAGAAAACCAAAATATTTATCAGGTGCTTCTCCAGATTCGATGTCAGTAAAAGGACAATTATGGGGAAATCCAATTTATGATTACAATATTATGAGAAAAAATAATTATAAATTTTGGAGAAATAGAATTAAGCATGCAAGTAGGCTATGTGATGTTTTGAGAATAGATCATTTTAGAGCTTTTGATAGTTACTATATTATTCCTAGTCATAACAAAGATGCTAGCAAGGGACATTATATTAAAGGAGAAGGAAAGAAATTATTAGATGTAATAATTAAATCCGCAAAAAATTGTGAAATAATTGCTGAAGATTTGGGAGATATTCCTCAAAGTGTTATGAAATTAAGAAATTATTATAAAATTCCAGGTATGAAAATACTGCAATTTGCTTTTAATAATGATTCTAAAAACCCATATTTACCTCATAATTATGAAAAAAATTGTGTTGCATATTTGGGCACACATGATAATGAGATAATCTCAAGGTGGTGGAACAATTTAGATAATGATACTAAAAGACAGGTATATTCTTATTCTGGAATAGAAACAGAGCATGAACTTAATAGAAAATTAATGAAATTATTGAGTAGAAGTAATGCATCTTTGGTAATATTTTCTATTCAAGATGTCATTGGAGATATAAATTTGAAAAGAATGAATACGCCAGGTATTGCTAAAGGAAATTGGGGTTTCATGTTAAATCCAAATCTTATTGATGAAAGTATAATAAGTTATCTATCCTCACTTTCAAAATTATTTAATAGGTAGAAAAGATGTAAGCGCTTTGTCAATTGTAATTAATACAAGATATATATATAATATATCTTTGTAAGGGAGCGATAATTATGGAGAATAAAGAAAGAATAAAATTTATAAAAGAATTTACTGAAGTAGATGGTATTTCTGGTCATGAGAAAAATGCTAGTCGTGTTTTTAAAAAATATGTTGAAGGCTATTATGATGAATTAAGTTATGATAATCTTGGATCAATAATTGCTAAACAAAACGGTAGTGATGATTTAAAAATTATGATAGCAGGTCATATTGATGAAGTTGGATTTTTAGTAAGTAAAATAGAATCTGAAGGATATCTAAGATTACATCCAATTGGTGGATGGTGGCCACATGTATTATTAAGTCAAAGATTGGAAGTTTGTACTAGTGAAGGCAAAAAATTCATGGGAATTGTAGGGTCAACTGCCCCTCATGTTTTACAACCAGATCAAAGAAATAAAGTAATGGACTTAAAGCAGATTTATGTTGATATTGGTATTTCAAGTAAAGATGAAGTTGAAAAATTAGGAATTCGTCCTGGAGATCCTGTTACTCCTGTAGCAGAATTCATGCAACTAGCAGATCCAAAATATTGGGCTGCTAAAGCATTTGATGATCGTCTAGGGGCTGCTGTTGGAATTGAGGTATTACATAATTTAAAAGGCAAAAATCATCCTAATGCTGTTTATGCTGTTGGAACGGTTCAAGAAGAAGTTGGTCTTAGAGGCGCAAGAACTGCTGTTTACGCTGTAAAACCTGATATTGCTTTTGCTCTTGATGTAACAATTGCAGGAGATGTTCCTGGAATGAGTACAGAAGCAAAGTTGGGTAAGGGTGTTTCAATTTCATTTGCAGATGGTAGTGTTATTGGGCATAAGGCATTAATTAATACATTAATTGATATTTGTAAAGAGAAGAATATACCTTATACATTTGATATGTTGGCGGCTGGTGGAACAGATTCTGGCGCTATGCATATATTTGGAGAAGGAGTGGTTAATTGTACATTATCAATACCTGCAAGATATATTCATTCTCACTATGGAATAGTTCATGAAACGGATTATTTGGCAGCAATAGATCTTCTAACCGAATTTTGTATGAGATGCGATAAAAAAATGTATCAAAAACTTCAAGAAAGTAAAAGATAAATTTTAAAAAGATGCTCTGCATCTTTTTTTTATTAAAAAATCCTTGCATAAAACAGTCTATTAGTAATATATTTATACTATATTATTTTTTTATAAGGAGAGTGAAGGAATGGAAAAATATACAAAAAAAGACATATTAGAAATAGTTAATAAAGAAGATATTAGATATATTTGCTTACAATTTAGTGATATGTTAGGGATGGTCAAAAGTGTGGAAATTCCTTCATCACAATTGGAGAAGGCCTTAGATAACAAAATAATGTTTGATGGTTCTTCAATTGAGGGCTTTATTCGTATTAATGAAGCAGATATGTATTTACATCCCGATTTTTCAACTTTTTTGATTCTTGATTGGGAAAATAAGACAGGTCCTAAGGTTGCAAGATTGATTTGTGATGTTTATAAACCTAATGGTAATCCATTTGAAGGTGATCCTCGATATATTTTAAAAAGAAATTTACAGAAAATGGAAAAATTTGGTTTTTCAAAATTTAATGTAGGATTTGAAGCTGAGTTTTATTTGTTAAAAACCAAAGATAATGGAAGTGCTAAATTAGAGTTTTCTGATCATGGTGGATATTTTGATATGGCACCAATAGATAGAGCAGAAGAGTGTCGAAGAGATATTGTAATTTCTTTAGAAAATATGGGGTTTAAAATGGAAGTTTCTCATCACGAGGTTGGACCTGGTCAAAATGAAATTAATTTCACATATGCTGATGCATTATCAGCTTGTGATAATATTCAAACATTTAAAATAGTGGTAAAAAATATTGCTCGTAAATATGGATTATATGCTACTTTTATGCCAAAGCCAGTAGAGGGTTTTGCGGGTAATGGAATGCACACTAATTGTTCATTACAAGATATTAATGGTAATAATGCCTTTGATGATCCACAAGATGCAAATGGTCTTAGTAAAATATGTAGAAAATGGATTAGTGGTATTTTAAATCATTCACATGGATTATGTGCTGTAACTAATCCAACAGTAAACAGTTATAAACGTTTAGTTTCAGGCTACGAGGCACCTTGCTATATTGCTTGGGCAGATTCAAATCGTTCTACTATGATTAGAATTCCTTCTGTTAGAGGCTCTTCGACTAGAACTGAGATTAGAAGTGTGGATTCTAGTACTAATCCTTATCTAGCAACAGCAGCGATATTATCTGCTGGATTAGATGGAATAGAAAACTGTGAAATTCCAATAGAAAATGTTAGTAAGAATTTGTTTAATGCAACTCAAGAAGAATTAAACTCATTAAAAATTGGAAGTTTACCAGAAAATCTAAAAGAAGCAATAGAATTTTTGAAAAAAGATGATTTGCTTGTAGAATGCTTAGGTAATCATACATATAATAAATTTATAGAAGCAAAAATGTGTGAATGGGAAAAATATAGAACTCAAGTAACAAAATGGGAAATAGATTATTATTTAAATAAATTATAGTTCATACTATAATTTATTTTCTTTTAAATACCTTTCCATGATGTTAAAATGAGAGCATTAGAGGTGAATCATGTGCATATAAATTTTCATACCCATACTAAGTTATGTAATCACGCTGTTGGTGAAACTGAAGATTATGTTAAATCGGCAATTGCAAAAGGTTTTAGAATAATTGGCATGAGTGATCATGGTACTATACCAGAATCATTTATGGACAAAAATACATATCATTATTTGTGGTTGCAAAGACATATGCGACTTGAACAAATGGAAAACATCTATTTTAAGCAGATTGATGAATGTAAATTAAAGTATGCTGACAAAATAAAGATTTATAAAGGTCTTGAAATAGAATATTTAAGTAATCATATTGATTACTATAAATGGCTTAAAAATAAAGTTGACTATTTAATTCTTGGTCCACATTTTTATCAATATAATAATAAAATAATGAATGTTTATGAAACAACCACTAGGTTTGATAATATTGATGGATTCGCAAATACAATTGAAGAAGCTTTAGATACAAAATTATTTTCTTTTTTAGCTCATCCAGATATTTTTATGTTTAATTATATATCAAAAGATGACATACTTCATAAATGGGATGAAAAATGTGAGCAAATAACAAGAAGAATTGTTGAGTCTACAATAAAAAATGATGTTTTTATAGAATTGAACTGTGGAGCAGTTCATCTTGGAAAAAATAAATTTAACGAATTTTATTATCCGCGAAGTGAGTTTTGGAAAATTGTTAAGCAATATCCTAACGCTAAAATAGTTATTGGAAGAGATGCGCATGATTATCAAAATTTTAATGATGAAATTACAAAAGTAATTGAAAAATTTGCTAGGGAACTGGGGCTTAATATTATTGAAGATTATGATATAAGAAAGGAATGATATGAATGAATTCAAAAGTAAAAAGGATAGTTTTAGATTTATGTATTTTAATAATACCAGTTTTGATAATGTTTTTTGTTACTCCCTATTTACCTGAACAAATTCCGATGCAGTGGAATGCAAGTGGAGAAGTAAATTGGTCAATTCCTAATAAATTTGGTCCACTTTTAGGAGTAATTCCTTTCATTTTATATGAATTGGTAAGAATGAAATATGATAAAAAGAAAAATGTATAAAATAGTATTAATAGATTTGGATAATACTTTATTAAATTTTGATAAAGCTGAAATTGAAGCTTTTAAAAAAATAGTTCGAGATTATAATATTGTTTATGATGCCAAATTGTACAAAAAATATAAAAAAATAAACGAAGAATATTGGTTAAATTTTGAAAAAGGTTTTATTAGTAAGGAAAAGTTAGTTATAGAAAGATTTAAAAAAACTTTTGAAAATATCAAAACAAATATTGACTATGAAGTTTTAAATTCTAAATTTTTAAATTATTTAAGCGAAATTATTTTTTATGAAGATAATTGTTTAGAAATTTTAGAATATCTCCAAAAAAAATATGAAATAATAATTGTGACAAATGGTGTTATAAGTGTTCAAAATAAAAGATTAAAAATATCAGGAATAGATAAATATATTGATGGCGTTGTTTATTCTGAAGAAGCAGGTTTTAATAAACCTAGAGTTGAGTATTTTAATTTTGTTTTTAAAAAATATAATTTAAGTTCTTTTAAAAAAGAGGATTTAATAATAATAGGTGATTCTTTGGGAAGCGATATTCAAGGGGCTAATAATATGAAAATAGATTGTATTTGGTACAACAATAAAAAAAGCACCATAAATTATGATTTAAATATTAATTATATTATTACTAGTTTGGAAGATATAAAAAGCATTTTATAGGGAGGATTTATTAATGGAAGATATTATTAAAAAAATTGTGAAATTTAGAGATGAAAGAAATTGGAAGCAGTTTCATACTCCAGCTAACTTAGCAAAATCTATAGTAATTGAAGCCGGAGAATTACTTGAATGTTTTCAGTGGGATGACAATAATTATGATATTGATAATGTAAAAGATGAATTAGCTGATGTGTTAATATATTGTTTGCAAATGTGCGATGAATTAGAATTAAATGTTAGTGATATTATAAGTAAAAAAATGCTTAAAAACGAAGAAAAATATCCTTTAGATAAATCAAAGGATACTTCAAAAAAATATAATAAATTATAAAGAATAGTTTTGCAACTATTCTTTTATTTTAAAAATTCAACATTATAATATTTGGAAAGAAAATCATTAAAATGCCTATTAAAAGCATAATTATTCCACCAATTAGACTAGAATATTTGCCAATTTTATTTGAAATACCTTTAAGTTTTAAAGTTGTAATAACTGTAATAAAAACAAAAAGATCATCAATTAGGAAAAATAATATATAAACTAGTACATAACCTATTGCTTGTATACCAGAAATGTTGTTAATAAGTAATATTTGAGAAAATAATACTGGTAAGCCTGTAGAGCATGCAAGTTCAATAAAATTTACAATAATTGCCAAAACAATGACTCCACCTACAGCAATTAGCAAACTTTTTTGAGATGTCAGTCTTTGAATTCTTTGCATAAGTTTCATGCGTTGATTTTCATTTGTTACTTCACATCCAACATCTTTATTTTTTAAATTCTTAAAAAAGTTATATAAATTGTATATACCTGCTCCCATCGCAAAAGCACCAATTATTATTTGGAAAATGGTTTTTGCACTGATTAAAGAAATTGTTTCTATCCATGCCATCATTATTATGAAATAAAAAATGGCTGATGTTAGTAAAAATATTCCCCCAATTATCCAAATTCTTTTTTTATCTTTTGTTGGTAAAAGTAAGGTTATTAAAAATATTAAAACCCACATTGCACAAGGATTAAATCCATCAACAAGTCCAAGAACAACAGATATTAGTATTAAAGAAGTGTTTTTGATATTAATATTTCCAATTATTGGTAAATAAAACTCATCATCACTTGATAAATCAAAATCACTATTACTAATTGGCTGATTATTTATTATTTTTGAGGTCACATCAATAAAATCATTATTTGTATATTTCTCAACATACTTTGTTATTTGAGCGCTCACATAGACATTATAACCGACATAATGTTTACCACCTAAAGTTACAAAAGGAGTTGCAACTTGATCTTCATCAAATGCTTCAGCTATTTTATTTAATAATTCAGCACTTTCGGGGTTATCATCATTAATCATGTATTTAATGATATTAACATTTTCGTATTCTTTTTTAATATCATCCAAAAGATTTTCAATTTTTGCACAACTACTACAATTTTCAACATGAAAAAAATAAATATTAACTTCATTGGCCACATTTGTATCAAGACTTTTAATACTTATGGGGTTTATTGAAGTAAATAATAATGAAAGACCTAAAAATATAGACTTCAAAAATTTACTTATCATTTATTAACTCCTCGATTTGTTTTTTTAATTCTTTGTATGACTTTTCACCAATAATTCTTAAAATTTCTTCATTATTTTTTTCAATAATTAATATTGGTAAAATTTTACCAATATTATATTTTGCTGTTTTGTCTTTATCAAAATCAAAATCAAAATTAATATATTCAAAATTGCTAAATTCAGATTTTAATCTATCGTATTTCTCACTCATAATCAAACAACTTGGACACCATAAGGCGCTTATAATAATAATTTTAAACATTCTTTAACATCCTTTTTATTTGCTCAACGAGCATATTAATTTCCTTTTTAGTAGTAAGATAAGATAAACTTATTCTAATACTCGTTCTTGCTAATTTTAAATCATTAGTTAAAGCATAAATTGCAAGAGATTTTGATTCATCGCTTGAACATGCTGTGTGATTAGATATATATATATCATTTTTAGCCAATTCTTTCACCATCTTTTTACTGGAAAAAGAAGGGATACTAATATTTAATATATGAGGTAAACATTCTATAGTACTATTTATTTTAATTTCCTTAATCTTTTCAAGTTCTCCCCGTAAATATTTATTTATCATTGCTACATGATTATATTTTTTATCAAAGTTTACATACATTAATTCTAAGGCTTTTCCCATTGAAAGAATTAATGGTGTTGCAGGAGTTCCACTTCTATATATTGTTGTGCTTTTTCCACCATGAATTTGTGGGTCTAATTGTAAATTATTTTTCTTAATTAAAGCTCCAACTCCTTTGATTCCATAAAATTTATGGGCAGAAAAGGAAATTAAATCAATTTGTGATAAATCAATTCTTTCTTTTCCTATACTTTGTGTCATATCACAATGAAAAATACAGTTTTTATGTTGCTTTACAATTTTGTTTATTTCATTTATTGGTTGACGTATTCCAATTTCACTATTTACTGAACCAATTGAAACGAGTACAGTATCATCATTGATTAATTTTTTAAGATGTTCTAAATCAACAATACCTTTATTGTTACTATTAACTATTTGAACTTTAAATCCAAGGGTTCTCATGTAATTTATTGAGGCAATTATTGAAGAATGCTCATAATAAGTAGTAATTATTTGTTTAGATTGATTTGCATATTTAAAAGCTATTCCTTTGATTGCTAGATTATTAGACTCTGTTGCTCCACTTGTATAAATTATTTCTTGATCTTTTAACTTTAAAAGTGATGATATTTTTTTACTACAACTATTAATAGCTTTAAAAGAGTTTTTCCCTAGAGAATGAATTGAATTTGCATTTCCTATATATCTAAGGGAAACATCTTCAAAATATTTAAGAACTTTAATATTAACAGGTGTAGTTGCACTATAGTCTAGATAAATCATATTATCACCTCTAAATCTACTATATTATAAATAATAATTTTTGCTTATGCAAAGCATATTATAATTTTTACACTAATGATATTGAAATAAGACTATATATTTGTTAGAATTGTAAAAATTAAAAGGGGGCATTAGGATGAATGAATTGACTAGTATAAAACAAGGATTAACATTTGATGATGTTTTGTTAATACCTCAAGAATCGGAAATATTACCAAGTGAGGTTTCACTAAAAACAAAATTAACAAAGTCCATATCTTTAAACATTCCAATTATTTCAGCAGCAATGGATACCGTTACTGAATATCAGTTAGCAATTGCTTTAGCAAGGCAAGGAGGAATTGGAATAATTCACAAAAATATGTCCATAGAAGATCAAAGCAAACAGGTAGATTTAGTAAAAAGAAGTGAATCAGGTATGATATTAAATCCTGTAACACTTAATGCAAAGTCTAGTTTAAAAGAGTGTGAAGAAATAATGTCTTTATACAAAATAAGTGGGCTACCAATTGTTGATGACAAGAATTTTTTAGTAGGAATAATAACAAATAGAGACTTAAAATATCTTGATAAAAATGATGAATTAGTAGAAAAATATATGACACCACTTTCAAATTTAATAGTGGCACCCAAAGGAACTTCTTTGCAACAAGCAAAAGAAATATTATGGAAAAATAGAATTGAAAAATTACCAATAGTAAATAAAGAAGGTAAACTTTGTGGACTTATTACTTCAAAAGATATTGATAATGTTATTAATTATCCAAATGCTTCAAAAGATTCAAGTGGTAGATTACTTGTTGGGGCAGCTGTTGGAGTTGCTGAAAATATGATGGACAGAGTAGATTCACTTGTCAGTGTAAATGTTGATGTAGTTGTTGTTGATAGTGCACATGGCCATTCAAAAGGTGTTATAGAAGCTGTGAAATCAATTCATCAAAAGTATCCTAGTTTATCAATAATTGCAGGTAATATAGTTACTGCAGAAGGGGCAAAAAAACTTATTGAAGCCGGTGCAGAGGCAGTAAAAGTGGGGATAGGACCTGGTTCTATTTGCACTACTAGAATAGTATCTGGCGTAGGTGTTCCACAAGTTACAGCTATCAATGATGTATTTGAGTATTGTAAAAAAGTTCAAATTCCAGTTA
>Ga0265294_10001217_pt1 | contig 35025 bp, 27 predicted proteins | sample MunlanPumphouse3_FD_192504 | JGI IMG/M metagenome (GOLD analysis project Ga0265294, IMG submission 192504) | Groundwater microbial communities from a municipal landfill in Southern Ontario, Canada - Pumphouse #3 | ecosystem: Environmental > Aquatic > Deep subsurface > Groundwater | place...
GGTGCGCCCCGCGCCCTGGGGCATCAGTCTCCGCCAGCAGCGCAAGATCCAGTTCGACGCGCTGCTCTACAAGAAGCACGCGCGCCTGTACCGGCAGAAGATCCGCGCCGCGCCGCGCTGGGATTACTACGGCATCTCGGCGGCGCTGCTCGCCACGCTGAGCGCCGCGGCCGGCGGCTATTCCGCGATCGCCCTGGGCACCGGCGCGGTGTGGGGCCTGCTGACTGGCCGCTTCTGCCTGCACCGTCTGCGCCATACCTCGCGCCGTTGGCCGCACGTGGCCGAGATGGCGGTGACCTCCGCGCTGATACCGCCGCTGGCCGTATTCTGGCGCGTGGTGGGCGCCGTCCGGTTTCGCGCGGCCCTCTTCTAGCAAGGGCCCGAACCATGGAATCGCCCCGTTTCGCGCAGATCGAACCCGTCGGGCAGTGCAACCTGCGCTGCCAGATGTGCCCCATCCAGTTCCGTCAGGACGGCCCGCCCCACGGACCGCTCGCCTTCATGGCCTTCGAGACGTTCTGCGGCATCATCGATCAGCTTCCCGATCTTGCCGAACTCCATCTGCAAGGACTGGGCGAACCGCTGATGCACCCGCGTTTCTTCGACATGGTGGCCTATGCGGCGGCGCGGGGCATCCGGGTCTCCACCAACACCAACCTGACGCTGCTGAACGCGCGCCGTGCCGAACTTTGCGTCACCAGCGGCCTCGCCGAATTGCACGCGTCGCTGGACGGGGCCTCGGCCGAGGTGTTCGAGCGCATCCGGGTACGCGCACACTTCAATCGCGTGCTGCGCAACCTGGACCTGCTGATCGGCGCCCGCCGACGCCTCGGCGCCGACACGCCACGCATCCGCGTGATCACGGTCGTCATGCGCCAGAACCTGCACGAACTGCCCGCCCTCGTGCAGCTCGCCCACGCCCATGGCGTCGATACCCTGTTCGTCCAGCATCTGTGCCACGACTTCGGCGAATCTACCCTGCCCGCCCACTACCGGCCGATGCGGGCGTTCGTGCAGGATCAGACCTTGCTGGAGGAGGACCTGGAACGCATCGAACATTACTTTGCAGAGGCGCGCGCCGCCGCCGCGCGACTGGACATCGACCTGCGCCTTCCTCGCGCCCGCCCGCGCCCCCATCCGCCGCACACGCCCGGCCGACGGCGCTGCGACTGGCCCTGGCGCGGCCCTTACATCAGCTACCAGGGCCTGGCCATGCCCTGCTGCATGGTGGCCACTCCTGACCGCATCAACTTCGGTAACATGGCGGAGCGGGGATTTTCGGCTATATGGAATGGAGAGCCGTACGAATCCTTCCGCCACCGGCTTTCCTCGGACGATCCGCCGGCGATATGCGGCTCCTGTGCGGTCTATCACGGGATTTTCTGATCGGAAAACAGCCGTGCCCGATGCCGGCGCCCACGGCGCGACAGCGAACCTCCCCCATCGGCTCGGCGAGCCTCCGCCACGCCGGGTCGCCGTGTTCCGCGCGCTGCAGCTCGGCGACATGCTGTGCGCGGTGCCCGCGCTGCGCGCGCTGCGCGCCGCGCTGCCCGAGGCACGCATCACGCTGCTCGGCCTGCCCTGGGCCGAAAGCTTCGTCGAGCGCTTCGGACACTGTCTGACCGATTTCATCCCCTTTCCCGGCGCCCCCGGCCTGCCGGAACGCACGCCTCGCCCCGGCGAGTTGCGCGCATTCCTGGCCGCTGCCCGGGAGCGGCGCTTCGACCTGGCCCTGCAAATGCACGGCAGCGGCACCCATTCGAATCGCCTCGTCCTGTCGCTGGGCGCGGCCCTGGCCGCCGGTTTTTGCGACGCGACCGATCACTGTCCCGACACGCACTGGTTCATCCCCTATCCACAGCACGAACCGGAAGTACGGCGCATGCTGCGGCTCGTCGAGCACCTCGGCATTCCACCCCGAGGCGAGGAACTGGAGTTCCCCATCCTGACACGGGACAGGCACGACTTCGTGCGCCTCGCGCAGATGGCGCGGCTGCCCGACCCGCCTTACGTCTGCGTCCATCCGGGCGCGCGCGCCCCCGCGCGGTGCTGGCCTCCCGAACGCTTCGCCGCGGTGGCCGACGCGCTCGCGGCCCAGGGCCTGCGCATCGTGCTGACCGGCTCCAGCTCCGAGTCCTGCCTGACCACCACTGTGGCCCATCACATGCGGGCGCCGAGCCTCAATCTCGCCGGGCAGACCACCCTCGGCTCCCTGGCGCTGCTGCTGCGCGGCGCCCATCTGCTGATCTGCAACGACACCGGCATCTCGCATATCGCCGCCGCCCTGCGCGTGCCAAGCGTCGTGATCTACTCCGCCTCGTCCCCACAGCGCTGGGCGCCGCTCGACAGGCAACGCCACCGGGCCGTTTTCCACGCGATCGGGTGCAGGCCGTGCAGCCATGCCGTCTGTCCCATCGGGCATCCGTGCGCGCGCCGGGTCGTTCCGGACGAAGTGACCCGACAGGCCCTGCAGCTCCTGGATCACTATTGCAGGGAGTGAACCCATGCGCCGCCTGCGCGTGCTGACCTGGCACATCCACGGCAGTTATCTCTATTACCTGACGCAGACGCCCGTCGACTTCTATCTGCTCTCCAAGCCCGAGCGCAGTACCGGCTACGCGGGGCGCTGGGGACACTTCCCCTGGGGCGACAACGTGTACGACCTGCCGGTGGACCAGGTTCGCCACACGCAGTTCGACTGCATCCTGTTTCAGGCGCGCTCGCATTATCTGTACGACCAATACCAACTGCTGTCCGCGGCACAACGACGCCTGCCCCGCATCTACCTGGAGCACGATCCGCCCCGCGAGCATCCCGTCTATACGCGCCATCCGGTGGACGACCCCGACATACTGCTGGTGCACGTTACCCATTTCAACGCCCTGATGTGGGACAGCGGCCGCACGCCCACCCGCGTGATCCGGCACGGCGTGATGGTGCCTGACGCTGTCCGTTATACGGGGGAACTTGCGCGCGGCATCGTCGCGATCAACCACCTCCAACAGCGCGGCCGCCGCCTCGGCTACGACATCTACCGCAACACCCGGCGCGCGATTCCGCTGGATCTCGTCGGCATGGGCGCGGAAAACGTGGAGGGAGGCCTCGGCGAAATCCAGCACGACCGCCTGCCCGCCTTCGCAGCGCGCTACCGTTTCTTCTTCAACCCCATCCGCTACACCAGCCTCGGACTCGCCGTGTGCGAGGCGATGGCCATCGGCATGCCGATCGTGGGACTCGCCACCACCGAGATGGCGGTGACGGTGGAGAACGGGGTATCCGGTTACGTCGACACCGATACCGACCAGCTGATCGAACGCATGCGCGCACTGCTGAGCGACCGGGAACACGCACGGCACCTGGGCGAAGGCGCACGGCGCCATGCGCTGGAGCATTTCGACATCGGGAGATTTACGCGGGAATGGGAGGAGGCGTTTCGGATGATGGCCGGATGAAGATGTGCAGTAATTGCAGATTGCACTGGATTCCCCGGTGCCAACCGGACATGAACCTACTCATGGTTAGAGTGAAGTGAATTTTGCTGAGGATTTTTTAGATGCGGGGTTTCGCGCCGTGCAAGGGCAGGACCCCACATCAAAAATCCATCCCGTGGCGCAAGCCACACGTTAAGACGACAGCAGCCCAACAGAAATCACGCCACCTCCACCGCACATCCCGGTTCCCCACCCCGCACCGCCTCCCTTCCGCCGGAAGAACCACTACCGGCCTCCTCCCGCCTCCTCTCATGCTGCAACGCCCACAACTGCGCATACACCCCGTTGCGCGCCAGCAGCTCCCAGTGGCTCCCGGCCTCCACGATGCGGCCCCGCTCCATCACCAGGATCTTGTCCGCATCCACCACCGTGGACAGCCGGTGGGCAATGATCAGCGTGGTGCGGTTCCTGGAGAGGGCGCGCATCTCCTCGCGGATGGCGTTCTCGGAGCGGGAGTCGAGGGCGGAGGTGGCCTCGTCGAAGATCAGGATGGGCGGGTTCTTGAGGATCGCCCGGGCGATGGAGATGCGCTGTTTTTCGCCGCCGGAGAGCTTCAGGCCGCGTTCGCCGACCAGGGTTTCGTACTTGTCGGGCAGCGCCTCCAGGAAGTCGTGGATATGCGCCGCCTTGGCGGCCTGCACGATCTCGGCGCGGGAGGCGCCGATGCGGCCGTAGGCGATGTTGCGTGCGATGGTGTCGTTGAACAGCACCGTGTCCTGGGGCACGATGCCGATGGCTTCGCGCAGGCTGGTTTGCGTGACGTCGCGGATGTCCTGGCCGTCGATCAGGATGCGCCCGCCCGTCACGTCGTAGAAGCGGAACAGCAGCCGCGCCAGCGTCGATTTGCCCGCGCCGCTGCCGCCCACCACCGCCACGGTGCTGCCTGCGGGGACGACGAAGTCCACGTCGTGCAGGATCTGCCGATCGGGCTCGTAGCCGAAATTTACGTGCTCGAAGCGGATCTCGCCCCTTGTCACCACCAGATCCGGCGCCCCCGGACGGTCTTCGATGTCCCGCTTCTCCTTGAGCAGGGCGAACAGTTTTTCGGTATCGGTGAGCGCATCGCGGATCTCGCGGTAGACGAAACCGAGGAAATTCAGCGGCAGGCAGATCTGGATGACGTAGGCGTTCACCAGCACGAGATCGCCGATGGTCATGCTGCCCTGCACGACCCCATGCCCCGCGCACAGCATGACCGCCGCAACACCCAGCGCGATGATGCCGCTCTGGCCGGAGTTCAGGAACGACAGCGAGGTCTGATTGCGCACCGCCGCCTTGGCCCAGACCCGCATGTTGCGATCGTAGCGCCGCGCCTCGTACTGCTCGTTGCCGAAGAACTTCACGGCCTCGAAGTTGATCAGGCTGTCGATGGCGCGCGAGTTGGCCTTGGAATCCATCCGGTTCATGGCGCGACGGTGCACCGTGCGCAGCTCCGTGACGTGCAGCGTGAAGGTTGCGTACAGCGCGAACGTGGCGACGATGATGAGCGAGTAGCGAAGGTCGTAATTGAACAGCAGGACCGCCACCACCATGGCGATTTCCACCAGGGTGGGCACCACGTTGAACAGGGCGAGGCTGAGCAGGAACCCGATGCCGCGGGTGCCGCGCTCCATGTCGCGGGACAGGCCGCCGGTCCGCCGCATCAGATGAAACCGGGGCGACAGCTCGTGCAGATGGCTGAACACGCGCAACGCGATATTGCGGATGGTGTTCTGGGTCACCCGGGCGAACAAGGCATCGCGCAGCTCACTGAACAGGCCGCTGGCGAACCGCAGCAGCGCATACCCGATCAGCAGGAAGACCGGCAGCGTGAGCGCCGCCTGCGGCTGGCTCAGCGCATCGACGATGTGCTTGAGTGCGATCGGGACGGCGACGTTGCTGAGCTTGGCCAGGATCAGCAGCACGATGGCGATGGCGACCCGGTAAGGATACTCCATCAGGTACGGCAGCAGCATGCGCAGCACCCCCCAATGACTCTGGCGGGGCGGCGACTCGTGACGGGAAGGTTTCTGCATGATTCGCTCGAAAGATTGCCGGACTTGCAATCCCTGCCGTTCACACGGCATCCGCCTCCCGCGGATACCCATACTCGGCCGGTGGAGGTTACCGAGCGCGGTTCTCCGCGCCGGTGACGCAGGTCTCAATTCCGGCGCGCGCATAACGGCAAGTAGGCGAGATTCGGTGTTTGGAGCTCCGTCTACGCAAGGCGGCGTCTGCCATCCCTTCACGCCCACAGAGGGAAACCGGGCACTGTAGCCGATGCCGGCGGGCGGCTTGCGCTCCGCCACACCACCGTCCAAGCTCTCTACACGGACTGCGCTGCACGAAACTTCATGGGACCGGATGCCGACATGGACGGTACCTTCGATCCAGCGGTCATCGGCTCGGGGGAGATTATCGGGCCGCTACAATCGGTGCGCTACGCAGCCCGCGGACCGCCATCGTGGAACGTATGGAATGGGGCGGCTGCCGTCTCAACCGCGGCAGTGTATCCAAGAAGGACAAGTATCACACCGCCCGCCTGATCGCCCCACGGCGCCATTTCGCCGGGCGCGGCATACAAGGCGGGCTGACCGGCAGCTTGGCGGAGCGGATATTTGTTGCATGACAAATTCGCCCCAGGGCTGCGCCGTTACAGTATGATCCGTCACGAACCGGCACCATCGCCCCGCACGAGCAGGAATCGCAGATGCAACGCCATGACGGACTGCAGGCCCTGAGCCGCGACCATCACCTTGCCCTCGTCTATGCCAAACGGCTGCAGAGCTACCGGCAGGCCGCGCCATCCTGGCTGGAACAGAACTGGATGGCCGTGCGGCCGTGCCTGCAAGGCTTCTGGGAAAACGCGCTGGCCGGGCATTTCGCCGCCGAGGAGGGGCATCTGCCCTGGGACCGGATCGCGCCGGCCTGGCGGGAACGGTTGCTGCGGGAGCACGCGCTGATCGCGCGGCTCTGGCGCGAAGTAACCGAAGCGGAATCGGCGCCTCTGGAGAGGCTCGTGGAGCTGGGCACCGCGCTGTACGACCATGTGCGCTGGGAGGAGCGCGAACTCTTTCCCGCCATTGAAAGGGCTACCCCGCAAGCGGAACTGGACCTGCTGGAAGCGCGGCTGGCGCATCTGCCCGCGCCCGATCCGCGCTGGCTGCCTCCCAAGGCGGAAACCTCCGGCGCAACGGAGGGTGGGCATCGGCCACTGAAAACGCCTTAGCGACCGGCGAACGGTGGACCGTACCCACCGGCACTACGCTACTGAAGGCGGTCAGGCGCCGGCGATGGTCATGCTCTCGACGAGCCAGGAGCCGGTGCGGATGCTGCTCCGCGTATCCACATCGTTCCCCACCGCCACCACCTGCCGGAACATGTCGCGCAGGTTGCCGGCTATGGTGATTTCCTCCACCGGGTACCGGATCTCGCCGTTCTCCACCCAGAACCCGGCGGCGCCACGCGAATAATCGCCGGTCACGATGCTCACGCCCTGCCCCATCAGCTCCGTCACCAGCAGGCCCGTCCCCATCTCGCGCAACAACCCCGAGAAATCCAGCGTACCCGGTTCGACCGTGAGGTTGTGCACCCCGCCCGCATTGCCCGTGGTCTGCATCCCGAGCCGGCGCGCCGCGTAACTGTCCAGCACATAGCCCTCCAGCCGGCCGTCCCGCACCACGTCGCGCGCCTGCGTCGCCACCCCCTCGTTGTCGAACGGGGCGCTGCCCAGGGCGCGCTTGAGATGCGGCTGCTCATGGATGCGCAGGTACGGCGGAAACACCTGTTTGCCCAGATGATCCAGCAGGAACGAGGCCTTGCGGTACAGGCTGGCCCCGCGGATGGCCCCCACGAAGTGCCCCAGCAGGCCGCGCGCCAACTCCGGCACGAACAGGACCGGCGCTTTGCACGTGGCGAGCTTGCGCCCGCCCAGGCGCCGCACGGTACGCTCCGCCGCGCGCCGGCCCACGGCCGCGGGGCTTTCGAGCCCGGCATGTTCGCGCGCCACGCTGTACCAGTAGTCGCGCTGCATGCGGTCACCCTGCCGGGCCACCACCGTGCAACTGATGCTGTGGCGCGTGCTGGGATAGCCGCCGATGAAGCCGTTGCTGTTGCCGTAGACCCGCAGGCTGCGGTGCGTGGCAACACTGGCCCCCTCGGAATTGGTGATGCGCGCATCCGCTGCCCGCGCCGTGTCTTCGCACTCCCGCGCCAGCTCGATCGCCCGCTCGGCGGTGATGTTCCAGGGATGATCCAGCTCCAGATCGGGAATCTCCCGGGCCAGGCGCTCCGGGTCCGCCAGGCCCGCGCACGCGTCTTCCGCCGTGTAGCGCGCGATGCCGCAGGCCGCGCGCACCGTTTCGCGCACCGCCGCGGGACTGATGTCCGAAGTGCTGGCCGAGCCTTTGCGCTGGCCGAAATACACGGTCACTCCAAGCCCTCGGGCGCGGTGATACTCCAGGGTCTCCACCTCCCCCAGGCGCACCGTCACCGACAGCCCCACATCGAAACTCACCCCCGCCTCGGCGGCGCTCGCCCCCTGCACCTGCGCCTCGGCGAGGATCTCGCGCACCAGCGCCTCCAGGCGCGTTTTGTCCGGCAATGATTCGGGATTTGCGATATCCGACATGAACCTGCTCCTCTGTGAAGACTGGGATTCTACAGGGCATCGACCGCTAACGGCGACTCCGCCGCGCCTCAATTCGCGCGCAGGTGACGGCGGCGGGTGCGCCGCTCGTAGAGCGCGAAACCGAGCGGCCCTACGGCCGCACCCAGGCCGAGGCTGGCGAAGGCAAGGCCCCAGGCGATCGGATTGGCGCCGCCCCCTGCGCTGTCGAGCACGGCACCGAACACCAGCGGGGCAACGAACCCTGCGCCGAATCCCATGAACGAGTGCAACGCCATAGCCGCGCCGCGCCGCTGCGGGTCGGCGGCGGCGATCAGGCCGGCGGTGAGCGCTGCCGAATCGCCCATCACCAACAGAAAGTAGACGCTCACCAGCGCGAACACGACGAGCCACGGCAACGGGGCGGCAAAACCGACCACGAGCGCCATCAAGGCCGAGCCCCGCATGATGTGCGCAATGGTGCGGCGCCGGCCGCCGCGACCCGCAAGTTCGTTGCCCAGGATGCTGGCGATGGGGCCGAGCAGGTTGATGACGGCCGCCGCGGCGGCGGCACTCCATACATGGCTCGCGTCGGTTGCCTGCAGGCTCGCGCTGAAGGCGAGGAAGGCGACCAGCCACGATCGCAGTCCGAACAACTCCCAACAGTGCGCGGCGTAGCCCACGATGTAGCTTGTGGCCGCGCCGTTGCGCAGGACCGGGCGAAAATCGAGCCAGGGTTGCCGCCGGACGGCGCGGGTCGGCGCGGGCGGGAGCACCAGGATGACCAGCACGCCCGCGAGGGCCGGCCCCAGGGCGAGCAGCATGAATGCGGCCTGCCATCCCAATGCCGCCGCAACGGCGCCGGTGAGCAGCAGCGAGGCGCTGGTGCCCAGCCCGAAGCTCGATGTGTAGAAGGCGATGTAGCGGTTACGCCGCCGCCCTTCGATATGGTCCGAGAGGATCCGCAGACCAGGCATGTACGTGCCGGCAAGCCCCGCCCCCGCCAGCACCTGAAACAGGACGGCACTGGCCGCCCCCCGCGCGAACAGCCCGAAGCCGAGGGCGCCGACGGCCGCCAGGAGCGTCGCGAAGAGATAGACGCGGCGGGCGTCGATCCGGTCGGTGATGCTGGTGAGGATCGGCACCGCCACCATGTAGCCGGCGAAGTAGCTGCCGCTGATCAGCCCGGCGGCCGAGTTGCTGATGGACCATGCATCGCGCAGCGTCGGCAGTAGCGCCGGGTAGGCCACCGACGAGGTCATGCTCAGGATCTCGGCGATACACAGCAGCGCCGTGACGCGGACGGGCGACAGCGGATGCAGGGCAGCGGACGATGATCCTGACGGGCGCATTCGGGGCGTGGGCAGAGTGACGGACACGCCCTAAATGTAGGCCGGGGAAGCGGTCTTCGCCCGCCTGCGGATCGCCCTCCGACGCGCGGAGTGGAACCGGCGGCGCCGATCGTCGCCAAATCCCGGGGAGAAAGGGATGGCTCAGCGAGAGGTGCGCAAAGGAGCGCAGAGGGTCCGGGCTGGTCGGCACACCGTCAGTCAAGCCGAACGTGGGGACTGGGCCGGGCGGATCGTCGTCCTGGCGCCGCGCTTCGGGCCTGGTGTCACCCGGTCCGCGTCCCGCCCACGGTCAGGCCGTCCACCCGCAGGGTGGGCTGGCCCACGCCCACCGGCACGCTCTGCCCTTCCTTGCCACAGGTGCCCACGCCGTTGTCGAGGCGCAGGTCGTTGCCCACCATGGTGACGCGGGTGAGCACCTCGGGGCCGCTGCCGATCAGAGTGGCGCCCTTCACCGGCCGCGTGACCTTGCCGTTCTCGATGAGGTAGGCCTCGCTCGCGGAGAACACGAACTTGCCCGAGGTGATGTCCACCTGGCCGCCGCCGAAGTTCACCGCGTACAGCCCGCGCTCCACCGAGGCGATGATCTCTTCCGGGCTGTGCGCGCCGGCCAGCATGTAGGTGTTGGTCATGCGCGGCATGGGCAGATGGGCGTAGGATTCGCGCCGCCCGTTGCCGGTGGAGACGGTGCCCATGAGGCGGGCATTGAGCTTGTCCTGCATGTAGCCCTTGAGGATGCCCCTCTCGATCAGCACGGTGCACTGGGTTGGGGTGCCTTCGTCGTCGATGTTGAGGGAACCACGGCGCCCGGCGAGGGTGCCGTCGTCCACCACCGTGCAGAGCTCGGAGGCCACCCGCTCCCCGATGCGCCCGGCGAAGGCCGAGGTCCCCTTGCGGTTGAAATCGCCCTCCAGGCCGTGACCAATGGCCTCGTGCAGCAGCACGCCGGGCCAGCCCGGCCCGAGCACCACGGTCATGGTACCCGCCGGCGCCTCCTCGGCTTCGAGGTTGACCAGCGCCTGGCGCACCGCCTCCCGGGCGTAGCCCAAGGCCCGCTCATCTTCCAGGAAGAATTCGTATCCGGCCCGGCCGCCGCCGCCCGCCGAGCCCTGCTCGCGCCGCCCGTTGCGCTCGGCGATCACGCTCACGTTCATGCGCACCAGCGGGCGCACGTCGGCGGCCAGGGTGCCGTCGCTCGCCGCCACCAGCACGATGCTGTGGCTCGCAGCCAGGCTCACGATCACCTGGCTGACGCACGGGTCCAGCCGCCGCGCCTCGACATCCACCGCGTGAAGCAGGCGTACCTTCTCCTCCTCGCTCAGGGATTCCACCGGATCGATGGGCAGATACAGGCTGTGCCCGGCGCTCGCCCGCCAGGCCTGGATGGCGCCCTGCCGGCCCGACCGGGCGATGGCGCGCGCCGCCTGGGACGACTGCAACAGGGCCGGCAATACGATCTCGTCGGAGTAGGCGAAGCCGGTCTTCTCGCCGCTGATGGCGCGCACACCGACGCCCTGGTCGATGCTGTGCGAGCCCTGCTTGACGATGCCGTCCTCCAGCACCCAGGACTCGTGGCGGCTCGCCTGGAAGTAAAGGTCCGCCGCATCCACGGCATGCCCCATCAGGTGCTCCAGCACCCGCGCGAGGTCTTTCTGCTCCAGGCCGGCCGGAGCGAGAATCGCCTTGTGCGCAAAATCCAGTGCGGTACTCATTGCCTATCCGGCACTCAGGCCACCCGGCAGCGCAAGCGGCGATGGTCAACGGACGGGAAGGTGCGGCGGATGTTGGCCAGCCGCTTCAGATCGATCGAGGCGGCAACCACGCCCGAACCGCGCGGAAGGCGGTCCAGCACCACCCCCCAGGGATCGACGATCATGCTGTCGCCGTGGGTTTCCCGGCCGTTCACGTGATAACCGCCCTGGGCCGCCGCGATGACGTAACAGAGGTTTTCCACGGCACGCGCCCGCACCAGGATGTCCCAGTGCGCACGGCCGGTGATGGCGGTGAACGCCGCCGGCATGGCGACGATCTCCATCCCTTGGTCCAGCATCTGCCGAAAGAGTTCGGGGAAGCGCAGGTCATAGCAGACCACGAGCCCCAGGCGGCCGAAGGGCGTATCCACCACCACCACCTCGGAGCCGGGCTCGATGGTTTCAGATTCGACATAGTTCTCGCCCGTCTCCGGCAGATGGACGTCGAAGAGGTGGATCTTGTCGTAGCGCGCGACGCGGTTGCCCCGATCGTCGAACAACAGGCAGGCGGCGCGCACCTTACCCGGATCCTGCGCCACCATGGGCACGGTACCGCCCACCAGCCAGACGCCGTGACGGGCGGCCGCCTGGGCCAGGAAACTTTGGATAGGTCCCTCCCCGTCCCGCTCCCGCACCGCCACCTTGTCCTGTTCCGACATGCCCATGAGGGCGAAGTTTTCCGGCAGCACCACCAGCCGGGCGCCGGTCGCCGCCGCCTGGCCGATGAGCCGGTCTGCCTCCAGCAGGTTTGCGTTTATGTTTGGTCCGGATGCCATCTGGATGGCGGCGACAGCGATCATGAACTCGAAACTCCTCCGCGTACTTCCAAATAAACGGCGTCCTCGCGCGGACTATCCGCCGCGATTCCGATATCCTCGGACGACACCCCCAAGGCAACCAGCCACGCCCTCAATTCCTGCGCCCACAGGATGCCTTCCTCACCCGCCGGGTGTCGAATAACGAGATGACCGCGCGGAAGCTGCTTGAGCCGTTGCACGGCGGCCACAAGCGGTTCCAACGTCGACAGAGCATCACCCTGCCGGGGCCGGGCCCATTGCTCGGCCGTTATCAGCAGTTCCTGTTCGACACCAAGGGAAAACCAAGGAAAGAAAAGAGCAGCGAACAGCAGAAGCCTTTTCATAAAACTCAGCATAACATCAAAACCGGCATCCAGGACAAATCAGCGCTCGGGTGAGGGCCAGTCTTCGGCGGCCAGTTGGACACGCTCGACGACCGGCTCGTCCCAGGACCCGGTGACGGTATATTGCACCCGGGCCGCCTGGTTGATCTGGGTGCGGAACAGCTTTTCCACGAGCATCAGGGCAACACCTACCCCGGGCCCTCCAGCCAGGGCCCCGGCCAGGGGCAGGCTGCTCCCGACACGCGGGACCACGGTCACTACCTGATCGTAATCCCGGGTGCCCAGCCCCGTACGCCCCATCACCTCGACATAGGCCGCGGGACCGTCCATGTACAGATCGTGGGTATAGGCGTCCCCGTCGACGATGCGGAAATGACCTTCGATCCGGTCGAAGGCGAAGCCCTTGCCGAGCAGATCCCTGAAATCCAGGCTCAGACGCCGCGGCAGGGCGTGCAGGCTGAACAGGCCGAATACCCGGCCCATGCCGGGATTCACCTCCAGCAACTGGCCTTTGCCGATCCTCATGTACAACTGCCCGTCCAGGCGCGCCAGATCGAACTGGGCCGGCGCCCCTGGCCAGTTGGCGCTGATCTCCATACGGCCCGGGCCGGGACCGTCCACGGCGGCGGCATAGCCCAGCAGCCGCATCGCCTGGGCCAAGTCGGTGCTATCCAGCGTGATCGCGAAGCTGGACGACTGCCGGCCCTGGATCGACGTCCAGTCCCCGTGCGCCACGATCCGCAACGCGGGCGACTGCAACAGGAGCTGCTCCAGGCGGGTTCCGTCCGGCCGGGGCGACATTTTCAGCTCCAGGGCGCCGAGGTCCGATCCTTGATACACCAGACGCTTGCTGGTGACTTGCAAGGGGGGGAGATGTCTGGGATCCGCGCCGCCACCATCACCCGCCTCCGTTCGCGCCGCGCGCAGGTACAGGTGCTCGAAGTCCATGGTTACCGTAGTGCCGCCCGCCGGCCGGTAAGGCACGCGGATGACGCCCGTTGCGTCCGCCCCTTCCACCCGGATCCCCCACGCGGCGGCGTCCCGTTGGGCGACCACCTTCAGGTCTTCGAACGTCCGGCCGAAGCTCTCCAGCCGCCCGATATCGAGCTGCAGAAGGCTCAATTGCCCCGCCAGGGCCGCGCCCTGACCCGCAGCGTCCGGCCTGGCCAGCCAGCCCCGCCAGGCATCCAGGGGCAGATATTCCAGGCGGCCGGTGATCCGCAGTCCGGGGGCGCGCGGCAGCTCCGGCTCGCCTCCCCCGAGGCGCAATTCACCGCGCTGCAGCGCCATGCCGCCAGCGCCCCGCCGCACCTCCAGCACGCCGGCCAGTGATTCACCGTAACGGATGGAGATCACCCGCGCTTCGGCGGCCGTCAACGGCATGCGGATGGTCAGTTCCCGGGGCTGCCCCTGCGGCTTGGCCAGCGGTGCCGGCAGCGGGATGGCGAGGCCCGCGAGATCCGAGCGCAGAACCAGATTCACCGCCGCATTGCGCCACCCTTCGGCGCCAGCCGGCACCCGCAGCCGGGCCTCCCAGGCGGCGCTCCCCCGCAGGCCGGCGGGCAGGCCAATCTGAAACTGCTTGGCCAAGGCCAACAGGTCGGGGCCGGCGATCGTGATATCCGTGGCCGGACGCCCCCGGGCCGCCCCTGCGTCGATGGTATCGACCCGAACACGGATCTTCTGCCCGAACAGGCGGGCGGTCAGGGCCTGCGCCGCGAGCCCGGTGTCGCTGAACCGCAGCGGCCCGTTCACCTGTGTGAACGTGACGTCCCAACGGTCCGCGGCAAGTGTCGCATCGCGAAAGTCCACCTTGCCCGCGATCCGGTGTTTACCGCCTTTGCGCAGGTCCAGGGCGAGGTCGAGATCCAGCAGCGCATTGCCCCCCGCGCGGACCCCTTCCAGATACCCCCCGTACTGCGCGGCCAACGGACCTTCCCTGAGAACCCGCAGCATATCGGACACCGGCCCGCGCACCTGCCCGTCGATCCCCAGCCGGGCGCGGTGCAGATCCGGGATCACCGCCTCGGCCCGCAGCAGGTCCGCGTTGTAGAGCTTGCCGCCCACGGCCTGGATGGCCATGGAGCGGCCGCTGAACACGACTTCCGCCTCAAGTTCCTCAAGCCGCGGCCAGCCCTCCTCGTAATCCAGCACGGCATCCGCGACGGCGAACCGCACCTCGAACTTGCCCGTCCCTCCGTCGAAGGGGAAGTCCTGCGGATGCCCGTGGAACAACAGGGTTCCCGAAGTCACACGCCCGCTCACCAGCGCCCGGTCGAGCCACTTGACCACCTCCGGCGGCATGATGCCGACGGGCAGGTAGCGGTAGGCGTGGGAGGCGTCGCCTTCCTGGAAAGCCGTCTGCATGTCCAGGAAGGGCCGCCCCCCGTCATGGGGAATGGTGAGGGCCATGCGGCTGCGCGTCTTGATGTCAGCGTTGTCCGCCGCCAGCTCGTCGGTGTACAGGCGCCAGCCTTCCTGGCCGCGCTCCCATCCGAGCCTGCCGTACACCCGTGCCGCCTCGATCGCGTGGCGGAACAGGTAGGCCAGCTCGACGCGCACCATGCGGCTGTCGAACATGATGTTGCCGGACGCCTCGTCCGCCTCCAGCGTCCCGCTCAGGCCGCTCACCGCCGGAAACTTCCCCCAGCCGTACCCCCCGACCTGCATGAACCGGGTCCGCACCGCAAATGCGGGCGCTTCGTCTTCGCCCCGGCTCTGGTAGGCAAGGTCCAGATCCCGCAGCTCGCCATACGGCCGCACTTCCGCCAGAATCTCGCGCAACGGCTCCTGGGCAAAGGGCTGCACCAGCGCCACGGCGTCCTCGACGGCGACATAATCGGCCTGCACCCGGGCGGACCCCAGCCGCCCCTCGGCATCGGTCACCGCCGCAACGCTCACCCGGCTCTCCGGCCAGCTCCGCGCGCCCCGCCTCACGACGCAGCGGGTGACGTCGAGCCGCCAGCCGGACGCCTCCCGAGCCCACAGCACCTGCCCCTGAATCTGATCCACGGCGACGGGGGCGTCACCGCTGGAAGCGACCGCCAGGTTGCGGATACCGACGGTGCCTTGCACCTTGACGGGCTGCGCCTCCCGCCAGTCGGTCCACAGCTCGAAATCGGCGGCGCCCGCCATGTGCGCCCCCCCAGGCAAGGCAACGGGCCAGCCCTCCAGCGGAACGTCGGCGCCGACCGCATACAGCTTGCCGACCCAGCCCGCCGGCGCCGCGAGATCGCCCTCGAACTCGAAGACGAACTCGAACCGGCGCTCCTGCCGCGCGGGGAAATTCACCTTGCCGTGCAGCCGATGGCGCGCCCCCTCGTTGTCCAGGACGAGGGCGACGTCGGGGAAACGCAACGGTGGCGCGCCGGTCTGGCGGTCGTGCCACACGATCTCGCTATCCAGCAGGCCCAGCCGCTCCATCCCGAGCAGCCAGCCCGAGGCCCCGGCCGCGTCCCCGCGGGATGCGGTGGTATCCGCCAGATCCACCCCTTGCAGGACCAGGCTGCCGTCCGCGCGGCGCTCGATGGTCAGGCGCGCCCCGACCACCTGCAGGCTGTCAGGCCGGATCTGGGCGGTACGCAGGATGTCGAGCAGACTGATGCCGAGCCGGAGCTCGTCGAGTTCAAGCACGGTCCGCACGCCCTGGCGATCCAGCAGCCGCACCTCCTGCAGCTTGAGCACCGGCCCCAACCCCTGCCAGGCCGCGTCGATGGTCCCGATCCGCACCGGCTGACGGAGCTGGATACTGGCCCACGCCTCCACGTCGCCGCGATATCGATCCGCGAAGGGAAGCAGCAGCCGGGCCAGGCTGAGCAGCACCGCCGCCAGCACCACGAGGGCGGCGAAGGCGTACCAGCAGCCAAGCGCCAGGCGCTGAAGGAAACGAACCATGGAATCCGATCGCTTCACGGCTGGGACGACCTAACGCATGGGACTCCAACAGGAGAATCTCGGAAATTCATGGAAAAACAGCATTCTTCTCACCGCGCGGACAGGCGGCCGCGGATCTTTCGCACGACAGATCCATTGTCACACGAAGCCGTTCCACTACATGAGCACCACGTCATACTGTTCCTGCGTGTACTGGGTTTCCACCTGGAACTTGATGTGCTTGCCGATGAATTCCTCCAGCTCGGCCAGGCTGGTGGACTCCTCGTCCAGCAGCAGATCCACCACCTCCTGCGACGCCAGCACCAACAGTTTCTGCGCCTCGAACTGGCGCGCCTCGCGCAGGATCTCGCGGAATATCTCGTAGCACACCGTCTCCGGCGTCTTCAGCGAGCCGCGTCCGCCGCAGGTGGGGCAGGGCGCGCAGAGCACGTGTTCCAGGCTCTCGCGGGTGCGCTTGCGGGTCATCTCCACCAGCCCCAGGGCCGATACCTGACTGATGGTGCTCTTGGCGTGGTCCTTCTCCAGACTCTTTTCCAGCGCCTTCAGCACCTGGTGCTTGTGCTCCTCCTTGGACATGTCGATGAAGTCGATGATGATGATACCGCCCAGGTTGCGCAGGCGTAGCTGGCGGGCGATGGCCTGGGCGGCCTCCAGATTGGTCTTGAAGATGGTTTCCTCCAGGTTCCGATGCCCCACGTACGCGCCCGTGTTCACGTCGATGGTGGTCATGGCCTCGGTCTGGTCGATGATGAGATAGCCGCCGGACTTGAGCTGCACCTTGCGTTCCAGCGCCTTCTGGATCTCGTCCTCCACGCCGTAGAGGTCGAAGATGGGCCGCCCGCCCGGATAGTACTCGATACGCGGCGCCATCTCGGGGATGAACTTCTGGGCAAACCGCAGCAGCTTCTGGTAGGTCTCGCGGGAATCCACCCGCACCTTCTCCACATCCGCTCCCACGAAGTCGCGCAGGGTGCGCAGCACCAGGGGCAGGTCTTCGTGGACGATGTTGCCGACACCGACCGCGTTCGCGCGCTCCCGGATCGATGCCCACAGCTTGTCCAGGAACAGCATGTCCGCGTGCAAGGCCTCGGCCGTCACCCCTTCCGCCGCGGTGCGTACGATATAGCCGTACTCCCCTCCGACTTCCGCCACCAGCGCCGCGACGATGTCTTTCAAGCGCTGGCGCTCGGCTTCGTCCTCGATCTTCTGCGACACGCCGATGTTGTCGTTGTCCGGCATCAACACCAGGTAGCGTGACGGGATGGTGATGTAGGTGGTGAGGCGCGCGCCCTTGCTGCCCAGAGGATCCTTGATCACCTGCACCAGGATTTCCTGGCCTTCGCGCACCAGTTCCGTGATGACCGGCTCGGTCTTCCGTTTCTCGACCGGCCGCCCGTCCACGTGCAGGGTCGCGATGTCCGAGGCATGGAGGAAGGCCGCTCGGTCCAGACCTATGTCCACGAACGCCGCCTGCATGCCGGGCAGCACGCGGCTGACGCGGCCTTTGTAGATGTTCCCCACCAGCCCGCACCGGCGCGCGCGCTCGATGAACACCTCCTGCAGAACCCCGTTCTCCACGACCGCCACCCGCGTTTCGCGCGGCGTGACGTTCATGAGGATCTCTTCGCTCATGGCCTGTTCTACGATGATTCGGTCTTCCGGACTAACCATAAAAGTTATATAGATTATTGGGTTGTGATTTGCGTACCGTGGGATTACGGGGCACGCCCCGTTCCGGCCGCGCTTCAGTCCAGGGCGAGGACAGGAATCCTGAAATCGCGCAACAACTCGGCGGTTTCATACAGCGGCAGCCCCATCACCCCCGAATAGCTGCCCTCCAGGCGTGAAATGAAAACCGCCGCGCGCCCCTGCACGGCGTAGGCCCCGGCCTTGTCCACGGGCTCGCCCGTGGCCCAATACGCCTCCCGTTCCGCGGCGCTCAGCTCGCGGAAGGTGACGGTACTGACGTTCAGGCGCGACAGCTCCCGTCCCCCCTCCCCCACGACGGCGACGCCGGTCAGCACCTGATGGCTGCACCCGGACAACCGCGCCAGCATGGCGAGGCCGTGCGCCCGGTCGCGCGGCTTGCCCAGGACCTCTCCGTCGATCACCACCGCCGTATCGGCCCCCAGCACGGGCCGCCGCGCTTGCGGTTCCAGCATACGCCAGCCGGCCCGCGCCTTCTCCAGCGCCACCCGCAGAACGTACATCTCGGGCGCTTCGCCGACGTGCTGCCGCTCGTCGAGATCAACGCTCAAAAGCCGATGGGAGATGCCGATCTGCTCCAGCAGCTCGCGCCGGCGCGGGGAGGCGGAGGCAAGATAGATGAAGGCTTCGCTCATGTTCAGGCCCGATGGTAAGGGTGGTTCTGCAACACGCTCCAGGCCCGGTAAAGCTGCTCCGCCACGACGATGCGGACCAGGGGGTGCGGCAGGGTCAGCCGGGAGAGCGACCAGACCTGTGCGGCGCGGCTGCGGCAGGCCGGCGCCAGGCCGTCCGGGCCGCCCACCAGGAGCGCCACGTCGCGTCCGCCCTGCAGCCAATTCCGCAGTTGCCCGGCAAGCTCCAGGGTGGACCACTCGCGGCCCCGCTCGTCCAGGGCCACTATCAGGGCCCCCTTGGGCAGGGCCGCCAGCATCCGTTCTCCCTCCTCCTGAATCGCGCGGGCCGGATCGGAACTCTTGCTGCGCCGGCCCGGCGCGATTTCGATGAGCCGCAGGGCGCATTCCGGCGGCAGACGCCTGGCGTATTCCGCATAACCTTGCTGCACCCAGGCCGGCATGCGCTCGCCGACGGCGATCAGGTGGATGTTCATGTCGGGCCGCTCGTTACGGACGCCATTCGAACCGGGTGCGCGCATCCCGCCGGCCGGCGATGCCAACGCAGGGACGCAAAGACACAAAGGATGCTCATGAGCGAAATACCGGTTCTCGGTTCTTTGAAAACGCCGAACAAGCTGTCATCGCGGGCGCGGCGAGCAATCTTTTCGCTGCAGCCGCCCGAACCGGAGTGGCACAAGATTTCTCCCCGCGATCGAAATGTCCGGAAGAGACAAACAGCGTTTCCCTATCCCCTCTTTGCGCCTTTTGAGCTTCTCCTTCAACTGCCCGCCGACAACTGCTGCACCTGCGCCGCCCGGTCTTCCACCGACCAGAGTTTTTCCAGATTGTAGAAATCCCGCACCTGCGGCAGCATGACATGGACCACCACGTCGCCCAGGTCCACCAGCACCCATTCGCCCTCTCTCTCCCCCTCCACACCGAGCGGGCGGACGCCGGACTCCTTGGCCTTTTCGACCACGTTGTCGGCCAACGCCTTGACGTGGCGGTCGGAGTTGCCGCTGGCGATCACCATGATGTCCGTGACGGAGGTCTTGCCGCGCACGTCCAGCACCTTGACGTCCACCGCCTTCAGGTCATCCAGCGCCGCGACCGCGATCTCTTTCAATTGCTCAGCTTGCATGCAGGGTTCCCCTGGTTGGCGTCAATCGCCCTATAGTACGGACCATCCGGGGCGAGACAACCCCTTCGGCCCGAGCTTGTCATCGATAGATCCCCTCGGTCCGGATCATCTCCCACACCGGGTCCGGCACCAGGTAACGCGGGCTCTTGCCCTGCCGTATCTCTTCCCGGATGCGCGAAGCGGCGATGTCGAGCTGCGTCACCGGCCAGACCAGAATGCAGCCCGCGCTCTGGGCGCGCAATGGGGCCGGGGTGTTCACCCATCGCGCCCGCAGGAGGTCCGCCAGCACCCCGTCCGCGGGAGCGTTCCACCCGGGCCGATCCATGACCACCACGTGGGCGAGCTCGATGAGTTCGGTCCAGCGGCGCCAGGTGGGAAATCCGAGAAAGGCGTCCGCGCCGACGATCAGGCACAGGGGCGTGTCTCCGAACTCGTCCCGCAGCGAATGCAGGGTATCCACGGTGTAGGAAGGGCCGGCGCGCCGCAGTTCCCGCTCGTCGACAACGAAGCCCGGCTGGCCGCGCACCGCCGCCCGCAACATGGCCAGGCGCTGCTCCGGGGTGGCGCCGGGCGTACCGCGGTGCGGGGGGATGCGGCTGGGGATCAGGCGCAGTTCCGAAAGCTCCAGATCCTGGAGCAGTTCGAGGGCTGCGCGGAGGTGGCCATGGTGGACCGGATCGAAGGTGCCGCCGAAGATGCCGATCATATACGGAAGTGACAAGTGGCAAGTAGCAAGCCAGCCTTAGGGTTTCCTTGTAACTTGTTACTTGTCACTGGAGCCTCTGGTAACTTGCCACCTGTTGCTTGCCCCCTTGTCACTACTTACGCACATGCCCGTCGCCGAGGACGACGAACTTCTGCGTGGTCAGGCCCTCCAGCCCCACGGGGCCGCGCGCGTGGAGCTTATCGGTGCTGATGCCGATCTCGGCGCCCAGCCCGTACTCGAAGCCGTCGGCGAAGCGGGTGGAGGCGTTCACCATCACGGAGCTGGAATCCACCTCGCGCAGGAAGCGCCGCGCGCGGGTGATGTCTTCGGTCACGATGGATTCGGTGTGATGCGAGCCGTAGGCGGCGATGTGCTCCATGGCGGCGTCCATGTCGGCCACGACGCGGATCGCCAGGATGGGCCCTAGATATTCGGCGGACCAATCCTCCTCGGTGGCCTCCTTGGCGTCCGGCAGGATGGCCCGGGTGCGGGGGCAGCCGCGCAGTTCCACGCCCGCCTGGCGGTACAGCCCGGCCAGCCGCGGCAGGATGCGCTCGGCGATGCCTTCCGCCACCAGCAGCGTCTCCATGGTATTGCAGGTGCCGTAGCGCTGGCACTTGGCGTTGAACGCCACCGCCTCCGCCTTTTCCAGGTCCGCCCGATCGTCGATGTAGACATGGCAGACGCCATCCAGGTGCTTGATCACCGGCACCAGTGCCTCGTTGCTGATGCGCTCGATCAGCCCCTTGCCGCCGCGCGGCACGATCACGTCCACGTAGTCCTTCATGCGGATCAGAATCCCCACGGCCGCGCGATCCGTAGTATCGATGACCTGCACCGCGTCGGCGGGCAGTCCCGCCTGCAGCAGCCCTGCCCGCACGCAGGCCGCGATGGCGCGGTTGGAATGGAGCGATTCGGAGCCGCCGCGCAGGATGGCGGCGTTGCCCGACTTGAGACACAGGGCGGCGGCATCCGCCGTGACGTTGGGGCGGGATTCGTAAATGATGCCGATCACGCCCAGGGGCACGCGCATGCGGCCCACCTGGATGCCCGAGGGACGGTAATTGAGGTCCGAGATCTGCCCCACGGGATCGGGCAGGGTGGCCACTTGGCGCAGCCCCTCCGCCATGGCCTCGATGCGGGCGGGGGTGAGTTCCAGCCGGTCCAGCATGGCCGCGTCCAGCCCCTTCTCCCTGCCGGCCGCGAGATCCTTGCCGTTGGCGGCGATCAGCTCCTCCCGGGAGCGCTCAATGGCATCGGCAATAGCCAGCAGCGCCGCATCCTTGGCTGCCGTCTCCGCGCGCGCCATGGCGCGTGCCGCCGCACGCGCGCGCCGGCCCACATCCAGCATGTACTCTTCCAGTTGCGAATTCGCCGCTTCGGCTTGTGCACTCATTTTCCGTACCCGTACTTACAAATTTTGGTTCATCAGCGAATCATACCGTCCGAGGAAACAGCTTCAACGCAAAGACAAGAAGGCCTTGGACTGCGCGGGTTGGACTTCTCCGGCTCCGCCACGCTACTCGCTCCGTACGGCAACCTGCCCGGACTGTCGTAATTTTCTCAATAAATTCTTTGCGTCTTTGCGCCTTTGCGTTAAAAGCCCCGCGATCTCCCCCGCCGGAAACTCAGCCCCCTTGCAACGGCTTCGGCAAAGGAACATGCGCCCCGGCGATCCGCATACTCAAGTGTAACAATTCGTCCCAGGGCCTGCCGGGGGCGGCGCCTTTGATGATCCGATCCACGCGAGCGCACTGGCGCAGCAGGGCCTGCCAGCGGGCTGCGTTGTGCCGCTTCAGCCCGGCGCGCACCAGCGGCTTGCGCCGCTCCCACACGCGGTGCTTGGCAAGCAGGGCATCGACCGCCCCGCCCTTTGAAACCTCAAAGGCCATCGCTGCCAGACTGCGCGCCTCGCGGGCGAGCGCCCACAGCACGAGCACGGGGTCCGTGCCCTCCGCCTCCAGGCCCTGGAGAATCCGCACCGCCCGCGGGACGTTGCCCTCCAGTACGCAATCCACCAACCCGTACACGTCGAAGCGCGCGCTGTTGCCCACCGATTCCGCCACCGCCTCCGCGTTCAACGGCCCGGAGCCGTGCAGCAGCGCCAACTTCTCGATCTCCTGGGCCGCCGCCAGCAGGTTGCCCTCCACCCGTTCCGCCAACAGCGCCACGGCGTCCTCGGTGGGGTTGAGACCGCGCTCGCGCAGCCGCCGGGCGATCCAGGCCGGCAACTGCCGCACCTCCACCGGCCAGACCTGGACAATGACGCCGGCCCGGCCCACGGCCTCGAACCACTTGCTCTTCTGCGTGCCCCCGTCGAGCTTGCCGCTGGTGATGAGCAGCACGGCATCGTCCGCCGGGCGCGCGGCATAGGCCTGCAGCGCCTTCGCCCCGGCCTCCGGCAGCTTGCCCGTCCCCAGCCGCAGTTCAATGATGCGCCGGTCGCCGAACAGGGACATGTTGTCGGAGGCAGCCAACAGGGCATTCCAATCGAACCCCGCCTCCACGTTCATGATCTCCCGCTCCCGGTAGCCCTCGGCCCGGGCCTGGGACCGGATGCTGTCGGCGGCCTCCAGCACGAGCAGCGGCTCGTCACCGGCCACCAGATAGAGGGGACTCAGGCCTTTTTTCAGGTGGGCCTGGAGTTGTTCGGGTTTGATCAGCATGGGCTGGGCGACACCACGTGCGGCGCGGACCCGCTACTGCGGGCCGCTGCTGGCGTACCCGGCCTGCAGCCGCCGCAGGATCTGAGCCACCGCCTGTTGCCGCATGTCGCGATACAGCAGGGCCTCTTCTTCCCCTGTTCCCAGGACCGCCGTCTCGTCGAAGATGTAATCCCGGGTCAGGGTGATGGTCTGGGGCGCCACCGTTTCGCGGCCCTCGCGGTCGGTGGCGTTGAAGCTCACCGTGTACTGCAGCTCGTACTCGCGCACCTTGCCGCCGGCGCTGATGGATTGCACGCGGCGGCCGGTGCTCTCTCCGCGGATGCGCAGCACCGCGTCCGCCTCCTTGGGATCGTCCACGATGGAGAGCCCTCCGCTCTGCAGGGCACGGCGCAGGTTCGCCACCAGCTCACTGTAAGGATTGCCCGCTTGTATCGACAGCGTATCGATCGTGGCCGGCAGCTCCGCGCTGCCGCGCAGCCGGAACCCGCAGCCGGGAAGCGCGACGATCGACAGGCAGACGAATGCCAGCAGGAATCCCCTCCACCCCATCACATCCGCCTGGCGTTGTCCGGCCGCAGGCTGCCGCTTCCCCTCAAACAACGATGTTCACCAATTTTCCGGGCACGACGATGATTTTCTTGGGAACCTTGCCTTCGACGAAACGCTGCACGTTCGGCTCGGCCAACGCCGCCCGCTCGGTCTCCTCCCGACTGGCCGTGGCCGACACCGTGACGCGCCCGCGCAGTTTCCCGTTGACCTGCACCACCAGCTCCACCGCATCGCGGGTGAGCGCGTCCGGATCGAAGCGTGGCCAGGGCTCGTCCACCACTGCGCGTTCGTGGCCCAGTTCACGCCACAACACGTGGCAGATGTGCGGCACGATGGGTGAGAGTACCAGCACCAGGGCCTCCAGCGCCTCCTGCATCACGGCCCGCCCCTGCGGCGACGGATCCTCGAACTTGTACAGTTCGTTAATCAGCTCCATCACCGCCGCGATCGCGGTGTTGAAGTTGTAGCGCCGTCCGATATCGTCGCTCGCCTTGGCGATCATCTCGTGGGTGTGGCGGCGCATATCGCGCTGGGCGGGTGTCAGCGTTGGCAAATCCAGCTCGGGCGCCGGCCCGCCGGCCACATGCATCGATACGAGCTTCCACACCCGCCGCAGGAAGCGAAACGCGCCTTCCACGCCCGCGTCCGACCACTCCAGCGACTGCTCCGGCGGCGCGGCGAACATGATGAACAGGCGCACGGTATCGGCACCGAAGCGGTCGATGAGCGCCTGCGGATCCACGCCGTTGTTCTTCGACTTGGACATCTTTTCGATGCCGCCGATCAGGACCGGCTGGCCATCCGCGCGCAACACCGCGCGCACCACGCGCCCTTTCTCGTCGCGCTCCACATCCACGTCCGCGGGGTTGAACCAGTGCTTCTTGCCGCCCGCCTCCTCGCGGTAATAGGTCTCCGCCACCACCATGCCCTGGGTGAGCAGGTTGATGAAGGGCTCATCGCCCTGCACCAGACCTTCGTCACGCATGAGTTTGTGGAAGAAACGCGCATAGAGCAGGTGCAGGATGGCGTGTTCGATGCCGCCGATGTACTGATCCACCGGCAACCAATAGCGGGCGCGCTCGTCCACCATCGCCTGATTTGTGTCAGGCGAGGCGTAGCGCGCGTAATACCAGGAGGACTCCACGAAGGTGTCCATGGTGTCGGTCTCGCGCCGCGCCGCGCCGCCGCACTGCGGGCAGGTGGTTTCGTAGAACTCCGGCATCCGGGCAAGCGGCGAACCCGCGCCCGTGGGCACCACCTCCTCGGGCAGCACCACCGGCAACTGATCGTCCGGCACCGGCACGTCGCCGCACCGGTCGCAATGGATGATGGGGATCGGGCAGCCCCAGTAGCGCTGACGCGAGATGCCCCAGTCGCGCAGGCGGAACTGGGTGCGCGGCTGACCCAGACCTTTGGCCTGCAGGATCTCGGCCATGCGCGCGAAGGCCTGATCGAAATCGAGACCACTGAATTCGCCCGAGTCGAACAGGATGCCGCGTTCGGTATAGGCTGCCTTGAGCGGCAGTTCCAGTTCTCCGTCCACGGGACGGATGACGGCCTTGATGGGCAGGCCGTATTTCGTAGCGAACTCGAAGTCGCGCTCGTCATGGGCCGGCACCGCCATCACCGCGCCTTCGCCGTAGCCCATGAGGACGTAGTTGGCGACCCAGACGGGCAACAGTTCATCGGTGAACGGATGCCTGACGAACAGGCCCGATGCCATGCCTTTCTTTTCCTGGGTGGCGAGTTCGGCCTCCGTCGCGCCGCCTTTCTTGCACTCCTCGATGAAGGCTTGCAGCGCGGGATTGTTCTCCGCCGCCTGCGCCGCCAGCGGGTGTTCCGCCGCCACCGCCACGTAGGTCGCGCCCATGATGGTGTCCGGGCGCGTGGTGAAGACCTTCAGCACGCCTTCGCCCTCGGCATAGGGGAAGTGCATCTCCATGCCCTGGCTCTTGCCGATCCAGTTGCGCTGCATGGTCTTGACCTGCTCGGGCCAGCCGGACAGCGTGTCAAGGCCGGCGAGCAGCTCCTCCGCATAGGCGGTGATGCGGAAGTAGTACATCGGGATCTCGCGCTTCTCCACCAACGCGCCGCTGCGCCAGCCGCGCCCGTCGATCACCTGCTCGTTGGCGAGCACGGTCTGGTCCACCGGGTCCCAGTTGACCACGCCGCTCTTTTTGTAGATGAGCCCCTTCTTGAACAGGCGCGTGAACAGCCACTGCTCCCAGCGGTAGTACTCGGGCCGGCAGGTGGCGATCTCTCGCTCCCAATCGATGCCAAGCCCCAGCGACTTGAGCTGGTTGCGCATGTACTCGATGTTGTCGTAGGTCCAGGCCGCCGGGGCGACGTTGTTCTTCATCGCCGCGTTTTCTGCGGGCAGCCCGAAGGCATCCCAGCCCATGGGCTGGAGGACGTTCTTGCCCTGCATGCGCTGATAACGGGCGATCACGTCGCCGATGGTGTAGTTGCGCACGTGCCCCATGTGCAGGCGCCCGCTGGGATACGGGAACATGGACAGGCAGTAGTACTTCTCTTTGCCCGCCTGTTCCCGCGCCCGGAAGGTATTCATACGGTCCCAGTATGCCTGGGCCTCGGCCTCGATCTGCTGTGGATTGTAGAACTCGTCCATCGCTGTATTTCGCGGGAAGGGAAAAGTGGAAGGATACCGTAGCGGCCATACGCGGAACAACAAAAGCGGGCAACGGCCCGGTCCCGGAACCGGTGACGCAGCCACCACCCACGCCCGGCTTTCCGGCCCCGCACTCTTGGTACAAACTATATGCTCCCCGTCCCATGAGATCAGGCAACGCCATGAGCAATCAAACAGAACCACGCAACCCGCAGGACAAACTCATCCAGGCCTACGATCGCATGATGGAGCGCGTGCGCGCGGCCATCGACGAAGCGGAAAAAACCGCCCTCCCGATCCTGCAGCAGGGCATCGAGACCGCCAAGGAGAAGGCGGTGGAACTGGGCGAACTGACGCGCGAGGAGGCGGAGCGAATCGGCGACTACCTGCGGCGCGATCTGCGTGACGCCGCCGAACACCTGGTGCGCACGGGCAATGACCTGCGGGATTGGCTGCGGTTCGACCTGAGCTTGATCGAAAATCACCTGTGGGAGATGTTCTCCCGGGCGGTGGACCGGACACGGATAGAACTGGCGCAACTGCAAGGCCACGCCCCGGTCGTCCGTGAATACCGCACGGGCGAGATCACGGGCATCGGCACGCTGGTATGCATCGGCTGCGGCCAGTTGGTCCATTTCCACGCCACCAGCCGGATCCCGCCGTGCCCCAAGTGCCACGGCTCGACCTTCGTGCGCGCAACCGGGGAGTGACTCAGGTATCCGAAACGGCGGATCCGGAGTCCGCCCCCTGGGTGCGGGTCCGCCCGGCCCGCATCCTCATCCCCAGGAAGGCAAGACCGAGCGCCCCCACCGTCCCCACCACCACCGGCAGGTTCCCCCAGAGAACGTACGGTGTCGTGCCCTGCATGGCCTGGACCGTCCCGGTCAGGACGTGGGCGCGAAACTGCGGCGCGCTGGCCTGCACCTTGCCATCCGGGCCGATGATCGCGGAGATCCCGGTATTGGTCGCCCGGAGCAGGTAACGCCCGCCCTCCAGGGCGCGCATACGGGCCATCTGCAGATGCTGATGGGGGGCCAGGGAATCGCCGAACCAGGCATCATTGCTGACGTTGACCAGCAGGTCCGCGGCCGGCAGGCTGCGGATGATCTCCTCGCCGAAGGCCGCCTCGTAACAGATCGAAGCGCCGATCTTGAAGGATGCCGCCTCCAGCGGCGGCTGGCCCAGTTCGCCGGAGCTGAAATCGGACATGGGCACCACGAAAAATCCCTGTATCGCGCTCAATACGGTCCGCATCGGGAAGTACTCCCCGAACGGAACCAGGTGATGTTTCACGTAGATACCCTGCCGGGACCCGAGGCTGATGACGCTGTTGTAATACCGGTCGTTGTAGAAATCGTACACCGGAATGCCGAGCACCAGATCGGTCCCGTGGGACCGGGCCTCCTGTTCGAACTCCGCCAGATATTCGGCTACCTCGTGATAAAAAGCCGGCACCGCCGTCTCCGGCCAGATCACCAGGTCGCTGTCCCAGTGCTGGCTCGTCAGGTCGCGATACAGGTCCATGGTGGGCCGTAACTGCTCCGGCTCCCACTTCATGTCCTGGGTGACGTTGCCCTGCACCAGGCTCACCCGCACCTCGGGCCCCTGCGGCTGCACCCAGTGCACGTGGCCCAGCGCCCAGCCCAAGCCCCACAGCACGACCAAAGCCACCACCGCCCGGAACCGGCGCCCGCCGTAACCCAGGATGACCAGCACCAACCCCGCGCTGAACGCCAGCGCCCAGCCCACTCCGTACACGCCCAGCAGCGGCGCGAGCCCCGCCAGGGGGCTGTCGATCTGGCCGTAACCGAGATTGAGCCAGGGAAAGCCGGTCAGGAACCAGCCCCGCACCCATTCCGCCAGCGTCCATCCTGCAGGCAGCACCACCAGCAGCTTGGCCATGCCCGGCGCGGGGAAAAAGCGGGTGACGAGATAGCCGAGAAGCGCGGGGAAAAGGGCGAATCCGGCCACGAACAGGGCCGTGATGGGCATCGCGGCGGCGGGGGGGATGTTGCCGAAATAGTGGAGGCTGACATACACCCAGGAGGTGCCGACGCCGAACATGCCAAGACCGAACAACCAGCCGCGCCACAGGGCCCGCCGCGGCGATGGCGAATCCAGCCAGAGCGCGAACAGCAGCCCCAGCGCGGCCACGGCGACGAAATACCAGCCGAACGGCGCGAAGGCCAGGGGAAGGGCTGCGCCCGCAAGCAATGCCAGCATATCCCCGACCCAGGGCCTGCATGCGGCAAGGCCGGGCAATCTCTGCGAATCGGACACGAACCTGCCTTTCATGCCCGGACACCGCGCCCGGGCTTCCCTATCAACTTAGCCTGCCGGGCTCCGGGCTGCCCAGGTCCGCGCCTTCGGCATCGCTGCCGTTCACGACGGTCACCTGCAACAGATGGATACGCCGGTTGTCGGCCCGGATGACTTTGAAACGGAAACGGCCGATGGTGATCGTCTCGCCCCGCTTGGGCAGATAGCCGAAACCGTTCAGCACCAGACCGCCGATCGTATCGAACTCCTCATCGCTGAAATCGGTGCCGAAGTGCTCGTTGAAGTCCTGGATGGGGGTCAGCGCCTTGATGGTATAGCGGCCATCATCGTGTCTCAGGACGAACATCCCTTCCTCGATGTCGTGCTCGTCCTCGATCTCGCCGACGATCTGCTCCAGCACATCCTCGATGGTCACGATGCCGGCCACCCCGCCGTACTCGTCCACCACGATAGCCAGGTGATTACGGCTCGCGCGGAACTCCTTCAACAGCACGTTGAGGCGCTTGCTCTCGGGGATGAACACCGCCGGACGCAGGAGCTCGCGCACGTCAAAGGAGCCGTTGTTGCGAGACTCCGCGAAGTAGCGCAGCAGGTCCTTGGCCAGGAGGATACCCACCACTTCGTCGCGGCTTTCGCCGATCACGGGAAAGCGGGAGTGCCCGGACTGGATGACCTCCGGCAGCCACTCCTCCGGAGACCCGTCCCGGTCCAGCACCACCATCTGCGAGCGGGGGATCATTACATCCCGCACCTGCATCTCGGATACCTGCAGCACGCCCTCGATCATGGCCAGGGCGTCGGCATCCAACAGGTTGCGGCGCTGCGCGTCGCGCAGCAGGTCCACGAGTTGTTCCCGGTCCCGGGGCTCGCCCAGCAGGAGGCTCAGACGATCGAGCCAGGAGCGTTGCCCGGAACCGTTGGTACTAGGTCGATCTTCGTTCATACAGGGTTCATTTCTCCATAAGGATCCGGATAGCCCAGCTTTGCCAGGATTTCCCTCTCCAGGCCTTCCATGACACGGGCCTGATCATCGTCCAGATGATCGTAACCAAGCAGGTGCAATACGCCATGCACCGTCATATGCGCCCAATGGGCGCGCCCCTCCTTGCCCTGTTCGAGCGCCTCCCGCGCCACCACCGGGGCACAGATCACGATATCGCCCAGGAGCGGCACCTCCAGCCCGGCAGGCATCTCGAACGGGAAAGACAATACGTTGGTAGGGCCTTTCTTGCGACGGTAGGTCTCGTTGAGTTCGGCACTCTCGTCCGCGTCCACCACCCGCACCACCACCTCCGCCCGCTTGCGCCGCCCGGCGAGAACGGCCGCCACCCAGCGCCTGAAACTCTGCGGCGCAGGCACCCCACGCCGGGGCAAGGCGTACTGCACCGTCACGCGCACGCTCATCGCTTCTGCGCGGCGGCCCCGCCCTTCTCGCCATACGTCTCATACGCAGTGACAATACGTTGCACCAGCGGATGGCGCACCACGTCGCGGGCATTGAAAAAGGTGAAGCTGATGCCCTCCACGTTCTTCAGCACCTCGATCACGTGGCGCAGCCCCGATTCGCGCTCCCGTGGCAGGTCGATCTGGGTCACGTCGCCCGTCACCACCGCGGTGGAGCCGAACCCGATGCGGGTGAGGAACATCTTCATCTGCTCGATCGTGGTGTTCTGCGCCTCGTCGAGGATGATGAAGGACTCGTTCAGGGTGCGACCGCGCATGAAGGCGAGCGGCGCCACCTCGATCACGTTGCGCTCGATGAATTTGGCGACCCGCTCAAATCCGAGCATGTCGTACAGCGCATCGTAGATCGGCCGCAGGTAGGGATCGATCTTCTGGGCGATGTCGCCCGGCAGGAAGCCGAGGCGTTCGCCCGCCTCCACCGCCGGGCGCACCAGGACCAGCCGGCGCACCTGTTCGTGCTCCAGGGCCTGCACGGCGCTCGCCACCGCCAGATAGGTCTTGCCGGTGCCGGCGGGACCGATTCCGAAGCTGAGGTCGTGGGTCTGCATATTGCGCAGATAGCGCTGCTGGTTGGGGCCGCGCCCCGTGATGATGCCGCGCCGAGTCCGGATAACGACCTCTTCCTCCCCCTGTTCGTCGCCCTTTACCAGGGCATCCACGCCGGATTGCTGCAGAAACAGGTGCACCTGCGGCGGATTGAGGGATTCGTTCCGGGTGATGGCGTACAGGCCTTTCAGCACCTCGCCCGTGGCGCGCACCGCCTCCGGGTCTCCGATCACGCGGAAGATATTGCCGCGGCTGTTGATTTCAACCCCGAGACGCCGTTCCACCTGGCGCAGGTGTTCGTCGAACTGTCCGCACAGGTTGGCCAGGCGTTGGTTGTCGGCGGGTTCCAGGACAAGATCGATGGATACTGGATGGGCGTCCAAATTGCGAACGGTCGATGTAGCAGTTTTCAAAGTCACTTAGGCAATACCGCGGAAAGCGGGTTCCTCTTCGATAGCCACGATTTCACCCCGCAACGAGTTGGGCAAGGCCTCGTTGATCCGGACCTGGACGAATCGGCCGATCAGGTCATGCGTGCCAGGAAAGTTCACTACCCTGTTGTTTTCCGTGCGTCCCGCCAAGGCCGCGGCGGACTTGCGCGACGGCCCTTCCACCAGGACCCGCTGCACGCTGCCCACCATACGGCGGCTGATCTTCTGGGCCATGTCGTTGATGCGCTGCTGCAGAATGGCGAGCCGCTTCTGCTTCACCTCGTGCGGCACGTCGTCCGGATAGTCCGCCGCCGGCGTGCCGGGCCGCGGACTGTAAATGAAACTGAACGAGTGGTCGAACCCGACCTCCTCGATGAGGTCCATGGTGGCCTGGAAGTCCGCGTCCGTCTCGCCGGGAAATCCCACGATGAAATCCGAGGAGAGGCTGAGATCGGGCCGCACCGCCCGCAGGCGGCGCACCTTGTCCTTGTACTCTTCCACCGTATGCCCGCGCTTCATGAGCGCCAGGATGCGATCCGACCCGCTCTGGACGGGCAGATGCAGGTGGCTGACCAGCTTGGGCACTTCTCCATAGACCTGAATCAGGCTGTCCGACAGCTCGATGGGATGGGAGGTGGTGTAACGGATCCGCTCGATGCCGTCGATGGCCGCCACGTACGTGATCAGCAGGGCCAGATCGGCGATGCCGCCGTCGAACATCGGCCCGCGATAGGCATTCACGTTCTGCCCCAGCAGCGTCACCTCGTGCACGCCCTGGGCGGCCAGGGTCGCCACCTCGGCGATGACGTCATCCAGCGGCCGGCTCACCTCTTCACCACGAGTATAGGGCACGATGCAGTAGGTGCAGTACTTGCTGCAGCCCTCCATGACCGAGACGTAGGCCGTGGCGCCCTCCGCCCGCGGGGGAGGCAGGTTGTCGAACTTCTCGATCTCGGGAAACGTAACGTCCACCGCCGGCGCGTTTCTGCGCTGCACGTAATCCAGCATCTGCGGCAGCCGATGCAGGGTCTGCGGCCCGAACACGATGTCCACGAACGGCGCACGCTGGCGCAACGCCACGCCCTCCTGGCTCGCTACGCAGCCGCCTACCCCGATCACGAGGTCCGGACGCGCCTCCTTCCACTCACGCCACATCCCGAGCTGCGAAAACACCTTCTCCTGGGCCTTCTCGCGCACCGAGCAGGTGTTGAGCAGGAGGACATCCGCCTCCTCCGGGTTGTCGGTCTTTTCCAGGCCGTGGGATGCCCCGAGCACCTCCGCCATCTTGGCGGAATCGTACTCGTTCATCTGGCATCCGAAGGTCTTGATGTACAGCTTGCGCGACATAGCAACTCTAAGGAAAAAACTACCCTACAACGATCCGGAGAGCCGTTCCAGAGCCCTCGACACCGAGGCCCCGCGACGACATGTCCAAATCCAGGTCAGGCACGTGATATGAAGAGAAAAGCCTCGTGAAACCGTACGCCAGGACCGGCGCCTCCGGAAAGAGCATTGCCCCGGCGCTGGCGGGGCTGCCAGCCAACCGGAACACAAGGTGTGCGTATCAGGCATATGGCGGCTCTGCCGGCTTTTTTCAAGCCACAACCTGCGCCGGGCTCCAAAATCCCGGCACGCGGCGGAACCGATCAACCGCTTCGCGCCGCCACTGGGCCTCAGAACGGAATATCATCGTCAAAGTCGGCCATTCCCCTGTCAGGGACGGGCTCCGAGGAGGGGCGATACGAAGAGGCCGTATCCTGGGCGTAGGAACCGCCCCCCGGACGGCTGCCCAGCATCTGCATCTCGTTGGCGATGATCTCGGTGGTATAGCGGTCCTGGCCGTTCTTGTCCTGCCACTTGCGGGTGCGCAGGCTGCCTTCCACGTAGACCTGCATGCCCTTCTTCAGGTACTCGCCGGCAATCTCCGCCAGGCGGCCGAAAAACACCACATTGTGCCATTCGGTCCGCTCCTGCTGGTCCCCGCTCTGCTTGTCCTTCCACTGCTCGCTGGTCGCAAGCGTGACATTGGCAACGGCCGATCCGCTCGGCATATAACGGACCTCCGGATCACGGCCCAGGTTGCCGATCAGAATCACTTTGTTGACGCCTCGTGCCATAGGGAAACTCCTTAACCTTTGAATCTTGCGATATAGCGGGATTAGACCACGGCGCCCGCGCAATCTCTCATACTACTCCTATACCGCCGAAAACACACGCAGCGCCTGCTCATCCAGGGCATGGCGATCCACCTTCAGGTAGGCGACCCCCTCGCCGGCGACAACCGTAGCCTCCGCCACCCCGCGCACCTGGGTAAGGCGCGCCGCCAAGGCCTGCGCCTCCTCTTCGCTGACCCGCCCTACCTTGAGCAGATAACTGCTCAGATAACGCGGATTTTTCATGCTCGACGCCACGAAAAACCAGACCATGGCGCCACCGGCACAGAACAGGAACACGCCCTGGAAACCGTACACCCCATATAGCCATCCGCCCGCCACGCCCCCGATGAACGCCCCGAAGAACTGGGAGGTGGAGTACACCCCCATGGCGGTACCCTTGCTGGCGGGTGGAGCGATCTTGGACACCAGCGACGGCAGGCTTGCCTCCAGCAGGTTGAATGCCGTGTAGAACGCGAACAGCATGACGACGATGCCGATCAACCCCTGATGGAACCAGGCAAGCCCGAATTCGGACAGCCCCAATACAATTATTGCCCCAAGAAACACCTGTTTCATCCGACGCTGCCGTTCCGCCACGATAATGAAGGGAATCATGGCCGCCAGAGACAGGACCATCACCGGCAGATAGACATGCCAGTGGTGCGCGGCAGGCAGCCCCGCCTCATCCTGCAATACCAAGGGCAGGGCCACGAAGCTGGCGGTGAGGATCATGTGCAGCACCAGGATGCCGAAATCCAGACGCAGCAACTGCCCGTTGGACAATACCCCTTTGATGAGCGCCGGTACCGGCTCGGCATCCCGATGGCAATGGCTATGCACCGGCTCCGGCACCACCCAGTACACCACCATGATTCCGACCAGTGCGAGCACCGCTGTCGTCCAGAAGATGCCCGGCACCCCGATCCAGCTATTCAGGACCGGTCCCGCCACCAGGGCCGTGGCGAACGATATGCCGATGCTGGCGCCGATCACGGCCATGATCTTGGTGCGGTGCTCTTCGCGCGAGAGATCGGCGGCCAGCGCCATGACCGCCGCCGCAATCGCTCCCGCCCCCTGCAGGATGCGACCGATAATGACCCCGTCAATGGTGGTGGACCACGCCGCGACGGCGCTGCCCAGCGCGAACAGGCCCAGCCCCGCCGCAATCACGCGCTTGCGACCGAACCGGTCGGACAACATGCCGAAGGGGATCTGGAAAATCGCTTGGGTAAGGCCATAAGCACCGATCGCAAGCCCGATGCGGGTAGGGGTCACCCCCTCCAGTTGCTGGGCATAGAGGGCAAACACCGGCAGAATCAGAAACAGCCCCCACATACGCAAGAAAAAGATCCCCGCCAACGAAACTGCCGTGCGTATTTCGGTGGGACTCATCTTGCTGAACTGGGTAGTCTGTCCCCGCATTCTGTTGTTATCTCTCTTTGCGTCGTAAAGGCCAAGCGGCGTATATTAGCAGGTTCCCTTTGACGCGAAAAACGGCATGGATACGATCCAAATCCGCGGTGCGCGTACGCACAACCTGCAGAACATCGACCTGGATCTGCCCCGCGACAAGCTGGTGGTGATTACGGGTCTTTCGGGCTCGGGCAAGTCTTCGCTGGCCTTCGATACGATCTACGCGGAAGGCCGGCGCCGTTACGTGGAGTCGCTCTCGGCCTATGCGCGGCAGTTCCTCTCCATGATGGAAAAGCCGGACGTGGACCACATCGAAGGACTGTCCCCCGCGATCGCCATCGAACAGAAATCCACTTCGCACAACCCCCGCTCCACCGTCGGCACCATCACCGAGATCTACGACTACCTGCGGTTGCTGTACGCCCGCAGCGGGACCCCGCAGTGTCCGGAACACGGCGTCGTGCTGGAGGCGCAAACGGTCAGCCAGATGGTCGACCAGGTGCTAGCACTGC
>Ga0265294_10001218_pt1 | contig 35010 bp, 39 predicted proteins | sample MunlanPumphouse3_FD_192504 | JGI IMG/M metagenome (GOLD analysis project Ga0265294, IMG submission 192504) | Groundwater microbial communities from a municipal landfill in Southern Ontario, Canada - Pumphouse #3 | ecosystem: Environmental > Aquatic > Deep subsurface > Groundwater | place...
AGAGTTTAGCATGAAAATAGCAACACTCTTTTCAGGCATAGGCGCACCCGAGCAAGGTGCAATGAGAGTTTATGACGAAGTAGAACATATCTTCGCTTGTGAGATAGACAAGTTTGCGAGAATATCGTATAAAGCAATGTACGGTATAGCAGACGAGCATTTTCATAGTGATATATGTGAACTTGACGGCACGCAATATCAAGGCAAGGTTGATGTATTAGTGGGCGGAAGCCCCTGTCAGAGCTTTAGTACTGCTGGGCTTCGCAAAGGCACATCAGAACATAGAGGGCAATTAATCTATGAATATATCCGAGTAGTTGATGAAGTCAAAGCTCCTATCATCATTTATGAAAATGTCAAAGGTATCATGAGCATTGATGGCGGACGGACTATAAAAGACTTTGTTCAAGCACTTAGAGATATAGGCTATTATTGTCATTATGAAGTCATTAATACCAAAGACTATGGCGTACCGCAAAATAGAGAGAGATTATTTTTAGTTGGTTTTTTAGACCACGAGCATTATCACAGATTTCAGTTTGCACCAAAAGTTAAACTTGAAAAAAGATTGAGAGATATTTTAGAAGACGATGTTGATGAAAAATATTATTTAAATAAACCATTTGAGTCATATAGTCAACAGTCACAGGGCAACACTTTGTTGGATATAAATTTAGTGTGCAATACACTAATGGCTGGAACTCACGGGTATTGTCAGGGGTACATCAATAAGGGCATTATTGGCATGCTGGACATGAAAGGCAATGAACAAATAAGACGGGTTTATGGGACGGATGGGACAGCACCGTGTCTGCAAACGATGCAAGGTGGTAATAGACAGCCAAAAATACAAGTTAAATCAGCCACAGCAAAAGGATATGAAACCGCAGAGTTAGGCGATAGCATAAACCTATCGAATCCAAAATCAGAAACAAGACGCGGCAGAGTTGGTAAACAAGTTGCGCAGACTTTGGACTGTGCGTGTAATCAAGCGGTATTTGAAGAACGAATTAGAAAACTAACACCGCTTGAATGTTGGAGATTACAAGACTTCCTAGACGAAGCGTTTTGTAAAGCACAAAATGCTGGAGTGTCAAATTCACAGCTTTACAAGCAAGCCGGCAATTCAATGAGTGTAAATGTATTAGAGATGATATTTAGCCAAATAGAAGCCACACGCTATAAAAGCGTTGGTTTATTTTAAGGAGAGATGATGATAGCATTAATAATATTTTTTGTAATCGTTAGTTTTGCATTATGGTTCGTTTATAGTGTTACAGAGTACAAACAAAATCCACAAGTAAAAATAATTTGCAAAAATAATATTTTGTATTATATAGAAGATGATTATCAAAGAGATATATGGGTAGGAAATAGATTTCAAATAAATTGCAAACAGAGTAATAACACAATTTTAATAACAGGTGGAATAACAAAATGAAATTAATAGATACGACAGATAGAAATGGCAAAAAAGCAATAGGGAAAGATTGTGTTTTAGCATATAGAGGAAATAACACATATATAGGATGGGATGGTTGCTACTTAAATACAGAACAAGTCAAACAAATCACAAGAGAAGACAATAGAGTGGTAATAACTACTAAAAACAATACATACATTTTGGAGGATTGAGTAATGCAAGCAGAATATAGAGGTATAACAATAGAGTTTGATATGCCAAATAATGGAGAAAAAATATCCCTTGATTTTGATGGCAACGCGTTGATTGAAATATATAATGATAATAGTAAACTACGATTGACAGGCAATGCGATAAATGGATATGGTTGCCATATTGAAGTTATGCCTACCGAAATAACTTTTACAAAGGACAAACAATGACACGAGATGAAGCAAAAGAATTATCTCTGAAAAGGATGATTTGCAAACAATCACAAATACCTTTTTTAAGATTAATAGATGAAATATTTGATGACTTTGATAATAGAAGTTGTGATGGGTGTAAATATATTACAAAAGGGGATGAATTTGGCAACGGATGTTCACATTCTGATATTTTTGATTACTATGATGATGGAAGTTATGTTATCCCTAATAATTTTTGTTGCAATAGATTTGAGCCAAAGGAGTAGAGATATTTAAGTTATTCCACGCATTTCACGATGAACAAAAATCAGACTGGAAACTAATCAAGATTGACAAAACGCATGAAGCTTATATTGCAGTATATGCGGTAATTTGTAAATGTGGAGCTATTAAGTACAGGAAAAGAGCATTTTCTAAACCTGATGATGTGAGCATCAATTTACAGAAATATTATTCAGTAGAAAAAGATGGGGATTTGTATTATACATTATGTGGGCATACACTAGAAAGTGCTACAAGATTAGCTAAAGAATATAGTGGTGATAATTATCATGTATAAAGGGTAGAAATGAGAATACTTAGAAATTTAACAGACAAAGAAAAAGATATTATTAAAACATTAATAAAAAAGAAAGAATTAAATTGTTTTAATTGTTCTGAAAATGGAAATTATTATGGAGTTGATAAACAACAAAATAAAGAAGATATTGAAACTATAGAAAATATACTTGGAAATATAATAGAAGGTTTTGGTTCATTTTGTAATTTTACAAATGATCAGATTAGATTTATAGCTAACTACAATCCAATAGGAAATGGTTATCCTTTTTATGGTATTGTATATATGTCATTAGAAGATTTTAATATAGGAGATAAATAACATGACTAAAACAGAAAGATTATATGGTGTTAAACCAGAAAAATATAGAGAGAAGCAAGAAAGTCTATGTAAAGAGAAAATAAGAGATGCTCAAATACTATTAGCTGAATTACGTATGCAACCATACTCTATAAAGTTAGAAGAAAGATATATAGAAATAGAAGATGCTATTAAATGGAATAGAAAACTTTTAGATGAACTAAATACATAATAAGGAAATTAATATGCCATATAAGCTAACAGCTGAACAAGAGGATATTATCAATACTTCTATAGATATGTATAATAATCCTAAAAAAGATAATCTCTTAAAGATTAGTGCTGTAGCAGGAAGTAGTAAATCATACACACTGACTAAAATATCTGAAGCATTACCACATACAGCTCAGATGTATTTAGCTTATAATAAAGCTATAGCTGATGAAGCATCATCTAAATTTAATTTGTATGTAGAGTGTAAGACTACACATTCATTAGCTTACCATCCTATAATTAAACATGGATTGGATTTAGAAGGTAACGCAAATAAATCTAGATCAGTAACTACATCATTTACATATAGAGATATAAAAGATAACATACCTTATGAAGATAAGTGTATGGTAGTTATATATTTAAATACTTTCTTTTTATCTAAGTATGTATCTCTAGATGAGTTTATATTAGATAATGCAGTTACTCCTGATATAGCTAGTATTATGATTAAATATTTTAATAAAATGATAGATAATAAGATAGCTGTTATACATGCATTCTACTTAAAAATGTATCATATATTATTAGCTTCTGGAGCTATTACTTATGATAGACCATATGATCTATTATTCTTGGATGAATGTGGAGATATAAATGCAGTTACATTAGAAATATTTAGATTATTACCTGCTATATTAAAAGTTATGGTAGGTGATCCATTTCAAAATATATACTCATTTAATCATACAATAAATGGCTTTAAAGCTCTTTCAGATGTAGGTCTTAGTAAATCATTGTCTACATCATTTAGATGCTCTGAGGAGATTGCTGATAAGGTAGAATCATTCTGTCAAAGATACTTAGATAAAGAATTTGTATTTAAAGGAATTAAACATCCATCTAATATAATAGAAACAGAAGCTATTATATCCAGGACTAATTCTGGATTAATAGAATACATGATCAAATGTAATGAAGCTAATATACCATTTCACACAACTAGACTACCTAAAGAGATATTCTCTAATATGTTAGTTTTAATGAATTTAAAAGAAGGTGTAAAAATACATGATACTACTTTAAAATTTATACAAGAAGATGTAGATAACTATTTTAAATCTAAAACACTACAAACTAAGTATAAGACATGTCTTACTTATATAAACTTCTTACACAGAAGTGAAGAGCATACTATTAAAATAGCTATAGATACTTTATTTAAATATAATGCATCTAAGATATATAGTGCTTATAAGTTTGCTAAAGAATGTGATGAGAGTGAAGAGAACTTTCTACTTACATTAACCACAGCTCACTCATCTAAAGGATTAACATTTGACAAAGTAATTATAGCTAATGATTTTGATCTAGAAGATATACTAGAGAAAAAGAGTGAAGAAAGAACTAAAGAGGAATTAGAAGAGCTAAGACTTTACTACGTAACTGCTACTAGAGCTAGATTGCTACTAGATAATGCAATATATTTAAATTAAAGGAAACATAATGGGATTGGATCAATATCTAAATAAAAGAATAGATGGCGAGATGGAAGAAGTTGAGTATTGGAGAAAGAATAATCAACTTCAAGGATGGTTCGAAAGAAACTATAATCAAGAGAATTGTGTACCTACACCAATTACAAAAGAACTTGTTGATAAACTGTTAGATGATTTAGAAACTAAGAATCTACCTACTACAGAAGGATTCTTTTACGGATCATTCTTCTTAGAACCTGATGAGTATGAAGAACTAATTGATATATTCACTAAAGTAAGGCAAGATATAATTGATAATAATGCAGAATATGAATATAATTGTTGGTATTAAATCTTATATTATTCTATAGAATAGGAGAAACATCGTTGTAGCCGAAGTTTGTGAGGTATTTTGCAGGTATACTTTATACCTATAAACAGGTACATTTTATACCTATTTTGAGGTTTCTTATGTTATAATTTTATTGTACCTAATAATAACACAAGGAGAAACCTTAATGAGTAGTATAGCTAATATTTTCTTAGAAGATGATGAAGAACTTATCAAACGCAAACGAACAGATAAACAACACAAACCTAACTTTTACATGATTGGAAATGGAACTATGAATAAACATAAAATTCAAGCTATAGATTTATTAGATGAATTTCATAAGATGTCTAAAGCAGAACAATTTATAGTACTGACTATTAAAGATGGTGTATCATATTATAACCAAAATGGAGAAGTATATATAGATATGTCTAAATTTTCAGATACTATACAAAGAACATGGAGAAAAGGATTTAAACTTCTTAGTGATAAAAATCTAGTAAGACGTACAAAAAGATCTCATTACATGGTAAATCCTAATGCTCTTATTCCACCTGATTACGATTCAGCTATAGAACTATGGGAAAAATCTAATGTATGAAAATTATTGCACAGTAGATATAGAAACTACAGCTATACCAGCTGAAGGTATATTAGCTATAAATAAGATACATTGTATAGGTGTTAAATCTAATTCTGAACCAACTAAAATGTATACATCTAGATTTTTACCTTTGGATAATTACGGAGGTACTCTTAGAAATGCATTAGATGTAATTAATACCCATGATTATTGTATTGGTCATAATTTTATAGGATTTGATAATATAGTAATATCTAATTTATTAGGTGAAATAACAGCAACTATATTAGATACTATGATATTAGCTAAACTACTATATACAAAAGATGAGTTAGAAGAATTAGATTATACTATATCAGATTTTCCTAAAGCTAGACATGGATCATTTAGCTTAGATGCATTTGGTAGAAGAATGGGAATATATAAAGGTTCTCATAATAATTGGAATGAGTTATCTATTGATATGGCAAACTATTGTACTCAAGATGTAGAAGTTACATACAACTTATTTATTAATCTAATAGAGCATCCTAACTATCCATCTAATAGTATCATAGCTTTAGAGAATGAAGTTGCTTATATAATAGCTAAACAGCAGTATTATGGATTCTATTATAATATAGATGAAGGCAGAGAACTTTTAAAAAAACTAATGTATGAAAAATTAACTATTGAGTTAAAATTATCTAAAATATTTAAATCTTTATATCTACCAGATGGACAGCCTATAATACCTGCTAATAGTCGTAAAAATAAACTATATATACCAGATGAAAACTATAAACATTTAACAGCTATAGCTTATCATCCATACCAATATAAAGTGTTAAAAAACGGTAAAGTAAAACATAGAGGTAAATCATATTATAAATGGTTTACTACACCACATAGATTAGTATACTCATATACTGAAGGAGAATATCAAAAGATTAAATTGACTAAGTTTGATCCAGGATCTAGACATAAAATTAGACATTGGTTAAAAATTATGTATAACTTTACTTTCAATACATTTACTGAGAAAGGTAATCCTAAAGTAGATGGAGAACAATTAACTGGTATACCAGAAGCTAAAGATTTAATGAGGTATTTAAAATTAACTAAAGATATATCAGAAGTAAGAGGTATATTGGATATAGTAAAAGAACATTCTCATTCAGTACATGGAAGAGTAGATACTCTTGGTGCTGCTACACATAGATGTACACATAGTAGTCCAAATGTAGCTCAGACATCAGCAGATCCAATATTTCGTACATTATACACAGTACCTGATGGTTATGAACTAGTTGGAGCAGATTTAGCTAATATAGAAGTAAGAGTATTAGCTCATTATTTATATCAATATGATAATGGTGAATATGCTAAAGCTGTATTATCTAAAGATATGCACTGGTATCATTCGTCATTAAGTGGATTTATAGAATCAGGTATAGAATATGATGAACATAATCCAATACATAAAGCAGCAAGAGATAAATCAAAAAAATTCTTTTTTGGGTATTTATATGGTCAAGGTGACACAATTAGAGGACATATATTATGGACTGATGGATGTTTACCAGATTATACAGAAGAAGAATATAACTTAGCTAAAGAACGTATAATTAAAAGATTAGTGATTATAAATGATTTAGAACTATTTCCATTACGTAAAGATGAATATGTAGAATATAATGAATTACTTATACTTAAAACTATTTATGGTAAACGTATAGCAGATACATTCCTAGAACGTATGACAGGAATAAAAGAACTAATAGCTGACTGTTCAAGGCAGTCAAGAGAAACAGGATATATACAAGCTATAGATGGTAGATTGCTTTATAGTAGATCACCCCATTCAGCACTTAATTTATTACTTCAAGGATCAGCTGGTATAATAGCTAAACAATGGATGGTTAATTATAATAAATTAGCTGAAGAAGCTGGAATGATATTTGGTAGAGATTATTGGCAATCTGCTTATATTCACGATGAATATGTTTGTACATGTTTACCAGAATATTCAAAGATATTAGGAGAATGTTTAGAAAAAGGAGCTTTTATGGTTACAAAACAATTTAATATGAATTTACCAATAAAAGCTGATGCAGTATCAGGACTTACATGGCAAGAAACACATTAAAGGAATAATATGACAATATGTATAAGAGAAGATGGAACATGGTGTAACATTAAGGATGTTAAAATTTAGGATGGGATCCTAGTGAGTATGATACTCTAAATGTTCTAGCCGATACAGATGAAGAGGTACAAGAATACCTAAATAAAGAAGAGTAACAGTTATAGAATTATATATAGTAGTTAAAGAATATAATGATTATGATCAACATGGAGGATATTTCATAGGTGTATATGATACATATGAGAAAGCTAAAAATAGTGTAAATCACTTTGGTAGAGTTAATGATGAAAATGAATGGTATACATGTTTAAAAATACCTATCAATACAACACTTAAAGAAGATGATTATAATTGTATTCAAATAGATAAGTATGCCCTACTATCTACACACTAGTCCTACAGAGTACTCTTAGGAGTATTCGATAGGGTTAGAACTACTCATCACAGATGCCAACCCCCAATACAAACTCCATAATTAATCACTATGGCAAGTAGTAAACTTCTGAGATGTACAAGCGTTGTAGGTAGTCATACATAATTGAGCTAGACCTTCGACAGTGTAATGAATGTACTGTCTAATTTATTCATATTCCTGTGCAGGCTCAGGTATAGAAAACTATTAGTGATTTTTTAGTTAACTATAAATCAAGATATAATAAGCCTTTATCTTAAAACCATCTTTTGATAACAACAGTTAGATGTAAAAGAAACTATTGGAATACTTATGGCAATAGCCACCATTAAAATTTAAGGAGTCTAAATGACATTTACAGAACTTTTTCAAGATAAAGAGTTAAAAGCTTCGGAGAAACTCTCTAAACTAACTGATCTAGTATCTAAAGTACGTAGTGCTTATGGTAATTCTGATGTAGATATTGATGTACCATATATACATACAGTTGATGGTAATGTAAAAATTACTTACCTACAACCAGAGGATAAAGTTAAACTAGCTGAACGAGAAATACGTAGTATTACTATTCAAGCAGTAGAAACAATGGAATCAAATCAAGGAGTTATTCTTGATAAAGAGATTGAACGTCTAGTATCAACTAATGATGTTCTTTGTAATCTTGCATCTTCAACAGATAGTAAGTATATTTAAGACTCTCTTAGGAGAGTCTAGTTATGTATTTAAATTAAGGAATTAAAATGTTATTTAAATTTACAGCTGTTAAACCACCAGCAACTAAGATATGGGAAAAAGTATATAGATTAGATTTAGAACCTATAGATGGTTATTCTACTAACCAAATTAAGTATATGTTATTTGTATTATTACAATTCGATTTTACAAAATGTAAAGTAACAGTTAATGATTACATATCTCATAGTAATCCAACTACAAATCCATTAACAGCACAACTAGCAAGACTACAAATACAGAAAGAAAATATAGCAAGAATAAAATCTATAGAAGATAATTTTCCACATATGATAGATGAGAGTTTATACTTACCGTATTATTACACTATGCAATTAAATAGTAAAAGTTTAATATTTCAGTTAATGAAAGATTTATTTGACAGAAAAACTATAGATGAAAAGGAAACTAATTATATTAACTACTGTATAATAGATAATCCTGAATTAGCTATAACTAGATATAATTGGTATATGGATAAAATTAAATATAACGATTATATAGTAAATTATTACAATAGTATATTCAGAATAGATAATACTATGACTCCTGTAGTAATTACAAATAAACAAGATTTATATAATGAATTATACAAATATGTTAAATGGCAGTTAGATTTTGAGCCTTATTATGATAACTATAATGCTTATATACGTATACCACCATTTAAATTAGAAGAGAAACAAGATGAGACATGAAAAATATGACTATATTAAAACAGTTATAGAAGCTGGTATGCCTGTACTTTTAGTAGGAGAAGCAGGTACAGGTAAATCAACTATAGCTACTCAGATAGCAGAAGATATGAATTTAACATTTTACTCTATATCATGTACTAAACAAATGTCAGTAAATGCATTATTAGGTTTCATTAATATTAACGGAGTATACCTACCTACTCAATTTAGAAAAGCATTTGAGGAAGGTGGTGTATTCCTATTAGATGAAATTGATGCTGCTGATCCTAATGCACTATTAACATTAAATACTATAGAGAATGGATTTGTGTCATTTCCAGATGGTATCATTAATGTACATAAAAACTTTAGACTTATAGCCACAGCAAACCCATTTAATGCACATAGTGTATATACTGGTAGATCTAAACTAGATTTCTCTACTATTGATAGATTCTTTACAGTAGAATTAGAAAGAGATTCAAAATTAGAACTATCACTAACATCAAAAGATATAGTTAAAAATGTTGGTATAGCTAGAGAAATATTAAGTAGTCATGGTATTACTTCTACAGTAACTATGAGAGATACAATTAGATTACATAAACTATCTAAACTAAATATATCTGAATGTATATATAGTGATATTATATTCAATAGACATCCAGATTTATATAATAACTTTAAAACTGTACTAGAACAAGAAGAAGCTAAAGCTAAAAAAGCTACAATGACACAAGATGAAGCCACTACTGTTGATGAATTATATGATATATTAGTTAATGAAGCTAATAAAAATAAAGATGTTATATCAAGAGAAGATGCTCGTATATTAGTATATCGTTACGGTAGAGGACCTATAATAATAGATGATCCAGAAATGGATAAATATATGATGGAAAAAATTTTAATTAGGAATGTAGATAAGATAACTTATTCACTATATATGTCTATGGAGTATAGATTTTTTATTAAGGAAACTCATGAATTACTATATACTTTTACAGAAGAAGAAATAGAAGGATATATTCCATTTTAATAAAGGAGAAACATGGAAGAAATTTTAATTAGGAATATAGAAAATAATTCTATAACAATAGGTTTTGTTAATTCAGATGGAGAATGTGAATATACAATATATAAAGAATCAGATGGAGGATGTGTTAATATGTTTGATCCATCTGATTTATTAGAAACTCTTAATGATATAGTTAATACGAATAACTATGAAACTTATACTTTAAAGGAGATGTAATGAAACAAATTATAACAGACACACCATTAATGGATATACATCCAAAAGAATGGAAAGACATATTAGATCCTAAAGATACTATTACTTATCAGTATAGAAATCTTTTACATTTTAAAAGTCATGTAAAAACACTAACACAAAAGCAAGATAATAATTGTGATATATCCTATATTAAAGCTCTTAAAGAGTTATTGACAGATACACCTACTATAAAAGAAGATGAATATCAATTAATTAAAAATAGAGTAAAACAAGCTTTACTCAAAAGAGGATTGATATCTGAAAATATTTATGAATCATATCATTATGATGTAGAAGGTGAATTATGTGATGTAGCTAAAGTAATAGCTGAAGATCCTGCTTGTTTTTTAGTACCAACTGAAAAATATACAGCATACTTCTATGAGTTATATATTAGTATATCATATCCTTATAGTGTACCTAACTCTACTATTATGGATAACTTATCTAAATTATTAGCTACTATAGAATTATTAGAAAGAGAACATATTTATTGTAAAGTAACTCTAGTATTTCCAGATAGTAATTGTGCTCCTGGAGATAAAAAAAACTTTTTAGCTATGATACCTCTATTCTCACATAGAGATGTTAAATCTATCAGTACTATGTCAGCAGTATTAAATGATAGATTACTTAGAAAGTTCTTCTTTGCTATACTAGAAGATACATTTGATCATAAACTATATGAGAGTTATGGAAATGCTATAAAATTTCCTAATGTAATTAATATAGGAGATGTATTAAATGAAGTAGAATTATGTCAATCTATTTTAGATAGAGTAATTGTAAAAGGAACAAGATAATGGATAATGTGGACAGAGAAGATCTTATTAAAGATGTAGCTATGGCTGTTACAGCTGCTGCTAGTCAGAAAGAGCTATCACAATGTTACTTTGAGGATCAGTATGGTTATTTAGATGGTTTAAATTATGATAAAATTATAGAGTTAGCTGATATCTATTTACAGGAATTTAACATAGAAAATTATAGAAAGGAGTAAAATGTTAGAATTATTAAAAGAGGATTTACAAAAGAATAATGTATTTAGTGGTGAGTTACCACCTATAGTACGTAAAGTAGTAGATAGTATTAATGCACCTCAAATACCATATAGATTTAAATTAACTATAGCAGTATCTGAATTAATACTCTTTGTATCTCATTTACGTAGAAATATACTACATTGGAATGGTTCTAGTATTCCCATTAATGCAATATCTTTTGTTATAGCTGGATCTGGTTCTGGAAAAGATTCTTCAGTATCAGCAGCTAGGAAATGCTTTAGTGAGGGATATAAAATAATTGATACTAAACGTAAAGCTATAGCTACACAGAATGCTATTAAGTCAGCTATGTTAGCAGGTAAACCTGATCCAGAAGAATATAATACATATAAAGAATTCTATACAGCACCTAATCCATTATTTGTAGCACCATCTACGGCAGAAGGATTTATACAGCATTTAAATGATTTAGATTCAGCAGGTATAGGAGCTGGATATACACAATCTGGTGAGTTTGGTGCGGAGTTAGTATCTGGAGGTCTTATAGTTGATAATATTAAGTTATTAGCTGAGATATATGATGAAGGTACTAAAGAGGTAAAAGTATTAAAATCAAGGGAAAATCAATCTAAAGAGATTAAAGGATTGCCAGTATCTGCTTTATATATGGGATCTCAAGATAATTTATTATATGATGAATCTATTAAAAGAGTATTTAGAAGAGAGTTCTCAACTAAACTAGCTAGAAGATCATTCTTTACATTTACACCTAAGATGGAAGATCCTAGGGAATACTCATCCGTAATAGATATGATTGAAGCAGAAGCTAGAGATGAAGATACAGCAACTAAAGCTAGATTAGAAGTACAATCTATCATTAAAGATATTGCTACAGAAGCTGTTAAAGGTGCAGGACAACCATTAAAAGTATCAGAAGAAGTACGTTCTTTATTTGTAAAATATAAAAGATATAATGAAGAATTTTCTCATACTATGAATCCTCAATACCCTATATCTAAAATAGTACGTATGCATATGCAATGGAAAGCATTTAAAGTAGCAGGTGCATTAGCTATACTAAGAGGATCTAATACTATAGAAATTAAAGACTATATTTCTGCTATATCTTATTGTGAATCTATATCTTCAGATATGGAAACATTTGAAGCAGAACTTGTAAAAGAACCATATGAAATATTTGTAGATTTTATGAAGAGTATAGCTATAGATGGTAAAGCTTCTATAGGATTACATAAACTAAGGAAACTAGGGTATATACCTACAACAGGTATCCCAACAACTAAGATGAAAGAACTTATACATCTAGCTTCTTCATATGATAAATCAGGACTATATACTATAGCTGAAGATAGTGTATGTTATGAAGCTATTATACCTACAGATATTATAGGTGCATCATATAAACCAGTATCAGGGACTAAAGAACAACGTTCATCACAATGTTCAGAAAGATTTGAGTTCTATGAAACTAAATTTAATGAACTGTCATTAATGCTACAAGAAGATTTAGCTTATTCACCATTTAGATTTAAAGACGGTAAAAGAGGTAAAGATAATATTATAGGCGGATGTAAATGGATATGTTTGGATATAGACGATTCTAATATAACAGATGAAGAATGTCATTTTATTTTACAAGATATAAATCACCATATAGCTAGAACATCTGATATTAATAATCCATTTAAATTTAGAGTACTACTTGAATTAGATGCTATAGTAGATATACCAGATATACAGTGGAGACAGTTCATTAAGTCTATTAGTGAATCATTATCTATAAAAACTGATCTACTACCTAAATCTCAAATATATTTTTCATACTCAGAACGTAAAGTATTATCAGTAATAGATCAAAATCCCATAGAAGTGAGAGAACATTTAATGTTAGCTACATCCACTGAAGATAAACCTCAAGCATATAAGCCTACTTCACAACAAGCTAAAGCATTACTAAATAATCCACTATCTACATTTGCTTATGCATTTGAAGCTAGTAGAGGTGAAGGTTCTAGATCACTTATAAGAGCTGCTTACCACGCTAAAGATTTAGGTATGCAAGTAGATGATATTATAGATTTAATGTATGAGATATCTAACTATTGGGATACACCCTTAGATAATCATCGTATGGAAAAAACTATAATAGCACAAATAAAAAGATGGGAGTAAATATAATGGGAAGTAGTTATCCAATATGGATTGATGTAGAAGCATGCATATATAAATCAAGTAAATCATATGGTGCTAAAAATACAAATAGTGAAAGAGTATTAGTTGGTACATCACCTAAACATTCTCATTACTTTTACACTAGAAGTACCACTAGAAAAGAGTTTAATGAGTATAGAGGTTTTAAAAACGTAACAGTATTCAGAGGTTATCATAATGCAATAGTAGTAGATGAATTAGTAATGTGTACTAAAACTAAAGAAGTACTAGAACGTAGAAGTGCTACGATACAAGGATTAACATGAGTATAGAATGGTCTTATAGTATGGATAACCCTAGAGAGCCTACTGAAGATGATTATGGTTTTATATATCAAATAGACTATAATGATGGTACATCTTATATAGGTAAGAAGAATCTATGGATAAGAGAAGAATTACCTCCATTAAAGTCAGGAAAGAAAAGACAGAATGTAGTAAGTACAATACAACGTAACTATAAAAATAAAAGAGTTACTATGGATATAGTACTTAAACCATCTAACTGGAAGAAATATGTAGGATCATCTAAGCTAACAGATGGTAAAGTTATTATATCTAAGAATATATTAGCTTACGCACCAACTAAAAGATACCTTACATATCTAGAGACTAAAGCTATAATGTGTTTAGAAGCACTAGAAAATGATACTTACCTAAATGAAAACTGTCTAGGTAAGTTCTTCAAAGATAATTTAATTTAATTTAATTTAAAGGAAATAAAATGAAACTAGAATTAAAAGATGAGGAAGTGTCTAATTACTTTGAAATGCATGATGAAATTAAATCACTACAAAATAAAGTAATAGAATTAAAAGCTCAAATAAAAGAGTTAGAAATTACTCCAAATAAGGTACAAGAATGCCTTACAGGAGAAGTTAAAAGTAACTGTAACTTACAAGGTAAGCATTGGTCTGATGAAGATGTTAGATTATTAAAAGATATTATTTTTTATCAAGGTAAGTACACAAGAAAAGAACTAAATGTGAAATATGTACATGAAATGTTATTCCCATTTAGAACATTAGCTGGTGTAAAATCTAAAATATATGAACTAGGTGGTTATATCAAACAAGATCAGATTAAGACTAAAATACATAGAAAGGGTAATTAATGCAAAAATACTTTAAATACAATGATTTACAAATACCAGATTGTTCTTTTAGAATAAGTCCTAGTAGTATAGGTAAATTTTTTTCATATCCTAGTATATGGTATAAAGATAATGTATTAGGTGAAAAGTCATTTACAGCTTCAACAGCTACTGTATTAGGAACTATTGTACATGCTTCAGCAGAATCATATTGTGATGGTAATCCTATTACAAGAAAAGATGTAGAAGAGTATGTAAGAACTACAGCAAGATCTGTACCGATTACAGAGAATCCTATAATGGTAGAAGATATTTATAATAACTATCCAGATATGGCTATGAATCTTATAAATGAATATGTAAGACATAATAAACCTACAGAATGGGAAAAGCCTATCTATGCTAAAGTATTAGATGATATTTATATAGGCGGAACTTTTGATAATAGAACTAATGATATTATAGTTGATTATAAAACTTACAGTAGTAATACTAAACCAACTAAGATATCATTTGACTATCGTATACAAGCTTTATCTTATGCATGGATACTTAAACAGAATGGTATTAATATAGAAAGAATACGTATTGTGTATATAAGTAAACCTATAGATACAAGAGCAATCTCAGAGAAGACAGGTAAACCTATTGGTAAAATAGTACCTTCAGAATTAACTGTAATAACTGAAATGATTACACCAGAGGATTGGGAACTAGTAGAGGATACTTTAATGCTTATAGCTTTATCTATTAAAAGAGCAAAAGAAGATCCAACATTAGTTCCCTTACTATTTAAATCAATGAAACTAAAAGGAAAATAATATGGCACATGGAATTAAGTTAGGTGTAGTAGCACTAGAGAATTCTGGTAAAACAACACTTATATCAAATATAAAAGATGCTCTTGTAGTATCAACAGACAATAAGGCATTTACAGGTAAAATACCACACTTTAGATACTCAGAGTATTTTGGATTAGAAGACCTATTAGGTACTATTGGATCTAAAATAGAATTATATCAAGAGAAATACGGTAAACTACCTAGAACATTAGTTGTAGATTCAGTAACTCACTTAGCTAATAATATGGAAAAATATTGGAATGAAAAAGCTACTGGATTTGCTATATGGGCAGGGCTAGGAAAAGATATTTTAGCATTTAACGCTTTCCTTGAAGATACTGTAATACCTTCTGGAATCAATGTAGTATTTACTTCACATTGTCAGTTTGATAAAGATACTGCTAAGTATCAAATATCTGCTCCAGGAAACTTTGGTAAAAATGGATCGTGGTTAAATACAAATAGCCCCCTAGCAGCGTAATCTACTAGGTGCATTTCCTTAATTGCTGGAAACTCTCGAAGCGTAAAGTACCAAAGTGTAACAATCTTTACGTATGTGACAATCAGCAGCCGAGATATACTAGTACTCTAGTTAGTGGTTCAACGACTATCCCAAAGGGGAGTAGGATCAAGTGATCCGAAATAGGAAAATTCCTTTAAGTATTGTATAAGGTCTGTAATGGTATACTCACATCCCAAAACAGATAAGGAAAAAATGTTAAACACAATACAGAAACAACACGACAACGAAATATTCTTTTACATAGCAGGTTACTCAAATAAATATGCAGTATCTAACTTAGGAAGAGTATACTCATTCAAACGAAACAAATTTATGACACCATCTAGGTATACAGACCTAAGAATTAACAATTCCAAGGCTACAACCTATCTAAGAGTTAAATTAAGAAAGCCATCAACAGGTGGTAAGCTCTTTCCAGTTCATAGACTAGTTGCAGAGGCTTTTATACCGAACGTAGATCAAAAACCTACTGTAAACCATAAAGATGGAAATGGTACTAACAATGAAGTAGGCAACTTAGAATGGATGACAGTAAAAGAAAATGTACAGCACGCTATACAAAATGGTTGGCATTGCACCACCAATAAAGAACTACAAAAGGTATATCTAAAAAAAGGCAATGAAACTCAATCCAAATATGGGAGGGAGTTTAGAAGCTCTTTAGTAGGTAAAGACTTTGGAGGATCTACATTACAGGAAATAGCATTTAAAAACTCTTCGACCGTACTACTGCAGTATGCAGTGCTTAAATGCAACTGTTGCGGTAAAGAGAGAACTATTACAAATAGTACATTTCAAACATACGTTATTGATAGAAAATTAATTAACTACTGTCGTAGTTGTGTAAACAAAGGGAATAAGATATAGTCTACTCTTGCATGAGAATGTAAGCAGTCGCTAAAACGACGGGTACAGCTTAACGAACTGTATTGAATATAAGGTATCTGTAACTGATAATGCAATATTCTTGGAAATTAAAGGGACTAAAAGAACTGTACAACATACAAATCCTAAGTTTCCTTGTAGATCTAATTTAGAAGGTATACCAGAGTCTCAAGATGTAGCTGAGTATGATATCAATGAACATATAACTGCATTAGAAGAAAATAATAAGGAATCAGAAGAATGGATACTAGAATAGAAGAAGATGAATTGGTAGAAATACCATTCTTCTTACCAGAAAATATAGTTAAACAAATTACATTTGATAACGTAAATGAAATAGCATACTTATTGGCTACAGAAGATTCTGTAGTAGCTAAAGCATTAGTAGATGAGTTACTATACTTTAGAGATAAAGGTGTTATTTAATACCCCGTAATGGGTATAAACTATGATTAACCAGAGGTGATGTAATTTAAGCATCTAACTAAATATTTAAAATTATAAAGGAACAATATGGCATTTTTTAAAGTATCTGTAGAGGAAGCAGCTAAAGCATCTACAGGAGGAAATTATATTAATCAGTCAGGAGTTTATGATGTTGCTATTAAGGCAATTATTGTAGATTATAATGATAAGGGAGCTAGAACTCTTAATTTTTATGTTGATCATAATGGGCAAGAACAAGTAATCTATGGAGCACTAAGACTAGATAACAATGATGGTACACCAAGCTTTCAAGCAGCACAGTTTAATAAGCTATGTGTTATTGCAGGACTTGATGTAGTATCAGAACCAGAAGAAGCAACACTTCCTATCGGTAAAGAAGGTGCTGATAAAGATGTAGCAGTACTACCAGACTTTCAAGATCTAGATGTTAAACTATGGATTCAACAAGAGTACTCTGTATATGAAGGTTCTATCAAAGAGAAAAAACTTATTAAAGGTTTCTATGCACCTAATGGAGCATCAGCTGATGAGATTATCAATGAGACAGAAATTGGTGTAAGATTTGCTAAAGATGAGAAGTATCATACTAATACATCATATAAAGATAATCTTACTGAAGAAGTAGTACAGAAATGGATATCAGACGGACGTAAAGAAGGTACTATGGGTAAAACAACTACAGCACCTAAAGCATCATTCGGTAAACCTAAATTTGGAGTTAAATAATGTTTAATCAGTATAATAATCTAGTGTATAAATATAGTAAAGAACTTGAAGAGTATAAAGTTAAACCAACTAAAGCTTCTTCTAAGCGATTAAGGGAGTATATACTTCAAATGCAAAAACTATCAGTAGGTGCTAAGAAAGACCTTATCTCTTTAGATAAAGGAGAATAAGTGAAAGCATTTATTACATTTTTTACAAAAGTGCTTATATCAACTATTATATCTATGATAGGGTATATATTTAAAAGAAAAGTATTTAAGACAATAGGAGTACATTAATGCAAATAACATTAACAGGAAAAGAATTTGATGCAGCTATGGAGAACTATGTTAAAACTTTAGGGTTTGATACTACTAGGTATACTATAAGTACAAAAACAGTAGTTGGTAGGGGAGAATCTTCTTCTACTACTGTAACTATTATATTAGATGAGTGTGAAACTACTAATGAAAAAACATATGTGAATAGCGATATTGATAGCGTAGTACCTAAGGATAAAATAGTTACACCAGTATGGGGTAAAAAAAATGAATCAACAGAATAAAGATCATACAGTAAGAAATTGGAGTACACTGCCAGAATTATCTAAAGTGTTATATAAAGAGACTTATTTTCTACCAGAAGAAAACTATGATGAATGGTTATATCGTGTAGCTACTGCATATCAAAATGATACTGAACATGGATTACGTATGATGTCTTATATACAAAATCTATGGTTTCATCCTTCGACTCCACCTAGCAGTAATGCTGGTACTGATAGAGGATTACCAATTAGTTGTTTTACTAAAACTGTACTGGATAATAAACCATCTATTTTTAAAAATTATAATGAAGCATTTAATTTAGGTGCTTATGGTGGTGGTATTGGTTCAGATTGGTCTTCAGTAAGATCAGTAAATGAACCCGTAGGAATACATGGTGGTAAATCAGGGGGAGTTATACCTTTTTTAGGTATCTCTGATAGATCTACATTAGGTATTAGTCAAGGTTAAACAGTTACTCGACGAGTAACTTAAGCCGTTTCTAAAGGAAACTTTAGTTATAATAAGTCATTAAATTGCTGGGAACTCTTACTGCGTAGTGGCAAAGACAATCAGCAGGGAAATAAACTTTAAGGACTTACAAATGGAACAATGGAAAATTATATCAAAAGAGCCTAAGTATCGTATATCAGATCTTGGCAGAGTACTAAATATTGAGACAGGTAGCTTTAAGTCTGTTCGCTATGATAAAGATGGCTACCCTAGAGTTACATTGTATCCTAGTGGTAAAACATACACAATCCATAGACTAATCATGGAGAACTTCTATGAAGAGTCTGAATGGGATGAGCATGTTAATCATATTGATAGTAACAGAGCTAATAGTGTACTGTCTAATCTAGAATGGGTATCTGCTAGTGATAATACACAGCACATGGTTAAAGCAGGAAGAAATCCTGATATCCGTGGTACTAAGAATCCATCATCTAGATTGTCAGAAGAGCAGATTGAAGAAATAAGATCTACAACTTCTGATATAAAAGACAAAGAGTTAGCTATTAATTATAGAGTGAGTAGAGCAGCTATACAACGTATACGCTCTGGTACAGCTTACCAGACATCCGCAGGAACTACTGCTATAGGGAGATCTAAAGGATTGACTGGAGCATCCAATAGCAAAGCAAAGCTAACCGAGTCTCAAGCATTTGATATTAAATATAATTTAACATATAGCAAAAATTCAGAATTGGCTCTTTTATATGGAGTATCTATAGATGCCATTAGACGAATTAGATCAGGTAAATCCTGGCCCCATTTGTAATCCTTTAGTGGATACCTTCAACGACTATCCCATAGGGGAGTAGGGTGCAAGCCAATGGCACTCGAAAAAGTGACCACCGTACTATTGAGTTAACGGTGAAGATATAGTCTGGACTATGCAGAAATGTATAGAAGTTCATTAGAAAACTGGCTACAGAGTTGCGTCTGTAGTTGAACATAATCGGGATTAAGAAGAGCATCTGAAGCAGTATACTTACATATATCCCATCCAGAAATTGAAGAGTTTATAGATTTACGTAAAGAGACTGGAGATCATAATCGTAGATGTCCTAATCTACATCATGGAGTTGTTATTCCAGATTCATTTATGAATGCAGTTATACATAATTCTGATTGGGATTTAATATCACCTAAGACTGATAAAATAATTAAAACAATACCTGCTCGTAAGCTTTGGACTCAATTACTAGAAGCTCGTGTAACTAATGGTGAACCTTATATTATGTTTGAAGATACTGTAAATGAATTAGCACCAGAAGAGTACAAAAATGAAGATATCCATATTGGTACATCTAATTTATGTACAGAGATAACTTTACGTACAGATGATAAACATTCTGGAGTTTGCTGCTTAGGTAGTATTAACTTGGAATATTGGGATGAATATCAACATTGTTTTGACCAGTTTATAGCTGATTGCTCTGATTATCTAGATAATATCTTACAAGATTTTATAGATAGAACAGAGAATTTAGAAGGATTCGAAAGAACTAGAGCAGGAGCTATTGATGAAAGATCCTTAGGGTTAGGAGTAATGGGTTTTCATAGCTTACTCCAGTCAAAACTAATACCTTGGGAATCACCTATGGCTAAAGGTTTTAACCTAAAGATCTTTAAACAGATTAAAGACTCAACTGATAGACATAATAAAAGTGTACTCCATAAATATTGTCCTATGAGTCGTAGACATAGTACTGCAAGACGTAATATTCATGTTACAGCTATAGCACCTACTATGTCTATATCTAGTTTATGTGGTGTGACATCATCTGGTATTGAACCGTGGGTTACTAATGCTTTCACTAAGAAAGTGAAACAAGGTAGCTTTGCTATAAAAAATAAATACCTAGAGAACTATATAAAAGGATACTTTTTTGATGTAATGAGAAACTGGGATAACCCACCCTCAATACAAGAAGGTGTAGTATGGGAATCTCAACAGTGGAATTCTATTAAGAAGAATAATGGCTCAGTACAGCATTTAGATTGGATGCCACAAGAAATCAAAGATGTATTTAAAACAGCATTTGAGCTAGATCAGAGATACCTGCTTGAATTTGCAGGAGATAGATCTCCATTAATAGATCAAGGTCAATCATTAAATATATTCATACCAGCTGGATCATCTGTACAGTATATTTCAGATCTTCATATATTAGCTTGGAAAAAGAAAATTAAGTCATTATACTATATTAGATCATCAGCAGGTGTATCAGCATCTACTTCATCTAATGAACGTAAACAAATTAATATTAAGGAGGTAGATATGATGTCAGATACCTGTTTGGGGTGTTCATGAGTAATTTGATACATATGAATGGAATACCAACATTTAAAAGTAAAAATGGATTTAGATATCCAGAGTTTTGGGAACATTATAAACAACATGATAGGCTACACTGGACTGCTGAACAAATTTCACTAGCTAAAGACTTACAAGACTTTGAGAGAGCATCTGAAAAAGAAAAAGAAGATATTACTAGAACTATGAGATTATTTACTCAGAATGAAATTCAAGTAGGTTATGGTTATGCTACTATGCTACGTATATTCAAACCTGTAGAAGTACAAGCTATGCTATCTAATTTTATGGCTAGAGAATTTACACATATAGAAAACTATTCTTTATTTACTGAAACTATAGGATTACCTAATAGTATCTATCAAGAGTTTCTTGATATACCTGTAATGTCAACTAAAGCGGAGTATTTAGAGAAAGCTAAAGTACGTAAATATGAAGAATATAAGACTATGAATCTTTCTGATTCACAGCTAGATAGAGTATTTCGTAGAGATATAGCTCGTATGCTTGCAGTATATGCAGGAGGTACAGAAGCTATTTCACTAATGGCACAGTTTGCAGCATTACTTAAATATCAATTTGAAGGTAAGTATCCTGGTCTATGCCAAATAGTAGAATACAGTATTAGAGAAGAAACACTTCACTTTGTAGGTAACTCACATTTATTCCGTGTATTTATAGCAGAGAATCAGGATATATGGGATGATGAATTAAAGTATGATATCTATCAGGGTATTAGAGAAATTGTAGCATATGAAGAAGCTCTTGTAGATTACTTTGATTATGCACATATATCTAATTCAGATCTAAAAAGATATATAGAGTACAGAGGAGATATAGCTCTTAAAGAGTTAGGTATGAAACCTAATTGGAACACTACAGTAAATCCTTTAGGTTATATGGATGATGTTGTAGGTACTATACTAACAGACTTCTTTTCTGGCAGAGTTACACAGTACAGTAAAGCAGTAGATGGAGATTGGGGAGATATTGACTATGAAAAATGGAAATAAATGCATTCCTCAAATAGGTAAACCAGAATATCGTATTATTTTCTACCACAAAGTTACAGGTAATATTATGAAGTACAAGTTTACTGTATATGATACTGCTATTAGTTTCTTTGATAAATTAGATTATAATAAATCTAAACCTGTCATGTATGAAATAAAAAGGATACATTAATGACTAAAAAAGAATATGATAAAAAGTATCATGCTATAGCTGTGTCTAACGCTTCTGTAGAAGTAAAAGAAAAAGCTATAGAAGATCTAAATAATAAATTTAAAAATATAATAGATAAAGCTATGTCTGTGATAGAAGAATCAGAACAAGACTATAGTGATATTGTGAGAGGAGATTAACATGTTAAAGCCTACTAAGCATCCTATGTCTTATATATGGGAAGAAGATAATGAAGAAGAAGAAAATATTACAATACCTACAGACAGAAATTCACCATATACAATACCTGAGAGTATTAGAAGAGATTTTTTTAAAGCTACAGGTATTAAAAGATGTACTGAGAAAGAAATAATAAATTGGTATAATAAGAATAGTAGTAGTACTGGTAATAGTACTAATAATCCAATAGAACCTAATCATTATACTACTATGGCTATATCTCCATTAGAGTATATAGAAGCTAATCCAGAAGCGTTTACTTGGTGTACAGCTAATGTAGTTAAATATGTAAGTAGGGCTAAGATGAAAAATGGATTAGAAGATTTAAAAAAAGCAGCATGGTATTTAAACCATGAAATTGAAAATATGGAGAAAAGTAAATGAACATTACACCAATAGAAATGATATATGACTTTAATGATAAAGCAGGATTGCTAACTAAAGGGTACTCAGATGAAAAAGAATGTGCTTTTCCTATAGAAGAAGCTCTTGAAGGGCTAGAATTAACATATCTAGCTAGAGTTCTAGGAGAACATGATGTTACACCAAAAAATCTATCCAGACGTATGACGTCATTAACGAGACCTCTGAATAATTTGTTAGATGTGGATAGATTAGATAAACATCTAGATATAATTGTATTTTCATTTGGAAGTATATTTAAATTAGGTCTTACACCTAAAGAAGCATTAGAAGCTTTAACTATTGTTATGGAAGCTAATATGTTAAAACTATCAGTAGGTACTGATTCTCATGGAAAACAGATGAAACCTGTAGACTTTGTAAGTCCTGAATATAGATTACAAGATATTTTAGATAGAAGAGTATATAGTACCTAAAATAATAGTAGCAGACTATCCTGCTACTAAAATTAATGATGCTAAACTAATATGATCAGAAGGATTTGATACACCTTCACCATCAAGTATTTTTCTAGGTAATGCTTGGTTTCCTATATTCAAGCTTTCAGCTCCCATAGCACTTTCTACAGCATAACTCACACTGGAGCTTACAGGATGATATTTAATTAAACTAGCTATTGTTCTTTGTATTTTAATCCAGAAATTTGGAAACATTAAAATACCATAATCACTTAAAGCTTTTATAGGTGCTGGTAGATTTGTTCTATAATCAACAAATGTATCATTAGCTATGCTATAAGCTTCCTCTTTAGTATATCTTCTTCTATGTTGTCTATCTCCAACTCTAGGATTAACTTGTGTCATTAGGTGTTTAGCTAGTACATATTTACTTAAGGCATCAGCTAAGACCATATAAGCAGATCCATAGTTTACTACTTCAGAAGCAGGAGAACCCATGTAATCACTAAGATATCTAGCAACACTTTCTTTATCATTCTTTTTATTTTTTAATCTATCTGCTAACTCAACTAACTCAGTACCTACATCAGTACCTTTTACTTTAGCTACTTCTCCCATTTTTCTAAATACATCATCCATTCCAAACCCTACTCTTTGCCACCATTTAATAGCATTAAATAATTTATTAGGATCACCTTTCCTATCATGTGTATACTTATCTATAAATGTGTCTATATCTTGCTGAATACCTGTAATAGTATCAAACTCTTTAATTACCAAGTCAGTACTATATGACTGTACAAATCCATAGTTAAATGCATCATGAAATTCTAATCTTTCTAGTTTATTTAGTTGAGCATTCTTTCTATTAAGGGCTACAGAAGCTTTCTTTTTATTCTCATCTGTGCTATCCATTTTAAACATTGCATCAGCTAATCTAGATTCCATAGCTAGTGTAACATACTTAGATCTTTCATTGGCATATTCTTTATATGCAGATAACCCTTTAGATAGTCCTTGTCCTATCTCTATTATACCTATATCCATCATACTTAATATACCTATGTTAGTTATACTATCATTTAACAGTTTTATTGGATTAGTTACTATCATTTTTTGTTTAGCTAATATAACTATCTTTTTAAACATATTTTCTATTTTAGCTAATTCTCTATAGTCACTATTTCCAAATATACTAAAGTTTTTATGTCCAAGTATAACATCACTTACACCTCTTTTTACTAAACTTACTTTTCTGTTAAATCCATTAAAAGATGTTAATCCTTCTGGTGTCTTAAAGTATTTAGCTATCATAGGATATTCTTTTTTTAGATCTTCAAATGATTTGATATGACTTAGATCTGAAGATGTATAATCAATATTTACAAAAGGTTTTACTTCTGTTCTAAATCCTAATTTACCTCTAACACCTTTTCTATCATTATCTTTTAGAGTTTGTTCTAGCTTTCTCATAGCTATAGAATCTTTTATATACTCTGTACCATTTTCTAACATTAGTTTTCTAATACTTTCAGATTGTATAAGTTCTTTATTATGAATATAAGTTCTATATAAACTATGGGCTGCATTCTGTACTAAACCTAGTTTTTCTATCTTAGTTTTTTTATCAAGTAGTACTCTAAATCTATTACCATCTTGAACTAGTTTATTATTACTAAGCCATGCTTCTCTTTTACTCTCATCTAAAGCTTGTACTTCTTTCATTATCTCTTGGCTTTGTTCTAAACTAAGGAAAGCACCATTAGTATATCTATTAGCTCCTAATCCTATACCTGCTACTCTTCCTCCTGCTAAGCTTTCTCTTGCTACTAATCCCTTTATATTATTATCTGCATTTCTTAATACAATCCAACCATTCTCTTTAGTATATGTACTATTTCTCATCTCTATGGAATTTAGTATTCTATACTCATATACTTTATCATGTATATCCATTGAGTAACTACCATCATACATAGAGTTATATTGTTTATCTTTACTAAAATTATTTCCTTCATAGTCATCAGCCATTTCATTAATTTCATTATTTAAATCTCTATTAGCTAGTGCTATAGACATCATCCAATCTCTTAAATCTTTGTTCATATTTACTAATAACTTCTCACCATTATCTATCATAGATATAGCTTTTAATGTAGTATAGACATAAGCTCCATCAGAGTTTACCTTAGCGTACATAACATTTATAGCATTAGTTTTACTATTACCATTTACCCATTCATTTGCTACTTCATCTAATGCTTTTAATTTATTAGGATCTATTGTAGCTTTTACCTCTTCTATTAGTTGGGCTATAGTTTTAGTACCATTAAACAGAGCTATTTTAATTTCAGGTATACTTATTAAATTAGCTATACCAGTATCGGAAAATAATTGATGTACTGTTATTCTATCTTTTTTACTATAGGTATCATTAATTTGTCTATCCATTTCAGCCATAAACTCACGTTCTTTAGCAGATTCTTGCTGATAGGCTGAGAATAAGCTAAGGGATGTCTTAATAACTTTATCAGTTACATCACCAGCCAGTCCTATTATATAATGCATTTTCTGTGCGAATTCACTATCATAGAAACCTGTTCTGAGTAAGCTAACTACTTCTTTGTATATAGGAGATACATGCTTTAGTTTCATATGAGATTTCATAAGTTTAGGGCTTAAGGCTTCATCAAGTACATCTGCAAATATAATCATCCAATCACTTGCAAATCTATTAGTTTTAGCTACAGCATCATTTACAGCTGTAATAGGATTAAGAGATATATCTTTATTAGTATCTTCTTTATTCATCATCTGAGCAGGAGTTATTTCAGTATTTGTACTTAGTATAGTAGATCTAGCATTTGTATCAAGTTCTTTCAAAGCAGTAATTGTCATTTCAACATTAATAGGTAATTTAGTTAATTTATCATTACTTAGTTCAGCAAAGAATTTTTGTACTGATTGTATTACTTTTTCTACTATAGCTATAACCTTATCAATAGTACTTTTAGATTCTAATAATCCTAATATTTCATTTCTAACTGAAAGTTCATTCATTACAATAGATGAAAACTCAGATATTTGTCTTGCAGTATCAAACTTAGGATCTAAAGCATATTCTAAACGAGATTTTGCATCAGAAGATATATTTAATAACTCTTTATTTTTTAAAGATTCTATAACTCTACTCAAATACTTTAACTCATTACTTTTATTTAGATTTTGATGAATATACTGGTACTGTATAGCATGGTCTATTTCATGTGCAAATACTTCAACTAATGTATCTGCATTATTAAGATCTACTGTATAACCAGTTTTAGCATCTTTTATAGTCATACTTACTTTACCAGGTATGGTAACTACATTAGCATAACCACTCCAACCTATACCTTCTTTAGGATATCTTTTACCGTCTATAGTGTTTGCTTTTACATCAGTAATTAATTTTATTCTGTTATCTTTATTACTAAATGCTTCTACAACTTTGGTTAGTAAGGCAGTATGAGTTTCACTAACAGGTAATTTCTGTAGTAATTTAACTAGTTGATTTATATCTGCACCACTTATACCATTACCAGCTAACATTGTAATGCTTCTTAACACACTTTTAATATCTGTATATACTTCTGTATTTTTTACCTCAAGAGTTACTTTCTCTCTAGTTTCTGTAGTGTCTTTTTTAGATAGTCTTTCTTTAGCTAACTCATTACCTACTTCCCAATCACCTAATATATTAAGTTCTTTATCTTGTAGATACTTTTTCTTTTCAGCTATTAGAATATCATTCTCTTTTTTCATAGCTTCATAATTAGATTTATATTTATCTTTTAAAGGTCCTGCTTCCATCTCCTTAATAGCATCATTTAATTCTTTTAACGCAATATCCATATAGTCATAATTAATAGCAGCTTCTTTAGTATAATAATTATATCTATCCATTATCTTTAAAGCTGTTTCAGCATCAGAATATAATGCATCATGAACTGTCATTACACCAGAATCAACTACATCTCCTAGTATATCTTTTATACTCATTAACAGTAATGCAGCATCTGTTGCATGCTGTAGATTAACATTAAAAGATGTTTCATTATCCATCATTTTATTAGTTGTATATGTAGTACCATCTTCTTTAAACACAGCTTGTTTAAGTTTTTGTACTGACATTTTATACAATTTATTACTAGGTAATAAAGCATCCATAGCAGTACGTAAAGTACCTTTCCATTTCTTTGTACCTCTTAACATTTTATAGATTTCACCCATCTTATATCTATAACCAGCTACTTCTGCAAATTCCATATTTAATGCATCTGTATATTCACTAGCTAGATTATCCATATAATATTTAGCTATTGTATTTTGATCTTCTTCTGTAATCTCACTAATAGGAGTTTCTTTACTTCTATCTTGTGAATCTATTACATATTTTTTAGACCCTAATATTTCATTAATTAAATCCATAGATTTTTGATTGTAATTATATAATGCCATATCAATTAAATCTTCAGCTATACTTTCTCCCATATCAGCATTATTATTACTATCTAATTGACCATAAAACCATTTCATTATTGGATATTTAGCTACTTTTCTAGCATCTAATCCAACATCTTTCAGTTTGTTTAGTATAGGCTCTAGATGTGAACTATACAAAGGACTTTTTTCAAGTATACTAGCTATAAAGTTATAAGGATCTATACCTTTATTATTAGTACCTATACCTAATATTTCAAGTATTTTTTGTACTTTAGGAATACCGCTTAAGTTAAGTAAAGTATTTACAACTCCACTTGCTGTAGCATCACTCTCTACTTGATAGCTTGTAGTAACAGATATACCATCTGATTTACGGATATCACTCATTACCTTAATCAAAGATAGTGCTTTAAAAGGTGAACTAATACCTAGTTTATTAGCTACTTTAGGTAAGTCACTAATGCCTATACTACCATTAGCATCTAAATAGTCCATAGCTCCTATCATAGTTTTATCTATAACATTCTCTACTTCTTTTACAGTCCAACCAAGTTCTTCTGCTACAGTATTTAGAAGTAATTGTCTAGCCATGCCACTTACTTTTTTAGGTGAAGATCCTCCTTGAAGTATTTGTCTAGCCATATATTTATCACCTTGAAAATCAAGTATAGTTTGCATTACATGTATACGTTGGTTTATAGCACTTTCGTAATTAAAGTGTAACCCACCTTCTTCTATAAATTCTAAATTATCTAATAGATTAGTTATAGTACTTTTTCTACCTATTGCTTTACCACCTTCAGTATTCGTACGTATTTTAGCATTAGATTTTTGTAATCCTAACAATCTAATTAAGATAGTATCACTTGATAAAGCTTTATCTGTATCTCCTATAACTGTACCATCTTTAAGTCTTTTAGGGTATTTTGATAGGATATAATCCTTTACTTCTCTTAATACTTGAAGTGCTTCTGGTTTAACAGAATAGACCATACTATTATAGTCAGATATTATTTTCTCATGTGCAGGACTTAATTTAGATTCTGAAGGTACTTCTTCTACAGAATCTTTTGTAGGTAATTCATAGTTAATAGGTTTGAATAAACTACTTAATGCGTTAGCAGCTAATACTTCTGAAGTTATAGAACCTCTGGAGGTATCTTTTATACCTGTTATTTTTACAGTAGGTACTTGTACAGTTCCTTTCTTAGATGAGTGGTAATACTTCTTAGCTTCTTCAGTACTAAGTCTTTTACCTTCCATATCATGGATATTATGAATAGCCACATCATTTAATCCAAATTGTACTAGACCAGCTTTCTCAGCTATAGTAAGCATTTGCTCACCTACTTCTATATAAGCTTTAGCAGTTTCTTCTGGTTTACCAGCAAGTCTTAACTCATAACTATTAACTAACTCTTTACCTAGTTGATGAGCTACATCTTGTCTTCTAGCTTCTGCTACTTTATCATTTTTAATTTTATATTTTTTATTAATATCATATTCAGATCTCATAGCTGAATGAACAGTATCTAGTACCATAGAAGCAACTTTAAGAGCTCTCTGGCTAGATGACTTCTCACCAAATAATAGTTCCATAGATTTTTTTGCATCAGTATTTTCAATTATAGTTTTAGATACTTTTTCATTAATATTTTGTAATGCACTAAATATTTTATCATTTACAGGAGATAGTTTTTTACCTAGTCTTTTAGCAAAATTAACTATATTATTATCTGTTGATTTTGTTAGACTAGCTGCAACTGTTTCATCCATTTTACCTTCAATAACAGATTGTATAACATTATCATCGGCATTAAATGTGGATGATAATTTACTTTTCTTAGCTGAAGCATCAGAAACTCTAGTATCACCTTTCATAGCTTCCACTTTAATTTCTTTTATTTTATCACTTTTTGTAAGTATATTAACTAGTCCTGCATTACGTATACTCTCTTCTGTACGTGGACTATCATACTCTACTTTAGATTCTCCCTTAGGTGTAATAGGTTTATCTATAATTGGTTCAGTTACAATATTCGCTTCTTCTGTAGGTTTAGTAGTACTAAATCCCATATCTTTTTTCATACTATCAATAGCATTAAGATTAGTTTGTAATTCCTCTTTAAAAGTATCATCAGTAACATCTAGATTAAATAAATCCTCTAAATTACTGTTGATAGTAGTAGCATTATCTTTTTGTTCTTCAGTCATGTCTTCAGTAATTTCTATTCTTCTAGATACTACTTCCTTTTCTAAGTCAGAAGTAGCTTGTTCTCTACCAGCTTTCTTAACTAATACATCTTCAGCTGTTCTATCAGCAGACACTTCAGCTAACTTTGTGAGTACACTGTTAACAGGCTTAGATACTGCCTTATAGCTTTGCTTAAGTATCTCTGGTGATTGTCCTGGTAATGCCATATGTACACCACCAGCTGCTCCCATAATACCACCAACAGTAGCTTCTTTTAATACATCAGGACTTATAACAGTATCTAATGCAGTCATGTCTTTAGCTTTATCTGTACCATATATTTTATTGAATGCTTCACCTAATGTTTGTGTATATTCTTGAGCAGCTTCCATCATACCAGCTTTTGCTAATTTACCAACTGTATTAGCACTCCTAGCTATAAATGTTTGTAATTCTGTTTCAGATAGTTTTTTTATAATATCTGAGAGATTATTAGGATTAATAACATCTTTAGTTACACCTGCTTCAAGTTTCATACCTAAGAAGTTTATAGTGAATGCTCTACCTATATCAAGCATATCAGGTTCTACACCTTTATTATTTACTATAAATTCATCCATTTGGTTGTTAGTTTGATCAGCTGCTACTAAAGCTGCTCCAGCATTCTTAGCACCTAAATAAGATACTAACTCTTTAGCAGATGATTCTTTTTTAATAGTTTTAATTGCTAATTTTTTAGCTGCTTCATCTATACTCTCATTAGCTAATACTGATAATACTTTACTACCTATTTTAGTTTTCTTACTTGGATCTATTAACGCAGGTAACATATAACCTAATGAGTATATAGCAGTTTCAGGAGTAGCAAGTGCAGTACTAACCATATTCCATATTTTAGATGGATTATCTTCTTTAACAAGATTAGCCCATGTAGAAGGTACAGTAAGTTCTACATCTTTAGTAACTTGATCATAGTCTTTACTAATTTGATCAATATTGTGTTTTGAATATATATCATTATATCCTGCAAATCTGTTAGCTATTTTAACTTTTTCATCATCAGTAGCTATATCCCAATTTTGCCCTAGTATTTTTCCTACACCTTCTACAGCCCAATCAGCAGTACCTATAGAAAGATTAGCCATACCAGCTGGGAAAGCTTTTACAGCATTACCAACTCTTTCAGAGTTGGTTTTTGGAGAATACCCACTGACAACAGGATTTTTAGCATAACTTCTTAATACTTCCATTGGATTATTAACTACACCTGATGCTTTAGTATTGTCCAGTACATATTGTGAAAATGTTTTATCATTATTTACAGCCTGTACATCATATAATGATCTACCATATTTCTCTTTACCAGCTTGTGGTATTAAGTTTAAGTTTTTAGCAGCAAAAGCTTCTTTTATTTTTTTATTTGCTTCATTATTATAAGTATAGTATTCTTCAGGTGTTATTTGTTTTTGTAGTAGAGATGAGTTATCTATTCCAAGCAGGTATTGATCTGATATTATTCTAGCTTTCATACCTTCTTGTGTAAGATTTCCCTCTGTATCTTTTAACTCAGGAGCTTGAGGATACCATCCCTGATTAGTTAATCTTCCAGTAGCACCACTTTCAAAAACAAGAGAATCAGCATCATAACCACCTACGACTACATTACCACTTAGTTTATTTATTTTTTCTACTCTAGCATTTTCTAACCTATTAATTTTATCAAATATGGTAGCCATTATTATCCTTAATACTTATATTTATTTAACTAAGATACGCAATCTATTTATTACATCTTCCTCAGATAAGGAAGGATATTCTCTCTTTATCATATTATATAGTATCTTATTACTACTAATTAGTTCATTATCTAATTCAGACTCAGACTTATCATATCCAATAATTTCTCCTATAGCATTGTATATAGCTTTACCTTTATTAATAGTAGGAGTGGCTTCTTTACTTACTTTATTATATAAAGAATTATTTGCACTAATACTTTTTTGTGGGGTTTTTACAGTATTTTTATTACCTACATTAACTAATGTATATCGACCCTTATCATCCATTGTTATTCTGATACCTTTTGACTCAGCCATACTAGTTGCTGTACCAAATCCTATTTCTTTACCTGTTGTTTCATCTATAACTTTGGGTAAGTACTTATCAAGATCTTTTCTAGTAAGAGTTTTATCAAAAAGACTATCCGACTTCATTTTAATAAGTGCAGCATTAGCAGTATTAGGGTCTATATTATAAGACTGCATTAGATCAATACTTTTTTGAGCTTCTTTTTTATCAAGAAACCCATAGTCCAAAATATCTTCACGCATTTTATTATAAGAATCCCCACTACTGGTTGAACTACCTCTACCTTTATCCTTTTTACCTACTACCCATCCTTGTTTAGTATAAGTGTCTAACTGACTATATGGAATATTAGTTGTACGAGAACCATCTGCTGAAGTTATTGATACTGTACCACTAATAGGCTCAACTTTAGGAGCTGTTAGTATATCATGAATTAAGGAAGCCTCTTGTGCATTAGGTGTGAATAATTTATTTTTTTGTAGTTCAGTTAAGGCAGCACGTCTGTCTATTATATTAGGATTTGTAAGTATATTAGCTATACCACTTTCTGTAAATGACTTAGAAGCAGCCTCTGCTTCAGCTCTTTTATTAGCTGCTTCTTGTAATCCAAAACTTTTATTCCATTGCTCTTCTTGTGTTTTAGTTTGTTGATCTCTAAACATTCTATCTAATGCAGCAGATTCTTCAGCAGATTTTCTAGCACTAAATGCAGATGCAAACTTACCAGCTTGAGCCATAGGATCTACAAATTGACTTAATGCACTAAATTCAGGTATACTTATTCCTCTATTAGCCATATTATCTCCTTACGCACCAGCACTATATGTGCCTAATCCTGATTTATTAATAGCAGTAGCAAAATCTTTATCTTTCTGTACACCTCTATTATACTCAGCTTTTTGCATCTTCCATGCATCCTCTGCTCTCTTATTAGCTTCCATACCAGCATATATACTATATAAACTTGCTAGTCCACTACCTACATTAGCTAATCCTTGAGGACCACCTAGACCAGTAGTATTGGATGCTCCTGTCTTAGGATCATATGTACGAGTACCAATTATATTACTTCCTACGTTAGCTAAACCACTTACCATATTAGCTAGGTTAGTACCTAATCCTGGAGGTGTAAACCCTTGTGCGTAATAATTACTTGGTGTAAATAATTGTTGTGTAGTATCCCATAAACTAGTTTCAGGCACTACTGATGATAGCGCTGGATTACTTTGCCATTGATTTGCCATTATTGATCCTTTATATTTAGATAAAAGCAACTAGCTATATTGCTTTGATACTAGTATTATACCATTTATATTATTTAACTATGCTATTTGTACTAGGAAATTCTCTGTCTTTTGTCCACCACTATTATTTTTAACTAAATTATCAATCCTATATAGAGCATCATTATTATATATCATTTCATATGTTAGATATATATGTTCTACACCATCTTCTTTAGTAGCTTGTTCTTCTTCAGTTAATGTATTATACTGTTTAGAATCTCCAAAGAATTTCATGTATGTTTTAAATCCATCACCTAAGTTCTTAAGCCATCCACTTACATCACTTAATGTTATCTCACTTAAACTAGATAAACTCCATTTACTCGGATCTGTTATAAATGATATTTTATCCATTATACTAGCAGTTATTTTATCATAGAAATTTACTACCATATCTTTTACAAACTGAGTTACAGTGTATTGCGATACATCACTTATTACTTTCTTCTCTACTGCTGCTTGAGCTGCTTTATTCCATGCAGTTTGTATAGCAGACATAATACCAGTAATAGAAGCTAATGTACCTACTATCTGTGCAAACTTACCTATTAATTTAATCATATCCATAGCGTAAGGAAATACATTTGCATATATAACTAAACTGACAGTTAGAGATACAGATGTTATAGCTAATGCTGTAGCAGCTGCTACTAATTGTGTTGATACAGCAGATAGACCCCCAGCAGATAATACACCAATTACTATAGATAATACAATTAATACTACAGCAAATATTACTTCATACCATTCAGCATCTTCTTCTTCATAGCCTGAACTAAGTATCTTACCAATCATAGTAGAGAATTCTTTTCTCTTCATATTAGCTACAGCATCTACTCTTAAATAGCCATTATAGGTTAATCCTACTATATCTGGATTAACCATAGATATAACAGCTTGTTTTAAAGTAGTATCATCAGCCACATTACTTATAGCAAATATTTCATTACCTGCATATTCAGAAGCTGTTTGTATAATATCAGCTAAACTCTTTATCTGGGTTACTATATAACTGGTATTAATAGCAGTATTAGCTACTTTAAATTTTAACTTGTAAGAGTATGTAAAATAAACATTACCGTTAGTAGTTTGATTTATGGTACTTATTTCA
>Ga0265294_10001219_pt1 | contig 35004 bp, 31 predicted proteins | sample MunlanPumphouse3_FD_192504 | JGI IMG/M metagenome (GOLD analysis project Ga0265294, IMG submission 192504) | Groundwater microbial communities from a municipal landfill in Southern Ontario, Canada - Pumphouse #3 | ecosystem: Environmental > Aquatic > Deep subsurface > Groundwater | place...
AGAAATGTAACAGGTGGAATGTCAGCATTACAGGACCTTGGAGAAAAGATATACTACACAAATGATGAAAAGAAACAAGTTGCGTATATCGAGATGGCTAAAGCCAAAGGAAATACTGTAGTAGTGTTGGATCATGAACTCGATCCCAACTTTATGTCGTTTTTAGAATATAAGAACAATAAGGTCAAATTCGTGCGTGTCGACTCTGAAATCGCTGGGGAAGAGGGGATGCAGGAACGTAAAGAGTCTCTTGAAAGTCTTTTCCGTAAAGCGTCCGGAGATGAGAAGCTTGAAGTTCAGGTAAAGTCTCTAGGTGAATCGGCTCTTGCCGCAGTTCTTACTGAGACTGAGGAATCAAGGCGTATGCAGGAAATGCAGAAACTTTATATGAGACAACTCGGAGGGAAGTCAGATATGGATATAGCTTCACTTTTCCCCGTGAAGCAGATCCTTGTAGTTAATACCGACAGCAGTCTTGTCAGCAAACTAAGTGCGCTCGCGGATATTCCCGGTAAAGAAGATAAGACTGAAAATTTCGCAAAACACATTTACGATCTGGCAAGATTGAGCCACGGGTCGCTTGATGCTTCAGGAATGAACGATTTTCTTAAGAGGAGTACTGATCTCATTTCAGAATTAGTCGAAAGCTGACGAACGGGGGATCCATGAAACTTGTAACCTGGAATGTAAACGGAATGAGAGCCATTCTTAAGAAAGGCTTCAATGAAATATTCCTTGATCTTGATGCTGATGTGTTTTGTGTTCAGGAAACCAAGATGCAGGAAGGACAGGCTGATGTAGCTTTTGAAGGGTATACCTCATATTGGAACAGCGCAGTTAAGAAAGGTTATTCAGGAACCGCGGTTTTAACAAGGATAGCACCTCTTAGTGTTACTTATGGTATAGGTAACCAAGAACATGATAACGAGGGAAGAGTCATCAACGTTGAGTTTGATGACTTTTTCCTTGTGAATGTCTATACGCCTAATTCACAGCGCGAACTCGCAAGACTTGATTACAGAATGAAATGGGAGAACGCGTTCAGAAACCATCTGCTCAAATTAAACAGAAATAAGAACGTCATAGTATGCGGTGATCTAAATGTTGCGCATAACGAGATCGACCTTGCTAATCCTTCCTCTAACAGGAAAAATGCAGGCTTTTCTGATGAAGAACGATCTAAAATGACGGAATTGCTGGGTGCAGGGTTTACCGATACATTCAGATACCTATATCCGGATAAAACTGATGCTTACACATGGTGGTCGTACATGTTCAACGCAAGAGCTAACAATGTTGGATGGCGTATAGACTATTTCATTGTTTCCGATGCTTTAAAGGATTTGGTTGAGGATTGCATCCTGAGACCGGATATATTTGGAAGCGATCACTGTCCTGTGGAACTTATCCTTAAAAATGTAGTATAATAATTAAGTTTAGTGTCATCGGCGAATTTTGCCGGATCAGGCTGAGAGGAGACTTACCGGATGAAATGGTTTTCTAAAATCAACAGAGGCGCGATACTGACTGCCGCTGTTTTACTTTGTGTTGTGATCTATCTTGTAGTGCTTTCAATTACACAGAAAGCAAGTGTGCCTGAATTGAAGAAGATATGCGAGGCGTACATCGAGCTTGATGTTAAGTACAGCATGTTACCTTCTGAACAGAGAAAATCAACACCTGATATTACAGATGATCAACTTGATGAGTATATCAACGAAATGGAGAATGAACTTTCTGTCTTTTATCCTTCAGGTGAACAATACTCAGAATTTGCATTAAATGCTAAATCTGCTTTGTTAAAGAAACAGGCTGCAGGACAATCGGTCACAACGGAATATGCGAAAGAGATCATTCGTTATCAGAATTTTGTTTTTAAAGATGATACAGTAACAGTCACACTTCTTACAGAAACTTCGATCGAACGAGCCGGTCAAAGTGAGAAGGACATTTACGCTGCCGGCAAGATGGAAATGACTGACAGCATAATACTGATGAAATTCAACGGACAGTGGAAAATCATACATGCTGAAATCAACCAACCGGGTGACAATTACTCGGAGTACCCGTACTATAAGTGAATTTGTATCTTGGTTGATTGGCGAAAAGGAGATTATGATGAGTGAAGCAGTGCTTGAAGTTAAGAATCTGGTTAAATATTTCGGTAAACGGAAAATAATAGACAACGTGTCATTTGAAGTTTTCCCGGGTGAGATATTTGGATTTCTGGGGCCTAACGGAGCAGGTAAAACTACCACGATCAAGATGATAATGGGATTTCTTGCTGTTGATGAAGGAGAGATATTGATCAACGGGATCAATATCAGATCGGATTATGAGAGTGCGATGAGCTCCATAGGAGGGATAGTTGAGAACCCTGAGATGTACAAGGATCTGAGCGGACAACTGAATCTTGAAATGTACGCGAGGCTTCATGATGGAGTCACTCCCGAACGCATCAAAGAGGTCGTTGAACTGGTTGGCATGCAGAACCGTATCAAAGATAAAGTAAAGAAATATTCTCTGGGAATGAAACAGAGGATAGGTGTTGCTCAATCCATCCTTCATAAGCCAAAGGTGCTCATCTTGGATGAGCCGACCAATGGTCTTGACCCTTCAGGTATAAAAGAGCTCAGAGATATTTTCAAGAAACTTGCTCACGAAGAAGGTGTAGCTGTATTCGTTTCAAGCCATCTGCTTTCTGAGATGCAGCTGATGTGTGACAGAGTAGGTATTATCCATAACGGTAAACTTCTGGGAGTCAAGCCGATAAAGAAATTGATGGATGAAGCGACAGGCGGAGTTTTCTACAGATTCATGACGAAGCAGGCGCAGCAAGCTGCTGAGATCCTAAAGGTCGACTACCCGGAAAAAGTCAGAAATTTTACTGCGGATTATATAGAACTGGAGATCGAAGAACAGGAAGTGCCTGAAGTTAATAGAAAGCTTGCTTTAGCAGGTATACCGATATTTGGAGTGAACAAACTCGAATCTTCGCTGGAAGATGCGTTCATCTCTATCACGGGAGGGGGGAATTCAATTGCGTAAGTTTAAGGCGTTATATATCAATGAAATGATCAAGATATCCCGCAAACTGGTCGTGATAATAGTTATGGGCGTCATGGTACTGGGACTTTTCGGATATGGCGGTATCATCAAACTCACTGAATTAGCTCAGAAAAGATATGACCAAGTCGACATGTCCGGATCTGAACAGGACTGGCGTAAAGATGAAATGCGCAATATGCTCGATAACTTCAAGTCGGAGAAGGCTAACCTTCAGGACGAGATGGATAAAGCTGATGAAGAAATGAAGAAGCAATACGAGTCTCAAATCAAGTCGCTTGATGTTCAAATCGAGATCTATGAGTATGCTGTGGAGAAAGATATATACCTTTATTCAGGAGGATATACTGCTGTCTCGCTTAGAAACATGATGGATCTGAAGTTCAGCCTTATAAACTATGAAGGGATCCCGGTTGAAGAAATGAATGACATCCAGAGGGCTGAGAAGAAAAGGACCGAGGATGAGATTTCTAAATATGAGGAAATAATCGAAAAGTCAGATTACAGGATGTATATCGATTTTCAGAACGAAATAATAGATTCTGATACTTCGATGACAGAAGAAGAAAAGCAGATAATGAGAGAGTCAAATGATTTGCGCGTCAAGATCGATCCTACAGGGGAGATATCTGCATCAAGCGATTATGACCCTCTATCCTCATATATTACCAGCATTGAGAATATTAAGAAATCACTGCTTCACAATATCGACTATACAGGTTATGGTTCAATAAAACCTCTTACTCCTTCCGGACGTCAGGAACTTGAAAATTCTCTTGCAGTACAGATATATAAATTGGAAAAGGGTGATTTCGAACGATCCAATAATTACATGCAGGTCGAATTGAGCGATGTCGCAATGACAGGAATGCTCGGATTCGGGACATTTATGATGATCTGTATGGTGCTGATACTTGCAGGAGGAGCCATTTCACAGGAGATATCCACCGGTTCGATCAAATCCCTCATTATATCGCCGGTGAAACGTTATAAGATATTCTTTGCCAAACTGACCTCTATAATAACAGCAGGTGTTGCCACAGCCGTGGTCTTGTATATAGTTTCGATCCTTGTGCACGGTATACTTTTCGGATTCGGTAATGGTTCGGATTATATCTATGCCATAAATGGCAAAGCTCATGAACTTAGTTTTTACATTTACAGAATGGCTTATATCGGTCTTGAATTTGTCGATGTACTGGTTTACCTTGTGTTCGCCTATATGCTTTCTATCATAACAAGGAATACGGCAGTTTCTGTCGGAGTATCGATAGCGATATACTTTGGCGGGAATCTTGTGAATCTTTTCCTGTCTGCAACAGAAATTTTTTCCGGTGAATGGCTCAAGTTTATACCATTCAATAATATGTCACTGGCTGACAGGATCTTTAAGGTTCAAATGAACAATATTGGTATTTCAGGTTTGTTCGGTCTTAATCTGAACGCTCCGTCATCTATGTTCTCAGTTGTGTACCTGGTAGTGATGCTGATTTGTTTCGGTTATATTGCACTGGATTCGTTCAACAGAAGGGATATAAAGTGAGATGCGGATCAAATCTGTTAAGATACTGCATTGTGCTGATCTTCACATAGGAGATCATGAGGGGATCCGGACTTTTGAGACCATTATATCTTTGTGTAAGGATGAGAAACCGGCGATTTTGCTGATCGCAGGAGATTTTTTCGACAGAATAAATGTATCTGCGAATATATTCGGTACGGTTATTTCTTTGATTTCTCAGCTCCCGGACACTGTTGTGGCTATCGCTCCGGGGAATCATGACCCTTTCAGTGCGGATTCAGTATATAACATAAGAGAATGGCCTGAAAATGTAATCATATTCAGAGATAAACTGTCTTCCGTTATACTTGAAGATATCGGGGTACGTTTGTGGGGCTGCGGATTTACAAGTTATTATGCAGATGAGCTTTGGCAGACTGAAAGTTCAGAGAATATTGAGAGCGGGGATGGATACATTGAGATATGCGTAATGCATGGAGACCTTGCTCCGCAAGTTTCGTCGAGTCCTTATAACCTTATTCCGCAAGAAATTCTAAAAGATTTCGGGTTTGATTACGTCGCTTTAGGGCACGTTCATAAAAGGACCCCTGTAATGAAGGCCGGCAGAACTTTCTATTCATACAGCGGATGCCCATACGCTCGCGGGTTCGACGAGCCCGGTGATCTGGGTGTCTATATTGGTGAAGTCGGTAAATCATCTTGTGAACTGAGATTTGTTAAAACGAATAGCAGAAGATATATTACGGAAGAAATCGTGATTGATTCATTCGGTTCCAATCTGTCAGTTTCAGAACGTATCATAGATTTGATCAGAGATAAATATCCTTCTTCATATGCAGTTGACAGATTTAAGATCATCGTTAAAGGTGAGCTTCCGGACGGCAACATGCCCGACCCGTTCAGCGTTACTGACCACCTGAGCAAAGTGCTTTCTGATCCGAGGGTAGAAGTTAAGACGATCGTCAGACCGGATTACGAGAAACTTGCAGGGGAAGGCTCTTTGAAAGGACTTTTCCTTGGCAAAATGAAAGCGCGTGTCGAGTCAGCCGGATCTGAGGAGGAACGTGAACTTGCGCTCAGAGCTTTGGAATATGGATTGAAAGCTTTCGAAGGTGAGGTGAAGATCGATGAAGATAACGTCTGTCTCGATCGATAATTTCGGTAAGTTCAGAAACTTTCACATTAACACGGATGATGGTGTCAACGTTATTTTCGGCGGCAATGAGCAGGGAAAGACAACTTTAATGACATTTATCCGGATGATGTTCTACGGAGCAGGGTCAGGCGGAAACGATATCATTAAATATCCAAGAAAGAAATACGCACCTTGGGATGGAGCTGTTATGGCCGGTGTAATTGAATTTACTCATAAGGACAAGCAGTACAGGCTGGAAAAGGTTTTTGCAAATTCGGTCAAGACAGATAAGACCAAACTTATCAACAAAGTCACCGGTGAGACAATAAAAGTTTCCGACAGCAGAGAAATCGGAAGGATGTTTTTCGGTATGGGCGAAGATGCCTTTGAAAGAAGCCTTTTCATAGGTCAGGCAGGTACTCTGATAGACAGCGGTGCAAGCGGAAGCAGCGAGATCATCAACCGCCTTCAGAACCTTGTTTCTTCAGGAAATGAGAAAGAATCTTATACAGATATCTACGCCAGACTGAGTAAAGCATATGAGGTGTTTCGATCTAAAAGCGGAAGAGTCGGTATTGTTGACCGGAGAAAGACAAGGATTTCTGAACTCGAAGATATTAGAAGTGAAGCACTTCAAACTGAAACAGAGAAAAATATTTTGTTGGAAAAATATTACGATGCAGAAAGAGAGTTGAAGTTTCTTAAAGAAAGATCCAAAGAACTGGATAAGAGAAAAAAAGATCTGCAGAAAGCAGTCGATGCTTTTGAAATCAGGAACATACTTCGACTCAGAGACGAAGAAGAGCGATTAACAGCGGAGAAGAATAAACTCGAACAAAGCCTTTGTAAAGATGGTGTTGTCGCAGATCAGAGATTTCTTGAGGAGACAGCACAAGAACTCAATGACCTTATGCGGAAAGAAGTGCTTCTGTCTGAAAGAAGAGATGAACTTGAACTGCTGAAAGGGAAACTCGAGGAACTGAATAGAAGACGAACTGTAATGATAGATGAAGAATCTATCGGGAAAATCATTGACTTGCAGAAAGAAACAGAGCGATTACAGGATCGTTTCAGTGCAGCCAGGATGGAGATCTCTGATACACGACTGATTATAGAACAGGAGCGCAGCAGGTATGAAGCTGTTGTAAGAGCTGCTTCAAAGATCAGGAAACTTAAGGTATATGTGATCATAGCAATTGCTGTTGCCTTAGCTTTTACGATCGCAGGGGGATTGTCAAACCCGTATTTCTTTATCGGAACAGCTGTATGCGTAATGTCGATAATTTTTCTTGCCTTTGATGTGACCAAAACCCGGAAAAATCTACCGTTATATGACGGCACAATTGATACAGCAGACGCATCAATACAGAGGGTGAAAGAGGTAGAAGCTAAACTCAATGATCTGGCAGAAGAATCAGATACTATAAACGATCAGAGAACAGATATTGAAAGAGAGCTTTCTGTTCTTCTTGCAGATAACGGATTGAAAGAACCGGATGAAGCGTATAAAGCATATGCATCACTGAAAAGCTTACGTGATAGTATCTTTGCTTTGGTATCTGAAGTTGAAGATAAGGAAAAGCGTTCAGCTGAAGATAATAAACTTTTCGAAGAACAGATGGCTCGATTTTTCGACAGGAAAAAGGCATTCTTTGACATAAGAGATATCCATGCTGCTTTCTTGAAACTTGAGGAATTGCGCAATGATCATGTAATGGTGTCGTCTGTGAGGAGTCAGCTTACGGATAAATCGAAAGAAATCAGACTTGCACTTAACGGAAGAACTTTTTCCGAGTTGGAAAATGAGCTTGCTTTGACTGAAGGGTTGACCGGTATCGAACATTCAGACAGAGACACTCTCCTGGCTGCTCTTTCAGATACCGACACAGAGACATATGGTCTGAGAGAAAGGCAAACCGGACTTGAATCATCACTTGTAAAGTACAGAACAGAGATGGAAAAGTCGTTTTCGGGCAGACCTGAGCTTTCTGAAATTGACGATGAAAGTGACAGACTTAAAGCAGAGATCAGTGCCTTGACGGTCAGGGCAAATGCTCTTGATCTCGCCAGAAATGTTTTGAAGGATGCTTTCGAGGAAATGCAGTTATCATTCGGGCCAATAGTCAACGAAAAGACTGCGAAGATATTTAATGAACTGACATGCGGTAAGTATTCCGAATTGTCAGTGTCTAAAGAACTGAGTATAAGTGTTAAAGATCCCGGCGGGAATAAGACGATAGATTGGAAATATCTCAGCAGCGGGACAACTGATCAGCTCTATTTTGCGTTGAGATTAGCTGTAGCGGAGTTTTTCGCGGAAGAAAACGACGGTATCACTTTGTTTCTTGACGATCCTTTCATGCAGTATGATGATGAGAGGGCGAAAAGTGCTGCAGAATTCATTCTCGGTTATTCAAAGGAAAGAGATTACCAGATACTGCTTTTTACATGCCACAGGTCAACTCTGGGATATTTTGACAGGTTTGATGGGTGTAAAGTAATAATGCTTGACAGGTAGTCGGTGATGGAATAAAATACCTTCTATGGCAAGTGAAGTGAAATCGTCATCCGATATAAGTAAAGTATTGCTTTTAGATTTTTATGGTCAATTATTGACAGATAAAGCATATGGGATCGCTGATCTTTATCTTAATGAGGATATGTCTCTTTCTGAAATATCAGAAGAACTGGGGATAAGCAGACAAGCTGTTCATGACACGCTTCGCAGAGCAGTTAAAGCTTTGGAGAATTATGAACAGAAATTATGTCTTGTCGACAGATTTCTTGAGTTGAGAGGGGTCGCAGCTAAGGCTTTGAAGGAAATAGATTCGGGTAGATCATCATCTGCAAGAACCGAACTGCTGAAACTGATAGAGAAGATTTGATATAGATTAACAGGAGAAATATGGCTATTTTAGGATCATTAACATCCAGATTATCATCGATCGCAGGAAGGATGCGCGGTAAGAGCCGTGTTACCGAATCAGATATCAAGGAAATGATGCGGGAGATAAGGCTCGCACTGCTTGAGGCTGATGTTAATCTTGAAGTGGTGAAGGGCTTTGTTGATGAGGTATCAGCTAAATGCAGCGGTGCAGAGGTAACTGCAAGTCTAACTCCCGGTCAGCAAGTCGTTAAGATAGTAAATGAGACACTGACTTCTATGTTAGGAGCTACGGCCGGTAAGATCGCAGTTTCACCAAGCGGGTTCACAGTAATTCTTTTATGTGGCCTTCAGGGCTCAGGTAAAACAACTGTAGCTGCGAAACTTGGGTTATCTTTGAAGAATAAGGGCAAGAAGCCTATGGTAGTTTCTGTAGATGTTCACAGACCGGCTGCGGCAAGACAGCTTGAGATACTTGCGATCAAAGCCGGCGTCCAGAGCTTCATCAAACCGGAAGAAACGGATGCAGCAGAAATCGCACGGCTCGGGATCGACAGGGCGAGATACATGCTTTGCGATACGGTCATCATCGATACTGCAGGGCGTGCTACGATAGACCGTTCAATGATGCGTGAACTTAGAGAAATCAACAACACCGTATATCCTGCGGAGAAACTCCTGGTCGTTGATGCCATGATAGGACAGGAAGCTGTAAATGTTGCTAAGGCTTTTGACGAATCGATCGGCATAAGCGGATTCATTATGACCAAACTGGATGGTGACGCAAGAGGTGGTGCGGCTTTATCTATATTTAAGATGACAGGCAAACCGATCAAGATGATCGGCGTCGGAGAGAAACTTGAAGATATTGAGGAATTCCATCCAGACAGAATGGCTTCCAGAATACTGGGCATGGGTGATGTCCTGACTCTTATTGAAAAGACCGTCGAAAGATACGATTCTTCCAAGGCTAAAGATGCTATGGATCGGGTCAATCTAAATAAGTTTACGCTTGACGATATGCTGACTCAGTTCGAAGAAGTAAGCAAGATGGGACCTTTGGAAAACCTTCTCGGAATGATTCCCGGGATGGGGGCTAAACAGATGAAGAACGCTTCAGTTGATGAAAAGGCAATACCAAGAAGTATGGCCATTATACGGTCAATGACGGCCAAGGAGAGAAAGAATCCTTCTTTGCTGAATGCTTCAAGGCGTAAGAGGATCGCAGCCGGCTCCGGCACTTCTGTTCAGGATGTGAACAGATTGATGAACCAATTTGAACAGACACAGAAGATGATGAAACAGTTCGGGAAAATGTCTAAAGGAAGAATGCCGGGATTCGGTAAGGGCTTCGGACTTTAGAGTTTTATATATTTAATTTATGGAGGAATCAAAATGGCAGTTAAAATCAGATTAAAGAGAATCGGAGCGAAGAAAACACCTTTTTACAGAGTGGTCGTTGCTGATTCGAGGTCACCAAGAGACGGAAGGTTTATTGAAGAAATCGGAACTTATAATCCTCTCACTGATCCGGTTGAAGTTAAAATCGATGCAGACGCAGCGAAGAAATGGCTTTCTAATGGAGCTCAGCCTACAGAAACTGTTCGTGCTCTGCTCAAGAAGCAGGGTGTGATCGTTTAATCACGGAGGGAATGGTCAATGAAAGAATTACTGAAGACTATAGCTTCAGAACTTGTTAACGATCCTGAAAAGGTGTCTGTGAAACAGATCGATCAGGGTAACACTACAGTGTTGGAGTTATCAGTTGCACCCGAGGATATGGGTAAAGTGATCGGTAAAGGCGGAAGAAGAGCCCAGGCTATCAGATCTGTAATTAAAGCTAAGGCTACCAGAGACGGGAAGAGAGTAATAGTCGACATAGTCGACTGATCTTCCGGGAGTTGAAATGAAACCGGGATATCTGAAGATCGGTCTTATCACAAGTACTCACGGGGTCAGGGGCGAAGTTAATATTCTGCCTCTGACCGATGATCCTTCAAGATTTGTGAGTGCATCGGATGTACTGCTTGTTTCTTCGGAAAGCAGTGATCAGATACCTGGTAAACTGCAGTTTTCCAGAGTGTCAGGAACTAAAGTGATTGGAAAGCTTGAAGGTGTCGATACACCGGAGAGAGCTGCAATCTATAAGTCATATTATATAGCCGTAACTAGAGAGAACGCAGTTTCTTTACCTTCAGATACTTATTTTGTGTGCGATATAATCGGATGTGAAGTCAGAAAAGAAGACGGGTCGATCATAGGTCTCATAAAGGATGTTATAGAGACAGGCGCGAGCGACCTCTATTCAGTCAGCCGAGAAGGGGAGAAGGATCTTCTTATTCCGGCTGTGAAAGAATTTGTTCTTGGTATCGATACAAAGTCGGGACATATAACAGTTCGGCTTCCTGAAGGGCTGGAAGAATTGTAGAAGGGGCGGCAATGGAGATTCGTGTGCTTACTCTTTTCCCTGATCTTATGGATGCAGTAGTGCTTTCCAGTATAACGGGAAGAGCTGTAAACGAAGGACTGATAGGCTATAGAGCTGTTGATATCAGAGACTATGCAGGAAACAAGTACGGCAAGGTCGATGATTCGGTTTATGGTGGCGGGAAGGGGATGCTCATGATGTGCGGACCTGTGTATGATTCCTGGCTGTCAGCAAAATCCTCATTTGATTCTGAAAGCGATCCGATAACGATTTACATGTCACCTAAGGGAAAGGTATTCGATCAGAAGAAAGCGATTGAACTTTCGCAGAAAGAGAATATAATTTTCCTTTGCGGGCATTATGAAGGCATAGATCAAAGGGTCCTTGATGTTATCGTTGATGAAGAGATATCAATAGGTGATTATGTCCTTACAGGCGGCGAGATTGCTGCCTGTGCAGTTATAGACGCAACAGCAAGGCTTGTACCCGGAGTTCTTCCGGGTGAAGAGGCCTATTCTGATGAATCGCATATGAAGTATGCGCTGGAACATCCGCAGTATACCAAACCTGCTTTGTGGCATGGGACAGGGGTCCCCGAAGTGCTGACTTCCGGACACCATAAGAATATTGAAGAATGGAAGTATTTGGCTTCTTTGTATGAAACGATGATCAGAAGGCCGGATCTTTTCGAGAAAATGGAAATAAGTCAAGAAAATCTTTATAGACTTATAAACGACTACATGAAGTAGATAATATCAAGATAGAGCACATATCTGTTAATCCAGAGCAAGTATTGAATCAGTTAACAATATATAATTTCTCATATCACCCTGTAACGATCTGCAAAATGCGACGGAGGAAATATGAGAAAATCATTTGTATGGTTCATTGCTGTGCTTACTACAGTTACAATTTTGTCTGCGAATCTTAGTAATGATCATAAACATGAAGTACGTGCCGATCAGGTTACACTTCAAATTGACGCTTCCAATGTCATTAATGCAATGGATCCTCAGATGAGAGGTTCTACGATCGGTATCTGGACAAATCAACATTATTATCCAACAGCAAATCCCAAGCTTGTCAACATGCTTAAAGAAGCCGGTATGAAACTGCTAAGATATCCTGCAGGATCAGAGGCAGACGACACGATGTTTGAGAGAAGCAACACCGGGGAATGGTACAAAGGCACTTCACCGTATACAAGAAGAATGAGAGCGGACCATCTTGATGCGTTCATTTCTCTGTGCAGACAAGTCGGAGCTGAGCCTCTTATAGTTGTTAACGCGAAAATAGATAATCCGGCAATGGCAGCCGATATCGTAAAATACTGCAATGTCGAACATGATTATAACGTTCGGAAATTTGAAATAGGGAATGAACCAATCTACTGGCAAAATACTACGGTCAGTCAATATGCTGATCGGGTAAAAAGGTATGCTGACGCCATGAAAGCAATCGATCCGTCGATTTCTATCCTTAGTTCAGCAGCACCTCAGCCAACGACAATTAACTCGTGGCTCACTCCTGTTATGAAAACCGCAGGCAGCAAGATCGACGCTGTAACTATTCACTGGTATCCGTTATGGGATGGAGCAACCAGTCCGTCGCATCCACAGTATCCAAGTATCCCGCATCTTCTGTATTATGATTACGGTCCTTCGGGAAACCAACAGGGAGCCATAATGTTTTCGAAGAGGTTCGTTTTAACAAACTCCGACAGTCTGACTAACCTTCGCGATCAATACTCACCGGGTGCTTCGATTGGAATAACAGAGTTGTCACCGGTTGCCGGGGGTAACAGTGTAAGCGGTGTTTCTGACACTTTGGGGAATGCTTTGTGGTATGGAGACATTTTGGGACGGCTTGCATATTATGGTGTGGATTTTGCCAATCAATTTCTGGCGATATCTGAACCTCAGAAGTATGCGATGTCAGATTATAAGTATAATATCAGACCTTCATGGTATACATATATAATGTATAACAGGTATTTCGGAGATATTCTTGTAGAGTCAGAGTCAAGTCTTGATTCTGAACTTACAGTTTGGGCGAGTAAAAAGAACAATATCAGTAATAAGCTTTATCTTATGGTCATAAATAAAAATCTTTCATCATCTCATAGCGCAACTATTGATATTTCGGGATTTGGTCAGGTATCATCTGCCCGAAAATGGACAATGACTTCGACTGCATATAATTCATTGAATGCGTCTATCAATGGTGTTTCATACTCAAGTGATGCGACGTTGGCTTCGATCGACCCGGTCACGATAAATGTCTCCGGAAGCACTTTTACTCATAATTTTCCGGCTTACTCAGTTACAGCGATCGAACTGACCGCGTCAGGCGACCCTGTTCCGACATCAATGCCATCTCCGACAAATCTTCCGACTCCGCAAGCTACTGCAGTTCCTACAGTTACTACAGTTCCTTCAGTTACTACAGTTCCTTCAGTTACTGCAGTTCCTTCAGTTGCTGCAGTTCCTTCAGTAACTCCGCAGTTAACTCCGCAGTTAACTCCGCCAACATCAACATCGTCACTGCTTTTGTCTTCAGCATCAGTATCAGAATCAGAATCAGATTCAGATTCAGAATCAGAAGTATCCGCTACATCGTCAGAAGTATTTTCAACTCCGGGAGTAATATCAGAGACAGAATCAGGCTTAGTCTCAGACGAAGTTATATCTGATAGTTCAAATATCGAAGAAGGTAACAAGCAGACCCAAGGTAAAATACCAGACTGGATAATATGGCCGGCGTTATTGGTTTTGTTATCATCATTGTTAACTATACTGTGGTCTGTCGGGATATTTCGGAGAAAACAGTAAGATTACAGGTGTGGGCTGAAAGGCTGAAAGGCTTCTGAAATCGACCTTGACAAGCATCAGAGCATGTGATACCATTCAACAGTTACCGCGTGTAGAAGGCTTTAAAGCGTAAGCTGCCTTCCGCAGCGAGTCTGAATACAGGAGGAAGCAAGGAATGTACGCAGTTATTAAGACCGGAGGAAAGCAGTACAGAGTTCAGGTCGGTGATGAGATCTTTGTTGAGAAGCTTGACGGAGAGAACACAGATAAATTGACTTTTGACGAAGTATTAGCTGTTTCTGATGATACCGGATTTAAGGCAGGTACACCTCTTATCGATGGAGCTACAGTAGAAGGCGAGATCGTTAAGCAGGGGAAACAGAAGAAGATAATCGTCTTCAAGTACAAAGCCAAGAAAGGCTACAGGCGCAAGCAAGGCCACAGACAACCTTATACAAGAGTTCGTATCAGCAGTATCAATGTGTGATTCGAAACCAGGTAGTAAGCAACGATGATCACGGTTGTTTTAAGCAGAGATGATAAGAAATCGGCCAGAGGTTTTAAAATATCAGGACATTCGAGTTATGATGTAAGTGGCAGAGATATTATATGCGCAGCTATATCGGTTCTTGGACAGACAGCTATTGCATCACTTCTTGAGTTGACAGAGCTTAAAGTGGATCATAGGATCGATGAGAAGAACGCTGTGCTCGAATGTAAAGTAATTATGCCGGGTGACCTTGAGAAATCGGAGTATATCAAAGCATCAGCCATTCTTGACTCTTTTGAGATAGGATGCAGGAACACGGCTGACAGTTACGGAAGAAAGTACATCAATATCATAGAACACCATGGATTAGGAGGTGTGTGAAATGTTTAAATTCAATCTTCAGCTTTTCGCTCACAAGAAGGGCGTAGGAAGCACAAGAAACGGCAGAGACTCACAGTCTAAGAGACTGGGAACAAAGAAAGGTGACGGTCAGTTTGTTCTGGCAGGCAATATACTGGTAAGACAGCGCGGAACGAAACTCCATCCCGGAAACAATGTAGGCATTGGGTCAGACGATACTTTGTTTTCTCTTGTTGAGGGCAAAGTAAAATTTGAGAGAAAAGGCAGAGACAAGAAACAGGTCAGTGTATATCCTATAGCCGAATGACCGATGGTTTTGCAGGCAGTCAAGGGCCAGGCGAACAGCCCGGCTCTTTTTTTATCAGAAAAAATAACGAGGTCGTAAATTGTTTATTGATACAGCAACGATATATGTTAAAGCCGGAAACGGTGGAAATGGTATGGTTTCTTTCCATACCGCTAAGTACGTTCCCAACGGGGGACCTGACGGAGGTGACGGCGGAAGAGGAGGCGATGTAGTTTTAATTGCTGACTCGAGCATCAGGACTCTTAAAGACTTCAGGTATAAACGTAAATACAACGCAGAGGACGGAGAGAAGGGCGGAAGAAAGAAATGTAATGGTGCCTACGGTGAGCCGCTTGTTATAAAACTGCCGGTCGGGACGATCGTTAAAGACTCTGAAACAGGCAGGATACTGGTCGACCTTAATGTTGAAGGACAGAAATATGTTGTAGCCAAAGGTGGTCATGGAGGAAGGGGCAACACCAGATTCGCAAATTCAGTGAGACAAGCTCCGAATTTTGCGCGGGCAGGTGAACCCGGAGAAGAAATCGAGCTTAAAATAGAGATAAAGCTTATAGCTGATGTAGGATTGATAGGATTTCCTAATGTTGGAAAGTCAACGCTGTTATCAGTCATATCAGCTGCGAAACCTAAGATAGCAGATTATCATTTTACAACGATTGAACCGAATCTTGGAGTAGTTGAACATAAGGAGACCAGTTTTATCGTTGCGGATATACCCGGACTAATTGAGGGAGCCAGCGAAGGATCAGGGCTTGGACATGAATTTCTTCGACATATCGAAAGAACGAGAATGTTTATACATGTTATTGATGTGTCCGGAAGCGAGGGAAGAGATCCGGTGGAAGATTTCAGGACTATAAACCGCGAATTAGAATCTTATCTGGAAGGTCTTTCCGGCAGACCGCAGGTCATAGCAGCCAATAAGACAGATCTGGCTGATGCGGTCATGCTTGAAACCCTTCGGGAGGAAGCTGTGAGCAGAAATATCAAGTTGTTTCCGATCTGTGCGCCTATTGCCATGGGGATCGATGATTTGTTGGATGAGACTGTCGAAATGATAAATTCTCTTCCTGCTCCGGTAATCTTTGATCAGACCGTTGACAGAAAGCTTTACACTTTTGAAGATGAGGAACTTTTTACCGTAGAAGAAGATAATGGAACTTATATTGTAAAAGGAAAGTGGATCGAAAATCTTGTGGATTCTACTAATTTTGACGACATTGAATCTTTGCAGTATTTCCAGAGATTGCTGCGAAAGAAAGGTGTTATCGATGCTCTTGAGTCTGCAGGAGTAAAGGATGATGACCCTGTAGTAATGCACACATTGGAATTCGAATACATTAGTTGATTATTTCATGAAAGAAGGAATAAAGAATGCTTAACAGCAAACAAAGAGCTTTTCTGCGCAGTATGTCTAACGGGTTGGATACTGTTTTTCAAATAGGGAAAAATGGGATATCTGACAATACTATTGCACAGTTCAATGATTATCTTACCGCGAAAGAGCTCGTTAAGGTCAATGTACTCAAATCTGAAGATCAGACACCTGCAATGACTGCACAGATAATAGCTGAGAAAACAGGTGCGGATGTTGTAAGTGTTACCGGAAGGCGGTTTGTGCTTTACAGAAAATCATCCAAGCTGGAGAAGGAAGGTAAGTCACTGCTATTGCCTGAGCGTTGATTATACGTTAAGATATCAATAAGTGTCTTCGGACTAAAGATTATTAATAGGAGGTGGCTAATGGATAAGTATGAATGTCTTCTTTGCGGTTATGTATATGACCCTGAAACAGGTGATGCCGATAGCGGCATAGAGCCGGGAGTTTCATTCGAAGATCTTCCGGAAGACTGGGTATGTCCGCTTTGCGGAGCCGGCAAGGATCAGTTCAAGAAACTCTGATCGAACGATCGGGAAATGTATGGTGCGGCACTCTTAATTAGGGGTGCCGTATTCACATTCACCGGAAAGCATCGATAGAGCTGAAAGATAAACACTTTGAGTGTTCGTGTTCCAATTGTTGCATATTCTGATTGCCGTTTCCTTTGTGGGTACGGATATTCTTATCCGGATGAGTTCGCGGCTTCCGTCTGACAGCACGAGATCGACTGTATAACCACCATAAAGATCAGGATCATAGGTCGCGCGGATCTCGATGTTCTTCTTGATATCCTTCTCCCAGTCGATAAAGGCTTTATTCAGAAAAGTATGTATATGAGCGGGTATAAGATGCAAAAGACGGTTCATTGTTTCGAGACCTACAGGAGTTATGTCACATCTGGACACCGGTTTTCCCTCAGAGTCAAGTCTGGACTCGCCCTTCCTTGTGGAAATCGAAAGAAATCTGCTTGACACTAAATCGTCAAATGCAGTAGCGAAACTAAAATAATTCATGTAACATGTGTCCATTGACATAGCTGTGAGTTCTCCCAAAGTTATACCGGGAAGTCTGTTGATTATATAGAGGATCATTATTTTGTTCCTTACGTTTTCACTCTTTTCCACTTCGTTGCTCCGTTTCATGTGATCTTTCGATTATATCATATTTGTAGGTCGTAACAGATGATGTATAATAACTTGAAAGAATGGGTTAGTTAAAATGAAGACGATACTTGTTGCACTGAATGCTACATATAATCACACAAATCCGGCTGTCAGATATCTTGAAAGATATTTCAATGACAAGCACGGGTCCAAAGCGACTTGTTCGCTTTATGTCAGAGAGTTTTCAATAAATGATGATGAAGAAAGTGTGCTGGATACTCTTATAAGGGACAAGGGCGACATATATGCTTTTTCATGCTATGTATGGAACATAAGATATATTCTTGATATTACTTCCGATCTGAAGAAGGTCATGCCGGATATTAGAATAATTCTCGGAGGCCCTGAAGTAATGTATGAAGACCATTTGTTTTATGAAATCAACAAACAGATAGATGTCATCGTAAGGGGACAAGGCGAAAAGGTTTTGGCCAAACTGATATGCGGCGATATACCCATGAGTAGATTTATTGAAGGTGAGACACTGAGTATTTCATCCCGACCTTTTATTTACGACGGAATATCTGTTTTCGATGATAATAAACAATATTATTATGAAACAGCTTCCGGTTGTCCATTTAGTTGTACTTACTGCCTTTCGGGAGCTTACACCAAAGTTGATCCTCTTCCTGCTGAAAGAGTTATAAGAGAAGTCGATGCTTTTATTTCAGGGAAAGCACGGATAATCAAGCTTGTTGACCGAACTTTCAATTTCGACGACAGAAGAGCATATGAAATATGGAGTCATATCATCAAAAGGTACAATGAGAAACCATTCAATACGGTGTTTCATTTTGAAATATCTGCCGATCTCCTTTCTGATAAAACACTGAAACTGCTGGAAAGCGCTCCTGCCGGTATTTTCAGATTTGAGTGCGGGGTCCAGTCAGTTAATGGATCAGTCCTGGAAAATGTTCGCAGACGTTCTGACATATCAAGGATATTGGAAAATGTAAAGAAACTTGTTTCCTCAGGTAATATTGAGATCCATGTTGATCTGATCGCCGGTCTTCCGGAAGAAAATATTGTTTCGATCGCGAATTCTTACAATGCTGTATATGATTCAGGTGTCAGCATGGTCCAGCTTGGATTCCTGAAAGTGCTCAAAGGAAGTGTCATAAGAGATGAGGCTGAGCGATTTGGACTGGTTTATTCAGATATGGCACCTTATAAGATACTTTCAACTTCGCATCTCAGTTTCGAGGAATTAGGATTACTGCGCAGGATAGCACGTATGACAGAAATCTATCATAACTCGGGGAATTACATTGGATCGTTGAGGTATATTTCGAAAGAAGCTTTTGATAACGATCATTTCGGGATGTTCAGAGCTTTGGCAGATGAGTATGAGACCAGAGGCGGATTTAAGAGAGCATTTTCTGCTAAAGAAAACTTACTTGTGCTACTCGAAGCAGGAAGAAACACACTTAAGCAAAATGCAAGATCTTCTGACCATGTGTTTCTGATGTTCCGTGATTTGTTGAAGTTTGATAAATACAGATATGACGCACGTTCTGAGATATCTGAACTTAAAATGAATATGTCCTCACGGCATCCGGACCTGTCAGAAGATATCACATCAGAGATCCGCCGGACATTGAATAAGGTAAAGACAGGAAGGATGAGGTGTGAGAGATATATTTTCGATGTTGAATATTATATGGAAACCGGGGTGATCCGTTCCGGTGATCATTTCGTGTTTTACGATGTATCTTTGCCGAAGCCCAGAATATTAGGAAGTGCAAAAATCTAAAAGGTATATTATAATTATTCAGATATTTGCACCAGCAGCAGAATCGAAAAGAACAGATGATAATTGGAGGTAATAATGATCAGATTTGACTATTCAAACGCAGCCGGCTTTCTGAGTTCTCAGGAGATAACAAATATATCTAAATTCACAAAAGTGGCTCATGAAATGTTACATAAGAGAAACGGAGCAGGAAGTGATTTTACAGGTTGGGTCGACCACCCTGCCAAATATAACAGAGAAGAAGTTCGCAGGATCCGCAAAGCAGCTTCTGCTATACGCAAGAATTCTGATGTGTTGGTTGTGATAGGTATCGGAGGCTCATATCTTGGTGCCAGAGCAGCAGTTGAAATGCTGACCCATAACTTCTCCCAGATGGCATCAAAGCGCATAAGGAAAGCACCGCAGATAATTTTCGCCGGAAACAATCTAAGCTCGGTATACATGGCCGACTTACTTGAGGTCATCGAGGGAAAGGAAGTTTCTGTTAATGTTATCTCTAAATCAGGTACAACAACAGAGCCTGCCATAGCTTTCAGAATTCTTAAAGAATATATGGAGAAGAGATACGGGCCGGATGGAGCAAAGAAAAGGATCTTTGCTACTACGGACAGCAGTAAAGGTGCTTTAAAGAAACTGGCTGATGCAAAGGGGTATGAAACTTTTGTTATACCTGACGATATCGGCGGCCGGTTCTCTGTTCTTACGGCAGTCGGACTTCTCCCGATCGCAGTTGCCGGTATTGATATCCAAAGCATGCTTAAAGGTGCTAAGGATGCAATGCTGCTTTACAGAAATCCGATTCCTGATCAGAATGATTGTTATATGTATGCAATGATTAGAAATATATTACTCAGAAAAGGGTATGAGATAGAGATAATGGCCAATTATGAACCCGGACTTCATTTTATGACAGAGTGGTGGAAACAGCTTTTCGGAGAAAGCGAAGGAAAGGACGGCCGCGGCATATTTCCTGCAGGTGTGGATTACACTACGGATCTGCACTCCATGGGACAATACGTTCAGGACGGGCGCAGAATGGTTTTCGAAACTGTTATCAATGTCGAAAGGCCTGCAGCGAAAATCGAAATACCATATGATTCCGAAGATCAGGACGGATTGAATTTCCTTGCCGGGATGGATATGGATGAAGTCAATAAGAACGCGATGCATGGCACTATTCTTGCTCATGTCGACGGTAAAGTGCCTAACCTTATGATAAGTATTCCCGAAATGACTCCGTACTGGTTCGGCCAGCTGGTTTATTTCTTTGAAAAAGCATGTGGTATAAGCGGATATCTGCTGACGGTAAATCCTTTCGATCAGCCGGGTGTGGAGGCTTATAAGAAGAATATGTTCGCGCTTCTTGGTAAGCCCGGGTATGAGAAAGAGAAAGCAGCACTTGAAAAAAGGCTGAAGTGATCCTCAGCCTTTCTTGCATCGTTCGATATATTATGTGATCTATCTGTTTATCAGGTACATGTAGAAAAATACAGCTCCGACTGTGAATATCAGAAGGAAAATGATCAGAAGTGACAGCATCATCATTATGAAACCGTTGTGTCTGAGTTTCTTCTTATTCTTTACTCTGCCATAGATCCATACTCCCATTCCGATGAATACAGGTGCTACGGTGAAAAATAACAATGCTATAAGTAATAATGTATCAGGCATCATACCACCTTTTCGATCCAGTTGAACTCATCAGGGATAAGTCCGTATTGTATCCCTGTGATAGTTGAATACAGTTTCTGACTTAGGTTTCCTATCTTATTATCGTTAAATATGACCTTCTTGTTATTCCAAAACAATTCACCTACGGGAGAAATAACTGCTGCAGTACCGGAACCGAAAACCTCTGATACACGCCCATCGAGTGCTTTAGTGAATACTTCATCGATAGATATCCTGCGTTCCTCAACATCGATGCCCCAACTTCGCGCAAGTTCGATGACAGTCTTACGGGTTATGCCCGGCAGAGTGCTTCCGTCAAGAGAAGGTGTGACCAGTTTACCGTCTATAACGAAGAAAACATTCATTGATCCGACTTCTTCTATGTATTTTCGCTCAACACCATCCAACCATAAAACCTGAACATATCCGGACTCATATGCTTTAGCCTGAGATGCGAGACTTGCAGCGTAATTTCCCGGTGTTTTGGCAAATCCTGTTCCGCCTACTACTGCGCGTACGTATTCCTGTTCCACATAGATCTTGACCGGATCGAGACCTTGCGGATAGTAAGGTCCTGAAGGAGAAAGAATTACCATGAATTTATAAGTCTTAGATGGTCTTACACCGAGGAAAGTGTCTGTGGCAAAAATAAACGGTCTTATATATAGTGATGTTCCCGTTGATGACGGTACCCAGTCTTTCTCTAACTCAACCAGTGCTTTCACACATTTGACCATGTATTCCGGATCGATCTGCGGAATAACCATCCTGTTGTTGGAAACATTGATCCTGCGCATATTCTCGATAGGGCGGAAAAGAACAACTGAGCCATCAGTGGTACGATAGGCTTTCATTCCTTCGAAAATTGCCTGGCCATAATGAAGTATCATTGAAGAGGGATCTATTGAGATAGGAGAATATGGTTCTATTCTTGGATCATACCATCCTTTATCCTCTGCATAATCCATTACAAACATGTGATCGGTGAATATCCTGCCGAATCCAAGACTTGATTCATCTGCCGGTTTGGGTTTTAGATTCTCTGACATCGTTATTGTGATTTTCTGATCCATTTCCGAGCCTCCTGAGACATAAATGTAAATATATATGGAACATTATAAGCATACCTTTATAAAACAACAAGTACAATCGTCATATGATATAATTTATACTATACATTCCGGAGGTGAAAATGCCCGATTTTAAACTTGTTACAGACATGATGCCTGCCGGTGACCAGCCTGCAGCTATTGATAAACTTTTGCGGGGAATAAGTCACGGATACCCGTTTCAGACTCTTATGGGTGTCACCGGTTCCGGCAAAACATATACTATGGCTAATATGATCGCCAGACTCAACCGCCCTGCGCTGGTGATCGCACATAATAAAACTCTTGCAGGACAACTTTGTGAAGAATTCCGTACTTTTTTCCCGGAGAACGCAGTCGAATATTTTGTTTCATACTACGACTACTATCAGCCTGAAGCTTATATCCCATCCTCAGATACTTATATTGAGAAAGATTCAGCAATAAATGAAGAAATAGATCGTCTTCGACATTCGGCTACGGCTTCACTTCTTGAAAGAAGAGACGTTATCGTTGTTGCCAGTGTCTCTTGTATTTATGGATTAGGTGATCCTGAAGATTACAGAAGTCTGATGCTTTCTATCCGCCCCGGCATGCAGATCGGAAGAGATAAACTGATCAAAGCACTGATCGCGCAACAGTATGACAGAAATGATTATGAACTGAAAAGAGCTACTTTCAGAGTTAGAGGTGATAGCCTGGATATAATTCCTGCAGAAGCGAATAATGTGATCATACGTGTTTCTTTCTTCGGGGATGAGGTAGAGAAGATATATGAAGTCGACCCTGTCACAGGGAAAAGCAAAGGGACCAGGAATCATGTTGCTGTTTTCCCGGCTTCTCATTACATAACCACTCCTGAGAAAATGAGTTCAGCTGTTGTGGCAATAGAGAAAGAACTTGACGAAAGACTCGAGGAACTAAAGTCGGAAGGTAAACTGCTTGAAGCTTACAGGCTTGAACAGAGGACGATGTATGACCTTGACATGCTTAAAGAAACCGGATTCTGTAAAGGGATAGAAAATTATTCGCGTCATATTTCAGGTAGGCAGAAAGGTTCGGCTCCGTTTACGCTGATCGATTTTTTCCCGGAAGACTACCTTTTATTCATAGATGAATCTCATGTGACTGTTCCTCAGATAGGGGCAATGTTCAACGGAGACCATTCAAGGAAGAACTCATTGATCGATTTTGGATTCAGACTTCCTTCTGCATTCGACAACAGACCTTTAAACTTCGCAGAGTTCGAAATGAGGATGGGGCAGACCGTTTTCGTTAGTGCAACTCCTTCAACATACGAAAAGGAACATTCGCAGCAGACAGTTGAACAGATAATCAGACCGACAGGGCTTCTTGACCCTGAAATCTCCATCCGCCCTGTACAAGGTCAGATAGATGATCTGATGGAAGAGATCAAAGATACTGTATCTAAAGGTGAACGTTCACTTGTACTGACGCTTACCAAACGAATGGCGGAAGATCTTTCCGAGTTTCTCGGAAGAGAGGGACTGAAAGTCAAATACCTTCATTCTGATATTGATACAGTTGAAAGAATGAAGATATTGAGAGAACTAAGACAAGGAAAATTTGATGTCCTCGTAGGTATCAACCTGTTACGCGAAGGTCTGGATCTTCCGGAAGTATCACTTATTGCGATCCTGGATGCGGATAAAGAAGGATTTCTGAGATCGGTCACATCACTTATCCAAATCATCGGACGTGCCGCAAGAAATTTGAACGGCAAGGTAATAATGTATGCGGACAAAATCACCGATTCGATGATGAACGCTGTCGCTGAGACGAACAGACGAAGAGAAATACAGAAGAAGTATAATGAGGATAATGGTATCACACCGAGATCTATCAGAAAGGAAATACGTGAAGCGATCGATACATTTGAGGAAATAGCTTCCGATGATGAAATACATACTACAGTTGAAGGTTTGCTTAAAGGTACAGCTTTGTCTGAGATGACTTATGCCGGGAAACAGAAACTTAAAGCTAAGGTCGAAAAGGAAATGAGAGAAGCTGCGAAACGCCTTGATTTTGAGCAGGCTGCTATTTTGAGAGATTTTCTGATGTCACTTAAAATCGATGATAGATTGAATTAAGCTTTATGCAATGTTATTATTTTGGTAAAAGCATCGGGGGGAACAGACTATGTCAACTCAATCAGATAAACTATTTAAACTTTGGTCGGAAGACCCGTTTTTTTCAGAAGATACGCGAAGAGAATTAATAGAAATAGCTGATGACAGTCAGGAAATAACAGAAAGATTTTATAAGTATCTAGAATTTGGGACCGGCGGATTAAGAGGGATAATCGGTGCGGGAACAAACAGAATGAATATCTATACTGTTGCTCACGCGACTGAAGGATTTGCAAGGTATCTGGACCGTCCTGAATACGCTGACAGGGAACGACGAGTTGTAGTTTCGTATGATTCGCGAAGATTCTCAAGAGAATTTGCAATGGTAACCTCCCTTGTTTTCGCATCGCACGGGATCAAAGTGTTGCTTTCGGATGAACTGAGACCTACTCCGATGCTTTCATATGCTGTAAGGCATTTTGACGCACTCGGAGGTGTTATGATAACGGCAAGCCATAATCCGGCAAAATACAACGGTTATAAGGCATATGGTGAAGATGGCGGGCAGATGCCGCCTGAAGCCGCTTCTAATATACTCGAATCTATGCACTCGATAGATGATATCAGGACACTCAGATGGATTAGTGAAGAAGAGGCGTTTGCAAAGGGACTGATCGAATACTTCGGAAGCGAGTTTGACGAAGTATATATAGACATGCTGAAGAGTCTTGTAATAGATCAAAGGGCAATTGAAGACAACAGAGATATGAAAATAGTATACACTCCTCTGCACGGAGCCGGACTGAAACCTGTGACCACTATCCTGTCTGAGCTTGGTTTCAGAAATGTTTATGTTGTAAAGGAACAGAGCAAACCTGACCCTGATTTTTCCACAGTCAGATCGCCTAATCCGGAGGAAAGATCAGCATTGAAAATGGCCATGGATCTTGCAACTGAAGTTAATGCCGACCTTGTCGTAGCAACTGATCCTGATGGAGACAGGACCGGACTTGTTGTCAGAGAACCGGACGGAGATTTTTCTGTATTAAGCGGAAATCAAATAGGGTTATTGCTTATGGATCACATCCTTTCAGCGAAGGAAGAAGCCGGTACTCTCACACCATTATCTTTTACTGTTACTACTATTGTTTCATCCAAGCTTACAAGAAGAATAGCCAAGAGATATGGAGTAAGATTGTTTGAGGTCCTGACAGGGTTTAAATTCATTGCAGAGATCATCAAAGAATATGATGAGAATGGTGACATGTCTTTTGAATTTGGTTTTGAAGAGAGCTATGGATTTCTTGCCGGGAAAGATGTCAGAGATAAAGATGCCGTGGTGGCTATAATGCTGATTGCTGAAATGGCTGCGTCTGCAAGGAGCAGAGGGAAGTCACTTTATGATGTTTTACAGGAACTGTATGAAAAGTACGGCTATGCTGCTGAAAAGACTATATCGATAACTTTTGAGGGGAAAGAAGGGATCGAGAAAATCAGAGATGCAATGACCGCTATGAGACAAGCAAAACACAGCTCGATAGGGGATGTCAGTATATCGAGCATATCTGATTACCTTGGATCGGAGATAACCGACCATGTTACGGGTAAGACTGTCCCTCTCGATTTTGAGAAATCAAATGTATTACTTTACTCTCTTGGTGATGATGACTGGTTTTGCATACGTCCGTCCGGTACGGAACCTAAAATCAAAATCTATTTCGGTATATACGGAAAAGATAGAATCATATGCGAGAAACGTCTGGATGACGTTTCTAAGGTGATTGAAAAGCATATAAGAGAACTGCTATGAGTTTTGTCCATTTACACCTTCATACAGAGTACAGCCTTCTTGATGGTGCTATAAGAATAAAGTCCCTTCCAACTGCTTTGAAAGAAATGGGAATGAATGCTTGTGCCATAACTGATCATGGAGCGATGTACGGAGTCGTTGATTTCTATAACGCATGTATCAAAGAAAAGATCAAGCCGATCATCGGTTGTGAGATATATGTTGCCAGAAGATCAAGATTTGATAAAGATGCTGCTTTGGATAGTCATCCTTATCATCTGATACTTCTTGCGAAAACCAATGAAGGCTTGAAAAATTTGATGAAACTTGACTCGCTTGCATTTGTAGAAGGTTTTTACAATAAACCAAGAGTTGACAGAGAAAGTCTTGAGATGTATTCATCGGGATTGATAGCATTAAGTGCTTGTCTTGGCGGTGAGGTTCCCGGACGTGTGCTTGAAGGCGACCCCGCCGGTGCCCGCGAAGTTGCGAAATATTATGACCGGATCTTCGGAAGAGGAAATTTCTATATAGAACTTCAGAGTAACGGGATACCTGAACAGACACAGGTCAATGCAGCGCTTATAAGTATTTCTAATGAAACAGGAATTCCGGTTGTCGCAACTAACGACTGTCATTATTTACGGAAAACAGATGCAAGAGCTCATGACATACTTCTTTGTATGCAGACTGCTTCTAAGGTCAGCGATCCTAAACGAATGCGTATGAGTTCGGAAGAGTTTTATGTGAAATCACCCGAAGAAATGGCTGAAAGCTTTAAAGGTATACCGGGAGCCATAGAAAACTCTCTCCTGATTGCAGATAAATGCAATGTTACGATGGAGTTTGGCAAAATCCATCTTCCTGAATTTAAAGCTCCCGATGATTATGAAACCAACAGGGAGTATTTACAAGCTCTTGCAGAAAAGGGTCTGGCTGAAAGACTTTCTGTTTCTTCTTATTCATCACAGAAAGAATACAGCGAACGCCTGAAATATGAGCTTGATATAATCTCTAAAATGGGATTTACTGACTACTATCTGATAGTTTGGGATTTTATAGATTTTGCCAGAAAATCCGGGATAACTGTTGGCCCGGGAAGAGGTTCAGGTGCAGGTTCTCTGGCTGCTTATTGTTTGAAGATCACTGATATCGACCCTTTAAGGTTTGGGTTGATTTTCGAAAGATTCCTGAACGTCGACAGGGTCAGCATGCCTGATTTCGATATAGATTTCTGCTATGTAAGACGTCCGGAAGTAATCGATTATGTTACTTCGAAATACGGTAAGGAAAGAGTCGCACAAGTAATTGCATTTGGAACGCTTGCTGCCCGTGCAGCAGTGAAAGATGTTGCGCGAGCTTTAGATATACCTTTTGCCGAATCGGACAGAATAGCCAAGATGATCCCAAGAGCTGTCGACATGACTCTGAAGAAAGCTTTGGAGATATCTGCTGAACTTAAAGCAGATTATGAAAGTAACCCCCAAACTCGTGAAGTTCTTGATACTGCGATGCTGTTTGAAGGGATCCCCAAGAACCCTACGACTCATGCCGCGGGAGTTATCATATCAGGCGTTCCTATAACTGATATAGCACCATTGTCGCGTAACGAGGACAATATAGTAGTTCAGTATGCTAAAGGCAATATAGAATTGGCAGGACTGCTGAAATTTGATTTCTTAGGTCTTCGCACACTAACAGTCATGAAGGATGCAACTGACCTGATCAAAACCAGATATGGTGAAGATGTAGATTTTGAACGTATGACGATGGATGATCCTGAGATTTTCAAGATGATCACAGAAGGCAGCACTGACGGAGTTTTTCAACTTGAAAGTTCAGGGATGACCAATTTTATGAAGGAATTGAAACCTGAGAACATAGAGGATATCATAGCGGGAATATCTCTTTTCAGGCCGGGACCTATGGATGGGATCCCGAGATATGTTGCCGCAAAGCACGACAGGAGTAAAATAACTTTTTCTCATCCGCTTCTTGAACCGATCCTGGATGTTACGTACGGTTGTATAGTGTATCAGGAACAGGTAATGCGTATAGTCCGTGACCTGGCAGGATTTTCAATGGGACAGTCAGATATCGTCAGAAGAGCCATGTCCAAGAAGAAACCTGCTGAGCTTGCTAAGTACAGAACAATGTTCATTGACGGGGGAGTTGATGAAAAAGGTAATGTGGTGGAGGGGGCGCTTAAAAGAGGTGTGTCTGAGAAAATAGCTGAATCTATTTTCGATGATGTGCTGAAATTCGGTGGATATGCTTTTAACAAGTCACATGCTGCGGCATATGCAGTGATCGCTTATAATACTGCATGGCTGAAATATCATTATCCTGTGGAGTTCATGTCATCCATGCTCAATAGTTTCATGGGGGATCTTGAGCAGGCTGCACGTTATATCAACGCTTGTAAGAAAATGGGTATAGAGATACTGCCGCCCGATATAAATTTGAGTTGTGACAAATTTATTCCGGAAAATGGCAAGATAAGATTTGCGCTTTCGGCTGTGAAGAATGTCGGAAACGGACTTATATGCGAAGTTATTAAAGAAAGAGAGAGCTCCGGGAGATTTGAGTCATTCAGGGATTTTATCGAAAGAATGATGGAGCATGACATCAACAAGAAGATGGTAGAAAGTCTGGTCAAAGCATCTGCTTTTGATTCTTTTGGTGATACCAGATCTACACTGATGGCATTGATCGAACCGTTTATAAATAATCTTACCGCTGAAAGAAAGTCGAAGATGGAAGGTCAGCTTTCCTTGTTTGAATTAAATCAGGAGGAGATGGAGGGATCAGACAAGAGTGTTCTTGATATAATACTTCCGGAGTATACTGAGAGTGAACTTCTTGCGATGGAGAAGGAAGTGCTGGGCATATACGTCTCCGGACACCCTATGAATGCTTTTGCTTCTTTGCTGGAGGGCCGAGTAACCTGTGACAGTCTGGCTTTTAGTCCTGCAACTCCTGAAGAGGAGGATGCAGGCATTATCGAGCAAAGGGTCTGTGACGGTCAGAGGATCGTAGTTGCGGGGGTTTGTGTCAGCAGAAGGACAAGACCGACAAGAAATGGTGAACTGATGGCGAATATAATTATTGAGGATCTGAACGGTCAGTTCGGTTGCGTTGTATTTCCCAGAACTCTCCTTGAGTACAGCTCTGTTATACGAGAGGGAAATGCTTTGATAATATCCGGTAAGGTAAGTGCTAAAGAGGACGAAAACCCTGAACTGATAGCTATGAATTTTGCTTTGCTTAATGAAAATACAACTAAATTGCCCGGATTCCCTGTCCTTAAGCGATCCAATATAACGGCAAACGGAGCCTATGTGCCAGGGGGTGGGGAAGGATTAAACGATTATTTCTGCAATACCGGATCGGAAGATATCCATCTTCTTTCAGATGACACTTCCGCGGATGACATAGGGAAGCGATTGCTTATCAGCTATCCGGGTTCGGCAGAAGACAAAGGCTATAGCAGACTTCTGGCGACATTGGAGTATTTCAGCGGTGATATGCCCGTGAGTATAGAATTTTCTGACGGCAAAATAAAATTACTCGAAGGAAAATACCGGGTCACATTTGATGATGCAACTATGGCTGTTTTAATGAAAAGATATGGATTTTCATCTGTAAGACTCATATGACAGTAATAATTTGCAGAATATCTGATATAATTATTTTTTGGCGGAGTTGATAAGCTCCCGGGAGGTGTTAATGGATAGCAGACAGAAAGTCGTGAAGAATATAGGAGTGCTGACAAGTGGTGGTGACGCACCGGGTATGAATGCTGCTATACGTGCAGTTGTCAGGGCAGGAAGTTATTATGGATTCAGAATATTCGGTATAAGAAGAGGTTTTCACGGCTTCCTGAAAGGTGAAATTGCTGAACTGAATAACCGTGATGTATCAGAGAAACTTCAGCGCGGAGGGACTTTTCTTCAAACTGCACGCAGTGAGTCTTTCAATACAGAAGAAGGAGTTCGGAAAGCTGTGCAGATGGCTAAGACTTTTGAACTTGATGCTGTAATCGTCATTGGAGGTGATGGGTCATTCAGAGGTGCGCGTGATCTTTCAAGACTAGGTCTTCCGGTCATAGGTATACCGGGAACAATTGATAATGACATACAATGCTCAGGCTATACCATTGGTTATGACACGGCTATGAACACTGCTATGGAAGCCATAGATAAACTCCGGGATACAGCATCATCTCATGAAAGATGCAGCATAATCGAGGTAATGGGCCGTCATGCCGGTTATATAGCACTCAATGTTGCTATTTCCTGCGGTGCTGAAGTCGTTCTTATACCTGAAATACCGTTCAATATCGATAAGGATCTTATTAAACCATTGTTTGAAGCTAAGAATCGCGGAAAGAAGCACTATATAGTTATAGTTGCCGAAGGCGTAGGCGACACTATGAAACTTGCTGAATTGATACAGGAAAGGACCGGTATCGATTCAAGAGCTACGATACTTGGTCATCTTCAACGTGGAGGAAGTCCTTCAACAAGAGATCGCCAGATGGCAAGCTATATGGCGATACATGCAATTGAATGTCTGAGAGACGGAAGATTGAACAGGATAGTCGCATATAAGGGCGGTAAAGTGCTTGACCTGGACATTGAAGAAGCACTGACTGCTACTAAGACTATAACCAGAGAAGAACTCGACAGAGCAATGATACTGTCTCTGTAACTATTTGAGGATGATCATGAAGATAGGCCTTCCTAACATTATTACATCTGTTCGTTTTGCTGCAATTCCTGTAATGGCCTATTTTATTTATGCAAGTGCGATGATCGACAGTAAGTATAATGTAATAGCTTTTGTCTTGTTTGTGCTTATATGGGCTACCGATGTTCTTGACGGATTTATCGCACGTAAATATGACCAGGTTACGAATTTCGGAAAGCTTTTCGATCCTTTTGTTGATAAATTGTTTCAATTCGTTACCGCTTTGATGATGATGATAGTCGGCCGTTTGCCTCTTTGGGTGCCTTGTGTGATTTTCGTTAAAGAATTGCTAATGCTTATCGGGGGAACTTTGCTTTTGACGAAGTACAAGCTTGTTGTATATTCAAAGTGGTACGGTAAAGCTGCGACTGTTCTTTTTGTCTTTGCATTTTGTATTCTTTTCTTCATACCGCAGGATTCAACACACCTTACCGGTTATCTTTTCATTTTACCTTTGTTAATGTCTCTTATCGCATATGGGAAATATTTCGCAGATAATGTCGTTCCTGTTGTATTCAGAAAAAGTGCAGGTAAACCGGCGGACCCGGCCAAAGTCTCAGGAGTTGAGATAGTTAGGAAGAAGAGAACAGGTGACGGACTCAGCAAGAAATCTGAAAATACTTGAGTTTGATAAAATAACAGAGAAGTTGTCTTCGCTGGCACATACTGCACCCGGCAGGCAGATGTGTCTGTCGTTGGAACCTTCATCCTCTGAATCTGTTGTTAAAGCACGGCTGAATGAGACCGACGATGCACTTAAAGTTATTTTGTCAAGATCTGAACCTCCTCTTTCAGGATTTGATGATATATCCGCGGCTGTTATAAGAAGCAGGTCAGGAGCTTTACTTTCATGTGGAGAACTTCTGCAGATTGGGCGATTTCTGCGCGCGGTGTCAAGACTGATAGGGTTTTTGCCGGAAAATGATTTTAATCATCAAAATGATGAAAATATTATTTATTTGTCGATTAGAGAGTTGATCCCGTTTACGCGTATCGAGAAAAGGATCAGCGAGGCAATAGCAGGCGAAGATGAACTTTATGATACCGCATCACAGGAACTGGCTGTTATAAGACGTAAGATCCGTGAAGCACAGAGCGAAGTAAGGGCTCAGCTTGACAGGATCCTCAGAAGTTTCAAGGAGTCGTTGCAGGATCAGATCGTAACGATGAGAGGGAACAGGTATGTGATCCCTGTAAGGGCCGATCGAAGAGGTGATATAAAGGGAATAGTACATGACACATCATCATCCGGTGCGACGCTCTTCATTGAACCCCTTGCTGTAATAGAGATCAACAATAAAGTAAGAGAGCTGATGTCTGATGAACGTGAAGAAATCGAACGCATACTTGCCGAGCTGTCTGGAATAGTCAGAGAAGTTGCGGATGAGCTTATCTTCGACCTCAATAAAGTTACTTACGTAGATTTCATTAATGCCAAAGGAAGTCTGGCTTATTCCATGAGGGCAATACGACCGAATTTGAACAACAAAGGTTTGATCGAACTTAAGAATGCAAGACATCCGCTTATTTCTGCAGATAAAGTAGTGCCGGTTACAATAACGATCGGAGATCAATATCGCACTTTAGTGATCACAGGTCCGAATACCGGAGGTAAAACAGTTTCTCTTAAGACTTGCGGTTTATTGACTATGATGACTATGTCCGGTTTGATGATACCTGTTTCAGATGGTTCGAGTGTCAGTGTTTTCAACGATATTTTCGCCGATATAGGTGATGAACAAAGCATAGAGCAAAGTCTAAGTACTTTTTCATCTCATATGTCTAAACTTGTCAGAATGGTTAAGGAAGCTAAACCTTCTACTCTGATGCTTGTAGATGAACTCGGATCAGGTACAGATCCTTCGGAAGGTGCAGCTCTTGCAGTGGCAATACTTGAACATTTCAAGGATAGGGGATGTATCACTGTTGCTACTACACATTATAAGGAGTTGAAAGAATACGCGCTTATTACAGATGGTGTTGAGAATGCTTGTTGTGAGTTCGATGTTACAACACTAAGACCTACCTACAGACTGATGATCGGTGTTCCCGGTGTGAGTAATGCTTTTGCTATATCTACTAAACTTGGATTGCCTGAATTTATCATAGAAAGAGCTTCTACTCTGATCAGCGGTAAAGATATTCAGTTCGAGAAAATAGCAGCACAGACTGAGAAAACACTTAAGGATGCACAATTTCTGAAAAGTGAAGCTGAGCGTGAGTTACTGGAAGCGAAGGCAGTCGCGGAAAAAGCGAAAAGAGATTCCGATGAAATCGAAGCAAGAAAGAAAAAGGTATTTATGGAATCGAGGGAGAAGGCCAGAGAATATGCTGATTCGATTTACGAGGAACTGCAGGATCTTATCAAAGAGGCAAGAGATAAAGCCAGAAACAGAGATACCGAGGAAACCAGATCTTTGCTTGAAGAGGCTCGCACTAAGGTCAGAACCAGAAGAAACAGGATAAACGATGAGATCGGAAACGAGACTATCAAATCATTTGACATCGGCAGTCCGCCGGAGGACCTTGAAATCGGTAAGGAATATTATTCAGCCGGTATTGGCATCAAAGGGGTACTACAGGAGTATTCCCGGGGCAAAACTGTATGTATTATCAGAAGCGGCAACAGAACGTTAAGTGTGCCTGTTGCATCTTTACGTGATGTAACTTCAGTTAATACAGACAGAAATTTAAATTTTCAGGCAGGAAGACGCTTAAACGGATTCGACGGGCTATCGAAAAAAATGAATGCTACAACAGAATTGAAACTTCTTGGATTTACTGTGGATGAAGCTTTGATGTCTCTTGATAAATTCATTGATGAATCAATAATGGCGGGGATAGCTACGATCAGAATAGTTCACGGTAAAGGGACCGGTGCGCTTAGAAATGCCGTCGATCTTGCGTTAAGAAAAGATAAAAGGATCAAATCTTTCCGTCTTGCATCATATGGTGAAGGGGACAGTGGCGTAACAATAGCGGAGTTATGATTTTTCGGTTCCTTCGCGTATGAAGTAATCAAACAGAAGATGAGCTTTCTCGAAAAATACACCTGTCCGGCTGCACTCTTTCTCGGAATATACGGACACAGGTGCAAGCGGAGACTCACATGATGAATACAGAATAAAAGGAACAGGCTCATGAGTATGAGTACGTAAAGATAACGGAGTCGGATGATCAGGCATTATAAGTATGCGAAAATCCTCTCCGGTTTTCTTTCTGTTGTTTTCCAGATGATCATATATTGGACCAAGAACAATTTTATCTATAAGTTCGATTGAAAGCACTTTGTTTTCAACTTCGTTTCTGTGTCCGCATTCGTCAGGAGCCTCAATGTGGAGATATACATAGTCCTGACCCCGCTCAAATTCTGCAACGGCAGCATTAGCTTTGCCTGCAAAATCAGTGTGGATCGTTCCGGTAGCACCATTAACTGAAACAGGAGTCATCCCGGCGCATATCCCAAGACCGAAAATAAGATCTACGGCAGATATAACTGAACCTTTTAACCCATATGATAAAGATATCGGGGGCATTTCAGGCTTAGTACCCTGACCCCATATCCAAATTGAATTTGCAGGGTTTGAGCCTTTGTTTATACGTTCAAGATTTATCGGATGATCTTTAAGTATGTCGTGACTTGAAGTCATTATATCGCGAAGCTTCTTGTGTGCAGGTTCCGCAGGGAGATATCCGGATATAACTTTGGTCAGAATATCATGCGGAGGAGTGAGGGTTCCTTTAACGGGGCCGTTTTCCCATATAAGACAATGTCTGTAACTCCTGCCGGCATAGAAGCGAAAACCACTTTCCCCGAAGTTAGCATCTATTGCTTTGATCAATTCAGAAGCTTCCTCAGTGCTGATTTCATCAGATGAATAATCGATCATTCTCTTTCTATCATAAACAGATGTATCATCAGAAAGAGTGACAAGATTCACCCTGAACGCGACATCATCCTCGCCAAGATCGATGCCCATACTTATCGCTTCAATTGGAGAGCGGCCTGTGTAGTATAACTCAGGATCATAACCCATAACCGACATATTGGCGGTGTCACTGCCCGGGGGGAGTGATAACGGCACTGTCCGTGCCATTCCACAGTAGCTTGATGAAGAGAGTCTGTCCATGTTAGGTTTATGGGCAACATCCATTGGGGTCTTACCACCCAACGAACTGACAGGCAGATCCGCCATCCCGTCACAAAGCAATAACAGATATTTCATATGTGAGACTCTCCGTTAAAAACTATTTTAAAAGTGCAAGTAAAATACCGGCAGCAATAGCTGATCCTATGACTCCGGCTACATTAGGT
>Ga0265294_10001221_pt1 | contig 34960 bp, 32 predicted proteins | sample MunlanPumphouse3_FD_192504 | JGI IMG/M metagenome (GOLD analysis project Ga0265294, IMG submission 192504) | Groundwater microbial communities from a municipal landfill in Southern Ontario, Canada - Pumphouse #3 | ecosystem: Environmental > Aquatic > Deep subsurface > Groundwater | place...
CAGAACAGCGGTTTCGGTGATTGCCTGATCATTCTTTAGGCGGATAAATTTTTCTGCATCGCCAAGCGTGATCTCATTGCGATCGAAACCAATAAACAACAGATTGCAACTTTGCTCTTCGGCCATTTTTCGGATTTCGGTAACCCAATCGACAGACTCCTTGATAAACAACCGCATGGTGATTTTGCTCTTCTCTGATTTTGGCTTGAAGTCGGCCAGTAGCTTATGTTGTAGTACTTCTATCGGCTCATCGTCCGACTGCCCCACGGTGTTCGGAATGAAGTAAAGCAGGGTGATGAATGACTTCTCTGTTTTCGACAGAATGATCTCCGATACCATTTGGCTTAACTTTCTGCCCGTTTCGGGGTTGCTGAAACATACCAGCGCGTGAGCGGGTACTTTCGGTTCCAATTCACCATCGAGGCGATTCAACAACATATCTACAAAATCCATACCACTTTTTTTAAAGATTCTCCAAAAAGTTTATCCCGGTTGCTTTACTCATTCAGTATTTTGCTGTCGAGCATAGAGTCTTTGTATCCCAGAAAGTAAAGGATACCGTCGATGCCGACGGAAGAGAGCGACTGTTCCGCGTTCTGCTTTACCTTGGGCTTGGCATGAAAGGCAATGCCCAGTCCGGCAATACCCAACATGGGCAGGTCATTGGCGCCGTCGCCCACTGCCACCGTCTGCCTCAGATCAATCCGTTCTACCTGGGCGATGAGGCGCAGCAGTTCTGCCTTCCTTTTGCCGTCAACCACATCGCCCACGTAATTGCCGGTAAGTTTGCCATTGACAATCTCCAACTCGTTGGCGTACATGTAGTCGAATCCATATTGCTCTTTCAGATAATTGCCGAAATAGGTGAAACCACCCGAGAGAATCGCCGTTTTGAATCCTACTTTCTGCAGCACCTTCATCAGCCGTTGGAGTCCCTCGGTAATAGGCAGCTGGGTGGCAATCTCTCTCATCACCGACACATCGAGCCCTTTCAACAACTTCACACGCTTTCGAAAACTCTCCTCAAAGTCTATCTCTCCCTGCATGGCCTGTTCTGTGATGGCTTTCACCTGTTCGCCAACACCCGCTCTCTCTGCAAGCTCATCAATCACCTCTGTCTGGATGAGCGTGGAGTCCATGTCGAAACAGATAAGCCGGCGCATACGCCGGTACATGCTTTCTTCCTGAAAGGAGATGTCGAAGTTAAGCGTCGAGGAGAGCTCCAAAAAAGACTCCTGCATATGCTGCCTGTTTTTGGGCGTGCCCCTCACCGAGAGCTCGACACACGACTTGGCAGCCCGTTCCTCCTCGTTGAGCGGAATACGCCCGGTGAGTCGGATCATGTTGTCGATATTAAGGTTCTGCTCGGCGATGATCTTCGAGACAGCCGCAATTTGTTTGGCTGTCAGAATTCTTCCCAACAGGGTAATGATATATCTGTTTTTTCCTTGCAAACCTACCCAATTGGAATATCGTTCTGGTGAAATGGGTGTAAAACGGATGTTTACATCCATCTCGTAGGCTTTGAAAAGCAGATCTTTCAATATCTCTCCCGAGTTGTTGTGCATCGACTTAAACAGAATGCCAAGCGACAGGTTTCTGTGGATATCCGATTGACCGATGTCGAGGATGAATGCATCATGCTTCGCCAGTATCTCTGTCAGTGCTGCAGTGAGCCCTACTTTGTCTTCTCCGTTGATATTGAGTAAAATGATCTCTGAGTTTTCCATATGTTGTTTTTTAAAGCTTGTGGCTTTTCGTGTTCAGCTATCGACTGCTGACAGTTATATTATCTGCAACGATACCTGCGCGTAGATGTCTTCGACGTCCTGTCTGCTTATTTTGTTAAAATCTTCTTCCCTTACCGTGATAATCAGTCCCGCCATGTCGAGTGCACCCGGGCTGACCAGCAACTGTTTGTTACCCTCCTCAAAATATTGCCGGGGGCGGTGCGCCTTGCGAGGAAAAAGATGCAACTTATAACGGTCTTGTTCTATGAAGGCAATCACGTTCATCATCGGCTCATCCTCTTCCGGTTGCAGGTGATGAAGATAGAGATAAACCTCTTCAAACAATTCCTCCACCTCTTCCTTATTGCTGCTTTCAATCATCATACAGCTACGCAGTTCGTGATCACCCTGGAGCAATACCGGTGATTTACGCCCCGCTTGCAGGTGATAATGATCGGGGGCGGAAGCACCACTGCGAGGACCGTTGTAAAAAACTACATATTCGGGAAGTTGCGCTGCCAGTGAAAGCATGTCTCCCACCTTCCTGCGAAGACGTTGCGGCACATGTGAATGAAGCGGAATGGTGAGGTGGTTTTCTACAATGGGATAGGGATTACAAAGAATGAGGTATTTTCCCATAAAGGGAATGCCTTCCTGTGGCGATGGCCTGTTTTCAGCACAGAGAAAACAGGGCCGTCTCTCAATTGTTTGCCGGTCGATGCCGGCCCCCGTGGAAACGATCCTGGCAGGGTTGTATTGAACAATCGCCTCGAAGTCATTGCCCCAGGTAAACACACGCTCCCGAATCTGATTTCGCTGGCTTATGGCGTGCTTCAGCTGTGGCCATTGCTCCTGCTGCCGGGAGAATAAATGATCTATCTCATCTGAAAGGTTCATCTGTTGATGCTTTAATAGAACAAAGGTAGCGATATTTTCTTTTATCGAAAATAATCGCTTTACTGTTTGTGTATCAACTTTTTTTATACCTTTGCATCTGAATAGGTTATTTGTCTGCGAGAGGTGCAAAAGGACAGTCCAAAACCGATCCGACCAAAGGCATCCATTGCGCATAATTAAATATAAAAATGAAACCAAAAGGTCTTATCTTTTCCTGTTTGTTTATTTTTCTTTTTATCTCCTGTTCCCAGGGTTCAGCCCACAAGAACGGAGAACAAGGAAAGGAAATACAGGAAAGGGATGCTCTCAGCAGCCCAGAAGAAGTGACCCTCTCCGGCACGGAGGAGTTTGATCAGTTCATTCAAAAATTTAGTACGGAAGAATCATTTCAGTTTGAAAGGATTAAATTCCCCATCAGTGTCATCATACCCGATACTGGCCACGAGGGAATGGCTCCCATGCATGAATACATAGGAAAATATGATTGGGAAATGCTCGATCTTACTTACGACAGCACGTACCTGACTCGTCCTTACGACCAGTATTACCAGGTTGTGCGGTTTGAAAATGATACGGCGGTGGTGGAAATAAGGGGGATCGACAACGGTATCTATGCCGATTACTACTTTTCGCTGATCAACAACAAGTGGTACCTGGTTACTTTGTACGAAGCTTCCTTCTAAGTGAAGCGCTGATTACTTTAGCATCTCGTCGCCAAAGCTGAGGGGCAACAAATCTTTGATGGCAGTCACCACATAAATGCCATCCTCGCTATACATCAGCACCTTCACGGGCGATTGAAAACGGTTCTCAGCTTCCAACAACACCTGGCGGCAGGCTCCGCATGGGGTAATGACATCATGGGTAAACGTACCGTTGTGCCAGGCAGCTACTGCCACAGCTTCCACTTTTTGATCGGGATGGGTGGCATTGGCGAAGAAAAGCGCCGTGCGTTCTGCACACAAGCCAGAAGGATAAGCTGCGTTTTCCTGGTTGTTCCCCACGACAATTTCTCCGTTCTCCAGCAAGATGGCTGCACCCACCCGGAACCCGGAATAGGGTGCGTAAGCTTTTGTTGTGGCACTTTTTGCTGCATCAATGAGTTTTTTTTCCATTTCGGAGCATTCCTCTAACAGATAAACAGCTATCTTTGTGGTTAAATTGATTTCTCTCATAGCCTCATGCATATTTTGTTGCGCAAATATAACCATAATTTATCGTTCTTTGTCGTTCTCACTTTTTTCTTTGTCGCAGGAGAGCTCTCTGCACAACAGCGAGTGAAAACCTACGAAGACTATATCGACCGGTATGGCGACTTGGCCATTGCCCACATGGAACGTTACAAAATACCGGCATCCATCACACTTGCCCAGGGTATACTGGAGTCGGGGGCAGGATTGAGCGACCTGGCACGCCGCTCCAACAACCATTTCGGAATAAAGTGCCACCGAGCCTGGAACGGTCCCGCTGTGTATGCTGCAGATGACCTGCCCAATGACTGCTTTCGCCAATATGAAAAGGTGGAAGATTCGTATCAGGATCATTCCGAATTTCTGCTTAACGGAGGTCGCTACCGTGCACTGTTCGAACTTTCCATCACCGATTACAAAGGATGGGCCCGGGGTCTCCAAAAGATGGGTTATGCCACTGACAGGGCGTATGCCAACAAGCTGATCAAACTCATCGAGGACTATGAGCTCTATCGTTTCGATGACCGAAAATACCGCAGAGGTGTAAGCCGCAGTGAGCGGCAGACGCAACGAAACCAGGAAGCAACCCAGGTGACATGGACACACCAGCCTTACATCACCCACAACTTGGTTTACGTGATCGCCTTAAACGGCGACTCCTTCGCCAGCATTGCAAAGGAGTTTGGCTTCAACGAAAAAGATCTGCTTACGTTCAACGAGGTGCCCCAGGATTTCCCCCTTAGCGAAGGAGATATCGTCTATTTTCAGAAGAAAAAGTCACGTGCTGACAAACCGTATACATATCATACGGTACAGGTTGGTGAATCGATGTACAGCATCTCACAGAAATACGGCATCAGGCTGAGAAATCTTTACCGACTGAACAAAAAAAGTTATGAGTATGTTCCCGAAGAGGGCGATCTGCTGAAATTAAGGTAAGATATGGTCACTCAAAAAAAATGACAACCAAACATTATACAAATGCAATACAACACCCAAAAAGAAAAACTGTTTCTGCCGGAATATGGACGCAATATCCAGAACATGGTAGATCACTGTGTCTCAATTGAAGATGCGGAGGAACGCAGGAAATGCGCCTACACCGTCATCGACATCATGGGAAACATGTTTCCACATCTGCGTGATGTGAACAACTTCAAGCATATACTCTGGGATCATCTGGCCATCATGTCCGATTTCAAACTGGAGATAGAGTATCCCTATGAGGTGATCACGCGGGAAGAACTCTTCAACGCCCCCGGCCATCTCGATTACAGCAGGGCCACCATGCGCTATCGCCATTATGGGAAGATACTGGAGCGGATGATTAAAATAGCCGCCTCGATGGAGGAGGATCACAAGAAAGAGCATCTGCTGAAAATGCTGCTGAGCCAGATGAAACGTTCCTACTCGCAGTGGAACAAAGAGGCAGATGATGAGAAAATATTCTATGACCTGTATGAGCTCTCAGATGGTAAAATAAAAATGAGCGTCGACACACACTCCATTCCTGAAGTGAAGTTGAATAACAACAACCGCGACAAGCTCAAGAATATTAAGTATCAACGAAAAAAATAACGCAGATGATCTCCCGGGACGACATCCTGTTGATAGGACGTACTCAGAAACCGTACGGCATCAGGGGAGAGATAATGGTTCTCTTTCAGAAGGCAGCTTACGCCGAAATTGATGCCGACTTTTATTTTCTGGAAATTGAAGGAATCCCGGTGCCTTTTTTCGTGGAGGAGTTTACGTTCACCACCGATGTCACGGCACGGGTGAAGTTCGAAGATGTAAACGACGAAAAGAAAGCTTCGCGTTACACCAACGCGGATGTCTTCCTCTCCCGCGAGGCTGTGGGTGTGGGACCCGGGGAGAAGAACGACGATTGGGAGTTCTTTGTAGGATACACCATTGTGGATCAGCATGGCGAGACCATTGGCATCATCCGGGAGGTGGACAACAGCACCATTAATGTGCTTTTTGTGGTGGAACAAGATGCAAATGAACTGCTGATACCCGCCACGGAAGATTTTATCGTAGCGGTCGATGTGGAGAAAAAGTGCATCGAGATGCACCTTCCCGAAGGATTGACAGCTGAGTAAGACAAACGCTACGGCTCCTGAATTAGAAACACAATGCCCTTTCTTCAGCTTTCACATGTCAGCATCGGTTATCCTACCAGCGGGGGAACAAAGATCGTACAGTCGGATCTCACTCTCACAGCCGGCGAGGGGGAGCTGATTGCGCTGATCGGAAAAAATGGCTGTGGCAAGTCCACCTTGCTGCGATCCATCGCCTGTCTGCAGCCTCTCTTGCAGGGAAGCATGCAGCTCAACGGGGAGAACTTGAGGGAGATTTCCCCCAAAAGGAGAGCCAGGCTGCTTTCGGTGGTGCTCACAGAACAACAGCCGGTGGCATCGTTCACCGTGCAGGAGCTCATCGCCATCGGACGGGATCCTTATACCGGATGGCTGGGCAGTCTCACCAGGGAAGACGACCGTATCATCCACGAGGCGATGGAGATGACCTATCTCGAAGGTTTTGCACAGCGTAACATCCATGAACTTTCCGACGGGGAGCGCCAACGAGTATTCATTGCCCGCGCACTGGCACAGGATACACCGGTGATCCTGCTCGATGAGCCCACCTCGCACCTCGATCTTCCCAACCGTATCAACATCCTCCTGCTGCTGCAAAAGCTCGCACGGGAAACAGGCAAAACCATATTTATCTCCACCCATGAGCTGGAGACAGCCATGCAGGTCGCCGATAAGCTGTGGCTCATGGAGAAGGAGAAAGGTATCACAGTGGGAGTGCCCGAGGATCTGGTGCTCAAAGGCATCTTCGACAGGGTCTTTCACCATCCTTCCTATGAATTCGATAAAGAATACGGCAGCTTTGTCGTGCAGAAGATGCTCGATAAATCGATTGCCACACGGGTGCAACATCCCGATAGCCTCATGGCCCGCTGGACCACCAAGGCGCTTACCCGGAGAGGCTTCAGAATCATTTCCGAGGCCCCCGTCGAGCTGTTTGTAGATGAAGCGGAGCGTTGTTGGGTTGTCTCACACGAGGGTGGGAGTGTGATCACCTACAGCATCGGGGAGGCATTACAGCAGATTCATGCTTTCATGATTAAATAACAATTCGGGAGTAGACAATCCTCAATAAACTCTTATTTTTATTATCTTTGCAGGCTTTATGGGTTAATCTGCTTTCAGCATGGAAGTAAAAAAAAGAAACATCGCCATACTGGGCTCAACCGGTTCAATCGGAACACAGGCTCTCGACGTTATTGCACGGCATCCCAATAGGTTTGCTGCCTATGCGCTTGTTGCCAACAACCAGGTGGAACTGCTCATCCGGCAGGCACGCAAATTTCTCCCTGAAGTAGTGGTCATCGCAAACGAATCACACTACGCACAACTGAAAGAGGCCCTGAGTGACCTGCCCATCAAGGTGTGGCAGGGCAGTAGCGCCATTGAGGAGGTGGTGAAGGATGACGCAATCGACATGGTGCTCACCGCCATGGTGGGCTTCTGTGGTTTGAAACCCACAATCAGCGCTATCAGGGCAGGAAAAGCAATCGCCTTGGCCAACAAGGAGACACTGGTCGTCGCCGGCGAACTGATTACCGAACTGGCGCTGAAGCACCGGGCTGCCATCCTGCCGGTCGACTCGGAACACTCCGCCATCTTTCAGTGTCTCAATGGAGAGGGCGACAACGAAATCGACAAGATCCTGCTTACAGCCTCCGGCGGACCCTTCAGAAAATATGGAAAAGAGGCGTTGGAAAAAGTAACCAAAGCACAGGCATTGGCACATCCCAACTGGAGCATGGGCGCAAAGGTGACCATTGATTCCTCCACACTCATGAACAAAGGTTTCGAAATGATCGAGGCCAAGTGGCTCTTTGGTGTGGACCCCGAACAGATTGAAGTGCTGATACACCCCCAGTCTGTCATTCACTCCATGGTGCAGTTTCTGGATGGCTCCATCATGGCACAACTGGGACAGCCCGACATGCGCATCCCCATACAGTATGCTTTCTCCTACCCTCAACGGCTAGCCATGGGGATTACGCCGCTTAATTTCGTCGAGCTGGCAGAACTCACCTTCGAGAAGCCCGACACAGACCGGTTTCCCAACCTGGGCTTTGCTTACGAAGCGATACACACAGGTGGCAACATGCCCTGCATCCTTAATGCAGCCAACGAAGTGGTGGTATCCATGTTCCTGCAGGAACGAATCGGATTCATACAGATGAGCCGCCTCATTGAACAGGCATTGCGGCAGGCCACCTTCGTGCAGGAGCCTACCCTCGAGGATTACCTGCAGAGCGACAGGGAAGTAAGGGAGATGATGGGTAAGTAGCTGTCAGCAAACAGATCTTGCTGTAGGTTTATATGTTTGTGGGTTTGTAGGTTAATGGGTTTGTAAGTTAAAAGATAAAAATAAAGAGTTTTAGAACAAGATACGTAAACAAGTAGGAACACATAATGGAGACATTTTTAATTAAGGCACTTCAGCTTATTTTGAGCTTATCCATACTGGTCGTTGTACATGAATTCGGCCATTATATTTTCTCGCAGATATTCAAGATCAGGGTAGAGAAATTTTATCTTTTTTTTGATCCCTGGTTCGCGCTTTTCAGGTACAAACCCAAAAACAGCCACACTGAATACGGTATCGGCTGGCTCCCCCTGGGCGGATACGTGAAGATCGCCGGCATGATCGATGAGTCAATGGACAAAGAGCAGATGGCTCTGCCGGCACAACCTTGGGAGTTCCGATCGAAGCCCGCCTGGCAACGACTGTTGGTGATGGTCGCCGGCGTACTCTTTAACTTGCTGCTGGCTTTTTTCATCTACGCCATGGTGCTCTTCACCTGGAACGATACCTACCTCCCTCTCAAAAATGTGACCCAGGGAATGGAGTTTAGTCAGGCTGCCCAAGATGCCGGTTTTCAGGATGGCGACATCCTGTTACGGGCCGACGACAAGGAGCTGGAACGCTTCGGCGTGCGTACGCTGCTCGATGTGGCCGACGCCAATACAGTCACCGTGTTGCGTAACGGGCAGGAAGTAGCCCTCGCTATTCCCGAGACGTTGATGCATAACCTGCTGACCGACAAGGAGGGTTTCGCCAACTATCGTGTGCCGGCCGTAGTATATGAAACCATGGAGGGGAGCGCTGCCCGTGAGGTGGGACTGGTGAAGGGTGATAGTATCGTCGGTATAAACGGTACCCCAACGCCCCTGTTTGCTGATCTGCGCACGATACTCGACAACTACCGCAATGGCGAGGTCTCTCTCGATTACTATCGTAGCGGCACCTTGCATACCTCCACCATAAGGGTCGACTCTGCCGGGACATTGGGTTTCTATGCCATGGGTCCCGCCCAGGTCTATCGGACTGTTACACGCACCTATGGCTTCTTTGAATCGTTTCCCGCCGGTACCCGGATGGGTATTCAGACACTGAAAGATTATGTAGCCCAGTTTAAATATGTATTCACCAAGGAGGGAGCCTCCTCACTTGGTGGCTTTGGCGCCATTGGAAATCTGTTCCCTGCACAGTGGAACTGGCAGGCCTTCTGGATGATGACCGCCTTCCTCTCGGTGATTCTTGCTTTCATGAACATCCTCCCCATCCCGGCACTCGATGGGGGCCATGTCATGTTCCTCATCTATGAGGTGATTGTTCGGCGTAAACCCAATGAAAAGTTCATGGAGTATGCGCAGGTAGCTGGCATGGTCCTCCTGCTGGGCCTCGTGTTATACGCCAATGGCATGGATGTAATCCGGGCGATATTTAATTAAGCAAGTGACTTAGTTCACAATATATTCCTGTATATTTGTCTCTGCAACGGTGCCGGAACGGTTTCAAACCCTCCTCAACGCCTTGTCGGAATATCACTCATGCAGGAACAAACGAATTCTTAAATTGAAGATGACAGATAGATGAAGGTTTTGGAATTTTTCAACAAAACGGGAAAAACAGCTTTCTCATTTGAGCTGCTCCCTCCATTGAAGGGAAATAGTATTCAACAGATATTTAATACGATAGACCGATTGAAAGAGTTCGACCCGAGATTCATCAACATCACCACGCACCACAGCGAGAGCGAATACAGGGAAGATGAACAGGGTGTCTACCGTAAGATAAACATACGCAAACGCCCCGGGTCGGTGGCTATTGCTGCTGCCATTCAGAACCGATATGGCATTCGGGCCGTGCCACACATCATCTCAAGAGGATTCTCGAAGGAGGAGACCGAATATGCCCTGATCGACCTCTCTTTCCTGGGTGTGACCGACCTGCTACTGCTGCGGGGAGATACCCGGAAGCTCGATGCCGATCAGCTGAAAATGGATTCTCACCTTTACGCTACTGGCCTGCAGGAGCAGGTGAACAACTTCAATCAAGGCATTGCTTTCGACGGATCCACCTTCACCCCGCCTGAGGTACCCTTCTCTTACGGCATGGCCTGCTATCCGGAGAAGCACGAGGAGTCGCCCAATATGGAGGCTGAGCTCTTCTACACCAAAATGAAAGTCGATCAGGGTGCCGACTATCTGGTCACACAGATGTTTTTCGACAACAGCAAGTACTTTGCCTTTGTCGATCGATGCCGTGCAGCGGGCATCACGGTTCCCATCATCCCCGGCATCAAACCGATCCACCTGAAGAACCAGCTCACCGTCTTGCCAAAGGTGTTTCGTTCCGATATTCCGGCCGACCTGGAAAAGGAGCTGCGACGCTGCAAGGACGACGACGAGGCCAAAGAGGTGGGCGTGGCCTGGTGCACCGCACAGTGCAAGGAGCTGATGGAACACCACGTCCCCGGCATTCATTTTTATGCGTTGATGGCAACAGAGAGTATACACAAGGTAGCAAGTGCCATTTATTGATGTATTTCAGCGATGTCATAGGACTCCACGATGTAAAAAAACATCTTATCCACTCCGTGCAGCAGGGGCTTGTTCCGCACGCCCGCATCTTTTACGGACCCGAAGGGGTGGGGAAGCTCCCCTTGGCCATCGCCTACGCGCGCTACCTCAACTGTGCACACCGTGGTGCCGAAGATGCCTGTGGTGAATGTCCCTCCTGCCACAAGTTCGATAAGCTGGCGCATCCCGACCTGCATTTTGTGTTTCCTGTTGTGAAATCGAAGGTGAGTGACGAATACCTGCCACAGTGGCGCGAGTTCCTATCGCAAAGCCACTACTTCAACCTCAACCAGTGGCTCAGCTTCATCAAGGCAGAAAATGCCCAGGGAATCATTTACGCCAAAGAGAGCGACGAGATCATTCGCAAGCTGAATCTCAAGGTATATGAAGCCCCTTACAAGATCATGATCGTCTGGCTGCCTGAGAAAATGCACGATGCCTGTGCCAACAAGCTACTCAAGATGATTGAGGAACCCCCTGAGCATACGGTATTCCTGCTTGTGTCGGAAGATTCCGAGAATGTGTTGCAGACCATTTGGTCACGCTGCCAGCCCCTTCACATCCGTGCCATTGAGAACCATGAGATGGTCTCCGCTCTGCAGCAGCAATATAGCCTGACACAGACTGATGCCGCAACCTGCGCCCACATTGCCCGTGGCAGCTTCACCAAAGCCATCGAACTGATCAACTCCTCCGAGGAGACCCGTTATTTCTTCGACCTTTTTGTGAAGATGATGCGTACGTCGGTATCGGGCAACATCAAATCAATCAAGGAAACCGCTACAGAGCTGGCAGGCATAGGCCGCGAGATGCAGAAGAGCTTCCTGCTCTATGCTCTGCGCATGTTTCGTGAATACTTCGTGAGCAACCTCCGTGAGTCGGCTCTTGTCTACCTCAATGATGCGGAGCTACAGTTTGGAGAACGCTTTTCTCCCTACATCAATGAGCGCAACATCGAAGCTTTTGCAGCGGAGTTTGCGCTAGCACACAGGCAAATAGAACAAAACGGCAATGCTAGGATCATTTTCCTCGATCTTTGTTTAAAAGTTACCGTGTTATTCAGAAAATAATTTTGTAAATTGCAGGTTCTATTATTCTTAAACATCAAAAAGTCTCGCTGATCGATCATCGAAAGCGAATAAATATATATATGGACAAAGAAATCTTATCGGATAAAATGGCGGATATCGTCCCCCTGAAGACGGTGACCGTAAGAAATACAAAAAGCTGCAAAGGCTGCACACCCCATAACAACAAACTCCACATCTACGACTGGCTGCACGACTTTCCGGAGTTCCAGGATCTCTCGAAGATGGTGGAGGTACAGTTTAAAAATACCCGCAAGGGCTATTTCATCAACAGCAACAATCTGGAGCTGCAACTGGGCGACCTGGTCGCGGTGGAGTCCATCCCAGGACACGACATTGGCAAGGTGACCCTCACCGGCAAGCTTGTGGAGCTGCAGATGAAGAAGTACAACTTCCGCGAAGAGGCCAATGGTGGCCTTAAACGAGTTTATCGCATTGCTCGTCCTGCCGACCTGGAGAAATATGAGCAGGCGAAAGCACGGGAGCAGCCTACCATGATCCGCTCCCGCCAGATCGCCGAAGAACTGGGTCTGCAAATGAAAATAGGCGACGTGGAGTACCAGGGCGACGGTAACAAAGCCATTTTTTACTATATCGCAGATGAGCGAGTCGACTTTCGTGAACTCATCAAGGTGCTCGCGAGTGAGTTCAGGGTGAAGATAGAAATGAAACAGATCGGTGCGCGACAGGAGGCCGGCCGCATAGGCGGTATTGGACCCTGTGGACGTGAAATGTGCTGCAGCAGTTGGATGCCGAGCTTCGTTTCCGTCTCCACCACAGCAGCACGCTACCAGGATATATCCATCAACCCGCAAAAGCTTGCCGGACAATGCGGCAAGCTGAAGTGTTGCCTCAACTACGAGGTGGATGCCTATGTGGAGGCGCAGCGCGGGTTACCCTCACGGGAGATCGTGCTGGAAACCAAGGATTCCGATTTCTACCATTTCAAGACCGACATCTTCTCCGGTCAGATTACCTATTCAACCGATAAATACAATGCCAGCAACCTGGTGACGATTTCCAAAGAACGTGTCTTCGAGATCATCGCGTTGAACAAAAAAGGACAAAAACCGCTCAAATTAACCCCCGACAAGGAAGATGGAAACCGGAACGAAAGTACGTTTGCCGGAGGAGATATATTGGAGGATCAAAGCATCACCCGTTTCGATGACGACAGCAAAAATCAAATCAATAAGAAAAGGAAACCTCGCAGGAGACGCCCCGATCAACCATCTGGCAATAGAAACAGACGCAATCAGCGCCCTTCCGGTAAGGAGGGAGAAAGTCAGGAATAACACCTGCTATTTTTCGTTGCTCCTGCTCTTTGTTTTTCTGCTCTCCTGCAATAAAGCGGAAGTTTATTACCACTACCGCCACATCGACAAAGGAAGATGGTATAGCGACAGCGTCATCCAATTCCAGATCGATGCTGCTGCACTGACGCAGGGAATGCCATACGACCTCTCCATTGAGATCTCCACGAACGGACGCTATCCCTACCGGGATATCTGGATGCAGGTGACCCATAATCTGGTCGATACAATCCCTCAGAGCGAAGCGTTGCATTTTCGTGTGGCCGACGATTACGGCCACTGGCTGGGCGACGGCGTGGGAGGACTCTACCAGCTCTCATTACCTCTCCATTTGTCGATACCCCTCGATACCACCTTTGGTTATGTGGTGCAGCTGCGCCAGATAATGGATGCCAATCCGCTGCCAGGTATCGAGAAGATAGGTTTAAAAGTGGAGATGAGTGATAAACGTGAAAGAGGTGGGAGCTAAAAAAGAGAAAGAAGAAGCGATGAGGATTGTTTTTATCGGAGCCGGAAACCTGGCGACACATCTTGCCGAAGCATGCAAAACGGTGGGTCACGAAATCCTGCAGGTATACAGCAGAACAATGGAGAATGCTGCTACGCTGGCTGCAAAAACAGGCGCAGATGCGATAAATGATCTGTCGCAGGTCAACCCTGCAGCACACCTCTATCTCTTTTCCGTGAAGGATGATGCCCTGGCTGCTGTCATTAAGCAGATGCCCCAAACAGGAGGTGTCTGGGCGCACACCGCCGGAAGCCTTCCCATGCATCTCTTTGCTGCACTCCATGCGGAACACGGAGTGCTCTACCCCCTGCAGACATTCAGCAAGCACCGGAAGATTGATTTTGACACGATCCCCGTTTTTGTGGAGGGAAGCAGTGACGCCACCACACGCCTGCTGGAGGAATTTGCCTGCACCCTTTCAAGCAACGTGCAGCGCCTCTCTGGTGAAAAACGGCGTTTTCTGCACCTTGCAGCCGTTTATGCCTGCAACTTCGTGAATCACATGTACACGCTGGCAGCGGAGATCACCCACAAAGAGGAAATTTCTTTCGACCTGCTGCTGCCCCTCATTGTCGAGACTGCTGCCAAGGTCACCACGATGACGCCCAGTGCAGCACAAACTGGACCGGCTGTGCGGTACGACGAGGGCGTCATGGCAAAACACCTCGCCCTGCTCAACGACGCGGAGATGGAAGAGATCTACAAGCTCCTCAGCAAAAGCATTCACAAACATGCCGGCGGTCGCTGAATCTGAAACTGAAAATGAGGTGGAGAAAGGGTTGTAGACTCGCCCGACAATGGGGAAACCTAAAAATTAACATTGAAAAATTGAATGCCTCATAAACTTAAGTTATATTTGCATCATATAAAAACCACTCCTGATAATGGCAAAATTTAAAGGTTATGTAGAGGTAAACACAGACCGTTGCAAAGGTTGCGATCTGTGCGTGGTGGCTTGTCCCACCGACGTCCTCGAACTGGAGCCGCGTGAGGTAAACGACCGCGGCTATCATTATGTCTACATGAAAAATGAAGACGACTGCATCGGCTGCGCCAACTGTGGCTATGTATGTCCCGACGGATGTCTGACAGTCTACAAGGTAAAGGTAGGATAAAAAAGAATAGTATGTCTGAAGAAATAGCATTGATGAAGGGTAACGAGGCCATCGCCCATGCAGCCATCCGCTACGGCGTGGACGGCTACTTTGGTTATCCCATCACACCCCAGTCCGAGATCATCGAAACCCTCATGGAAGAAGCCCCCTGGAAGACCACGGGCATGGTGGTGCTGCAGGCCGAGAGCGAAGTGGCTGCCATCAACATGGTCTACGGCGGCGCCGCCTGCGGCAAGTATGCCATGACCTCCTCTTCGAGCCCCGGCATCAGCCTCAAGCAGGAGGGCATCTCCTACATGGCAGGCGCAGAGCTGCCCGCACTCATTGTGAACGTACAGCGTGGCGGGCCGGGATTGGGTACCATCCAGCCGTCGCAGGCCGATTACTTCCAGACGGTGAAAGGAGGCGGACATGGCGACTACAAGTTGATAACGCTGGCACCCAGCTCGGTGCAAGAAATGGCCGACTTCGTGGGACTGGCTTTCGACTTGGCCTTTAAATACCGTAATCCGGCCATGATACTCTCCGACGGGGTCATCGGACAAATGATGGAAAAGGTGAAGCTCCCCGCTTGGCGCCGACGCAGAACCGAACAGGAAATCCGAGAACAATGTCCTTGGGCTACCCTGGGAAAGACAGCCGACAGAAAACCCAATATCATCACCTCGCTCGAACTCGACTCGGCAGCCATGGAGAAGAACAACGAACGCTTTCAGGCCAAGTACCGAGAGGTGGAAGCTACAGAGGTACGGTATGAAGAGGTGAAATGCGACGATGCCGACTATCTATTGGTAGCTTTCGGTTCCGCTGCACGCATCTGTTTGAAAAGCATCGATCTGGCACGGCAGGAAGGCATTAAAGTGGGACTGCTGCGTCCCATCACGCTATGGCCATTCCCATCGGAAATATTGCATGCCTACGGCAGCAGAGTGAAAGGCATACTTACGGTAGAGTTGAACGCCGGACAAATGGTCGAGGATGTACGGCTGGCGGTGAACGGACAAATACCCGTCGCCCACTACGGTCGCCTGGGAGGTATCGTTCCCACACCCGATGGGGTGCTGGCGGCATTGAAAGAGAAAATAGTTCACTAAAAAATCAACTGTCATGGATCCAAAAATCAGAAACATTTTTTTGCTCCTCTTCCTGTTGGCATTCGTTGGAACCATCATCGTCTATTTCTCCTCTGCACAGAACATGGAGCTTACCTGGTATTTCGGTGGTGCGGCAATCTTGTTTTATCTTGTCTACCGCTTTACCAAAAAATAAGGATGGAAAAGAGCAGCCGCTCATGACATAGGTAACATGCATCGAAAAGGAATTGGAGCAATCCACTATGAAGGATGAGTGTCATCATTTTGATGCAGGTTGCTTACATTTGGAAAAAAACATATTCTTATGAACAAAGATCAAATAATAAGTCCGGAAAACCTGGTATATGCCAAACCGGAGCTCATGAACAACAACCACATGCACTACTGCCCCGGTTGTTCGCATGGAGTGGTGCACAAGCTGATAGCCGAAGTCATTCAGGAAATGGAACTGCAGGAGAAAACAATCGGTATCGCCCCGGTGGGATGTGCCGTGTTTGCCTACAATTACATCGATATCGACTGGATGGAGGCTGCCCATGGACGTGCTCCTGCGCTGGCTACTGCTGCCAAGCGTCTGTTGCCCGACAAGATGGTGTTCACTTACCAGGGCGACGGCGATCTGGCTGCCATTGGCACGGCTGAGACCATTCATGCTGCCAATCGCGGTGAAAACATCGCCATCATCTTCATCAACAACGGTATCTACGGAATGACTGGCGGTCAGATGGCACCCACCACATTGAAAGATATGAAGACCTCCACCAGCCCTGAAGGACGCAATACACAGACCATGGGCAACCCCTTGAAGATTCTCGATATGCTGGCGCTTCTCGACGGTGTTTGTCTGGCCACACGGGTCAGCGTGCACACTGCTGCAGCTGTAAAGAAAACCAAGCGGATGATCAGGCTCGCTTTTGAGAACTCACTTGCCGGAAAAGGAACATCCATCGTGGAGGTGGTGTCGACCTGCAACTCCGGGTGGAAAATGACACCCGCTGCGGCCAACGATTGGATGGTGGAAAATATGTTTCCGGTATATCCCATTGGTGATTTAAAAAATATTTAAACAAGAAGTAGAAAGCATGTTACAGGAAATAGTGATATCGGGCTTTGGCGGACAAGGTGTGCTCTCAATGGGGAAGATCCTCGCATATTCGGGTATGATGGAAGAAAAGGAAGTGTCGTGGTTCCCGGCATACGGACCCGAACAGCGTGGCGGTACGGCCAATGTGACGGTCATCATCTCCGATGAACCCATCAGTTCACCCGTCTTGAATCAGTTCGATGTGGCCATTGTACTCAATCAACCCTCACTCGAGAAATTTGAGGGGCGTGTAAAGCCCGGCGGAGCACTTATCTACGATGGGTACGGCATCCACAAGAAGGTGGAACGGAAAGACATCAATGTATACCGGGTCAACGCCATGGATGAATCCATGAAGATGGACAACACCCGGGTTTTCAACATGATCATATTGGGTGGACTGCTCAAAATATCCCCCATGGTAGAACTGGAGAATGTGATGAAAGGCCTGAAGAAGTCGCTGCCCGAACGGCACCACAAACTTCTTCCCATGAACGAAGCGGCTATTTTGCGAGGCATGGAGCTTGTGGAACAGGAGCAACAGGCTGAATAAATATTCCTGAAACTGCTTTATTTCTTACCAAAAGGCCACCAGCTCCATCTTTTTTTCTTTTCCGGTTCAGCTGATTTGGTTTGGGTTTTCTCTGCCTTTACCGACTGAGGTGCTGGACTTTTCGCCGACTGCGATCGGACCGTTTTTCCAGCCTCCTGCTCGGGTTTGTTACTCTGCCTATTTCCTGATCGATTGCTGGTCCGTTTGTCTCTTTTTGTTTCTTCACCAGCCGGTTTATCTCCTTTTGCGCGGGAATGATTGCTCCGCGCCCGGGAAGTCATCTCCTGAGGTGCAGCAGCATCTGAAGCTTGTTTTTCCGCATCCTGCTGCAGCCTCTCAGATTTCTTGATTACTTTCTTTTTGGGCCTTTCGTCGCCCTCTCTTTGTGGTGTGTGCTGTTCGCGGGCCTCTCTGTTTTGGGTTTGTGCCCCGCTTTCTTCCTGTGTGCGAGTGCCCTTTTTTCGACGGTTTCCAGTCTTTGCCTTTTCCTCAGAACGTGGCTTTCCACTCTCATCCGCACGCAACGCTACTTCTTCTATCTGTTCTGCGCCGATCTCTTCCTTTTTTTTCTCCTGTCGGGCCGGTCTCTCTTTTCTTCCCTGTCGTTCCTGTTTGGGTGGTCTCTCTGCACCCTCCGCTCTTGGTGATTTGTCGGATCCTCCGGACCGTTTTCCCCCTTTGCCCGATTTTGACGTGCGACCGCCTCTGCCGCGCTGTGCACTCTCCCGCGTGGGATTGTAGGCAGGTGCCTCTCCCATCTCTGCCGGCACCGGAATGCGGTAGATCTCCTTCTGCAGAAATTTCTCGATCAGAGAGAAGCGGTATTGTTCCTCGGGAGAGACAAAAGTGATGGCCATGCCGGTGTCGCCCGCCCTTGCGGTACGCCCGATGCGGTGTACATAATCTTCGGCATCGTAGGGCACATCGTAGTTGATCACCAGGGTGATGTCGTCGATGTCGATTCCCCGTGCTACGATATCTGTCGCCACCAGGATGTCTACCCTTTCGTTTTTGAACTCATGCATCACGTGATTGCGTTGCGCCTGATCCAGGTCGGAGTGCATCTCTCCAGCCGAGAGCCCCATTTTGTGTAACGTGCGGGCGATATCCTTAACTTTTTGTTTTGAGCCGGAGAAAAGAATCACCTTGTTGGGTTTCTTCTCCTTGAACAGCTGCTTCAGGATACCCAGCTTCTGGGCGTCGTAGCAGATGTAAGCCGACTGCAGGATGGTCTCCGGGGGACGAGAAATGGCAATGGTAATCTCTTCCGGATTGCGCAGGATGGTTTTTGCCAGCTGTTGTATCTTGGGCGGCATGGTAGCCGAGAACATCACTGTCTGTCGCTCTTTTGGCAGCAAGTTGGCAATCTTCATGATGTCATCGAAAAAGCCCATGTCGAGCATCCTGTCTGCCTCATCCAGAATGAAATATTTTACTCCCGAAAAATCAATGTTATATAGGTTGATGTGTGAGAGCAGCCTGCCCGGTGTGGCAATCACCACATCGGCACCGCTCATCAGGCCTCTTTTTTGCACGTCCCACGCTTCACCGTCGTTGCCGCCATATACGGCTACCGAGGAGAAGGGGGTGAAGTAGGAAAAGCCTTCCATTTGCTGGTCAATCTGTTGTGCCAACTCACGCGTAGGAGCCATGATGATGGCATTCACTTTGTTTTCCTCGTGTGGCTCCGAATGCAGGTTGTTCAACAGTGGCAGCAGAAAGGCGGCAGTCTTCCCCGTGCCGGTCTGGGCACAGGCAATCACATCCTTCTTTGCCAGGATCACCGGTATAGCCAGCTCCTGCACGGGAGTCATTTCAGTAAAGTTCATCGCTTCCAGGCCTTCCTGGAGAGGTTCGCAAAGTGTAAGTTCGGTAAATTGCATCTTTAAATCCTTATTTCTTCAAAGATACAAAGATACGATGAATAATTGATTTTCTGTAAAGGGCAAAAAATTAATCTGACGGAATGTTTTTCTTTCCAAAAATAGTTTTATCTTTGCACGCGAATTCAGGGAATGTTCTTTTACGTTCCTTGCATACGACCAAAAGGAGAGATGGCAGAGTGGTCGATCGCGGCGGTCTTGAAAACCGTTGAAGTGCAAGCTTCCGGGGGTTCGAATCCCTCTCTCTCCGCAATACACATTGATTATCAATAAATTGCATTAATTACGCACAATAATACGCACATTTTATGCTGTTGTTGTGTGTTTTTTATGTCTTGTAGCTTGGGGCTCACACACTGATACCTCTCAAGCCACAAAGATAGAGTGTGGTCTTGATTTTTTTCTTATACCACTTCCTCATGCATATAAATCAAGATTTATATCTCAATTTACACACGCATGTGTATAAGTAAACTCAAGTATGGCCTTGAATAATATTATAAATCAAAAATAGGATTATCCATGATAAAAATCTCAAGATTGATCAGCCTTCTTTTGCTGATATTTTGCCTCGCATCGTGCCATTCCGAAGATGTTGAAATTGTAAAGGTTCACGGAGCCGCTAGTACAGAATTAATAAACATAGTAAATAGCAATACTGAGCTCAAGGTGTTGCTTGAGAAATCTATCGCTATGGCTAAGCAACAGAACCCTGACAAGGCAACGAATCCGGCTCAAACCCTGGAAGAGTATTATGACTTTATCGACTGGGCTACCACTGCGATGCCCTGGGGTGTGATCTCACAACCAGAAGGCACAGATTTGTTTACCCGCATAGACCAAAGCCTTAATTACCTTTTCTTTATCAACGATCAGCCGTTGGAAGAACTTGACGGAAAAGGACTCTACAATAATTCTCTTCAGTATTACTCTCCTTATCGCGAATGGCTGAAAACTTTTGCTAAAAGCTGGGGGGATTACCTTGATACAGAAGCTTCCTGGTCTGACGAATATTATCAGATGGCTTACAGCCAACCTGTCTTCGGGCTTGACAAGGGGTGGTATGAGGATAAATCCAAATGGAAAACTTTCAATCAGTTTTTTGCTCGCCATCTATCTTCGCCCAGTGTCCGCCCCATAGCTTTCCCCGATGATGACGCTGTGATAGCTGCCGCTGCCGACTCTAAACCACAGGGGGTATGGGATATTGATGAGGATGGATACATTATTAACGAAGTGCAGATCAAATCGAAGAAATTCTTCTCCGTGGTAGAACTGCTTGGTCCCAACTGTCAGTACAAAAATGCTTTTAATGGTGGAACGATGACTCACTCTTTTCTGAATGTTTTCGACTATCATCGTTATCATTTCCCAGTGAGTGGAACAATAAAGGAGGTAGACATCGTGGCTGGCGAATATGCTGTGGGAGGCGAGGTGAAATGGAATGCTACAAACAAGACGTATGACTTGTATTGTGATGAACCTTCCTGGCAGAGTATTGAGACGCGAGGGCGCATAGTACTCGAAACTCCTTCCAATGGCTTGGTAGCGATTCTTCCTATCGGTATGATGCCTGTCACTTCCATCAATTGGGAGAACAACATTAAAGTGGGTAATGAGGTTAAGAAAGGTGATATGCTGGGCTATTTCCTCTTTGGCGGCAGTGATATCGTTATTCTCTTTCAGGAAGGGTATCAGTTTAACCTCACTGTCCCTAAGGATGGTAGTGGATATGAACATCAGTATCAGGGAGAGGAACTTGGACGGATTTCTCATTAAGTGTACGGTCAATAATGCTCATTCAGAAGTATGAGTCATGCTGCAGCACTAGATGACAGGCGAAGACATATATCTGATACTAAATGTGGTCATAATGATATCAAGCTATTGATATTCAAGATATAGAGAAAGAAAAGCTCATTTTTCTCTCCGCAAGAAAAGGGTGTAAATCTATCAGTTATGAGATTTACACCCTTTATTTTATTATATCCAGAATTCCTTTTCCATTAAAGTTTCCTGGTTGGCAATTTTAACTCCATTACTCATTCATAAAACATCCAACTTCCACGCTGAAGGAAATATATTCAATTCCTACTAAATTTACTTTCTTGTCTTTTATTGTTTCCACATAAACTTGATAGGTGTTACGTCGGAAAATCAAGTAGTCGGCATAATTATTTTCAAGTTTAACTGAGAATTATGACAACTTTTTTGTTCTTATTCTACTGGTACATAAATTTCAGTTTTCAACTTCTCAGGTACTGTTCTGTCGGGATGGTTGATATATTTCTCAAAACAGGGGTAATCTCTGAGGCGAAGATTGTTTTCAGGGAGCAGTTTCGCGTAGATGGTGTCATAAACGGCCTCCAGGTCAGTGTAGGATCCCTGATAAAGGAACATGGCAAACTTACCACCCTTGATCTCCTTCACCCCTATGTCGCCCTGCGGCTTGGCCTCCTTTTTGATAACGAGGCAGATGTCGGTGCGTAGTTTTGAGCTTTCTGTGATTTTGGGGTCGTCGTGGTAAATGGCAATATGCTCCATTCCGGCAGAAAATAGCTTCTGTTCCTTGACGAGTTGCCATAAACGTTGCCAAGCGCCACCAAAGTCGAGCGTGGCATATTCACCCGACAAACTGATATAGATTGTATTTTTTGATGGTATATCCATCATTTTTGGACCTTTAATTTTTAACTGCATCTCTTCCTTTTCTTCTTTCATAATGATAGAGTTTTTATTTGTTCTGTATTCCATTGGCGAAATACCGTATTGTAGTCTGAATGCTTTCGATAAGGATGTCGGTACATCATACCCCACCTTATAAGCAATTTCCGATACTGACAGGTCGGTATACCGCAATAGCTTTGCAGCATTTTCGAGTCTTGTCCTCACAATGTAACTCCCGATAGGTTCACCCATGAATGCACGGGTTATCCTGTGGAAATGAAAGGGTGAGAAGTGACTCATCTCTGCCAGTTTAGCCAGATCGATTGGCTCGCTAAGATGATTGATGATGTAGTCGGTGATTACATTAATCTGTTTTTGATATTCTTCAATGGTCGATGTCCGTATTCTCGTTATCATAAACTTTTTTTTTACTGTTTACGATGCAAAGATACATCTCATATTGATTGCGGTCGTGTCCAATCTTGCTAACATGAAGGGTGGAAAGGTTAGCGACAGGTCGAGATTTAGCAGGTTCCTTGTAGAGCAGGGATTCTATGAAATCCCTGCAATCTTTTCAATGAAGGCGACAATGCCCAGGGCACATTCGGCCACCCGTTCGTAGTTGATCACACTCAGGTTGTCTTTGGGCGTGTGGGTAATCTCCTGGCTCTCCATGTGCTCAATGAACCATTGTGAACTGACGGCGATGGCCGGACAGCCGTTTTGTAGAAAAATGCTATGGTCGCCTTGGAACCATGGCAATCCTTCCACCAGCCCCGTATTCTCTGCGAACACTTCCTGTAACATCGCAGAGAGGTCATCCGACAGATTGAAGGGAGAGAAACAGGATAAACCCTCTTTATAGCCGGCCCCGTCGATGTTGATGTTCAGCCGGATGTCGCCAAGCCGCCCTTCGTTCTGTTCCAGGTAACAGATCTGACCCGGTGCACCATAATAATCCTCGCCATTGAAGAAGACCAGCTCAAGAGGCGGGTAATCGCTGTGTACCCGCATCAACGCTGCCAGCAGGAGCAGGACGGTGACACCTGTGCCGTTATCCAAGGCGCCCGGCGTACCAATCTTGGTATCAATATGTGCCGAGATCACAATCCGCCCCTCCTTCCTGCTGCTGTTTCGTCCGATCACGTGATAAGCTGTTTCGGGAATACGCCTCGCATGCGATGCCAGCGCAACGGTTTTGCCCACACAGGAAAGTAGCTTCACTCCTTCGCTGTCTTTCATATAGACCGAGGGGATGTGGAAGTCTCCATCTTCGAACAGGGGAAAAGGATAGGCACCGCCGGCTATGGCTGCGTTATGCCCTGTGGCACAAATCAGCGCCTTCGGGCTGCCGTTCTCCAGTTGAGAGATCAACTGCTGGTGCTCTTCAGGGTTCCAGAAAGGGAAATTCTTCGGTGCGATCTGCTCTGCTGTAATCTCGCCATGGAGCAGCAGAATCTTGTCCCTGAAATTGGTTTTCTTCAGCTGCTCCACCCTGTCGATGGCCACCAGCTCTCCGCTCACGTCACATCCCAGGGAGTAGGGGGAGGAGAACACCGTAAACTCATGACCCTGGCAGGTAAGTGTTGCACCCTCGCTCTGCCAGTCGATGACCTGCAATGGGGAGGTTTCCGTCTCCCAGCAAAGCTCTCTCAACACTTTCTCTACATAGGCGGTGGCCTCCCGGTTGCCGATGCCGCCCACGCGTCTTTCTCCAATTACGTCACACAATTCCTGCAGATGCAATGCTGCTTTTTCTGTCACTGTTTTTTTATCCATATCCATTTTTTTGTGACAAAGGTAATTGGTTTACAGAAATTGAAATTGTACAAATGAGACAAACCGGTATCAGGGAAAATAGTCGGAGTGCGGGGCACACAGAGAGAGGTATTCACCGGGCGTATATCCTGAATAGGTGTTAAACTCCCTGATCATGTGCGACTGGTCGTAGTACCCCGATTCGTAAGCCAGGGCGGTAAATGAAATCTCCCGGTTCTTTTCCAGCAGATGCAACGCACGCTGGAAACGGATTGTCCTTGTGAACTCCTTGGGGGTGATCCCGATGTGCTCCGAGAATATCCTGCAGAACTGACGGGTGCTCAGGCAGGCTGCATCAGCCAGTCGCGAAATTTCACTCTCTCCAGCATCAATCAGGTGAATAGCCGTATCCAGTCGCTTTAGGTAATAGGTTGCCGGACGAGTGAGCCGTTTCATCAGGAATTGTTCGATCAGCGTGATGGACAAGCCCTCCTCCTCCATGTTGATCACGCAGTTTGCGAGTTGTTCCAGCTCCTTGTCTTCGATCTCTTCAGCCGATAAGCGCAATCCTGTCGCTTTGTTCAGTGGCAGTGAGAAAAATGCCCTCACGCCGGCGGGTCGGAAAACAACAGCAATCATGTCTATTTGCCCCTCATATTGCAGATCTGCAAATGTTTGTTCCTGTCCGCCCAGGAAAGCACGTGGGTGAGTTGTGTTGTCTCTCACCGACAATAGCCGGTTACCCCTATGAAAAATCAGGCTCATCATGCCGGTGGGTACAGTACGGGCTAGTGAGGTGGAATCACCCACGGTAATCAGATGCCAGTAGTGCTTCACATAAGGTGTGAGGCAAGGTGAGGGAGGAATGATGGTAAAAGCTTCCATGAGATATAAAAGGAGGCAAAAATAGATGAATCTCTTGAAATCCGATTGTACAAATGAGACAACTTCATCCAACCCATTTGTGAAACAAAGATACACAATTAACCATTCGGCTCTTGGAAAAAATTGTACATTTGGGTTTTTTATATCTGATTGTTCATGACTTCCGACGAACTGTTGCATATCCGACTTTATAACCAGCTGCTCACCCTGCATGAGCTGAAGGAACCGCGCAAGGTGGTGGCCCACATGGGGGCGATGCAGTCTCAGGCGCTGGATATGGCCAAGTGGGCCATCGGCTCGCGGCTGCAGGATCATACGGTGACGGATATCACCAACGCCCTGAACAAGGCTGAGGTGATCCGCACCCACATCCTGCGTCCCACCTGGCATTTTGTGGCTGCGGACGATTTGCGCTGGATGTATGCGCTTTCCTATCCGCGGTTGAAGCCTGTCTACCGCTCCTACGCAAAGATGCTGGGTGCCGACGAAACGGTGCTCTATCGTCATATTCCCCTTGTGGAGGAGCTCCTCTCGGGAGGAAGGCATCTCTCGAAACAAGAGATGGGTGAGGCGCTGACCCGGAGAGGAGTGCTTCTCGACGACAATCATCTCTCCCTGCTGCTCTCCTTCGCGGAACTGGAAGGGGTCATCGTGAACGGGGAGCTCGATGGCAGCCGGCAGACCTTCACGTTGCTCGAAGAGTGGGTGCCCCGCACCACAAACCTCTCTCGTGAAGAGTCGTTGGGGCGACTTGCTCACAAATATTTCTCCAGTCACGGTCCTGCCACCCTGCAGGATTTCGCCTGGTGGTCAGGCCTCTCCGTCACCGAATGCCGACAGGCAATGGAGATGATTCGCCCCGAATTCACGCAGGAGAAGATCAACGAACGGGAATGCTGGATGCCAGACAACCTCTGTACCCTTCCCGCAGACAACGACTCGGCTTTGCTGTTAGCTCCCTTCGACGAGTTTGTGGTCAGTTACAAAGATCGGTCAGACATGCTCGAACAGACGCATTATGGGAAGGTAATCACCAAAAATGGCATTTTCTCACCCACCATCATGCTGAACGGTAAAATCATCGGTTCCTGGAAAAAGAGCATGAAGAAAAATATGCCCCAGATCACGCTCACATTCTTTGGAAAAGTACCGAAAAAGACCATCCATCTCTTTCAGCCGGAGATAGAAAGGCTCGAGAAATTCTATGCCCGGGAATAAGGCTTCAAAAAGAAAGCTGTAGAAATTTTACGCACGGCAGGGTGGTAGCAAAAAAAGTGACCGGAGCGCTGCCGGGAAGCTTGCTCCGGTCTGAGATCCAAAAAATTATCAAAATTGTGGACTCAAGCAACTGGTTTCAGACCAATTGCTTTACAAAGATAGTATAAGAATATGAATGCGTTTCATTTTTAACAAAAAATGAGCGAAAACAACAGGTCGGTTTAACATATAAATTCGCCTCATATTCAATAAATTTACCTTATATTTGCGGACATGAACCGCAAAATCATCCATGTAGATATGGACGCCTTCTACGCCTCCATCGAGCAGCGCGATAATCCCGATTATCGCGGGAAACCCGTTGCGGTGGGTTATGGCGAAAAGAGGGGCGTAGTAGCCGCTGCAAGCTACGAAGCACGGCGTTATGGTATTCATTCGGCCATGCCTTCGGTCACGGCACTGCGCAAATGTCCCCACCTCATTTTCGTGATGCCGCGGTTCGACCATTACCGCCAGGTCTCCAGCCAGATCATGCAGATCTTCCTCGAGTACACCGACAAGGTGGAGCCGCTCTCGCTCGACGAGGCCTTTCTCGATGTCACCGTCAACCACAAGGGGAATCGCTCCGCCACACTCATCGCCAAAGAGATCAAACAAAAGATACTGAACCGCACGCGGCTCACAGCCTCCGCAGGGGTCTCCTACAACAAGTTCCTGGCGAAGATTGCCTCCGATTACAAGAAGCCCAACGGCCTCTTTGTGATCGAGCCCGCCGAAGCGGAGGCTTTCGTGGAGAAATTACCTGTGAACAAATTCTTTGGGGTGGGCAGGGTCACCGCCGCACGGATGGAGGAGCTCGGTATCAAAACGGGAGCCGATCTGAAGCAATGGTCCGAGGTGGACCTGGTGCGCGAATTTGGCAAGGCGGGGATTACCTACTATCATTTTGCCAGAGGAGTAGACGACAGGGAGGTAGAGTCGGAGCGGGTGCGCAAGTCACTCGGTGCAGAGGAGACTTTCTTCGACGACCTGAGCGAGATGGTCGACCTCCTTGCGGCGCTCGATCAGCTTGCTGCCGAGGTACAGCGCCGTGCCGAGAAGAAAAAGTTCCTCGCCCGCACGCTCACGCTGAAGATCAAGTACGCCGATTTCACTGTAATCACCCGCAGTCGCACCGTGGAGCATTACATCCGCACCTACAGCCAGCTGTTCGATCTGGGCAAAGAATTGCTTCTGCAGGTCGATGACCTACAGGAACAGAAAGTCCGTCTCATGGGGCTCACCCTCAAGAATGCCGATGCCGAAGGCAGTATGCTGCCTGCAGAAGGTATCCAGCTATCGCTCGATTTCAAGGATTGAAAACAGTCCCCCACTGTGTATGTCACAGGATGAAGTTCTCCGGTTTCTTTGGCTGAATATCTTTGTAGTACGATTTAATTTTCACGATATCTTCCCGGTAGTTGCCCGTAGGGTGAAACATATCCAACACACGGGCCTCTTTTTTGCCATAATCGAGTCCGATGAGCAGGATGGGCACTTTCGCCTTGAGAGCAATAAAATAGAACCCTTTCTTCCACTCCTTTACCGGCTTGCGCGTACCCTCAGGGGTAATGCCCAAATGCATCCACTCTCTTGTTTCAAACTCCTTGGCCAGGATGTCGGTCAGCGATCCGCTTTTGCCGCGCTTCACCGGTATGCCACCTATGCTGCTGAAAAAGAGGTTAAAGGGGAAGAAAAACCACTCTGCTTTGATCAGGAAGTTGGCCTGGCGCCCCAGGGTGGAGTAGGCCAGCTTGCCCGTCACAAAGTCCCAGTTGCTGGTGTGCGGTGCCACGGCCATCACACATTTTGGCACGACAGGAAAGTTGTTCACCACCTTCCATCCCATGATCTTGTTTAATATGAATCCGCTGAATTTGCTCATTTTTACGTATGTACGTTTATCGGTTTATAACCTCTCCAATTCTAACGTCAATCGCTCCCAATTGTTCAGGATGCGATCCATTTTTGCTTTGGTTTCCAGATAGTTCTGTAACATTGTCACGTTCGAAGCCCCTTCGGGTGTGGCCAACTCCTGTTCCATTGCGGCAAGGGTGGTCTCGAGAGCTTCCACCTCGTTTTCCGCCTCCTCTATTTGTTTCTCCAGCCTGCGCTGCCGGCGGTTGAGCTCCTTCTGCTCCTGGTAGGAAAGCTTCTGTTCCATCGGTTCACCCGCTGTCGCTTCACTTTTGCCCTCTTTCTCCTCTTTTTTGGACGATGCAGCCTGTTGTGTTGTTGCGGGCGACTTTGAAAGCTCCAGCTGCTGTAGGTTGTCCAGTTTCTTTGTCGACAGGTAATCGTGGATGCCGCCGATATGTTCCCGCACCTTTCCGCCACCAAACTCGTAGACCTTGTGTACCAGGTCGTCGAGGAAATCCCTGTCGTGCGAGACGATGATCGCTGTTCCGTCAAACTCCCTGATTGCCTTCTTCAGCACATCCTTCGATGCCAGATCGAGGTGGTTGGTCGGCTCATCCAGAATCAGCAGGTTCACCGGTTCCAGCAGCAGGCGGATCATGGCCAGGCGGCTCCGTTCGCCCCCCGAGAGCACCTTAACCTTCTTCTCCGAAGCCTCCCCTCCAAACATGAAGGAGCCCAGTATATCGCGTATTTTTGTGCGGATGTCACCCACCGCCACCTCGTCGATCGTCTCAAATACCGACAGGTTCTCATCGAGCAGCTGCGCCTGGTTCTGGGCAAAGTAACCTATCTTCACGTTGTGACCCAGTGTAAGCTTCCCCTCGTGGTCAATCTCTTGCATGATGCACTTCACAAGTGTTGATTTCCCTTCGCCGTTTTTGCCCACGAAGGCAATCTTCTCACCCCGCTCAAGGGTGAAGGTCACATCGCCAAATACCAGATGGTCGCCATACTTCTTCTGCACATCCTCCATGATCACAGGGTAAGAACCTGAGCGCGGTGCCGGCGGAAACTTCAGGTTGAGGCGCGAGTTGTCCACCTCATCCACCTCAATGCGATCAATCTTCTCCAGTTGTTTAATGCGCGACTGCACCTGGTTCGACTTGGTTGCCTTGTAGCGAAAGCGCTCAATGAAATCCTCGGTGTCCTTTATTTGCTTCTGTTGATTCTCGTAGGCCCTGAGCTGCTGCTCGCGCCGTTCTTGGCGCAGGGTCACGTATCTCGAGTAATTCACCTTGTAGTCGTGGATGTTGCCCAGCAAGATCTCGATGGTGCGGTTGGTCACCGCATCGAGGAAGGCACGGTCGTGCGACACCAGCATCACCGCATTGGCATGTGTGGCCAGGAAGTTTTCCAGCCACTGGATCGACTCGATGTCGAGGTGGTTGGTTGGCTCATCCAGCAGCAACACATCCGGTGCCTGTAGCAGAATCTTTGCCAGCTCAATGCGCATGCGCCAGCCACCGCTGAACTCACGCGTGGGGCGGTCGAAGTCGCTCCGCAGGAAACCCAGACCCATTAGGGTCTTCTCCACCTCCGACTCGAAGTTATGGATACCCGACATCTGCAGGAGCTCCTGCAGGTCTGTCGCCCGCTCAATGATGGCACGGTAGGCCTCCGACTCATAGTCGGTTCGCTCAGCCATCGCAAGGTGCAGCTTTTCCAGCTCCGCCTCCATCTTTTGCAGGTGTTCAAAAGCCATCGAGGCCTCCTCCTTCACTGTGCGACTGTCGCTCAGCTTCATCTGCTGCGGCAGGTAGCCCACCGACATCTCTCTGGGATAGGAGATGTTGCCCTGTGTGGGTTGCTGCAGGCCGGCCATGATCTTCAGGAGGGTCGATTTGCCCGCCCCGTTCTTGCCCACCAGAGCTACCCGTTCATTTTTATTCAGTACGAACGATATCCGGTCGAGCAAGGTGAATCCCCCGAATTCGACGGTGATATTTTCGATTGAAACCATTTCGTTCTTTTTTGTGCATGCAAAGGAAATGCTTTTTGGGAGACTATGAAAATTTATTGTTGTAGGATAATTGTGAAATTTTGATTAACTTTGCCCCCGGTAACATTTTGTGTTGGTTCTGACTCATACAGTTTTTCCCCCCACCATTTGTTAAATAAGGCCGTTTTAAGCAAATGAAGGCAGGCGATTGATCGCTGCCGATGCGGGAAAACGGAAATCAACAACCGCTGTCCCTGTATGGTGCAGCATAAATTTATTAGATGACATTCAAAGATTTGACATTGATCGAGCCCATTATCAGGGCGCTCGACGAAAAAGGATATACAACGCCTACCCCCATACAGGAGCAAGCCATCCTTCCAGCCCTACAGAACCGCGATATACTGGGACTGGCACAAACAGGCACCGGCAAGACTGCCGCCTTCGCACTGCCCATCATTCAACAACTCTATTACGATAAGAGCCATGGTAAAAGAAGAGAGATCAAAGCATTGATCCTCACACCCACCCGTGAGCTGGCCATCCAGATCGACGATAGCCTGCGGGAGTACACCCCCTATACCGGCATCCGTCACTGCGTGATTTATGGTGGAGTAAAACAACATGCCCAAGTCAGTGCACTCAAGCAGGGCGTCGACATCCTCGTCGCCACACCTGGACGTCTGCTCGACCTCATCAACCAGCGCTACATCAGCCTGCAGGCCATCCGCCATTTTGTGCTGGACGAAGCCGACAGAATGCTCGACATGGGATTCATACACGACATCAAGCGACTGCTGCCGCTGTTGCCGCGAGAGAAGCAAACACTCTTCTTCTCGGCCACCATGCCCACCTCCATTGCCTCCCTCTCACGCAACATCCTGCGCAATCCGGTACGGGTAGAGGTCAATCCCGTCTCTTCTGTGGTCGACACCATCGAACAATTTATATATTACGTGGAGAAGCCGGAGAAGAAAGATTTGCTGATCGACCTGCTGAAGAAGGAGAAGCGCAAGTCGGTGTTGGTTTTCTCCCGCACGAAACATGGTGCCGACAAGATTGCACGGGTACTCACCAAGGCCGGCATTGGCAGTGAGGCCATCCATGGCAACAAGTCGCAGAATGCCCGTCAGCGCGCACTCACCAACTTCAAGTCGCACGAAACAAGGGTGCTCATTGCCACCGACATTGCCGCGCGCGGCATCGACATCGATCAGCTCGATATGGTGATCAACTACGACCTGCCCGATGTGGCGGAGACCTATGTGCACCGCATCGGCCGTACCGGCAGGGCCGGCAACAGCGGCATGGCGCTCACTTTCTGCGCCACCGATGAGCAGCCCATGTTGAAGGATATTCAGAAGCTGACCGGCAGAGTGCTGGAAACAGCGGCAGGGTTTTAGCGGTTCGTGTGCAGCTTTCGGTGTTCAGCAGTTCACCTTTATCTGACCCTGTCTTGGACTCTTACGGGTATGAGTCAGTCAGTTTCCCACTAAATGGAGTCAATTATCACCATTTTTTTTCGTAACTTTATCCCCTTGAACAAATCAAAGGCGATATAAAGGCAGCGCAGAAGATTACGTAGTTTTAGATCAAATTATAGACACGACACAAATTATAAACAAGAGATAGATATAAATGGCAAGAGCAAATTCATTTCACAAAAAAGAGATCGAAAAGAACAAACAACAGAAGAAGAAAGAGAAACTGCAGCGCAAGGAAGAACGGAAGCTGCAAGGCACCAGCTCCTTTGAGGATATGATTGCCTACGTCGATGCCAATGGCATGATCGTGGACGAGCCGCCCATTCCAGTCAAACACGATGAGATAGCGATTGAAGACATTGAAGTCTCCATACCCCGCAAGGAGGAGACAGAAGAGGTGGGGGATCCCACGGGGCGTGTCGACTTTTACGATGAGAGTCGTGGCTTTGGCTTCATCAAGGAGCAGCACAGCGTGAACAAATACTTTTTTCACAAGAGCAATGCCGAGTCGGGCATTCAGGAAGACCACCAGGTCACCTTCCGGCTCGAGCGCGGTCCCAAGGGAATGAATGCTGTGGATGTGAAGATCATCCGCTCATAAAACAAAAGACTCCGGCATTGCCGGAGTCTTTTGTTTTATATACGATACTGTACATTCCTCGTTTATTTTATTCTTCCTCTCACAATTGCGGCCACCTCGTTGGAGGTGACGCTCTGTTGTTCGCCGGTCTCCATATTTTTCAACGTCATGGAGCCCTCCTTCATTTCGTTCTCGCCCACCAGCGCCACAAAAGGGATGTGGTTGCTGTCGGCATAGGAGAGCTGCTTCTTCATCTTTGCCACCTCGGGAAAGAGCTCGCAGCTGATGCCCGCGCGTCGCAGTTGCATGATCACTGGCAGCAGGTAGTCCGACTCCTTCTCCCCGAAATTCACAAAGAGCAGATCGCTCTCCCGGGCAAAGTCCGCCGGGAAGCGGTTCAGTTGATTCAGCACGTCGTAGATGCGGTCGGCCCCAAACGAGATACCCACGCCCGACACACCCGGCAGCCCGAAGATGCCGGTCAGGTTGTCATACCGTCCGCCACCGGTGATGCTACCAATCTGCACCTCCAATGCTTTTACTTCGATGATGGCGCCCGTGTAGTAGTTGAGTCCGCGGGCCAGTGTCAGGTCGAGCATCACCTCGTTGTTCAGTGCCAGCATGCCGGCCTTCTCAAAGATGAACGTCATCTCGTCCACCCCCTTCAGTCCCGTTTCCGAGTCCGCTAGCACCTCTCGCAGCTGGGCCAGCTTCTCTTCGGTAGTCCCGCTCAGCAGGAGAATGGGCTGCAGCCTGTCGAGGGCTGCACGGTTGATTCCTTTGGATTCCAGCTCCTCGTTCACCTTCTCCAGGCCAATCTTGTCCAGCTTGTCGATGGCTACGGTGATGTCGGTGATCTTGTCTGCCTCGCCAATGATCTCGGCGATGCCCGAGAGGATCTTGCGGTTGTTCAGCTTCACCTGCACGCTGATGCCCAGGCGGGTGAAAACCTCATCCATGATCTGTATCAGCTCCACCTCATTCAGCAGCGAGTCGGAGCCCACGATGTCGGCATCACACTGGAAAAACTCGCGGTAGCGTCCCTTCTGTGGCCGGTCGGCACGCCACACCGGCTGAATCTGGAAGCGCTTAAAGGGGAAGGTGATCTCGTTGCGGTGCATCACCACGTAGCGTGCGAAAGGCACGGTCAGGTCGTAGCGCAGCCCCTTCTCCGAGATCTTGTTGGCCGTCTTCACCGCGTTGCCCTCGGTGAGGTCGTCCCGGCTCATGGCAGAGAGGAAGTCGCCCGAGTTCAGGATCTTGAACAGCAGCTTGTCTCCCTCCTCGCCATATTTTCCCATCAGCGTCGACAGGTTCTCCATTGCCGGCGTCTCAATTTGCCGGAATCCATAGAGGCGGTACACCTCCGTGATGGTGTCAAATATATAGTTTCGGCGGGCCATCTCCTCGGGAGAGAAGTCGCGCGTACCTTTGGGTATCGAGGGTTTCTGCATCGTTCTTTTTTTAAAATTGGGACGCAAAGTTAATAAAAATTTAAGACTACAACAAGTTGCTTGCCAGTTCCGAGAGCTCGCTTCGTTCCCCCTTCACCAGGTTTACATGGCCGAAGATATGCTGTCCCCGCATCTTGTCGATCATGTATGCCAGTCCGTTCGACTGCATGTCGAGGTAAGGCTGGTCAATCTGTTGCAGGTCTCCCGTGAGCACCATCTTGGTGCCTTCACCGGCGCGGGTGATGATGGTCTTCACCTCGTGGGGAGTGAGGTTCTGTGCTTCGTCGATGATGCAGAAGGTGCCGGTGAGGCTCCGTCCCCGAATGAAAGCCAGTGCTTCAATCTCCAGCTGTCCTGTTTTCTGCATCTCCTCGATCGCCCGCAGATCGGAGCTGTTTTGTCCCAGTTGTTGCTTGATCACGTTCAGGTTGTCGAACAGTGGTTGCATGTAAGGTGCCACCTTCTGCTTCTCGTCCCCCGGTAGGTATCCCAGGTCCTTGTTGGAGAGGGAGACGATGGGTCTTGCCAGTAGGATCTGGCTGTATATCTTGTTCTGCTTGAGTGCCGAGGCCAGTGCCAGTAGGGTCTTTCCCGTGCCAGCCTTGCCGGTGAGTCCCACCAGCTTCACTTCGGGGTCGTTCAGTACTTCAAAGGCGAAGGCCTGCTCGGCGTTGCGTGGTTGTATGCCGAAGTTATTCTCCTTCTCCACCTTCTTCACCTTCTGCGTGAAAGGATTGTAGCGTGCCAGCACGCTGTTGCGCTCGCTCTTCATGATGAAGCACTGGTTCGGCTCTGGTTGTGTCTCGAAGGTGATCTCCTCCACATCCACGCCTGCCTGCTGTGCGTATATCTTGTCGATGATCTCCGGACTGACCCCCTCGATCACCACTTCGCCCTTGTTGAAGATGTCGATGTTGGTTACCTTGTCGTTGATGTAGTCCTCCGCCATCATGCCCAGTGAGCGGGCCTTCATGCGCAGGTTGATGTCTTTCGATATGAGGATGGTCTTCATCTGCGGATGCTTCTCCACCAGGTCGGCCACCACGGTGAGAATGCGATTGTCGGGTATCTTTTCCGGAAAGGCGTCGTTGATGCGTTTGTTATCGCGTGACCCGTTCACGATGTACAGTTTTCCCTTACCCATGCCCAGATCGGCCCCGTTGGTGAAGAGATCGTCGTCGGTTATCAGGTCCAACTCCCGCACGAAGGCGCGGGCGTTGAAGTTAATCTGGTCACTTCCCTTTTTGAATTTGTCCAACTCCTCGAGCACCACGAAGGGGATGTAGATGTCATTCTCCTCGAAGTTATCCAGGCAGTTGTAGTCGTGCAGGATCACGTTGGTGTCTAGGATGAAGTTTTTCTTGGCTCCGGTAGCCGTACTTTTGCGGCGTTTGGGGGTGCCGGTCGTTTTGCTCTTCGTAGCAGAAGTGATTGCCGCGGTTTTCTCATCGTGCTTGTCAGAAGTAGTTTTCATATTGTAAAATTTAAGTCAGTATATTTTCAGTGTTTAGCTCCTTTGTTCCTTTGTTCCTTGTTCCCTTGGTCTATTAGCCCATTACCACATTGGCCCATTGGCATATTACCACATTGGCCCATTGGCATATT
>Ga0265294_10001222_pt1 | contig 34957 bp, 34 predicted proteins | sample MunlanPumphouse3_FD_192504 | JGI IMG/M metagenome (GOLD analysis project Ga0265294, IMG submission 192504) | Groundwater microbial communities from a municipal landfill in Southern Ontario, Canada - Pumphouse #3 | ecosystem: Environmental > Aquatic > Deep subsurface > Groundwater | place...
ACTCCGGGCCGGCATCAGAAAGAGCATCGAGATCACGGTGAACGTCGCCACGATCCGCAGGATCCGCGAGAGCCGGACGGCGCTTCACCCGGTCGACCTCGACCGGGTGATCCGGGAAGAGATCGCGTACCACGGAGACGCTTGCATCACCTACGAGGGACTGCGGGTGATAGTCCTCGCAGACGATCTCCTCTCCGAGGTCTTCACAAACCTCATCGGCAACGCTGCGAGCCACGGCGGGCCCGACGTTGCCGTAACCATCCGGGTGGAGGACGAAGACGGGTTCATCCGGGTGACGGTCGCGGACACCGGCCGGGGCATCCCGGACGACCAGAAAGAAGAGATATTTCACCGCTACGAGAAGAAGCAGCGGTGCGTGGGCGAAGGGCTCGGACTCTACCTCGTGCAGATCCTCATCGACCGCTACGGCGGCCGGATCTGGGTTGATGACCGGGTGCCGGGCCGCCCTGAGGAGGGGGCGGCGTTTGTGTTCACGCTCCGGGAGGCCGGCGACGACGAATCCGGCAGATCGGCAGAGCAGAGCCCATAATCACGAGGTCGCGAGACGGGCAGGTACCCCGCCCTGTAGGCCCACAAACAGTTGACACTCTCCACGGCTAAAGCCGGGGGCTTTCTTGCACCCCTTGAACCCCGGATCTGTAAAAAAAGAGTATTCACCGGGCCGGCACCGCGGCCATACCCTTCTCCACCCGGCGGGCCATCTCCTGCTTGACTCTCCGGATATTCTCCGCCTGGTCGCGCTCTGCAAGGTTCGGACCCGCCTTGGAGACGATCTCCTCGCTCGGAACACCCTTTGCGTTCATGACGCGCAGGTAGCCGAAACTCGCCCAGTCGTCCGGGAGGTCGCGCATCCGCATGAACTCCATGTTGTTCGGCGCAAGGTCGAGCTGGCCATCGATGACGCTGTTGACGTAGTCCTTGTTCTGCTCGAAGACGACCAGGGGCTCGATGACGTCCGCCTTTACGAGATCCTGGATGTCACGGCCCTCGATCTTCTTGATGAGCCGTGCACACTCGTTGAAGTGCGTGACCTCCATCTTCATGAACTTCTCCCAGATCCCCTTGATCCTCGGGTCGCTCTCGGTCTCTGCGCACGAGTGGTAGAGGTAGGCCTCGTTGAGTTCCATCATCGCCAGCTTCTCAAGCATCGTCTCGTTCGGGTCGCCGAGCAGCCCGTACTGGGTCACGTGCTGCTCCTCGATCTCCGCAATCTCGGCGTAGAGCTGTCGCGCGATGTCGTCGGGATACATGAACCCGTGCGACCGGTAGTAGAGCATCGTCTGCTGCTCGGCTGCGGTGATCGTGATGTAGTTCATCTTCGTCTTGATGTCGGCCGTATCCTTGTCATAGTGCTTGCGCATCGAGTCAAAGGGGTGGCGGTGCTCGATACTCGTCGGCCTGCCCGGCTTGACCTCGGTCTTGCCCTGGACGATCACTTCGGGGTCGCCGCCCTCGATGTAGTCGTAAAGGCAACTGTAGCGGTAGAGGTGGTCGAAATCCTCGAGCAGCGCAAAGTCCAGCGTCTGCTTCACGTAGGGGTCCGGCTCGTTCTGCGCCAGGTTCGCGGTGAGGTCGACCGCCACCTGCTCGTAGCCGAGGGTGGTCTCGATGATCGACTGGTCCGCCGGGTTGAGCCAGTTGACCAGCTCCTGCTGCTGGGAGTCGATCCGCCGCATCAGGGCCATCGACTTCTTCACCTCGGGGTCAGGGTGCATCCGCTCGATCGCGTGCGAAGTGAGGACGGCGTTGTTCTCGATACCGTTCATGAGGATGATCCGGGTCCGGGTGTAGGCATCGACCGCCTTCTTGTCGTACGGCATCGGGACCATATCCTTCCAGTTCATGGGCTGCTCCTCGATGGGCATGCCCTCCATCTCAAATGGTCTGAATTGGGCCATCTTATCTTCCTCCATAACCCCCGCCGAATCCATCGGCACGGGTATCTCCGGCAGTACAGCGGTACAGGCGGTGAGTCGTGCGGTCACCCCTGCACCCTGGAAAATCCGGGGGTTCCCCACCATACGGGTCATGCCACAAAAACCTAACGGCCGGGAGAAAGGGCCGCAAAAAACGCTCTTTGGGGATGCTCCGACAGTAGTACCGACGCCACCGGGCGAATTATCCATACGGCTGCGCCCCGGTATCACCATGGTACCGCAAGGTATACACCACCCAGGTGCGGATGCAGACACAGACCGGCCGCGGGCGCGCCCGGGACCCCCGGTACGAAGGGTTAAGTATGCCGGCTCAAGAGAGATCGCCGGGTGGCGGCCGGCCATCTGATGGCTACCAGACTGCAGGAGGCAAAGAGCATGACAGGAAGAGAAGACGATTCCCCCGGCACCGGACGCCGGGACGGGGATGAGGGAACAGGCAACAGGGATTCAGGGTTTGACAGAACCATCCCGAACAGGGATGTGGAGAGGCTGCCGGAGATCTCCCGCGGGGGCAGCCGCGACTTCCCCGGCCTATCCGCGGACTTCCGGGTCGATATCCTCGACCACGGCGATGAGGTGATCGTTGTTGCGGAACTACCCGGTGCGGAGGAGGACGCGATCCGGGTCAGCCTGCTCAACCCGCACACCCTGCGGATAACGGCACGGCGTGCCGTGCCGGCCGAAGAGGCACCGGGAGCCTACTACATCCACGAGCGCGGGGACGGCATCCTGAGCCGGCTGATACGCCTGCCCGCAAGTGTAACGGGAGAGAGCGCCGCAACCAGGTTCAAAAACGGCGTCCTCGAACTGCGCTTAAAGAAGGTGCGGATACCTCCCGGGCCCGGCGGGAAGGAGATCCCCATCGAATAACGGGTGATAGGATCCCGCCGCATGCTGAGCCGGGGCATGGGGCGAGCACCGGTCACTGCCAGGCCGCACACCCGGCCATCCGGGTCGTCACCACCTGTGGGTGGTAGCAGATGACGCTGTCCCGGGCGGTGATCCTGCCGTTCTGCATCTGGTCGATGACGGTGAGATGGTCCTGCACGCCCCGGGGAAGGAGGTAATACTCCCGCACGAACTCCCTGCCCCGCGCTCCCATCTCCGCGGCCTTTTCCGGGTTGCGGAGGAGGTGGAGGATCCGGTCGGCGGTCTCCTGGATCGTCGAGACCAGGTAGCCGTTCCAGCCGTCCCGGATCTGGAGCGGTATGCCCCCGACGTTTCCGGCAACCACGGGTTTTCCCTTCCAGAGCCCTTCGGTCACCGTCAACCCGAACCCTTCTTTGATGGACTTCTGGACGATCACGTCCGACGCCCGCTGGAGCGCGTTGATCTCGCGGTGACTGTCCGGCGGGAGGTCAAGGACATGGATATCGGGATCGTCCTCGGCCGTCTCGCGGACCTCACGCAGGACGAGGAAACACTCCGGATCGTCGCACGCCCGTCCCCCGACAAGGACGAGTTGGCAGGGGGTCTTCTGCCGGACCTTCTTAAACGACTGGATGACCCCCACCGGATCCTTGAAGACGTCGTACCGGGAGACCTGGGTGACGATCGGCTTTTCGGGGTCGATACCGTACTTCGTGAGGGTGGCATTAATCTCATTCTGTGGGATCTCGCGGTTTTTCTCGGATAAGGGGTCGATGAACGGCGGGATGATGAAACTTGGCACGTTCCAGAGGGGAAGATATTGAAAACTTGAGAAGATGCTGGCGTGATACTTCTCGACCAGCCTTCGTAAGGTGTTGCCGATACTGCCCACAGTCTGCGTGGGGACCGTCTCCAGCTGGACGTGGCACCGCCAGAGCAGCCTCTTTCGTTCGAGTTCCCGGGCCGTCAGGAACTCGACGAGACCGAGCGGCTGGGGATCGTGGATGGTCACAACGTCGGCATCGTCCTCGATCAGCCCTTCATTCTGCCGCTGTGCCTCCCAGTAGGTCTCGACCATCGACGGCGAGAACCCTTCCCGGCCCTGGAGGAAGTTATGGAGCGTCTTCGTGACATCGAAAAATTCCGGTCCGGCTTCCATGACGCTCCAGGTCGTCTCAAGACCGAGTGCGTTGAGGAACGGGACGTATGACATCAGGATTTCTGCGACACCGCCTCCGTAGCGGGTCGAGTTTATTTCCTGGATCTTGACGCCGGAGAGGCGACCGGCAAGTTCTTCTATCGCCGAAAATTGCTTTCTGCCCACGATACGTTGGTATTCCTTGAGAGAGGGATACCCGGGAAGATCCGTAACGATCATGAGAGCAACACTATCCGGTATTACGCAGCTGGCCGATAAAATGCCTTTCGGTGGAGGGCAGGCTGTCCCGGTCGGAGCATACTCCAGGAGGTACTATCCGCTCCGGATCTCCGGGGTACGGTGAATGTCATCATCTGCATGAGAAGAGGCGCCCGGGGGGAGGGCCCTCTCCAGCGCAGCCTTCAACTCGGCAAGCGAAATGGGCTTTTCAAGGACACCGACGATGTCATCCGCATACCTCGAATACTCTTCGGGCCAGACGTGTTTTGCGGTAAAGAGCAGAACCGGGATGTCCTTGAACTCGTCGTTCCGCTTCAGTTCCTCCAGGAACTGCCACCCGTCTATCGGAGACATCATCACATCAAGGATGATAAGTGCAGGTTTCTCTTTCTTGATTGCACGCAGGGCGTCCCACCCGTTATGCACCAGAAGCGGTTCACGATCGATCTTTCTGAGCAACAGCTCCATTACTTCCAGCGTCGGCAGGTCATCGTCAACGACCATAATCTTGTTTCCCAAAATTCATACCTCCCTTGGTATCCGGATGGTGAAGGTGCTCCCCTCGCCCACCGCACTCGTCACCGTTATCTCTCCTCCGTGCAGCAGGGCATACTTGTTCGCGATCGAGAGGCCCAGGCCTGTTCTGCCGCCTTTACTGTTTTGTTTCTCGGCATTCCCGATATAGAACGGCCTGAAGATCGATCCGATGGTTTCTGCGGGGATACCGATGCCATTATCGCACACCATAATATAATGATTTTCATTTGATCCCGCATAGCGGATCCATACTTTCTCTGGTGGTTCATTATACTTAATCGCATTCGATACCAGACACTCCATCAACAGGTAAAGCCGATCGAGATCTCCACAGATGCAAACAGTATCAGGTATTTCGTTATATATCTGGGCCTTTCTATCATATCCGCCGCTGGAAACGACAGAGTCAACGAGTTGACGGAGATGTATATCCTGAACGGTCAGGTCGACGCAGTCCATCGTCAGCAGACTCAGCTCGACCACCCTCTCCACCACCGCCTGTTCCTGACCGGCACACTCGAGGCAGGTCTTGAGGATCTCCCCTGTCTCCTTTGTGAGGCCGTAATGCCCGGGATCTTCGACGATCATCCGGAGATAGCCGACGAGCGGCTGCAATGGCGTGCGCAGTTCGTGAGAGAGGGTGGTGACAAGCCCTTTCCACTGGTCAACCTCCCAGGACATCTGCCTGCAGGCAAGCCTCTGCCGCCGCATCTCAGTGGTGTCGCGCGCGGATCCTACGACGCCGATAAGTGCACCGTCAGCACCGGTATAGGGAGCGATTGTGACGGAGAGAGTGTGCCGGGCACCAGCCACCATCATGTCGAGATTGTAATAGGCATTCTTTCGTTCCTGAATCACCTTACGAACCTGCTTCATGTGCTGTGCGGCAAGGTCTCCGGGCAGGAGGGTATCCACACCCCGTCCGACGATCTCGTCGGGAGAGATGCCATAATCTGAGGCGCGCAGCCAGGAGAAGTGCAGGATGCGCCCCGTTACATCCTGCATGAAGAAGATGTCGTTTGACTGGTGGATTAATTCCATCAGGCGTCCGTTCGACTGAACGAGGTCTTCGTGCTCGTCCCGGAGCCTGCCGGTATCCACAACCGTGCACTCAAAGAGGTTCTCGGGAAATAGGACACGGCAGGAGAGGAGGACCACCCGTGCATCACCGTTTTGCGTGCAGAAGGTCGTTTCCGCATTTCCGATGTAGCCCTCCCGCTTCATCTCCTCAACAAACCAGGCTTTGTCAGCCTCATCTGCCCAGAACCTTTCGGCCGGGATGCCGATGAGTTCCTGCGGGATGTAACCGAGTATGTCGGCACACCGTTTGCTGACGCAGACCAGCCTGAGCGTTTCGGGATCGCAGAGGAATTTTGCGTCGCGGGTATCCTCGGCGATCTGCCGGCACCGTAAAGCAGCCAGATGACTGTTCTGGGAGAAGAGTGTCGTGGCCCCGAAGACCCAGAGGAAGATCATCGTGTGCAATCCCGTCATAACCGGGTCTATGGCGAAGCCGAGGACCAACAGGTATGCCTGGATGAGTACAAACCCGCCGACCAGGAACGCAGTCACCCGGAGCCCCTGTCTGGGGAACCAGAACGCGACAAGGAGTATGGGAATACAGTAGATCAGGGGGCAGACGAGGTAAGCCCTGTAGTCCTGTGCAACGGCCGTCAGCATAAGTGATACTGTCGAAAATGTCACTACCACGACCATCTTGACAATATCCGTCTCGGTAAAGAGGTCTTGGCGCAAACGGCTGAAGGGGCAGCGGCTTGGAGGCATGGGAGATACAGAGATTATTCCAGAATGAGTATATATGCAATTCGATATCCGGTGGCGAGATAAAAATAATATTTCAAAAAATGAAGGATTATTCCTGGCATTTCTGGACCAATAACAAATATTTCGCCGGGTTTCTGACGGTGCGGGCGAAAGAGACACGGCAGGTCCCGTACCGCTCAGAAGGCGAGCATATATGAAGATCGTCGTATAACCCTAGAATATGCGCCCGTTTGTCTTCGTCAACGTCGCCATGAGCGCTGACGGGAAGATCTCGACGCGAGAGCGGCGGCAGGTGAGGATTTCAGGAAGTGAGGACTACTCACGAGTCGACCGGATCAAAGCGGAGAGTGATGCCATTATGGTCGGTATCGGGACCGTGCTCGCCGACAACCCCTCGCTCACCGTCAAGTCCCCGGAACTCCAGGCCAAACGGAGAGCGGTTGGAAAAGATGAGAACCCGATCCGCGTCGTGGTGGACAGCGCGGGGAAGACTCCTCTGGATGCGGATATCCTCCACAAGGGAACCGGCAAGCGTATTGTGGCCGTTTCGCAGAGAGCTTCCCCCGAAGCGGTGGAAAGGCTCCGGGAGCATGCCGCCGTCATCGCCGCCGGCGACGAGACCGTCGACCTCTCGCTCCTGCTCGAAGAACTGCACCAGCAGGGGATCCGGCGCCTGATGGTCGAAGGGGGCGGGACCCTGATCTGGGCGCTTTTCGAGCGGGGGCTCGTCGACGAACTCCAGACGTTCGTCGGCAGCATGGTCATCGGCGGGAAGGACGCCCCCACACCGGCAGACGGCGCCGGTTTTCTCAAGGAGGAGCATTTTACCCGGCTAACGCTCATTGACGCCATCCGGCTCGACGACGGCCTGCTCATACGGTGGGAGGTCGAGAAGGCGTGAGGCAGGTGAACCCTGCCCGGCGCTAAAAAAAGTTCGTGGTGATCAGGAGACTGCCACAATCCGGTCTATAATTTTGTAGGGGCCGCCCGTAACGAGAGTGACACTTATCTCGACCCGGTTCTCACCCTTTGCATTCTGGATGATAAGTTCGTCGCCGCGAATCGGCTGCATGGTCTCGTCGACGACCTCCCCGGTCGACTTGGTCACGCGTACGTCGATGCTCTTGACGAAGTCCTGGCCTTTGCCACCGACGAACACGATTCTAAGGTCATCTGTGATCGTTGGAGTCAATCCTTCCATGACCTCGAACTCAATCTCCTTTCCCGGCGGCACCGTCTCCGTCGGGCCGGGCGTAAGGGAGACTGTGGTCGTTGTGGGTGCAGGCGTTTCTGTGATCGTCGCCGTCTCCTGCGGAGAAGGGCCGGCAGGGTCGCCTGAGCCGGTGCAGGCGGCAGAGAGCGAAAATGCGAACAGGAGCACAATCAGAGCGGGTAGCAACCTGAGGTTCATAAAGCATTCATGCACACCAAGGTATTTTACCCTTTCGCCACGCTCGTGGCATGCTGTAGATACAAGGGCATAAATAGCCCATAATGCTGCCGGCCCGGCGGCGCGACCCGAGGAAACCGCATCAGGCCGAACAGAAACAGAGCACGGTGCAACGAAATTACGACGAGGTTTCGGAACAGCAGGCCCCGCGTATAGGAAAGATTTATATTTGTTGGAAGGAACCTTCTATCCACACTTGCGAAGGTGCAACTGATGAATCTGCGAAGACCAAACGCTAACGAAGCCACAGGAACGACCAACCGCTCCCGTGACGTCGTTCCGATGTCCGGCATCTGCAGCCGGTGCGTCGACGGCTGCAAGGGATCCTGCGAGATCTGGCTCTCTTCCTTCAGGGGCAGAGAGGTCCTCTATCCCGGTCCCTTCGGTGAGATCACAGCCGGTGCGGACAAAGACTACCCGATCGACTACTCGCACCTGAACATCCAGGGCTATGCCCGGGGCGCAAAGGGGATGCCGGAAGGCGTCGAGGCCAACCCCGACACCGCCGTATTCCAGGACGTCGATACCAGGACCGAGTATGGGTGGGATATCAAAGTGCCGATGCGGGTTCCGATCTTCACCGGGGCACTCGGGTCGACCGAGATCGCACGGGCGAACTGGGAGCACTTCGCCATCGGGGCCGCCATAGCGGGCATCACGCTCGTCTGCGGAGAGAACGTCTGCGGCGTCGACCCGGAGCTGGTGCTCGACCACACCGGCAAGGTCACCAGTTCGCCCGAGATGGATCGCCGGATCGAGACCTACCGGAAGTTCAAAGACAGGTACGGCGAGCTCCTGGTGCAGCTGAACGTGGAGGACACACGGCTCGGGACCGCCGAGTACGTCGCGTCAAAGCACAACCTGGAGACGATCGAACTGAAGTGGGGCCAGGGTGCAAAGTGCATCGGCGGCGAGATCAAGGTCGGCAGCCTCGACCGGGCGAACCAGCTCAAAGACCGTGGCTACATCGTCCTCCCGGACCCGGGAGTCCACGAGGTCCAGGCGGCCTTCCAGGACGGCGCCATCAAGGAGTTTGAGCGGCACTCCCGCCTTGGCTTCGTCACCCGGGAAGAATTCCTCGAAGAGGTCGACCGGCTCCGCGATATCGGGTTCAAGCGGGTCACCCTCAAGACCGGTGCCTACTCGGCCGTCGAACTCGCGATGGCCATCCGCTACGGGGCTGAAGCGAAGATCGACCTCCTCACCATCGATGGAGCACCCGGCGGCACCGGAATGAGCCCCTGGCCGATGATGAACGAGTGGGGCATCCCGACATTCTACATTGAGTCGCTTGCCTACCAGTTCGCCGAGAGGCTCCGGCAGCGGGGCATCCGGGTCCCGGACATCGCCATCGCCGGCGGGTTCGCGGACGAGGCCAATGTCTTCAAGGGGCTTGCCATGGGGAGCCCCTACGTCAAGGCGGTCTGTATGGGCCGCGCCCTTATGATCCCTGGCATGGTCGGGAAGAGCATCGCAAAGTGGCTGGAGACCGGTGAGATCCCAAAGACCGTCTCGAAATACGGCCGCACCAGAGAGGAGATCTTCGTCTGCTGCGAAGAGCTCAAGGAGAAGTACCCCGACCGGATAGACGAGATCCCGCTCGGAGCGATCGGGATCTACACCTACGCCCAGAAGTTCAGGACCGGGCTCCAGCAGATCATGGCCGGGACCCGGAACTTCAGCCTCAAGACGGTCGGCCGGAGCGACCTGATGGCCCTGACCGAGGAGGCGGAAGAGGTCTCCGGCATCCCGTACGTGATGCGGGCCTACCGCGACGCTGCCGAAGCGGTCCTCGACTCGTAAGAGCGTAGCGACAAACAACCTCCCCCGTTGGCCGCACACCATGTCCTTGCCGTTGGACCGGGGGAGGGAAAACAACCTCGGAAGATACAAATACCCCAGATAACCATTTTTTAATAATATTTCGTATCCGCGATAATATTTAATGCGAAGAGTGCATCAGGTGTGCCTGATATACCATGCATACGGATACCAGTCCGACCATTCTCATCACCGGCGGGGCGGGATTCATCGGATCACACCTCGCAACGGAGTTGCTGCAGCACGGCTATGGGGTCCGCATTCTCGATAACCTGACGCCGCGGGTGCACGGCCCGGAGCGGCACCGGCCCAACCACCTCGACCGGCGGGCGAAGGTCATCGTTGGGGATATCCGGGACCCGCACCAGCTCGAGGAGGCTCTCGAAGAAGTCGACGCCGTCATTCACCTGGCGGCAGTCGTCGGAGAGCGGTCCAGCATGTACCGGATCGAGAAGTACATGAGCGTCAACACCGCCGGGACCGCCGTCCTCCTCGAGGCCCTGCTCGACCACCCCATAAAGCGGCTCATCGTCGCCTCCAGCAGCGCCGTCTACGGTGAAGGGTTATACTGCTCGTACAACGGCACCGTCTACCCGAAGATCCGGCGCTCTCGCGACCAGGTGGCACGGGGAGACTGGGAACCCCGGAGCCCGGACGGTGAGGTGATCTATCCGCTTCCCACACCGGAGACAAAGGAGGCATCCCCGCTCTCGGTCTACGCCATCTCCAAGTATGACCAGGAGGAGATGTGCAGGCTGATCGGGGAATCGTACGGCATCCCGACGACCATTCTCAGGCTTTTTTCCGTCTACGGCCCGCACCAGGGGTATGTAAACCCCTACTCCGGCGTGCTGACCGAGTATGCGTCCCGCCTGCTCCAGGGCACTCCTGTACGCCTTTTCGAGGACGGTTACCAGCAGCGCGATTTCGTGAATGTCTACGACGCGGTGCGTGCCTTCCGCCTGGCTCTCGAGTCGCCCGGCGCTGCCGGCGGGACGTTCAACATCGGAAGCGGCCGGCCCTATACGTTTAAGACCATCGCCGATCTCCTTGGAACGATTACCCGGCGGCAACACCTCGCCCCCGAGGTCACGGGGACCGGCCGGACCGGCGATATCCGCCACTGCTTTGCAGACATCGGCCGTGCACGGGAGGTCCTCGGGTACGAGCCGGAGATCTCGCTTGAGGCTGGCCTGCTCGACCTGGTCGCCTGGGTCAAGGCGGAGATCGCAGAGCGGCGAAAGGTTCCCGCACCCGTTGAGGTGCCGGGATCGCCACGCCTGCGGGTCTGAGGGGGTCCCGGAGCCCAACCTTTATTTCTCCACCGGAAATACGTTATCGTATCATGCGCATCAGCCTCCGGACCTGGGAAGTACGGCTCGGGATTGTTCTCGTCGCTTCATCGGTCGCTATCTACGGCGTGAAATACCTTCTGCTCGGCGACGTTGAGAACACCTATCAGTATATCTTCAACGCTCTCGGGTTCCTCCCGATAAACGTCCTCCTGGTCACCCTCATCTTAAACCAGCTCCTGAGCGTCCGGGCAAAGCGCGACCGGCTGGACAAACTGAACATGGTCATCGGCACCTTCTTCTCGGAGGTCGGCACCGAACTCCTCACTATCCTCTCGGATCGCGACCCGAACCTCCCGGAGATCCGGCACGACCTCGTCGTGACGAACGCCTGGACGCCGGAGAGGTTCTCCGCGGTGCGCGATCGCCTCCGGCACCACACCTGCCGGGTCACCGTCGGTGCCGCCGACCTGCAGGAACTCTGCCGTTACCTGACGGAGCGGCGGGGATTCCTCCTCCGCCTGCTCGAGAACCCCGTCCTCATGGAGCACGAGTCGTTCACCGACCTTCTTCGTGCGGTCTTCCACCTGACCGAGGAACTCGAACGGCGGGGCGACTTTGCCGGGCTCCCGGCAAGCGACGTCGAACACCTTGCCGGGGATGTCGAACGGGTGTACGGCCGGCTTATCGGAGAATGGCTCGCTTACATGGAGTATCTCCAGAGGAACTACCCCTACCTCTTCTCGCTTGCGATGCGGAGCAACCCGTTCGATGAGACGGCGTCGCCGGTCGTACGGTGAAGGATCGGAGAGAATCAGAGGATACGCATCTGTTATTGGCTCAGGCGGGACCACGTCCTCCACATAGCACAACCTATATACCCGCAGGCGGGCTACGGCACGCCTGATTACCATGGCCGAATACTCCGTACTCATCGGCGGGAAGGCCGGCGAAGGCATCAACACGGCAGGCCTCTCCATCGCCGGTCTCTTCTCCCGCCTCGGCTACCGCACCTACATGTACTTCGATTACCCCTCGCTCATCCGCGGCGGGCACAACTTCGCAATCATCCGGGCTTCGGACAGGACCGTCGGGGCGCACCGCACCCCGGTCGACGTCCTCCTCGCCTTCGACCAGAACAGCATCGATAACCACCGCCAGAGGATCCATAGCGGCACGACGGTCATCTACGACGCCTCGCAGGTGGTGCGGGCGGAAGGCTACGGCCTCCCGCTCGATGCGATCGTCAAAGAGGAGAAAGCACCCCCGATCACCAAGAACTCCGCGATGCTCGGTGCGCTATCACGGGTGGGGGGCATCGGGCGGGAAATTCTCGATGACGTTCTCCGCGCAACCGTCCCTGCAAAGCACCTGGAGGCGAACCTCCGGGTCTCCGGGCGGGGCTACGACGCCGCAGGGGAGGTCTTCACCGTCGAGCCCCTCGATGCCCCCGCACTCCCGGTCCTGACCGGAAACGAGGTCACGGGGCTCGGACTCGTCCACGGCGGGCTCGACACCTACGTTGCCTACCCGATGACCCCATCGTCAAGTATCCTCCACTTCCTCGCCAACCGCGCCGAAGACCTCGCGATCAAAGTCATCCACCCTGAAAACGAGATCGGCGTCATCCTGATGGCGCTCGGGCTCGCCTATGCCGGCGAGAAGACGGCGGTCGGCACCTCGGGCGGCGGGTTCTGCCTGATGACCGAAGGCCTCTCCCTTGCCGGGATGTCGGAGATCCCCGTGACGATCGTGATGGGGCAGCGGCCCGGTCCGAGCACCGGCATACCGACCTACACCGCCCAGGGCGACCTCCACTTCGTCCTGAACGCCGGCCAGGGGGAGTTCCCCCGGCTTGTCGTCGCCCCGGGCGACCTCGAGGAGGCCTACGCCTGGTCGGCGACCGCCCTGATGCTCTCCTGGCGGTACCAGGTCCCCGCGATCGTCCTCACCGACAAGACACTCGGGGAAGGGGCCTATTCCTTCGATTTCGGGGCCGTCGCCACGCCCCCGGACCATGAACCGGTGCTCTGGGACGGCGCAGGGGAGTACCGGCGTTATGCCCGGACTGAGAACGGGGTATCGCCGCTCGCCTTCCCGGGAAGGGAAGGCGCCGTCGTCAAGGCAACCAGTTACGCCCACGACGAGGCCGGATTCACGACGGAAGAGAGTGAGGAGGTCATTGAACTGCAGGAGATGAGGTTCAGGAAAGGCGAGAGCCTCAATGCGGAACTTGCCACCTACCCGGCGGTGAAGACCTACGGCGCACGGAACTCCGGGACGACGATCATCTGCTGGGGGTCGGAGAAGTGGGCCTGCATCGAGGCGGCTGAGGAGTTCGGGGCACGGGTCGTCCAGCCGCTCGTGCTTGCGCCGTTCCCCGCCCGGCAGTGGAAGGAGGCGATGATCGGGGCAGGCCGAGTCGTCTGCGTCGAGAACAACGCCACCGGGCAGTTCGCCCGCCTCCTCCGGCAGCATGGCTTTGATCCAGGCCGCCCGATCCTGAAGTATGACGGGCGGCCGTTTGCGGTCGACGAACTCGCAGCACGGCTCGGGGAGGTCTTCGCATGACCCCGGATCAACCTCCCGGCCGGCCGGCCGGTGGGCTCATCAGCCCGGCGCAGAACACCTGGTGCCCCGGGTGCGGCAACTTCTCGATCCAGCACATGATGAAGTCGGCCATCGCGGAACTCTCCGAGGAGGAAGGGATACCCCTCGAGAACTTCGTCCTCCTCGGCGGGATCGGGTGCCATGGAAAACTGGCCGATTACTTAAACGTCAACAGCCTCTACGCCATCCACGGGCGTTCTATCCCGGCAGCAACCGGGATACGCCTTGCAAACCCGGATCTGAAGGTGATCTGCCACGTCGGGGACGGGGACATCTACGCCGAGGGGCTCGATCACCTCATCTTCGCGGCCAAACGGAACAGCGACATCACCGTCATCGTCCACGACAACCGGGTCTACGGGCTGACGACGGGGCAGTACACCCCGACGTCGCCCACCGGCTTTAAGGGCCGGTCGACCCCCGGCGGGATAACGGAGCACCCCATAAACCCGCTCGAAGTCATGCTCGCCGCCGGGGCCACCCATATCGCGCGGGGCTACACGAAGAAGGTCCGGCACCTAAAAGATCTCTTCAAGGAGGCGGTCATGCACCGCGGGTTCTCGCTCATTGACGTCCTCCAGATCTGCGCGACCTACTTCAACCTGACCGACTACTACAATGAGCACGCCTACGAGATGCAGGAGGGCGAGGTCGATACCGGGAGATTCGAGAGCGCTCTAGGAAAGATCCGGGAATGGGACTACGATCGGGAAGCGTCGATCCCGCTCGGGACGTTCTACTCGGTTGAAAAGCCGGTCTACGAGGAGAAGTTCCAGGCGCTCACCGCCGGGAGGCCGGAGAGGAGAGCGCTTGTCCGGAAGGTTATCGAGGAGTGGCGGTGAGCCCCGCCCGAGACCTTCATAAACCACCCGCTCCACCGGGGGCCGGGACGGGCGGAGTGCCCGGACCACCCAGAAGGTGAAGCGGGTATGAAACGGCTGGAAGGAAAGAACGTCCTCGTCACCGGCGGTTCGACCGGCATCGGCCGGGCGACGGCGATCCGGTTCGCGGACGAAGGTGCAAACGTTGCCATAAACTACCATTCAAGCAAGACGGAAGCGGAGATAACGCTTGAGGAGACGAAAGATGCCTGCAGCATCATCCGCGAGAAAGGGTGCCGGGAGATGCTGGTCCAGGGAGACGTCGCCCGCGAGGAGGACGTGAGGCGCATATTCCGGGAAGTCCTCAAGGCCTGGGGGAGGCTCGATATCCTGGTCAACAACGCGGGCATCCAGACCGCGAGCCCGACCCATGAGATGGCCGCGGACGCCTACGACCGGGTCCTCGCGGTGAACCTCCGGGGCGCGTTCCTCTGCGCCCGCGAAGCGGTGCGCCATTTCCTCGACCGCGGGGGCGGGGGCATCATCCTCAACAACACCTCGGTTCACGAGACCATCCCGAAACCGCAGTACGCCCCCTACGCTGCGAGCAAGGCGGGACTCAGGGCTCTTTCGAGGACGCTCGCGCTCGAGTATGCCGGGCAGGGCATCCGGGTGAACACGGTCGCCCCCGGCGCTATTAGAACCCCGATCAACCGGGAGTGGACGGACGACCCCGGGAAGAAGGCGGCCGTAGAAGGCCATATCCCGATGGGGCGCGCCGGAGAGCCCGAGGAGATCGCTGCGGTCTTCGTCTTCCTCGCATCCGACGAGGCCGCCTACATCACCGGGCAGACCATCTACGTGGACGGCGGGCTGACGCTCTGCGCCGACTTCAGGACCCCATGGTCGTCGGGAAGTTGAGGGATCGGTAGGAGAGCCCCCATAGGGGGCCTGCCGGAGAATGCCCGGGAACGCTCCCGGGAACCCTCCAGAAAAACCCGGCAGGCCGTGGAATCCATTTGAACAAATTAATATAATCCTATTTTTATATTATATGGCTCCAAAAAAGCGCCCGGCACCGGATCTGCTGTTGCAGTCCGGCAATGATCCCACCTGTCGCCGGGCAATCCTTTGAGGGGAGAGGTTTCGTGAGCATCAGGAGAGGACGCAGGCAACACACGATCTTCGAGACAAAGGAGAGCCTGACGGAAGAAGAGATCCGTCACGGCTTAAAACTCGTCATCCGGGACGGCCTTGCCACCCAGGCGATGGTGACGCTGACCGGCGGCATCTTCCTCGTAGCCTTCGCCCTGCAGCTCGGGGCATCCAACACCGTCATCGGCCTGGTTGCCGCCATCCCGCCGCTCGCAGAACTCCTGCAGATACCCGCCATCTACGTCGTCAACCGCGTCAGGAAAAGGAGGCTCGTGGTCGTGGCGGCGTCGTTCGCCGCGCGCCTCTGCTGGATACCCATCATCCTGATACCCTTCTTTCTCTCGCCGGGGCAGGGAATATTCATGCTCATCGCGTCGATTGGCCTCTACGCATCGTTCTCGGCGATATCCCACTGCGGGTGGAACTCCTGGATGCGGGACCTGATACCGCAGGACCGGCTCGGGGACTTCTTCTCCCGCCGGCTGACCCTCTCCACGGTAATTGCGCTCGTCATCAGCCTCGCCGCCGGATTCTTCATCGACTCGTGGGAGATCGCCTTCCCCGACCTCGCCGCCTACGGCTACTCGATCCTCTTCCTCCTCGGGCTCATCGCCGGGCTCGTCGGGATCACGTTCATCGCCCGCACTCCCGAGCCCCGGATGACCGTCGAGGGCGGCGAGGATGGCCTGTTCGCCGCGATCAAAAAACCATTCGCAGACATCAACTTTAAGAACCTCATCATCTTCCTCGGGTCATGGAACTTCGCCGTCAACCTCGCGGCGCCGTTCTTCACGGTCTATATGCTGCAGAGGATCGGCCTGGACATCTCCGTCGTCGTCGCTCTCAGCGTCGGGAGCCAGGTCATGAACATCGTCTTCTACCGCTCGTGGGGCCGGGTCTCCGACCGCTACTCCAACAAGTCGGTGCTTGCCGTGAGCGGCCCGCTTTTCATGCTCGCGATCTTTGCGTGGATGTTCGTCACCCTCCCGAACGTCTATATCCTGACCTACCCGCTGCTCATCCTCATCCACATCCTGATGGGGATCTCGCTTGCGGGGGTCTCGCTCGCTTCGGGAAACATCAGCCTGAAGATGGCGCCGCAGGGCCAGGCGACCAGCTACCTTGCGGCGAGCACCTTTGCTAACTCCGTCGCCGCCGGTGTTGCCCCGATCCTGGGCGGGCTCCTGGTGGACTTCTTCGCCGAGCGGGAACTCATCTGGACCCTGATCTGGAAGGATCCGGTACAGGAACTCGTCTTTGTCACCCTCGACATTCAGCAGTGGGAGTTCTTCTTCCTCTTCGCCTTCATCCTCGGCCTCTACTCCCTCCACCGCCTGACAGTGGTGCAGGAGGAGGGGGAGGCAAAGGAGCAGGAGGTCGTCGACGAACTCATCTCAGGGGTCCGGCGGGATATGCGCAACTTCTCCCCCGCAGGGGGGCTCCGGGACTTCGTGAAGTTCCCCTTCTCGTCCGCCGGGAGCCGCCGGCGGAAGAAGAAGCGGTAGGGGCGGGGTGCGCCGATACTTTCATGAACCCGGGAAAGAAGCCCGGCACCATGGACAGGAAGAATCACCGCACCATCTCCGTTGCCGTGGCAATGCTGGCAGTAGCGGTGCTCGCCGCCGGGTGCGCAGGCACCCCGGCACCGGACGGGAACAACACGCCGGCACCGCCATCGGAAGGCGCCGTCACCCTTCCGGAGCCCCGCACCGAGGGCGACGTCTCCGTCGAGGAGGCACTCTCGGCGCGGAGGTCGGTCCGGGTCTACGCCGAAGTGCCGCTGACGCTCGACGACGCCGGGCAGGTCCTCTGGGCGGCGCAGGGGGTCACGGATGATCGGGGCTACCGGACCGCCCCCTCTGCCGGGGGCCTCTATCCACTGGAGGTTTACCTCGTCGCCGGCAGCGTCATGGACCTCGAGCCGGGGGTCTATCATTACCGGCCGGGAGAACACCTGCTCGTTCAGGTCGACGCAGGCGACCGGCGGGCCGCGCTGCAGGCGGCGGCCGTCAACCAGACCTCTGTTGCCGACGCCCCGGCAACGGTCGTCATTGCCGCGGTTCCCGAGCGGACGACCGCGAAATACGGCGAACGCGGGATGCGCTATGTCTCCATGGAGGCCGGGCACGCCGCAGAGAACGTCTACCTCCAGGCAGAGGCGATCGATCTCGCCACCGTCGTCATCGGGGCGTTCGACGAGGACGGTGTCAGGGAGGTCCTCGCGCTCCCGGAGAACACGACACCGCTCTACCTCATGCCGGTGGGACGGCCCGTTCCGGGGGATAATTGAAGTCACGGATGCCAGACGACGGTCCCGCGCGAAGACGCGAAGGGGAGGTGTGAACCGAAGTGCCGACGGGCACATGAACTTCGCGTCTTTTTCGCGACTCGAAGACCTTCGGCCCGGGCCCCCATATCGTCAGGGGAAAGCAGCGGGTGATGGTCGTCCCCGCCGTCCCGGCCATCGCAATCGCCGCCGCCGGCATCACCCGGAGCACCGCAACGTATCTTATTGCTCCGGTCGTGCTCCGGCTTCTCCTGCCGACGGCTGCTGCTGGCTGATGCAGTGGATCGCGCCGAGACCATCGACCATCGCCGTGCAGTCGATCCCGATGACCTCCCGATCGGGGAAGAACCCCTGGACCCTTTTTATGGCGACCTCGTCGTTCGGATGCTTAAAAACCGGCACCAGCACGACAGAGTTCCCGATATAGAAGTTCGCGTAACTCGCCGGCAGCCTCTTCGCGCCGCCGACCCTCCCCGGCATGGGGAGCGGAACGACCCGGAGGGGGTTGCCGTCCTGGTCGGTCGACGACCGGAGGATCGCGAGGTTCTCCTGCAGGACGGCGTAATTCTCGTCGTCCTCGTTCTCCTCGACGGCGCAGAGAACAGTCCGCTCGTCTACGAACCGAACGATATCGTCGACGTGACCGTCGGTATCGTCGCCGGCGATGCCCTGCTTTAGCCAGATGACGTGGCCGGCGCCGAGGTAGGCCTCCAGGTATGCCTCGACCTCCTCCCGGGAGAGGTGCGGGTTCCGGTTCGGGTTTAAGAGGCACGCTTCCGTCGTGATCACCGTGCCGCACCCGTTCACCTCGACCGAACCGCCCTCGAGGACGATCCCGGGGGTGAAGAGCGGGAGTTCCATCTCGCGGTTCATGGCGAGCGGGATCCGGGTATCTTCCATGAGTTCCGTGTATTTCTCCCCCCAGGCGTTGAACGTCCAGTTTACCATCGCGAGGCTCCCGGTCTTAGGGTTGACCAGGAACGTCGGCCCGTAGTCACGGAACCAGACGTCGGCATAATCGGCGAGATGGAACCTGATACCGCCCGTATCGATGCCTTCCTCCTCCAGCATCGCCTTCACCCGGATCTGCATCTTCTCGTCGGTGACGAGCAGGTCGACGGCCTCGGAACCGCGAAGCGCCGCAACGATCTCGACGTAAGCCCGCTCGACCGCAGCAAGGTCGGGGAACGTTTCGCGGTCGTGGGGCCAGGCGAGCCAGACGGCATCATGCGGCTCCCACTCCGCCGGCATGCGGTAGCCGAGCGCCTGTGGTGTCTTGCCCGGCAGGAACCGCCGGGTGAGCGCCCTGTAGGTCTCCGGCCGCCGGTTCGAAAAAAAGCCCCAGCCCTCCCGGACGGCCTCGTTTCCCGCGAGGTCGACCTCGACGACGAGAACCTCTTCGGCGGTCTCGCTCGCCCGGGCAAGGACGTTGCCGAACGCATCGGCGACGAACGAACTCCCGAAGAACCGGATATCCCCCTCGTCGCCCACACGGTTGACGGCGGCGACGTGGACGCTGTTTGCTATCGCGTGGCCGCGCTGCACCGTCTCCCACGCCTCCCGCCAGTCGCCCTCGGGCGGTTCCTCGCCGATGATCCGGCCGATGGCAGTCGGGTAGATGATGATCTCCGCGCCCTGCAGCGCAACCGCCCTCGCTGCCTCCGGGAACCACTGGTCATAACAGATGAGCACGGCAATCCGGCCGTACCGGGTATCGTAGACCCGATAGCGGTCACCGGGCCGGAAGTAGTTCTTCTCGTAGAAGAGCGGGTCGTAGGGGATGTGCACCTTCCGGTAGGCGGGGAGCAGCCGCCCGTCGGCATCGATCACCACCGCGGTGTTGTAGTGGTCGCCCGATTCAGTCCGCTCGTAGATCGGCACGACGATCACCACGCCGTGCTCCCGGGCGAGCGCCGAGAACGCTTCGGTCGAGGGGCCCGGAACGGTCTCAGCGTAGAGAGAGGCGTCTGTATTCTCGTACTGCGGGAAGTAGCGGGCGCGGTAGAGTTCCTGCAGGCAGAGGATCCGCGCACCCTTCGCGATCGCCGCTCTCGCCGCCTCAAGGGTGCGCTTCAGGTTGCGGTCGGCATCCTCGCTCACCGCCGTCTGGATGAGGCCGATCGTTTGCGTGCTCATCTGTATCATCTCTCCGTATCGGTAGGGCACTCCAGCGTTTTATAGCATCCGCCGGGCCATAGCGTTATCCGGCACCGTGTCGAAGATCTCCGGAAGCAATGGAGTTTGCGACGACCCTCCTCATCGCCGTCGGCCTCGCGATGGACGCGTTTGCCGTCTCAATCAGCGGCGGCGCCACCCTGCGGGAGGGGCGGGTCCGGTGGGCTGTCATTGCCGGAGCGCTCTTCGGCGGGTTCCAGGCGGGGATGCCGGTGCTCGGATGGCTCGGGGGGATGGGGCTCGCCTCGTTCGTCGGGACTTACGGCCCCTGGATTGCCTTCCTGCTGCTTGCCCTGATCGGCGGGAAGATGATCCTCGAAGCGGTGCGGGGGGACGGCGGGAGCGTGCAGTTCGCCGCCGGGAGCGCGGCTACCCTCCTCCTGCTCGCCGTCGCGACGAGTATCGACGCGCTCGCGGTCGGCGTCTCGTTTGCCGTGCTGGATACCGCCATCCTCTGGCCCGCAGCCACGATCGGCGCCGTGACCTTCGCCCTCTCCGTCGCCGGCGTGCTTGTGGGGAGCTCGTTCGGCCGAATCATCGGGCGGAAGGCAGGGCTCGTCGGCGGGGTGATCCTCGTCGGGATCGGTCTGCGGATCCTGCTCGAGCACCTCTTCTTCTGACCTTCAGGTGCTTTCGTCCAGGATCCGCCGCATATCAAGGACCAGATCTTTGCTCTCGGAGTCGAGCGCGACGAGCCGGAGATCCGCGGCCGACCTAACGCCGATGCCGAGCTCCACGGCCCGGGCAATCTGGTCCATCGCAAATATCCGGCCCTGCATCACCTCCGGCGTCGAGCCGTAGTGCCGGAGAAGCGCGATCCCGGCAGCGTCGAGAGCGACCCGGTCGGTGCTCGCGAGGATGACGTTGGGGGCGATACGGGTGCCCCGCTCGGGCCCCCCGGTCGAGAACCCCTCCGTCGCGTCCATGATGGCGACAGCACAGGGAACAAACCGGTTGATCTCGGCGACCATCCGCCTCTGGTGCGGTGACGAGTGCAACTCCGCCATGTAGTTGTAGCCGTCCCCGGGGTTCCTCGCCGCCACGGCCCCTACCATATTCTTCAGAGAGAGGGAGACGTGGCCGCCGAACCGGTGCGTCTTCAGGCAACAGGTCTGGACCACTGCATCGGCCTCCCGGAAGAGCCGGGCAACCAGAAACCCGCGCTTCCAGTGGAGACCGTCCGGCGGGACCGCCTCCCACCCCGCCGGGGGGAGGGCGTCGAGCGCCGTCACCTCCGCTCCCGCCCGTGCCGCTATCTCCGTGCCCCCCCGGTTCTCCAGCACCGCATGGGTCTCCCCCATTCCGCTCCGCTCCCCGAGCCGGATCGTTTGGGCCCCGGCATCGCGGACCTGGCCGAGGATCGCTTCCAGCATATCCGGATGAGTCGTCGCGGGGAACGGGTCGTCGCTGTTGAAGTTCGCTTTGACCGCAACAGTCTTACCCTCGAAGGAAGGAAGGCCAATCTCGTGCCAGAGCGTTTCAACAGCGTGGTAACGATCCGATGCGTCGATGATGTAAACTTCAGATGCCGCGGGAGATGCCATGCGCGCAGAGTGGCGCGCCAAACTATAAAAAATTGTGCGTCGTCGGCCCTAATCAGGAGAATAAGGCTGATTTGAGGTATTTGAGATATGCGAGGGAGAAAGGATAACGGCAGGGGCCCCCACAGGATCCCCTATCGAGAGGAGATCCTTCGGCCCCATTCGACACGTATAAGAGTACCTTGAACGCAATACGTAGTAAACCTCACGACAATCGTACAGACCGCGCGATTTCGCGTGGAATGCTTTCAGAAGGCACGCGGGCCCGCCTGCTGCCCTGGAAGAGTAAAAAGTATGAGGCCAGTATAATCATGACTTCCAGAATGCATACCCCCCACACCACCTGTCCTAGCTGCCATGAAGAGGTCTTCCTGGACGAACTCGTGGGTGGGCGCTGCCCCCTCTGCGGGTATTCCCTCGATGAAGACGATGGAGCGTGCAGCGAATACGAGGAGACCATCGAGCGCTCCGATCTCGGGTGGATGATATTCCAGTTCTATGTCTTTAAGCGGTTCTGCAGCGAAGGAGCAAACCCGCTTCAGGTCATGCAGATCCTCTCCCGGTATGAGGAGCTCACCCAGTGCAACCCCGCCGACGCGGAGAAGATGCAATTCACTCTGGAAGTTCCAATGAGCCGCTGGGAGCGGCTGCTCCCGAAGAGATGCGAAAAATGCGGGAAGATATTCTTCCTTGGCGGAAAAGCGACGATATCGGGTGACATCTCGTCCCCCGAACACGTAAAAACGTATACCTGCCCGTCCTGCTGATCAGTAGGTCCGGGCAACCAGAGCCGACGTCCCGTTCCCGCCGCAGGCGATGCACGGGCCGTCCGAGACGGCGATCAGGTCCGAGCGGATCTCGGAGCCGATGATGCTCGCATCCACCGCCGCCTCAATCTTTTCTGCGCACTCCTGCGATCCGCACCAGTGGACGACCGCAACCCCGTTCTTCACCACCTCGGCGGCCTCCTCCAGGTTCGACGCCGTCGTGATCCGGCCGGCCATCGCCTGCCGTGCCGTCTGCGAGAGTTCCTCCCCAAACTGAGCAAGGATGGAGCAGACGCCCTCGACGACACCGCGCCTGTCAAGCGTGGTCTTCTTGCCGTTCCGGGTGACGGCGACGACCGTGTTCGCGTCGATATCCCGCGGTCCGACCTCGACCCGGAGCGGCACGCCGCGCATCTCCCAGTGGTAGTACTTCGCGCCCGGGCGCATCTCCCGGGCATCGAGTTTCACGGCGAAGCCGGCGTTCCTGAACTCCTCTTCAAGCACCGTAGCCGCCGCGAGCACCTCGTCGCGCCGCTTCCCGACGATGATCGGCACGATGACGACTTCAATAGGCGCAACCTCCGGGGGGAGGACGACCCCCTTATCATCGCCGTGCACGCTTATGACGGCCGCAATCGACCGCTCGGAGATGCCGTAGCAGGTCTGGTAGGCGTATTGCCGCTCCCCGTTCGCGTCCTCGTAGGTGATGGCGTAGGTGCGGGAGAAGTGGTCGCCGAGCATGTGCACCGTCCCAATCTGGAGCGTTTTACCGTCGGGCATGATGGTATCGACCGCGATGGTGTAATCGGCGCCCGGGAACTTGTCCCAGGCCGGACGGCGGGATACGATCACCGGCACCCGGAGGCTGTCGTAGAACTCCCGGTAGAGGCCGAGCGCGACCTCGACCTGCGCCGCCGCCTCCTCCCACGTCGCGTGCACGGTGTGCGCCTCCTTAAACGACGTGATCTCCCGGAGACGGATGAGCGGGCGGGTGTGCTTCGTCTCGTAGCGGAACGTATTGACGACCTGGTAGAGTTTTAAGGGCAGATCTGTATGGGACCGGATCCAGAGCGAATACATCGGATAAATGGCGGTCTCGCTTGTGGGCCGGAGAGCGAGCGGCACGTCGAGTTCGTTCCTGCCGCCGTGGGTGACCCAGTAGACCTCGTCCTCGAATCCCTTGATGTGCTCAGCCTCCTTCATGAACTCGGTCTTCGGGATGAGGAGCGGGAACATCGTCTCTGCATGGTCGCGGTCCATCAGGTCCCGGAGTATCCCGTATGCACGTTTCCGGATGCCGAACCCATGGGGATACCAGACGTACAGTCCCTTGACCGGGTAACGGACGTCCATGATCTCGGCTCGCCAGAGAATCTCGTTGTACCACTCGGAAAAATTCTCTTTCCGGGGGAGTGCTCCTGTATCTTCTTCCATCCGTCTCGTACCTCAAAAACTGTTGATCTGCCGCTCTAAGCTATCATACTTAGGATTGCCGGCGTAATAAATGCCTCTACGGCCGCGGCAACCGCGAGAAGCGGGACGACGACCCGGAGAAAGAGGCGGGCGAGAGGCAGGGCTCCTGCAGCGGCATCACCGCTGCCGTGCCATTCGGCAATGACCTCCCGCCCGAGGAGGAGGCCGAGGCCCCCCGCGATGAGGAAGGCGGGGATCTCGAAGATGCCGTGCGGCAGGAGCGCCGCCGCAATGTAGAGCATACCCTGCTGCTGCCGCACGAGTTCCGTCACTGCACCGATCAAAAGCCCGTTGACCGAGAGGATCAGCACCGTGACCACGCCGAGAGAGACTCCCCCGAGGAAGAGGAGGAGGCAGGTACTGAGGTTGTTTAAGAACAGTTTGACCGCAAGGACCGCCGGGGAGTCGGAGAGGAGCCCGGCTACGACCTGTTCGGAAAAAAGGGCCATGACCTCCGCGCCTACGCCCGGGTCGCGGAACACGGCAGCGACGCCGAAGCCGATCGAGACGGCGAAGAAGACAGCCGCAAGACCCGTTGCCCGGACGAGCGAGCCTTCAGACATAGAGCACCATCCGTCCCAGATCGCGTATCCCCGGCGCCATGCCGACGACGATCATGGCGAGCAGGATCAGGTGCCAGAGGTCGGAACTTCCCTCCCGTCGGTACATCTCGAGGACGTAGACGGCGGGGACGATCACCGCGAACTTCAGGAGGAACATCGAGAAGGCAGTGCCGGTCGCATCGATCAGGGCCGCACCCACGACGTGCTGCTCGACGTAGCCGACGGGGTGGATGTCGATCCCGTAACTCGTGGCGCTCGCGTCCAGCATGTGGCCGAAGATGAGGAGTTTGTAGAGGATGTGTGAGGCGTAGTCCCATTTAAGGCCGTGGACGAGGAGCACCCAGAGGGCAAGCGACGAGGCGGCCGCGAGGGCGAGGATGGCGGCGAGGACGTCGAGCGCGATCCTCGTCTCGGTGAGGCCGAACCAGGCAAGCGCCGCTGTGGCAAGAAGGCAGGCGGCGATCCCCGCCCCCGCGTAGAGGCGGCTGTAGCGCCTGACAAGCCCGGCGTTCTCCGCAAGTTTCCCGGCAAAGAGGGCGATTATCGCAACCCCAAAGATCGAGAAGAAGATCAGGGGCGTGATCAGGAGGAACCGGAAGTCCGAGGTGATCATCCCGGTATCCTCGACGACCCGGAGAAGCCCGCCGAGGACGACGAAGGGGAGAGTTGCAAGCACCAGTTCGTCATCGATACCTATCTTATACCGGCGGAGCCCCCGATAGACAAGGTAGACCGCTACGATGAGGATCAGGGCATAGGTCAGCGTATCGACGAGCGTATACGCCTCGCCGTAACGGATGGGATCTATGTAATATTTGTAGAGGAACTCCCTAATCATTACCTGATCTAAATGAGCGCAGACCGCATAAACCTACTCAGAACCAAGGTCTTCGACAAGTCCAAATGGATGCAGCTCCCCCGTGACGTCGTCATCGGCCACGACGTCATCGAGCAGATCCCGGCTGTCTGCGAAGACCTTGCGCTCGGCGACTCTGTGCTCATCGTATCGGGAGGCCAAACCAGGGACATCGCCGGGAAGAAGGTCGAGGCACTCCTTTCCGGCTCCTACGACGTCGCGACATTTGCGGCAAACGTTGGCGATCCCCTTGAGGCGATCCGGCGGGCCGAGGCGGCGGCGGCAGAGGCCGGGTTCGTCATCGGTGTCGGCGGCGGCCGGGTTATCGATACAGCGAAGATCGCCTCCTACAACACCGACCGCCACTTCATCAGCGTCCCGACCGCCGCATCGCATGACGGCATCGCCTCGTCGAGGGCCTCGGTCCCGACCCCCGAGGGGAATGTCTCGCTCGCCGCCGAACCGCCCGTCGCCGTCGTCGCCGATACCGCCATCATTGCATCGGCGCCTCACCGGCTGCTGGCATCCGGGTGTGCGGACATCATCGCCAACTACACCGCAATCCTCGACTGGGAGCTCTCCCACCGTCTCCGGGGCGAACCGCTCTCGGAGTATGCGCTGACGCTCTCCCGGATGACCGCCGAGATCCTCTTCAAGAACGCTGATCTCATCAAACCGCACTCCGAGGAGAGCGCCTGGATCGTGACGAAAGCGCTGGTCTCCTCAGGCGTCGCGATGAGCATCGCGGGGTCGTCGCGGCCCGGCAGCGGCGGCGAGCACAAGTTCTCCCACGCGCTGGAGCAGCTCGCACCGGGAAAGGGTCTCCACGGGGAGAAGTGCGGTATCGGGGCCATCATCACGATGTACCTCCACGGCGGCGACTGGAAGGCAATCCGCGGTTCCTTACGAAAGATCGGCGCACCGACCACCCCCGCCGAGATCGGGGTCGACGACGAGACGGCGGTTGCGGCGCTGCTCGCCGCTAAAACGATCCGACCGGAACGGTTCACCATACTGGATATGGGGCTGACCAGCGAATCGGCACGGGATCTGGTGAAGATGCTCTACCGGGAGTGAGACAACATGGCAAAAGAGAAGACAAAGGTGACGCTGATCGGGGCCAGACTCGCAAAGCCGGGGCTTGATTTCGTCTACGAAGGCATCACGTGTACGGAGTGCGAAGGCTGCAAGGTGCGCAAGGTCTGCCACAACCTGCAGCCGGGGAAGCGGTATCGGGTCACCACTGTCCGTGCAAACACCCGGCACGACTGCCCGGTCCACCACGAGGCGGCGGTCGCGGTCGATGTGGTGGAGGCCCCCATCGTCGCGTTGGTCAGCGCCGACATGGCGATCGCGAACTCGAGGATCAGCTACGAGTTCTCCTGCCCGAGAACCGAATGCCGGAGTTACCGGCTCTGCCGCCCCGACGGCATCATCGAGGGGGAGAAGTACGTCGTCGGGGAGGTGCTCGGCAACGCTCCCGATGTCTGCGAGCGGGGCCGCCCCCTGAAACTGGTGGAACTCCGGCCGGCCTGACGCTCTTTGCGAGACCTCGCTTGTACCTGTTCTGGTATTTTTCTCAACCCCTCATCCAGATCGCGGCGGATGCTCCGCCAAGGTGGCGATGGGAGTTGCAGGGGAATTTACGAAAGGGTTCGCGAGGGGCGGGGAATACCCCTATGCCCTTCTTCGGCAACCCCCACTCCGCCCGCGCCTTCGGCGCTCCTCCCCCGCCCCCTCCCGGGGGCAGGGGCAGTGCGTGGCGATAGCCGGAGGAAAGCCGTGCTTTCGGAAACGAGCAGGGGAACCATCCTTCTCCCGGCATCTCCCCATGCAGTGGACCGTGGGGATATCGCCATCGGGGGTGGGGCCGACGGGGAGGGGGGCGAGCCCCCCTCCCCTGTCTCCATCGCATATGGCTCTCCTTTGTAACCTCTCCTCCTCCCGCACTGGAAGGGGCAGTCATGGCGATATCTAGTGAGCAACCGTGCACGGCTCTTCTCCAGAGTCTCCCCGCGCTTCCGGCGCGAGGCCGCTACCAATGCAGAGGATACATGCTCTGTAGACGGCGGAGGAAATTGCAGGAGATACTGTGAGAGGATTTGCAAAGGGAGATCTAACGCACTTCATGGGCTTATTTTACTCCGGGGGCAGGGGCTATGGGCACCCGATTCTGATTCTGAAGGAAATGGGTAGAGAACCATCAGGTTCCCCGAAGCCCTATGCCCGGCTCACCCGGGCGAGCCGCCGGGCGAGGTCAAGAAGATCCTCCCGGTCCTGGAGCGTCGAGAGCCACGAGAGAGGAATCGCCTCGCACCCGAAGCGCGCCCCGGCGAGCCCGCCGACGATCGCCCCGACGGTATCGGCATCCCCCCCGAGATTGACCGCCGCGACCACCGCTTCGCGGAAGGAGACAGCGTCCATGAAGACCCTGACGGCGCAGTGGGTGCAGAGGACGGCGTCGAGCGACGGCTCCGGCGGGTATGCACGGTAGTCTTCGAGGAGTCCACGGAGTTCCTGATCCTCGCAGGCGGCAAGCGCCCGGCCGAAGGCCACGGGAGCCTCTTCCCCCCGGCACATCCCGCTGACCATCCGGTTGACGAACCCCGAGGCCTCGCCGGCGGCGGGGTCGAAGTGCGTCACGCGGGACGCAGCGAGGCTCGCCTCCCGCACCTCTTGTGGCGGGTAGAAGACGCCGACCGGGATACCGCGCATGACGCTCCCGTTGCTCCGGCTCCCGCCCCGCGCCTCGTGCGCCATCCTTGCGGCGACAGTGGGCGCGACGCCCCCCTCGACGAGATCGAGGACGGCACGGGACGTCGGCCCGAAGAACTTCGGATGGGCGTGGTAAACCAAAACCAGACGCTGGGCGAAGTCATCCGGGTTGAAACCCCCGCACTCGATGAGGGTCCGCGCCAGGGCTGACGCCTGCAGGGTATCGTCGGTATACTGGCCCGGAAGGGTGTTGTGGATGCCACCTCCTGACATCTCCGTTACGGTGATAGGGGCCGGAGGGAGGCCTTCCAGGGGCGCGCCCAATGCGTCGCCGATTGCAAGCCCGATGAACGCTCCGACCGCCCGCATCCTGTGCATATAAAAAGATCACCAACAAATTATATCTACCCGCGGACAGTAGTATTCTTCGAGGAAAGGTGATATCGTGCAAAAGGAAGAGCTGCTCCACTTACACATGCTGTTAGTCCACGTCAGAAAGTACTATGAAAGTACCACGGGAGAGGATGTCCCAACCGACCAGTACAACGCTCTCCACATCTCACCCGTCCACATTCATAAGAATAAGGTAACGCATAAAAAGGCTATTCTTACTCTGGGCGACGAGATCGTCCACCACATCAGGGCTCACCACAATCCCTACATCGAATATCACGCCGATTTTCACTCCGAACGGATTGCAACCGAACACTAAACGATGAACAATACCGAAACTCTCCGGGAGATCATCTCCCGCATCCTTTCTACCGGACCCGGCCCTGTCGACATTCAGAAGATTAAACTCAGCGTATGCCGGGAGTACAGCGTCGATATGCCCAGGAACTCCGCTGTCCTCGCCGCAGCCACGTCCGAGGAGCGCGAGTGGCTCCGGCCGCTTCTCCTGGTCAAACCCACGCGGACGCTCTCCGGGGTCGCACCCGTTGCGGTGATGACCTCGCCCCACCCCTGCCCCCACGGCAAATGCCTCCCCTGCCCCGGCGGGCCGGAGCACCCCTTCGCGTCCCCCCAGAGTTACACGGGAGAGGAGCCCGCGGCGCTCCGGGCGAGAGAGCACGCGTTTGACCCCTACGAACAGGTGCAGGCCCGGCTCGGGCAGTTTGAGGCGCTCGGCCACCACGTCGACAAGGCGGAACTGATCGTGATGGGCGGGACGATGACCGCCCGGCCGGTCGAATACCAGGAGTGGTTCGTCGGGGCCGCCGTGCAGGCGATGAACGATTACCCGCAGGCCGGGATAGCGCAGGAGAAACCCGAACTCGAGGCGATCTTTGCCGCGAACGAATCTGCAAGGGTCCGGTGCGTCGCCGCCACCTTCGAGACGAGGCCGGACTGGTGCCAGGAGGAGCATATCAACCGGATGCTTTCGATGGGCGTGACCAAGGTGGAACTCGGGGTCCAGCACGTGGACGACCGGATCCTCGACTACAACCGCCGGGGCCACTCGGTCGCGGACTCGGTCATGGCGAACGGCCTCCTGCGTGACGCAGGGCTGAAGGTCGGGTTCCACATGATGCCGAACCTCCCCGGGGCGAGCATGGAGGACGACCGGCGGATGTTTGAGGCCCTCTTCTCCGATGAGCGGTTCCGGCCGGACTTCCTGAAGATCTATCCGACCCTGGTGACGCCCGCCTCCGAGATCGAGGCGCTCTGGGAACGGGGGGAGTATCTGCCCTACAACGAAGAGGAACTGATCGATCTCGTCGCCTACGCGAAGTCCCTCCTCCCGGAGTATGTCCGCCTCCAGCGGGTCCAGCGGGATATCCCGGCTAAGTTGATCGTCGCAGGCTCGCGGCACAGCAACTTCCGGCAACTTGCGGAAGCGCGGCTCCACGCGCAGGGGGGGCGCTGCCGGTGCATCCGCTGCCGGGAGGTGGGGAGGACGCCCGAACCCGAGGAGGCGACGATCTCGACCCGGGTTTACCGGGCGTGCGGCGGGGAGGAGCGGTTCATCCAGGCGGGCTCAGAGGACGCTCTCGTCGGGTTCGCCCGGCTCCGGTTCCCGCACCGGCCATTCCGCGACGAACTTACCGACGCGGCGCTCCTGCGCGAGCTCCATGTCTACGGAAGCGTGGTCCCGATCAGCACCCCGGCATCCGCCGACGAGTGGCAGCACCGCAGTTTCGGCGTGCAACTCCTCTCCGCGGCCGAGGAGGAGGCCCGCGACCACGGTTACGGGCACCTCGCGGTGATGAGCGGTGTCGGGGTGCGGCCCTACTACAGGAAACAGGGATATGAACGAGTGGGCCCATATATGATCAAGACGTTCCCATGAGACCCGCGACGCTCGAGTTTGTGAAGCAGAGGTTCACCGAGTACTACCAGAGGCAGAATCTCACCGTTCCGTCCTCCCTTGAGCAGCGCGAATGGGGTTTTGTCTTCTTTGATGCCGCGGCCGAAGTCAGGATGCGTCGGCATATGGCGTTTACCGACCCGCTGGAACTCGGCGCATATGTCAAAAACCTGGTTCCCGCCCACGTCTACTACTCGACGGCCTACTACCAGACGCCGTCGGCGCCGACGATGAACGAGAAGCACTGGGCAGGTGCCGACCTCATATTCGATCTCGATGCCGATCACATCGTCCGCGGTCCCTACGCGATGATGCTTGCCCGGGTCAAAGAGGAGACCGAAAAACTGCTCGGGATGCTGACCGACGAACTCGGCTTTGCACGGAACCATATCCGGCTTGCTTTCTCCGGGGGGCGTGGCTACCACATCCACATCACCGACATCGCCGTTCGGGGATGGGGGAGCCAGGAGCGGCGTGAGATCGTCGACTATGTCTGCGGCATCGGGCTCGACCCGGGTGTGATGCTGACCCCTGGGGGTGGCGAGACCGGGTGGCGGCGGCGTTACGCAGAAACCCTCCTGGCCCACCTCTCCTGGCTTGCGGATCTCGATCCGGCGGAGGCGGCGGCCTACCTTGCGGGACTCGACGGTATCGGGAAGCGGACTGCCGCGGAGTTCCTCGCGAACCTCGATGTTCTCTCCAGGAAAAAGCCGGATGGCCTCCTGCAGAATCGAGTCATCCGGGCGATCACGGCCGCGCCCGACTTCGAGGAGAGGCTCCGGGGCGCCGGGGCACGCGCGGACGAGCCGGTCACGACCGATATCAAGCGGCTGATCCGGACGCCGGGGTCGCTGCACGGCGGCAGCGGCATGCGGGTGGTGCCGCTCGATATCCGCGACTTCGCGGACTTCGACCCGCTCGTGGACGCGGTGGTCTTCGGCGACCGCGACGTGCGCCTCGACGTGAAGGCAAACTTCACCACGTCCCTGCTCGGGAACACCTATACCCTCAAGGCAGGTGTCCAGCATGTCCCCGAGGCGCTCGCGGTCTTCCTCTGTTGCCGGGGCATGGCAGAGATCACGGGAGGTGCGTGATGACCACCGACCTTCTTGAGAAACTGCGGCAGATGCTGCTCGACATGCAGCACACGGGACGGCTCTCGCACATCGAGCCCGGCCTCTACGAGGATGCCCGGGCATACATCGAGAAGCTCAAGGCGGACTACTACGGCCTGAAAAATCCCCTCGAGAGCCGGGCGGGGAGCCTGCTCATCGAGGAGATAGGGAGTGTCACCGAGACCGTGCAGGAGATCTTCTCGGTTCGGACACGGCAGATCCTCGATCTCGCATTTCAGCAGATGGAGGGGCAGTACTTCGACAAGGAAGAGGCACGCAAGATGCTCCCGGCGGAGCGGGCGATGTACGAACAGATCGTCGACGCCATCGAGGGGTGCCGGGAGACGCTCGTCCACGGGGTGGAGTGTCCCTTCGGCGGCGAAGGTGCAGCCGCCATCGACCGGATCGACCAGGCCGACGAGGCCCTGGGGCCGGAGGGGCCGGCAGCCGCCGCTGCTCCCCAGCCGGTCCAATCCCCCTACGCCCTCGTGCATATCCTCTCCGAAATGGAGTCGTTCATGGGAGTGGACGGCAGGACCTACGCATTGGGGCGGGGGGATATTGTCACCCTGCCGGAAAACAATGCAGACGTGCTCTGTGAGCGCGACATAGCCTTAAATATTAGGCTTAACAAGTAATATAGGTACTCGTATCTATCGAATAGAGGCTACTATCATGAAAATGCCATCAAAATTCAAGACATACTGCCCATTCTGCAGAAACCATCAGACGCATGAAGTTGTGAAGGTAAAGAAGGGCAAAGTTCGCCACTTTAACTGGATCGACCGCCAGAAAGCGCGCAGGAGCACGGTGGGCAACATGGGCAAATTCAACAAGGTGCCCGGCGGCGACAAGCCGACGAAGAAGATCAACGTGAAGTACCGGTGCACGGTCTGTGGAAAGTCGCACCTCCGACCGGGATTCCGGATCGGTAAATTCGAGCTTACGGAGTGAGGTTATTATGGTCCGGGTGAACAGAGAGAACAGGAGCACATTCCTCCGGGTAAAGTGTCCCGATTGCGAGAACGAACAGATAGTCTTTGAGAGGGCGAGTAGCGTTGTGGAGTGCAACGTCTGCGGGCGTATCCTTGCAGAGCCCCACGGCGGAAAAGCTGATATAAAGGCTGATATACTGGCAGTACTTGAGTGATAATTCCATGTATGAGAGAGAGTGGCCCGAAGACGGAGAACTCGTTGTCTGCACGGTCGCGGACGTCAAGGACTTTGCGGCGTTCGTGACCCTGGATGAGTACAACGAGCGAAGAGGGCTTATACCGATATCCGAGATAGCACGGGGCTGGATTAAACACATCCGGGACTACGTACGAGAAGGACAGAAAGTCGTCTGCAAAGTCCTGAATGTGGACCCCGACCGTGGCCACATCGATCTCTCGTTAAAAGACGTTAATGAACATCAGCGGCGCGAAAAGATTCACGAGTGGAAGAACGAGCAGAAGGCCGCGAAGTGGGTCGGGTTCGCCTCCGAGGCGTCGGGAGCGGACAGGGAGATCATCGAGGAGGCCATACACCGCGAATACAGCCAGCTGTACCCGGCCTTCGAGGATATTGTCACCACCGGCGGCGAGGCGGCGGATAAACTGAAACTCGATGAGCCGGTCAAAGAGGCGCTCATCAACATCGCGAACGAGAACGTGAAGGTCTCAAGGGTGACCATCACGGGGCACCTCGTCCTGACGTCGGCCCGGCCCGACGGCGTCAATGTCATCCGCCGTGCACTCCGGAGTGCGCAGCCGAAGGTTGAGAATGTAGATATCGACCTGATCTACGTTGGAGCCCCGAAATACCGGATAAAAGTGACCGCACCTGATTATAAGGAAGCCGAGAAGGCGATCGAGAAGGCGGCAAGCGCCGCCGTCGGCGTCGTCGAACGGGCGGGTGGGTCCGGCAAGTTTATCCGGAAGCAGAAGGCCGGATAAGACCATATGAGTAACCGTATTCGCCGCTGCCCGCATGATCGGAGGTACACGCTCTCTCCGGTCTGCCCGGTCTGCGGCCGCTCGTGCCGGCCGGCCCATCCGGCACGTTTTTCACCCGAGGATAGGTACGGTAGCTACAGGAGGACCGTACGCAGATGGAACACGTCACAATAACCTTTTTGCGAGATGATAACATCGACGCCCCGGTCCTGATCGAGGGGCTGCCCGGCATCGGGCACGTCGGTAAACTCGTTGCCGAACATCTGATCCACGAGCTCAAGGGTGAGAAGATAGGAGAGATCTCCTCACTCCACTTCCCACCGCAGGTGATCGTCGACGAGTGGGGAATCACGCACCTCGTCAACAACGAGATCTACCGCTCTGAGAAGGACGGGAAAGCGATTCTCTTCCTCGTGGGAGATTTTCAGAGCAACTCGGCCGAAGGCCACTATATCCTGGCCGAGCGGTACCTCGACATCGCACAAGACCTCGGCGTCCGGCGGGTTTACGCGCTCGGCGGCTATGGTGTCGGCCACCTGGTCGAGAACCCGAGGGTGCTCTCCGCCGTCAACATGGAGCACCTCCGCTCCGAGGTGGAGGGCGCAGGAGGATCGTTTGAGAACGCCGGGGGCGATGGGATGATCGTGGGGGCCTCAGGGCTCCTGCTCGGCCTCGGTGAGGCGCGGGGAATCGAGGGTATCTGCCTGATGGGCGAGACGAGCGGCTACATTGTCGACCCAAAAAGCGCCGACAACCTCCTTGCAATTCTCTCCCGCATGCTCGGGATCGAGGTCGATCACACCTCCCTGCAGCAGCGCGCCGAGAACATGGAACAGATCATCGCGAAGATCCGGGAAGCCGAAGAAGCCCGGGGCCGCGAAGAACTGAATTATATCGGGTAGTCTATCCTTTTTTCCCCGCAGGGAGGCCCACCTTGATCCCCTGAACGTCCTTTGACGTTTCCTCAATTCCACCCCTCTGTTTTGCACGGAAACACCCGGGCGTGGTATTTGTGCAGCAGGTTGCTGCACTCATTTCCCGGCCCCACAACCGTATCATCGGTGCATGACGGGGGCGGGAATTATACAAGCATTTCTTGCACAAATGTCGGCGAAGGTATCCCCGCTCCCGGTGTGCCGGGTCACCGGGAATGTTCCCAAGTGAAGATCAACCCCGGTCGGGAGCGGTTCTTCAGGTTCGGAGAGGCGGTTTTCCGGGCCGGGAGCGGCGGCCCCTATATCTGTTGAACTGGCCGATTTTTCATTTACCCGGAGTTTTTCCGGCTGGTACAGCGATAGGCATATGTATATGGTGAAAAACGGCAAATAGAACCATTCAAAGACGTAGCGAGGTTTACTATATGCCGACGAGCAAGAAACAAATGGAGAAACTAAACAGAGCAAAGAAGGCCAAGGCAGAAGAACTCGCGCAGCAGGCGGCTGCAGGTAGCCAGGCCGCCAAGAAGAAACTCAAGAAGCTCGAGAAAAAGATAAAGTGAGCCTCCCGGAATTTCAAACCGTTTTTTCACTTAAGGGCTGATACA